>Ga0210389_10000123_pt1 | contig 77058 bp, 62 predicted proteins | sample IncBWH28OmetaG_FD_160127 | JGI IMG/M metagenome (GOLD analysis project Ga0210389, IMG submission 160127) | Forest soil microbial communities from Barre Woods Harvard Forest LTER site, Petersham, Massachusetts, United States - Inc-BW-H-28-O ...
GCGCGTTGCCGGTAAGTCTGGCGATTGAGAAGATGATTCAGATGGGACTCGTGGTTTCGGCGCCGCACCCGCCGCTGGCGCATGGGCACAAGCCGTTTGTGAATCCTTGCCACGACGCGCTGAAGCCGGTGTCGGCGTCGGTTGGCGACGGCACGCTGATTGTGGAATACACGCCGCGGGGGCGGGAGCGGGCGGGAAGCATCATCCGGCGGCATCGTTTGGCAGAGCGACTGTTTACTGACAGCCTGGCGATGGATAGCGAATCGGAGATCGAGCAGCAGGCCTGCAAGTTTGAGCATATTCTTTCGCCCGAAGCAACCGATAAGATCTGCACTTTCCTGGGACATCCGCGAACGTGTCCGCATGGAGCGCCGATCCCGCCGGGGGCGTGCTGCGGACGGACTTTCCTCGATAGTGAGCGGCTTCAGCAGGTACAGGCTGGTAGAAAGTTCACTCGAGACGAAATGAATGAAAGCTAGGCAGGATGCGGGTGCGCAGGCGTGAGTGCCCGGCGTCCAACCATCGGCGTGTTTGATTCGGGCTTTGGCGGCCTCACCGTCCTTAAAGCTTTACTTGAACTCATCCCTGACGCCGATTACCTCTACTTCGGAGATACGGCACGGCTTCCCTACGGTTCAAAGTCGGTGGAGACCGTCGCGCGGTATGCGGTGGAGGCGGCGCACTTCCTTGAAGGGCATGGAGCGGAGGCTCTTGTAATCGCCTGCAATACAGCAACAGCGCTGGCACTCGACCGGATCACGGACGCGGCGCATGTGCCCGTGGTGGGAGTAGTGGAGCCGGGGGCGGCCAGCGCGATGGCGGTGAGCAAGAATAAGAAAGTTGTGGTGATTGGGACGGAGGCCACGGTCAGCAGCCATGCTTACCGGAAAGCTCTTGAGGCGCGAGGATTGGAGGCGCGGGAGAAGGCTTGTCCGCTGCTTGTGCCGCTGGTGGAAGAGGGGTGGGTGGAGCATCCTGTGACGGAAGACGTAGCGCGGATTTATTTAGCAGAGGGGTTTGCTGACGGCTTTGGCGATGCGGACGTGCTGGTGCTGGGATGCACGCACTATCCTCTGCTCAAGACGTTGCTGCGGCGAGTGGCGCCCGCGCATGTGAACATAGTGGACTCGGCGGAATCGACAGCGAGGGTGGTGGCGGAGCGGCTGCAGAAAATCTTGCCGGCGGCGGCTGCGGAGGAGCGCCGGGCGGTGCCGCGTATCAGGTTTTTCGCTACGGACTCGGTCGAGAAGTTTCGTCGTCTGGGCGAGCGGTTCCTGGGGCGTGCCATCGAAGATGTGCGGCATGTGGATTTGAAGGAGTAGACGCTGGCTTCAGGGGCCGGCAGATCCTCGGTGGCCTGGCACTGCGAATTTGCGCGCAAGCTTCAGATAGACGCTTCCGTGCTTACACAATTAGTGTGTCCCAGTAGTTGCCCGACGACTCAAATCAGAGAGCCGCCCACGATGCACCCCCTCGACAACATCATCTGGCAGGCACTGACCACGCGGCAGGCAGGATTCGCCGAATCGCTGGGCGGTGCCAGCAGGTTTGTGCCGGAGGTTAGTCCACTGGCTGGCCTTCGTGAGCCGTCAAGCGAGGGCTATGAGTCGCTCACGAAGTTAGTAGCTCCGGAGGGGACGACTGCACTCTTCCTGGAGGCACCTTATCGGGATCAACGTGGCTGGAGTCTAGTGGCGAGTGCTCCGGTTTTGCAGATGGTTTGCGAGGACGGTGCGGTCCTACGGAACGTGCAGGCTGCCGATCACACTGGAATCATTGACCTCAGCGATGCGGACTCGCCAGAGATGATCGAACTAACCGCACTCACGAAGCCCGGTCCGTTCAATACGCGGACGCACGAATTAGGGACATACCTAGGAATTCGGCGCGACCAGAAACTTGTCGCGATGGCTGGAGAGCGATTGAAAGTTCCAGGCCACACCGAAGTGAGTGCAGTGTGCACACATCCGGACCACGTCGGGCATGGCTATGCGCGCATTCTGATGACGGAGGTGATGCGGCGGATTCGTGATCGCGGGGAAACGCCGTTTTTGCATGTGAGAGAAGATAATGCGCGGGCAATTGAATTGTATCGAAGGCTCGGATTCAGCCGGCGCGTGATCGTGCACCTGGCGGTGCTGCGAAAGGCCTAAAACAAATCCACGCGGGGCTGAAGCACGGCTCCTGCCGGCAGTATGGATAAGTCCTGGTCGGAGCGCGCATTCAGAAACCTGATCTCAGTACAGGTGGAAATCGACTTCCACAGCCATTTCTACGTTGACGGGGTGACCGTCTTTTTGGCCGGGCTCGAAGCGCCAGGTGCGGACGGTTTCGATAGCTTTTTCGTCGAGCCCCATGCCAAGCGAATTGACTACGCGAATGTTAGTAGGGCGGCCGTCAGTGGCGACCACGATCATGAGTGTGCAGGTACCCTGGTACTTGGCTTTGCGGGCCTCTTCGGAAAATTCGGGATCCGGAGAATAGATTGGACGGGGCGGAGTAACTCCTCTGCCGGGACGAAAAACGCCGCCGCCGGTGCCCATGCCTTCGCCAGGTCCTAAGCCGCGACCATTGCCCGAACCCACGCCGCCACCTTCGCCGGAACCAATGCCGCTGCCGCCTCCGGTACCATTCGACGGAATCACGGCGGAAGATTTCGGGTCGCCAAAATTCGGCATATTGCTATTCATGGCCACCTTAATCTCAGGAGGGACCATGATTGTGGGCTCAACTGCCAACTTAGGATTGAGATTGCGAATGACCGCGGCGGGCGGAGTGATTTGCGCCTGCATGGAGAATTTCGGCAAACGACCCTGCGAAGCTTTCAGGACATCGTGATCGCCGCCGCCGCCTCCACCGCCCGCCTGGGTTTTGGCGGGTTTTAGCGGAATGAAATCACCCGGATCGATTAATTGGGTGGTACTTTGCGGCTTGGCCTCCACCTTGGTGACCAGCCGGCGACCCAGGATTGTACCCCCGATAATCAGCGCGATGATGACGATGTGCGCAGCGGTTGAGCCAAGGGCTCCGTCTCTCTTGTAGTTGTAAAAACCCCAGATATCCTTGACCGGTATGGGCTTGGATTCCAGCTTGAGCGGGGGCAGCTTTTTCGGGAAGAAAAAGTCGTCCAAGCCGCGGAACAGCGATTTATACAGCGGCTCGAAAGTGTCGGGAGCGAGCAGGAGGTGAAGTTCCGGCTCTTTTTCAGTGGGTGTCGGATTGACTTCTACAGATGACATGTTCCCCGATTCGGATTGCCCCAGCCGGACGGCGAATGGACCGACCTTTGCTTTAGTCCGACGCCCTGCTTAACACAGATGACTGGTCTTTCCAACAAGTTGCCTTGAGTGCCTCGCCAAACTCTGCGAATCGCGCCGATCCCCACCCAGCGGAAAATCAGCGGTCCAGGATTCCCTGTTTCCAAAATTGTACATCTTCCGGAGGAGGTTTTCGAAGTGTATTTCGAAGTGCCTGGGGAGAGGAAACTCGCGGGGCGGCGGCTCTTGGAAATCAAGTCTTTAACACAGAATACACAGGGGTTTCACTGGGTAAGGACGGCCGTGTTTTTTGGCACGGCTTTTGGCTGGAGTGCGTGGACGTTCCGAGTAGCTCTCCCTATAATGAAGAGATTCAATCATTTGGGAGAAGCCAACCGAGTGCCGCTCGAACTGAAAGCGACCATCAATCTGCCTAAAACCGCCTTCCCGATGAAGGCTAATCTGCCTCAGAACGAGCCGAAAATGTTGGCTCGGTGGGAGGAGGCGCGAATCTACGAGCGCATCCGCGAAGCTCGCAAGGGCGCGCCCACTTACATTCTGCACGATGGTCCGCCTTACACAAGCGGGCCAATCCACATGGGCACGGCGCTGAATAAATGCTTGAAGGATTTCATCGTGAAATCGAAGACCATGGCGGGATTCGACGCGCCGTACGTGCCGGGTTGGGATTGTCACGGTCTGCCGATCGAGATCAAGGTAGATAAGGAGCTCGGCGGCAAGAAGCTGCAGATGCGTCCTCTCGACGTAAGGGCGGAGTGCCGGAAGTATGCGCAGAAGTATCTCGATCTGCAGCGGCAACAATTTAAACGCATCGGTGTATTCGGAAGATTTGATCGTCCGTACGCGACGATGAATCCGCAGTATGAATCGGTGGTGCTGTCGACATTCTTTTCGTTTTATGAGCATGGATTCGTCTACAAGGGTCTGCGCGCCGTTTATTGGTGCATGCACGATGAGACGGCGCTGGCCGAAGCGGAAGTCGAGTATGAGAACCACACCAGCCCAACAGTGTTCGTGAAATATCGACTGCTGGATGATCCGGCAGGGATTGATGCGGCCTTGGCCGGGAAAAAAGTTTCGACAATTATCTGGACCACGACTCCGTGGACCCTGCCTGCGTCAATGGCGGTGGCATTTCATCCCGATGAAGACTATGTGGGATTGGAATCGGGCGGCGAAGTTTACATTGTAGCGGCGAAGCTGGCGAAGGACGTAGCAGAGAAGTGCGGTCTTGCCGATTCGCGGGAACTGGCGCATTTTCCCGGGCGAAAGATGGAGCGGCTGAATTTTCAGCACCCATTTCTGGACCGTAAGATTCTCGGTGTGCTGGCCGATTACGTCACCATGGACACTGGTACTGGCGTAGTGCACACCGCGCCCTCGCACGGTGCGGAAGACTTTATCACCGGCGTGAAGTATGGGTTGGATGCCACCAGCAACGTGGACGAAAAAGGAATTCTGCGCAATGGATTGGCGGAATATACCGGCAAACGCGTGTGGGATGCGAACCAGCCGATCATCGAATTGCTGAAGAGCCGCGGGGCGCTGCTGCATACGGAAAAGACGGAACACTCGTATCCGCATTGCTGGCGCTGCCATAATCCGGTGATTTTTCGGGCGACCGAGCAGTGGTTTATTTCGATGGAAACACCGATGCCGGGCGGAAAGTCGGAAGAGGACACGCTGCGGAGGCGGACGCTGGAAGAAATCAAGCAGGTGAAATGGGATCCGGCGTGGGGCGAAGAGCGGTTGTCGAACATGATCGCCACGCGGCCCGATTGGTGTATCTCACGCCAGCGCGTGTGGGGCGTTCCTATCGCGGTGTTTCTCTGCGAGAGCTGCGGCAAGCCACTGAACGATTCCGCAGTGAATAAAAAAGTGGTTGAGTTATTTGCTCGATCCGGGGCGGATGCGTGGTTTACATCTGAATCGGATACGATTCTTGCGGCGGGGACAAAGTGCCCGCACTGCGGCGGGACGAAGTTCGAGAAGGAAACCGACATCTTTGACGTGTGGCTGGAATCCGGGGCGAGCTATCTAGCGCTGGTCGCCGATGAGCCCGCGTATCCCTGGCCGTCCGATCTGTATCTCGAAGGCGGAGATCAATATCGCGGATGGTTTCAGTCTTCCCTGCTGTGCGCCATGGGCACACACGGGACGCCGCCCTATAAAGGGGTGGTCACGCCAGGATGGACTCTGGATGAAAAAGGCCAGGCCATGTCGAAGTCGCGGGGGAACGACGTGGATCCGGTGGATATCTCGGACCGACTAGGCGCGGAAGTGGTGCGGCTGTGGGTGGCGTCGGTGGACTTCCGCGAGGACGTGGTTGGGTCGGAGAAGTTGATGCTGCGCATTGCGGAAAATTACCGCAAGATTCGGAATACGTTCCGTTATATTCTCGGAAACCTCGGGGACTTCAATCCGCAGGCGAATGCGGTTCCGTTCGAGCAAATGGCGGCGCTCGACCAATACATGCTGCGACAGGCTCTGGCATTTGCTTCCGACGTTAAGAACTCGTACCTAGAGTTTGCCTTCCACAAGATCTACCACCGTCTAAATCATTTCTGCATTGTCGATCTGAGCGCGTTTTATTTCGACGTGCTCAAAGACCGGCTTTATATATCCGCACCGAAGTCGCAGGCGCGACGCAGCGCTCAGACGGCGATTTGGCGCATCGGTGAGGCTCTGGTGAGATTAATCGCTCCCATCATGAGTTTTATTTCTGAAGAAGTGTGGGACCATTTGCCAAAGAGTGGGGGACGGGCCGAGAGTGTGCATCTCGCGCTGTTTCCGTCCGCGGAAGAGATCCTGGGGGATGCCGGGAGCGTAGCGAGTGAGGGGAGCGGCTCCGACAAGAGTGCCGAAGATTGGGTAACCCTGCGATCGGTCAGAGACGAAGTGTTGAAGGCGCTCGAAGAAGCGCGCAATAGCAAACTGATTGGCACCGGTCTCGAGGCACAGGTGATGCTGACAGCTTCCGATCCGGTTTACACGGTGCTGTCACGGCACGCCGCGGAGCTGCGCTACCTGTTCATCGTCTCGGCGGTGACACTTACGCCAGGATCCGGCAATGGCACAGGCGGCGTGCACGTCGAGGTGAAGAAGGCGGATGGGGCCAAGTGCGAGCGCTGCTGGAATTATTCAACCCGCGTGGGCGAGGACAAAGAGTATCCCACGGTGTGCGAGCGCTGCAGCGCTGTACTGAAAGAAATCGGAGCATAGTCGATTCGAAGCGAGAGCAAATTGTGAATTGGCGAAAGCTGCGAGTATTCGTGTTCACGGTATTGGCTCTGGCGCTGATACCGGCGACGCGCTACTACCAGATCGATCAACCTCTGTTGCGTCTATTCAGAGGCGCGGGTGCAGTTGATCCGCTGGCACTGCATCTTGAGGGCGAATTTGTCGAGAATAATCTCGGTACCGAGCAAGGTTCTGACGGCTCAGTTACAGTGCGCATGATTGCGCAACAATATCTGTTTGTCCCTCACTGCATTCTGGTTCCCGCCGGAGTGCCGGTTCACCTGCGGATTACCAGCGCTGACGCAGTTCACGCGCTGGCTTTCAATGGCACGGACTATAACGTGAAAGTTCTGCCAGGCACGATCAGCGAGGCGCAACTTCGGTTCGCGAATCCGGGCGAGTTCAAGACGGTGTGCCGCGAGTTCTGCGGCGCTGGACATTACGCCATGCGCTCAGCGCTAAAAGTGGTGCCGCGAGAGCAGTTCCCTGTTTTGCAGGCCGGAGAAAGGGGGAACTGTGCGGTGCAATAGGCAGGATGGTTTCTACGGTGGACGTTTTCCGCTGCTATTCACGACAGTGGCGATGATTGCGGGCTCTCTCATGCTGGTGGCGAGTGACAGCCTGCCCGTGCGGATTCCATCTTTTGTCTCGTGGACGCCCGAAACGATTGCGGCGGCATCCGCGGGCGACGCTTTTCGCGGGATGCTGCTGGCGAAACGTTGCGAACATTGCCATGGCGCGGAAGGTTTCAGCGACAGGGCTTCGACTCCGAATCTCGCCGGGATGGATCGCTTAACCGTCTATAAGCAGCTGGAGGATTTTCGAAGTCATAAACGGATGTCACAAACGATGGAGCCGATAGCGGAGTCGCTTTCATCGCGGGATCTGGCGGACGTGGTGGCTTACTACGCGAGGTTGCCGGTGTTCGCAGACCTCCAGGACAACCGAAGTTTTCCGCAGGCGCGGCCGGATCCGGTTCATGCGGGCGCGGCATTGCATCTGGTTTCGTTTGGAGATGGGGAGCGGGGGATTCCGCCGTGCCAGTCATGCCATGGTCCGGTAGCATATCGCATTGGAGTTCCGCCGCTGGCGAATCAAAATTCTGATTATGTTTTGAGCCAGCTCGAAGCGTTCGCGAACCGGACGCGGGCGAATGATATCAATGTGCCGATGCGGACGATTTCGTCCTTGCTGACTGAGGACGAGCGGCATGCACTGGCGGAATACTACGGGTCGGGGTTGGGGCTACAGCCAGGGAGTTCGAAGTAGTCGGCGAAGATTTGCGCCGCAAGCAAACAGCAGATTCCTCATCGGGCTGTGACCCGGTTCGGAATGACAAAGTTTTGCTACGAACTCGACAACCTTTCCAGCGGGTCTCTCACTTCTAACTCCCGCTAGCCTTGCGTTACCGCAATTCCTCCATGGCGGCTTCGAGAGCTTCCCTACCGGGACGGGTTAATGATTCTGGCAGCGTGGCCAGGGGTTGATCGACCATGTTCAGCATATCGAGGAAGCTGGGGGCTTTGGTGTTGACGTAGAAGATTCCAGTCAGCACTTCGCCTTTGTCGTGGGCTTCGCTGAGGCGCGTCATGGCAGCGATGCGGTTCGTTGGATCGTAATCTTCTTCCAGCTTGCGCAACTGTAGGTGGGAGCCATCGTGCATGGTAACGCTGGTGGTGGTTCCCGGATCGTACTCGACGTCGATCTCCTCGAAGTGTGGGACGAAGCTCATCTCCTGCAAAGTCTCTTCGTGATCTTTGACGTACTTGTAGGATTTGGTGGAACCCTCGTGATCGTTGAAGGTCACGCAGGGGGAAACGACGTCGAGCATCACGGTGCCGTGATGTGCGATGGCGGCTTTCAGCATGGTGCTCAACTGGCGCTTGTCGCCGGAGAAGGAGCGTCCGACGAAAGTTGCTCCGAGCTCGATAGCCAGGCCGCAGGTATCGATCGGCGGCAGATCGTTGAGGACTCCTGACTTCAGTTTCGAACCAAGATCGGCGGTGGCCGAGAATTGGCCCTTGGTAAGGCCGTACACGCCGTTGTCCTCGATGATGTAGATCATGGGAAGATTGCGGCGCATGAGGTGAACGAACTGGCCGATGCCGATCGATGCGGTGTCCCCGTCCCCGCTGACCCCGAGGGCAATCAGATTGCGATTGGCGAGCATGGCCCCGGTGGCGACGGAGGGCATGCGCCCGTGGACGGAGTTGAAGCTGTGCGAACGGTTCATGAAATAGGCGGGGCTTTTGGAAGAGCATCCGATGCCGCTTAATTTCGCGACGCGCTCGGGCTGCACGCCCATGTCATACATGGCTTCGATGATGCGCTCGGAGATGGCGTTATGGCCGCAACCGGCGCAGAGGGTGGTCTTGCCGCCCTTGTAATCGATTACGCTCAGGCCGATGCGATTCGTCTTGGGTTCCGGAGTTTTGAGATCAGCGGTCGTGGTCGCCATTTACTTCCCCTCCATGGTACTGAGTTCGTCGGTGACGGAGCGTGCGTCGAGCGGAAGTCCATCGAGATGTGCGATGCTTCGCAGGCGCGTGGTCAATTCTGGTTTGAGGTCGAGTTTGAGCAAGCTCAGCATTTGCGCGTCGCGGTTCTGTTCGACGACGTAGATGCGGTCGTGCTGCTCGATGAATTCGTGGACCTCGCGAGTAAAGGGATAAGCCCGCAAGCGCAGGTAATCGGTTTCAATCGCGTACTCAGAGCGCAGCTGGTCGCGGCTTTCGGTGACGCCCCAGTGTGAAGTTCCGTAGGCGATGATTCCGATTTGCGCGTTTTTTCCTTTGACAATTTCGGGGCGCGGAACGAAGGAGCGCGCGGTCTCGAACTTGCGGTTCAGCCGCTCCATATTGTTTTCGTAGTCGTCGGGGCGCTCGCTGTAATTGGACTTGTCATTGTGTCCGCTGCCGCGAGTAAAGTACGCGGCGGCGGGATGCTGGGTGCCGGGGAGGGTGCGGTAACCAACGCCGTCACCGTCAAGATCTTTGTAGCGGGCGAAGCCACCTAGCTTCAACAAGTCATCCTTATCGAGAACTTTCCCGCGCTTGATTGGTGTAGTGGGATATTCGAAGGGGTCCGACATCCAGTTGTTCATGCCGAGATCAAGATCGGACATCACGAAAATGAGAGTCTGAAATTGTTCGGCGAGATTAAACGCTTCTGAGGCCATGCTGAAACATTCCGCCGCGGAGGATGGAATCAGCATGATGTGTTTGGTATCGCCGTGAGAGAGGAAAGCGGTCGCGAGAATATCGCCTTGGGAAGTGCGCGTAGGCAGGCCGGTGGAGGGGCCGACGCGTTGAATGTCCCATATGACGCCGGGGATCTCGGCGTAGTAGGCAAGGCCGGCGAATTCAGACATCAGTGAGATGCCAGGGCCGGCGGTCGCCGTCATGCTACGCGCCCCCGCCCATCCGGCGCCGATAACCATGCCGATGGCTGCGAGTTCATCTTCAGCCTGCACGATGGCGAATGTGGCTTTGCCATCGGGACCGATACGATAGTCTTTCATGTACTCGATCATGGTTTCGACGAGCGAAGAGGAAGGTGTGATCGGATACCAGGTGACGACCGTGCATCCGGCAAACATGCAGCCCAGAGCGGCGGCGGAGTTGCCGTCGATGATGATCTTGCCGGCGGTCTTGTTCATGCGCTCAATGTAGAACACTCCGCGCTTCTGCAGGGAGGCTTTGGCATATTCAAATCCCGCCTGGGCCGCGGCGAGATTGAGGTTGGCGGCTTTTACTTTCTTTGCGAACTGTTTGCGGATGGCTTTTTCGACCTCGCCCATTTCGATTTCGAGGAGTTGAGCGACCACGCCGACGTACACCATGTTCTTGACGAGCTTCCGAAGTTTGGCCTCGGGGCACACAGTGGCTACGATTTTGTCGTAGGGGACGGAGTAAAAGACAAGGTCGTTGCGTAACCTGTCGAGAGCGAGCGGTTCGTCATAAAGAACGGAAGCGCCGGGCGCGAGCGACATGACATCGTCCTGCGCGGTTTCGGCGTTCATGGCGACGAGGAAATCAATTTCCTTTTTGCGTCCGATGTAGCCATCTTTATTGGCGCGAATGGTATACCAGGTCGGCAGACCAGCGATGTTCGAGGGAAAAAGATTCTTGCCTGAAATCGGCACGCCCATCTGGAAAATAGCACGCAACAGAACGGTGTTTGAACTCTGCGAGCCGGAACCATTCACGGTTGCGACCTGAATGCTCATATCATTGACAATGCGCTTGCGCCCCAATTGCCCGCCCGTACCTTGAGGCACGACATCCGTAGTGGCCATCCCAACACCTTCCTTTTGGTTAAGGGGCGGAGTCGTCCGCCCGGAATTTACGTTGAGGGGAACAGATGATTATACGGCGAAGGCGGCCCCAGAGCACGCCAAATCGCCCGTCCGGGCCGGGGAGGAATCTGCTTGGGAACGAGAGAAGGCAACTCCGGACTCAGGGGACGGTTTTGAAGAACTGGGCAATGTTTCGGAACTTATCATATCGCGACACGAGCAAATCCGCGGGTGAGAGTTTCTTGAGGTCAGCCAGATGTTTCTGAAGACTCATGTCGAGCAGATTGGCCGCGGCGTCGTAATCGCGGTGAGCTCCACCTTCGGGCTCGGGAACGATGTCATCGATGCAACCGAGCTCACTTAGATCCGTAGCAGTGATGCGCATGGCCTCCGCGGCCAATTCTTTTTTGGTGGCGTCCCGCCACATGATGGCGGCGCAGCCTTCGGGAGAAATCACGGAGTAAATTGAGTTTTCCATCATGAGGACGCGGTCGGCCACAGCGATCGCCAGCGCGCCTCCGCTGCCACCCACGCCGATCACGGTAGCGATGATGGGGACTTCAAGGCTGGCCATCTCGCGCAAGTTGTGGGCGATGGCTTCGGCTTGTCCGCGCTCCTCGGCGTGAATGCCGGGGTAGGCGCCGTCGGTATCGACGAGGGTCAAGATGGGACGCCGAAATTTTTCCGCGACTTGCATAATGCGCAGCGCTTTGCGGTAACCCTCTGGATGCGGGGTGCCGAAGTTGCGGTAGACGCGCTGCTTCATGTCGCGGCCCTTCTGGGTGCCGACGACGAGGATTTCTTCGCCGTGGAAGCGGGCCATTCCGCAGATGATTGCAGCGTCATCGCCGTAGCTGCGGTCGCCGTGAATTTCGCTGAAATCGGTGAAGAGACGATCGATATAGTCGAGAGTCTGAGGGCGCTGGGGATGGCGGGCCAGTTCGGTTTTCTGCCAGGCGGTCTGCGCTCCCTTCATTTCTTCCCTTAAGATGCGAACCCGTTCGTGAAGCTCGGCCAACTGGCGATGAGTTTCGGCGTTCTGGCCAGGGGCGGCCTCGATCAGGGCAACCTGGCGTTCGATCTGTTGCAACTCCTGCTGCGCTTGGCTGTTTGATTCCATGAATTCTCAGATGCTCGTCTTCAGCTGATCACGCGGACACTGCCGCGTCCGCACAATTGTTCGACGCGGGCGATGAAGTTGCGATCTGGCAGAACATTATAGCCCTGCGCCTCCATCACTACCATGAAATCCCCGGCGCGTTCGACATCAAACAGCACGCGAGCATCGCCTTTACGCTCCTGAAAAAGCGCATATAGGTCGTCGACCGTGGATTCCGCCGCGGTCTCCAGCGGGACGCGAATGCGGAGCGCGCGCGGAAGTGGGACCTTCGCGTCCTCGACCGGCATGATTTCGGCAGCGGTAATTTTGGGATTCGTTCCATCTTCTATTCTTACGCCGGCGCGCACCAGTACCGGGACTTCGAGCTTTACTTTGTCACCGAGCCGCTTATAGGCTTCTGGAAAAACAATCATGTCGATGGAGCCGGACATGTCTTCGAGAGTTGCCTGAGCGTAAAAATCTCCACGCTTGGATTTGAGTACGCGGAGGTTGGCAATGATGCCGGCGGTCGCGATGGTTTCGTCCTTGCCGGTGGATTTTGTCATGGCGCCGATTTCCAGGATGGTGAGAGCCTGCAAGTCCTGCAGCTTGTCTTTGTATTTCTCCAGGGGATGGCCGCTGATGAAGAATCCGAGGATTTCCTTTTCCGAGGCGAGGCGCGCTTGTTCATCCCAATCCGGAATGTTGGGAAGCTTGTCATTGTGTGCCTCGGAATCCTCCTGCTGAAAGATGCCGAAGAGGCCGTGCTGGCCGGATTCCACGTCGCGCTGCGCCTTCTGGGCGCGATCCATGGCACGATCGAGGACAGCCATCAACTGGGCCCGGCGGCCGAGAGAATCCATGGCACCGCTCTTGATTAAAGATTCCTGCACGCGTTTGTTGAGCAGTCGAAGATCGACGTTTTCGCAGAATTCGTAGATGGATTTGAAGCGACCGAGTTGTTTCCGGGCGGCTACGATTGATTCGATGGCATTGCCGCCGACGTTTTTCACGGCCGCGAGGCCGAAGCGGATGGCTTCTCCATGCGGGGTGAAGTTCGCGTCGGAGACGTTGATGTCGGGAGCTTCAACGGAGATGCCCATTTCACGGCATTCGTTTATGTACTTGACGACGTCGTCGGTGCTGCCGGTGACGGATGTCAGCAAAGCGGCCATGAACTCGACGGGATAATGCGTCTTCAAATATGCGGTGTGATAGGCGAGCAGGGCGTAGGCGGCGGAGTGCGATTTGTTGAAGCCGTACCCGGCGAACTGGGCCATGAGGTCGAAGATCTTTTCGATTTTCTTCGCTGGAAACTTACGCTGGGCGGCGCCTTCGACGAAGCGTTCGCGCTGTTGCGCCATCTCGGCGGCGTTTTTCTTACCCATGGCGCGGCGAAGAAGGTCGGCCTCACCGAGGGAGTAGCCGGCGAGGCGGTTGGCGATCTGCATCACTTGCTCTTGATACACGATGACGCCAAGGGTTTCCTGGAGGATCTCCTTCAGTTCGGGAAGTTCGTATTCGACTTTCTTGCGGCCGTGTTTGCGATCGACGAAGTCGTCGATCATTCCGCCTTGAATCGGGCCGGGGCGATAGAGCGCGTTGAGAGCAGTGAGATCTTCGATTGAGTTCGGCTGGTACTTGCGCAGCACGTCGCGCATGCCGTGCGATTCAAACTGGAAGACGCCCGAGGTAAGTCCCTTGTGGAAGACTTTTTCGTAGGTTGCGGCATCGTCGGTGGGGACGGTTTCTAAAGTGATCGGCGTGCCGCGCGTCTGAATAATCAGTTTCAGTGCGTCGGTGAGAATGGTGAGCGTGGTGAGGCCGAGGAAATCCATCTTCAGCAGGCCCATTTTTTCGATGGCGACCATGTCGAAGGCGGTCACGATTTCGTCGTTCTTGGTCTTGTGCAGCGGTACGAGTTCAGTCAGGGGACGTGGAGAAATTACCACGCCGGCGGCGTGAACACCGGAGTTGCGGACCATGCCCTCGAGCTTTTTCGCGGTCTCCATCAGTTCGCGAATCTGGCCGTCTTTTTCCATGGCTTCGCGAAGTTGGGGAGAATCCTCGATGGCCTGATCAAGGGTGATGTTGAGCTGCAGGGGAACCATCTTGGCGATGCGGTCAACATCGGCGTAGGGGATGTCCATGGCGCGGCCAACATCCTTAATGGCGGCTTTGGCGGCCATGGTGCCGAAGGTGATGATCTGGGCGACATTGTCGCGGCCGTATTTTTGCGTGACGTAATTGATAACTTCCCCGCGGCGGTTCATGCAGAAATCGATATCGATATCGGGCATGGAGACGCGCTCGGGATTGAGAAAGCGCTCGAAGAGCAGTTCGTGTTGTAGAGGGTCGATATCGGTGATGCCGAGCGCATAGGAAACCAGCGAACCAGCGGCCGATCCGCGGCCGGGGCCGACGGGGATGTCATGTTCTTTGGCGTAGCGGATGAAATCCCAGACGATGAGGAAGTATCCGGGAAACTTCATTTGCTGGATGATGGCGAGTTCGCGCTCAAGACGCTGTTCGTAATCCGTAATCGAGTGCTTGAGTTTTCCTTGCTCGTGCAGCGGGCGCAGAGCGGCGAGGCGGCGCGCGAAGCCTTCGCGAGAAACGTGTACGAAATAACTGTCGATGGTGTAGCCGGGTGGGACATCGAATTGCGGGAACGGCGTTGCGACTTTTTCGAGGCGCAGGCTGCAGCGCTCGGCGATGTCGAGGGTGCGCGACAGAACTTCTGGTGAGTCCTTGAAGACGCGATACATTTCGTCGTGATTCTTGACGAAGAACTGGGTGCCATCGAACTTCATGCGCTGGGTATCGTGGATCGATTTGCCGGTCTGGATACACAGCATTACGTCTTGCGCGTGGGCGTCGTCTTCGCAGAGGTAGTGGCTGTCGTTGGTGGCGACCAGGGGGAGTCCGAGATCTTTTCCCAGTTGGAAGAGGCCAGGATGGATTTTGTGCTCCATTGCTAAACCCTGGTCTTGAATCTCGAGATAGAAATTGTCTTTGCCGAAAATGTCGCGATAGGTTCCGGCGGCGGCACGCGCGGCGTCATACTTCCCTTCCATGAGGCGCTCGGCGACTTCGCCCTTGAGACACCCGGAGAGGCCGATCAGACCGCGGGAGTGTTCGGCGAGAAAATTCTTGCTCACGCGAGGCTTGTAGTAAAAACCGTGCAGAGAGGCTTCCGAGGTGATCTTTACGAGATTCCGGTAACCCTCTTCGTTTTGGGCGAGGACGAGCAGATGGTTGTAGGTATCTCCGTCGGGCGGAGTGCGTTCGATGTTGTGATCATCTTTTTTGCAGATATAAAGTTCACAGCCGATGATGGGCTTGACATCATATTTGTGCGCGGCATTTACGAAGTGAACGGCGCCGAAGATATTTCCGTGATCGGTCATGGCCACGGCGGGCATGCCGAGTGCTTTGACGCGCTGACAAAGTTTTTCGACGTCGCAAGCGCCATCGAGAAGGGAGTAATCGGTATGGAGGTGCAGGTGAACGAATTGGGACTCGGGGCTCGAAGTCATTTTCTCGAAGTTATTTTAGCGTTGGGGTCATTCTAACGGGAAATGTTGTGGAGGATGTGGCAAGTTATCCACAACGCGCGACGTGCGCGCGAAATCGGAATCTTTACCACAGCGGGCACAGGGAAAACACAGGGTAGTTCACGGAATCGCTATTGGCCTTCGTTGGCGCCGGGCAGGTGGAAGCTTACTCCGCGGTCGTCGTTGACTTTGGTGGTGGCGGGAAGATCGAGATTGGAGAGCGGAATCTTCTCGGTGTGCTGAGGAGAAAAGTTCCACAATGTCTGCCCTACGATGGCGTAATTCTGGATTTCCTCTTTGTGCTGATCGCGGAAGACCAGCACTGTGGCGGGAGCCGGATCTGTTTGTTCCGGTCGGGGCGGAGGAGGCGTACTGCGCGCGTAAACATCGGGATCGCCCTGCTCGCGCATTCTTTGCTGCTCAAGGCTCTGGGCGTTCATTTCGTTGGCCAGGCCGATCTGGTCCTGCTGACTTTGATCGTAGGAGGAGCCGGAATCCCACCACCAATAGGGATCGATTCCGTAGCCCAGCCAAGGATAGCCAAAGCCGCAACGGCGCCCGAAACAATTATTTCTGAAGCCGAAGGTGCGGATTCGAAGGTTGTTTGAGTGGTTGAAGTTGCGAGCGTGCATGGAGCGGACGGAATTAGCGGAATTAAAAGAGCGTCCGCGGCCGGGGCGGGACGCAAAGCTCGAGTGCGTTCCTGCGAAGGCGCCTGGGGAAGCGGAATGGCCGCCGAGACTGCCGCGAGCGGAAAAACCACTGTGACCGCCCATCGAACCGTGACCGCCACCATGTTGCGCCCAAACTGGCAGAGACGCCGCAAGGAACAAAATCACCGTCATGGCTGAAAGGCGATGCATCTCCTAAATTATACTCCCGGCACGAGGCGGAGTTAGAAGCTAATTGAATCGGCCGGAGCTGGGGATGGCTCTTTTGAAGACTTTGGTCTTTCTTGCTAGCGCTATCTCTTCTTCGTTTTCTTTGACGGCTTACTCTTCTTGCCGGGGTTGGGCGCGTGCTTTGGTGCAGGCCTGCTGGGTTTAGGGGCTTTGACCGACGGTTTGGCGGCCTTGGCCTGCGCAGTGGATTTGGCGCCAGCCTCGGGCTTGGCTTTGGCAATGGCGGCGGTAACCGGCGCCACCACGGGTGCCGGGGGGCCGCCTTTCTTTCCTTTGCCTTTGACAGGCTTACCGGGAACTTCGATGATCGGTGCAACCATGGGGGAAGCGGCTTTAGGTCCGCGTCCACGCCGCGGCGGCGGGGGAGGCGGAGGTGGTGGCGGAGCAAATGGCTTGAGAAATTTTAGAGTTTCTGTGTGCGAGCGAAGTTTTCCGTCGAGCAGAAGCATGAATACTTCGCGCGCGATCCTGGGATATTCCGGAAGCTGCGGAGTGATCAGCAGTTCCGTCATCTCGGGCAAGGGGATGCGCTTTTGGACATCGCGCCACTTGGTAAAGAAGTTTTTGATCTTCTGAGCAACAGCTTGCTGCCGCGCCGTCACCGCAAGAAAGAGAATCATTTCGGGGCGCGCGGACGAAAGCAGATTCCATGTACGGGAAGGCGTCGCAGCCTCTTTGCCCTGCAAACGCTTCGCCAGAGCTTTCGCGTGCTCCTCGATGTCGCGCCAGGCTTCGATGAGATCCTTGCGCGGAATCTGCCGGCGGAGATCTGAGATATCTTTGTCCGACAGGTGTGCGGTCAAGAAGTGCATTACCGAAGCCGAAGGGTCAACAGTGTAGCCGAGGTCCACAATCTGTTGCCGGGTCTTCATCAACTGGGTCAGGCCATTTGTGTCTACTTTGGCGGTGGTCCAGTGCGGATGCAGAACTTTCAGGAACTCTTCTTTTTCGAGCGCACGCACGACATTGAGAGGATCTTCTTCGTGCGCGAGTTGAGCGATCTCGTGACCAATTGCGCTTTTTGAAATGTGCTCGATGTACTTATTTTCCCTGGCGGAGTCAAAGCGCTGCTGGGTGCGTTCCTCCATGGGCCAGTGAAAGCGGGCGGCAAAGCGCGTGGCGCGGATGAGGCGCGAAGGGTCTTCGACGAAGGAATAAGGGTGCAGGATGCGCAGCACTTTGGCTTCGATATCGGCGACACCGTTGAAGGGATCTAGGAGGAGACCGCGCGATCCCTCATTCAGCGAGAGCGCCATGGCGTTAACGGTAAAGTCGCGGCGGCGGAGATCTTCCTGAATGCTGGCGGGAGCGATGATAGGCGGCTTGCCGACCTTCTCGTAGACTTCGGTATGCGACATCCCGATCTCGGCGCGAACGTTGCCGGGAAGCACCAGGAAAAGAGTGCGGGCATCCTCGTCGTGGCCAGCGAACTGGGCACCGGCACGCTCGAAATCCTTCTGAAGTTTTAGGGGATTGCCCTGGACGGTGAAGTCGAGATCGCGGATGGTGAAGCCGCTGATGATGTCGCGGATTGCGCCACCAGTGAGGTAGAGGGTAATTCCCGCCGCGCGGGCTACGTCTTGCACGAGGTTGACGCCTTTGAGTTGATCCGGCGTCAACCGGATTTCCATGGTGTAAATGTAATCAGCCATTCGTCTTCAAGCGATCCGACAACCGGGCGGGGCGGGTTTTGATGGACATCCTACGGGTTAAGTCCGGGCTAAAATCCGCCTGTGCCCATGTTTTTCCACACGATTTCCACAGCCTGACCCAGCCCAACCCCGGCCATAAGACTCTGAACGCTGTACAAGCCACTCAATACAAGACACTTATAGGGACTTGAGCGGTGCCAAGGCAACTTAAAGGAATAACACAACGTTTACGATTTGGCTACTGCCAACGTGGATTCCTGCGTTTTCCTGAGAAATAGTGCGAGAATGAGGCCGGAGTTGGCCTTCGGTTACCCCAAGCTTGGGCCAAGCGAGGCCGTTCAGCGGAATAACAAACAAATTCGGTACGTCGACTTTGGAACCGGCGGGAACGTGTCGGCAAAGTCCTATCTATGCCCTCGACCCATAAGAAAGTGATCGTCCGGAAGATGGACCGGGATTCGGTCTCCGGCTACGTGTCCCCGACGCAGTTTGTCAGCGAAGGCAAACTGGAATTGTTGAATACGGCGGGCAACGTGGTCGCCATGGATCTCCGGGAGATCAAGGGCGTGTATTTCGTGCGCGAGTTCGGCGACTCCGAATCGCTAACTCGTAAGACTTTTACTTCCCGTCCCCGCTCCGAGGGCTTGTGGGTGCGGCTGCGGTTTAAGGATAACGAAATCCTCGAAGGGCTGATGCCCGCCGACTTGACGCAAACTACGCCCGAAGGATTTCTGGTCAATCCTCCGGACCAGCGCTCGAATACGCAGCGGATTTTTGTGCCGCGCACGGCGCTGGAGTCTCTGACTGTGCTGGCTGTGATTGGAGCGGCGCGGAGGCCGCGGCGGGGCGGCGTCGATGATCAGCGGCAGGTTACATTGTTTGAGGAGTGAACCGCCTGGCGCAACTACGTAGCGACCGGCGTATTGCAGGAAGCGCCACTTATCCTCAAACGACTGGATCTTGATGCTCCACCAGCATTTCTCCAGATGAGTGAGCAGGTCTCCCGTCTGGTCAGCGTCTCAAAGTAGCTCCAGAGTGGACCGTTGCATTTCATGAGCTTGCTGAGGCCTACGAGAAGATCGACGGCGGAAAGGGCGGGAGTTACGCGGCGGGTCACAATGCGGCTCTGCAACGAGAACTAGAGTTGAGGGATCAACGTCCGTACCTCAAGGAGTACAACACCGGTGCTGGGGGGCCAGCCAACTCTCCACATCCTGAAGGGAAAATCATCATCAAGCAATAGCATGAAAAGCTCAAAGTTGTTTGTGGGTCTCGTTATTCTCGTGCTTTGGGTCGCAGGGTCAACCCAAGCTCAAACCCAGCTTGTCGTGCAGGAAGGTGTGATCGTCAGCCGTTCCCTTTCGGGACATGTCAACATTGGATTGGAAAAGGTGGTGGGCAAGGGAGTGACGGTCGAGCTATGTAGTCCTGATTGGAAGACGGTTCTGGCATCCACCAAGACTGACGACAACGGACATTTTTCGCTTGAGAAGCCGCCAGGAAAGCTGTTCCACCTGCGGTTCTCCTCCCCAGGCGTGAATCCGCTTCAGGTTAAGATTCGCCTCAGCAAATATGCCGCAGACCTCAGCATTCATCTGAGCATCGCCACATGAGGTCAGTGGCGGGTCTTGTGCATATCGTTACGATGCCTGTGGATTTCATTATGACGCACCGTCTCCTGTTACGTTTCACCGGCAAAGAACGGGATAGCGAATCGGGCCTCGACTACTTCGGAGCCAGATACAACGGTTCGACCATGGGCAGATTCATGACGCCCGATCCACTTGGCGGGAAGCTCGTCGATCCTCAGACTCTTAACAGGTACAGCTATGTCATAAACAATCCACTCCGCTTCACCGACCCGACAGGGCTCTATACCTGCAAGGACGATAACAATCAGTGTAAGACGAGGCTAGACAAGCTGACTTAGCTAGGGGAGGCGATGCTGCCCGCGCTGCAGCCGCTATGGCGATCCAACGAAGGACAACCACGTGGCTGTTGGTTTCGCCGATTTAGACCAAATTGGTTGTCCATGTGATCTGTGAGGTGAAGCCAGCATCTTCGCCTACGGCGTACTGAGCTACAATACGACGGTGCAGTCCGACATGTGCCTGTGAGCTACAAGTTCACCGGCAAAGAACGGGATACGGCTCACGCTCAGGAATTGCTGCAACTGCTTGCATCTGGAGTCTTTGTTCCCTAGGCCAGCACCGGATTCTGATTGAACGGCTGGGTCGTTTGTGATTTACTTCCCCAAGCGTTGTTCCCCCCTGTTGAAGAGAAACTCAGAAGTATTGAATTGATCCCTAAGGAAGAACTATGCGGATGCCGGTTTGGCCCAAGGCTGTAAGCAGGTTAGTGAGCAGTTCTGTAGCGCTGCTCTGGATTTGTTTTGCGAGTGGTTTGGCGCAGGGCGCGAGTCAGCCTCATTATCTGATTACCAATGACGACGTTCCGTTTGTGAACACCGTGACTTTTTATGCGGTGGGAGCGAATGGCTTGCTTTCGCTGAAGGGCGATTTGCAGACCGTGGGGGCGGGCATTGGGGGTGGTTTTTTCAACACCAACCGGGTGAGCCTGCTCAACAGCACGGGGAACGAATGCGTCTACGCCTCCGACGCCGGATCGGGTGACATCGTGGGCGTCAATGTCAACACGATGGAAGTGGGCGGGAGCGCTTCCGGTTCTTCGACCGACTCCGGTGCGACGAATGGCATCGGGCTGGCGATGAACGGGCAATATTTGTATGCGAGCTTCACGGGATCCAACACGATTGGGACTTTTCAGGTCCAGCCCGGGTGCGCCCTTAGTTTTGTGAATGATATTGCGGTGGCTGGTCTGCAAGCGGGATTTATCGATGGCATGGCGATCCACGGCAATCTCCTGGTGGCGACATTCGGGGACGGGTCGATTGAATCCTTCGATATCTCATCCGGCACCCCGGTCTCGAATGGGGACGAACAGAATTCCACCGCCTACGTCAAGTCGCAAGGGGCGGCGTATCCCAACGGGGTGGAAATCACAAAGGATGGGCGCTACGCGATCTTCGGAGACACTTCCACTTCTACGATGGTGGAAGTCTCGAACCTTTCGACCGGCAAGTTGAACAAGACTGTTGTCTATTCTCTGGGCACGGCAATCAGTTCAAGCAACATCATGCTCAGTCCCGATGAGACGCTGCTCTACATCAGCAATACGCAGGGAGACACGATCACGGGCGCCATGTTCAACAAGAGTACCGGCAAGGTTTCGACCGGTTGCGTCTCTGGCAAGTTGAAAGGCTACAGTTCGAGGTGGTCCTACCTTGCGGGGCTGGCGTTGGACACAAATGCGGGGACGGGCGGAGCGATCTATGTGGCCGAGTTTGGCGCGCCGTCTTCCATTGCGATGTTGGCGGTGAGTTCGAGCAGCGGGAAGTGTACGCTCCAGGAATTGCCCAGCTCGCCCATGACCGATGCCAACAGTTCGGGACTGTTGTCGATCGGAACTTTCCCGCCACGTAGTTTCTAGAGCAGCGTTGCGATTCAGTTTAGGCCAGTTTTTCTGATTTACTTAAGACGACTCGAGGAGTAAGAACATGCGCACTATTACAAGATGTTTGTTGGCGGCCTTGACCTGCGGATTTGCTTTGGGAGCAGGGGCGCAATGTCCTTCGCGTCCGGCTTCGGGCACGGTGGTGCAGGACGCGCTGAGCGTTTACTCGCAGAACGGAGTTCTGAACGCCGGTTTGGACATGGGGTACTCGGTCGATACATACGGGTATTCGCACTATTGCTATAAATACCAAACCCCCACGGGGCCGGTGGAGTCTCCTACGTTGCGGCTTAATCCAGGCGACCAGTTGGTGCTGGGGGTTCAAGACAGCATTCCCACGGGCAGCCCCAGCGCAATGAGCGGCATGGATATGTCTTCCCTGCCGGGGGCTTGCGGGGATGGCGGCAACGCTACTCTGCAGTCGACGAACGTTCACTTCCACGGGCTCAACGTCCCCCCGATCTGTCATCAGGATGACGTGTTGACGACGCTGATACAACCGGGAGCGCCAGCCTTCAAATACAGCATTCAGATTCCGACCACGGAGCCGCCAGGATTGTATTGGTATCATCCGCACGTACACGGCTTCACTGAATTTCAGGTAAACGGGGGCGCGGCCGGAGCTCTGGTGGTTGAAGGGATGGAAAAATATCGTCCTGAAGTAACGGGGCTCACCGAGCGGGTGTTCGTGGTGCGCCAGCAGTATCTGGTTCCATGGGTACCAGGGCCGTACCAGCTCACGCTGAATTATCAGGTTGCGGCTTCGCCCGGCGCTCCGGCTCCGGTGATTCAAATGGCGCCGGGAGAGAAGCAATTTTGGCGCGTCGCCAATGCGACCCTGCAGGACTTCATGCCGTTACAGCTTTGGGTCAACGGTGTGCCCCAGCCGCTGGAAGTGATCGCGCTGGATGGTTATCCTCTGGCCGCTCCCCGGTACGAAACTACTATTCTGGTACCTCCGGCTGGGCGGGCGGAGTTTATTGTGCCGGCTCCCGCAACGGGGGCCAGCGCGCAATTCGTCTCACTCGCTTATTCCACTGGACCAACCGGCAACCAGGATTTCGAACAGTTGCTGGCGAACATCGATCTCAGCAGTTCCAAGAAGCAAGCCGCGAAGTCCACTGTCCCGCCGGCACCAAGCGCGGCGAATGGTCTGAAATTCTCGGGATTGAAAGAGATCGCACCCACCGCTCAGCGCAACCTTTACTTCTCCGAGGAGTTTGGGGGCACCAACGGTCCCATCCAGTTTTACATCACGGTCGACGGACAGAAGCAGCAGGTTTTCAGTCCTACTGAAAAACCCGTCATTACGACGAAAGTGGGAGCTGTGGAAGACTGGACCATTGAGAACCGGGCGCTCGAGACACACGCGTTTCACATTCATCAGATCCACTTCATGATGTTGGAAGTCAACGGACAACCTGTGCCCAACGAGGATCTTCGCGACACCATCGAAATCCCTTATTGGTCCGGGAGCGGGCCCTATCCGAGCGTGAAGGTGAGGATGGACTTCCGCGATCCAACCATTGCGGGCACATTCGTCTTTCACTGCCACATCCTGCTGCACGAAGATTTGGGAATGATGCATAAGATTCAGGTTCTGCCCTAGGCGATGGGCACGGAGCAACGAAAGGTTCACACACCATGCGAAAAAGAATTCTGATTGTTTTGGGCGGAGCTCTGCTTGTAAGCGCAAGCTATTTGTGCGGAAGCAGGAATTCGACCGTCGTTCACGCTCAGGCGCCGGCATATGCGCCAACGCAAGGTACCGTACCGAAGGCGTATGGGCGCGTAGCCGCTGTGATTGCGGATCAGATTGGGACCGGACTTGTGTTCGAGGACAAGGAAGGCGTGATCCGCTTTGTCAGCATGACCGGCATGAAAGAAGGAGAGCTGGCGCGCTATGACGGGACCCCGACTCACGGAGGCATACCCAAAGCTTACGGTCATCTGGTTGGGGCAGTGGTAAACCCCAAGGGAACCGGGCTGGTTTTTGAGGATAGTGCGGGAGTGATTCGGTTCGTCACGATTACGGGCAAGGAAGAAGGGGAATTGACGCGGAACTGAGGGTTGCACCGACCAAGACGGTTTCAACCCCGAGCACGATCGCGTCCCTTACTTAGTTCGACGGAGTCAGCAGGAAGGCGTGGTTGTGGCCGCCCTTGGTGCCGTAGCCGGTGATCTGGCCGGAGGCGTTGATGGCGTTAGCGTTGACCAGTACCCAGCCGGAGTTGGCGGGGATGAGATTGTTCAAGTCCTGCATGCCGGCCGTCGAGGTCCAGATCATCGCGTGGGCAGCGTTGTTTGAGAGATTTCCATAGCCGACGATCTCGCTGCTGCTGTTGATGCCGAAAGCGATGCTGTAATTCCCGCCGACCAGCGTGCCGAGGTCAGTGATTTTATCGCTGGCATCCCATTTCACGGCGTGCCAGTGCAGAGAGGATCCTGAGTTCGACTGGCCGACGATGATGCCCGAGGAATTGATGGCATTGGCAAGGCTCGTGTTTCCACCGGAGAGCGTTCCCAGATCTTTCATCCCGCCGGCCGAAGTCCACTGAAAACCGTGAGAGGTAAACGGGGGGCCGTACCCGAAAACGGATTCACCGACAATCTCACCGCTATCGTTGATGTCGAGCGCGGCGGTGAAAATTGCCTTAGGCAACGCCCCTAGACTCTTGATTTTGTTGTTGGTCCAGCTCGCCGCGTCGACGACTGTTGAATTTACGAACGAGTCGCCGGCAATCACGCCGGAAGAATTGATTTCGAAGGCGCAACTGGAGTTTCCCCCGGAAAGCTTTCCGAGGTTGACCATGCCGCCCGAAGAGGTCCACTCGAAGGCGGTGAAGTTGAATTCGGTCTGCAGGCCGGTGCTGGTGTTGGAGTAGCCAACGACCTCGCCGGCATCGTTAAGGCCGATGGCGCCGCTGATGTTGCCGCCCGGCAAAGTGCCGAGGTCTTTGAGGCCGCCGCTCCTGGTCCAGTAGAAGGCATGCTGGCCGGCCCCAGTTCCGGTGCAGGGATAGCCTTCGCTGTTGGCGGTGTCGGCACAACCGACCACGGCGCCGCTGTCATTGATCCAAAAGCCGTTGCTTTCGTTATCACCTTTCAGGACTCCGATGTCGGTGACGGTATAGGTCTGAGCCGCGGCGCAGGCCGCCAAAACAAGTGCTGTGGAAATTGCAAGCAGAGTCCGCTTCATCGGGCTATCTCCAATTTTTGGGTGTGGCTCAGTATGCCATCCGCTGAGGAACGCGACAAAATCGATAGTGCATGCGACTTGGAGACCACGAATGATGTTGCAATCTGTGGGAACTTGGGATACAAAGGCTGGTCCCGCGCCTACTGTGAGGTGCGGCGAGATGGATTGGGCCACTTCCCTTCCCCTACCCTATCCCGATCTCCAAGGGCGTAGCTCTGTCCAGTGAGGGTGCTGAAGCTTATGAAAGCTTTCCGCCGTTCCTTTTTTTCTTCTTTTTGTTCGCGGTTTCTGTTCGCCATGGCGTTGGTCACGGTGGCGACGAAGTTACCATCCAAGTTGTTGGCTCAGGAAAACAGTCCCGCGCTAGGGGCGGCGGTATCACGATCGCTGATCACGCAGGCGTTGGATGAAGCGCAGTTAACAGTTCTCAAGGGGAATACGCATCGCCTGGCGAGGCCGGAATTCGATCTGGGGACGGCGCCCGCGACGCTTCCCATGCAGCGCATGCTTTTGGTTTTGAAGCGGAGTGCGGAGCAGGAATCTGCGGTGCGAAAACTTCTCGATGACCAGCAGGATAAGAAGTCGCCGAGCTACCACAGGTGGCTGACGCCTACGCAGTTCGGCGAGCAATTCGGGCCTACGGATGCTGATATCCAGACGGTGAGTTCGTGGCTTCAATCGCACGGATTCCAGGTTGGGTCAACGAAGGGGCGCACGGTGCTGGAGTTCTCCGGCTCCGCCAGCCAGGTGCAGGAAGCGTTTCATACTGCGATTCACAAATACATCGTTAAGGACGAACAACACTGGGCGAACGCCAGTGATCCGTCGATTCCTACGGCGCTGACCCCAGCAGTTGCGGGAGTGCTGACGCTGCACAATTTCCTGAAGAAACCCCAGATCCACTTTGTGAACGAGCCGATAGCGGCACAGCTCATTCCCGGCAAGAAACCTCAAGTTACTTTTCCGGCGCAGAATGGGCAGCCGCAAATTAATGCGCTGGCCCCGCAAGACTACGCGACCATCTATAACAGCCCAGCTTTTACCGGAACTATCACGGGCGTTGGGATTACGATTGGCGTAGTGGGACGAAGTAATCTGTTCAATGGGGGGGAAGACCCTGGCGATTTTGGAAATGTTTTCGGTTGCTGTGGGCAGGTTGAAATCGTACTCAACGGCCCAGACCCGGGGGATCTCGGCGGCGGCGAGGAGGCTGAAGCTACGCTGGATACGACGTGGACGGGAGGATTAGCCCCAGGCGCTGTTGCAGAGCTCGTAGTTTCGGCTACAACCAATACAACGGATGGAATCGACCTTTCTGAGGTCTATATTGTCGAAAATAATCTCGCCGACATCATGACGGAAAGCTTTAGTAGTTGCGAGCTTTACGCCACCGATGCTCAGCTTGCGGGGACTTACGCGCTGGCGGAACAGGCCGCAGCGCAAGGCATTACATACTTTGTATCCACAGGCGATGATGGAGCGGAGGGCTGCGACGATCCATCGGCTCCGCCGGCGGTTAATCCTATCTCTGTGAACTTTCTGGCCTCCACGCCATTTAATGTGGCGGTGGGCGGGACAATGTTCAATGAGAACGGCCTGACGAGTAAGTACTGGGGAAGCGAACAGCCGGTGGCAGAATCGGCTATTTCGTATATTCCTGAGGATGTGTGGAATGAAAGCAGTCTTAGCAATGGACTGTGGTCGAGCAGCGGAGGGGCGAGCGCCGGAAACATCGCGGCTGGCGGGACTACGCCCGGTATACCAAAGCCCTCGTGGCAATTCGGAGTGGCTGGCATTCCGAATGACCTAGTACGCGACCTGCCTGATGTTGCTTTGACGGCAGCGTCGCACGATCCTTATTTGCTGTGCTACGAGGGGTCTTGCCAACCGAATAGTCAAGGCGAGTTTCTTATTTATTTCATTAGCGGGACGTCGGCGTCGGCGCCGTCGTTTGCGGGAATTATGGCTCTGGTGGACCAACAAACGGGAGGGCGACAGGGCTTGGCGAACTATGTGCTTTATCGTCTGGCGGCCACACAGACGGCTTATCCCTTGCAATGTAACGCCTCGGACACCACAACTCCGCCCGCGAGCACTTGTATTTTCAATGACGTGACTGTCGGCAACAACGTAGTGCCGGGCGAAACGGGAACTGCATACCAAGCTACAGCCGGATATGACCAAACGACTGGACTTGGGTCGGTCAACATCACGAACCTCATTAATCAGTGGAATACGGTTACGTTTAATCCTACAACCACGACGCTGGGGCTCGCTCCGCTCATTAACATCACGCACGGGTCACCGGTCAGCGTAAACGTGACGGTTGCTCCGAGTAGTGGGACAGGTACTCCGACGGGTGAATTATCGTTGCTGGCGAGCGTCGGCCTTGGCCAAACTAGCGTTGACGGCTTCACGCTGGCCAACGGTCTGGTGACGCAATCCACTTACCAACTTCCTGGCGGCGGACCTTATAATGTGACGGCGCACTATGCGGGCGATGCCACGTATGCGCCGAGTGATTCCTCTCCGGTTTCGGTTACGGTGACGCCGGAGTCGAGCAGCACAGCTCTTTCCGTGCTCACGATCAATTCCCAGGGGGCTGCGCTTCCCTTCACCAGCGGGCCGTTTGGAAGCTTCGTGTATCTGCGCGCCGACGTGGTGGGACAGTCGGGGCATGGGTCGCCGACCGGAACCGTCACTTTCAGCGATACGTTCGGAGCAATTCCGGGCGGCGCTGCGTTCCCGTTGAACGGCGGGGATCAATTCAACAACGGCAGCAACACGGCCACTCCAAACGGGGTTTTCACCTTCGACACGGGAACTCATGCCATCTCCGCTAGTTACAGCGGCGATGCCAGTTTTAATCCGAGTAGTAGTACGCCGGCGCTGACGTTCACCATCCAGCCGGGATTCTTCGCGGCAGTGCCCACGAATCAGCAGGCGGTGACGATCTCGGCGCCGGGCGCGGCGGGGTCGACTGTCGTGAACGTTTCTTACTCTACTGGATTCAGCGGGACAATTGCGCTGGCTTGCTCCGGTATGCCGGCGGGCGCCGCTTGCGCGTTCAGTCCGTCGTCGATTATGGCAAATGGCATAGCAACTACCGCGACTTCGACAATCACAGTAACGACCACTGCTGCAGCTGCGCAAATGCGGCACTCGCCACGTCACATTTTCGTCGCGCAGTGGATGTTTGGTTCCGGTTTGCTCTTTTCGCTTGTGCTGATGGGTGCGCCCAAACGGAGGCGCGTATCAGGAATATTCATGGGGTTGATGATGTGGTTGCTTCTGACAGGCCCGGGCTGCGGAGGGAGCAGCTCCAAGCCAACCCCGCCGCCACCGCCGCCGGTGATTAGCACGCCGACGGGGGTTTACAACATAACCGTCAGCGCCAGCAGTGGGTCGAACGTTTCCACGACGAATTTCTCGGTTACTGTGCAATAGCGCGCGTGAGGCGTGCGTCGTCACGCGAGCTGTGCCTCGAAACATATTGTCTGCTCTTCTGTGGTGTACGATTTACTCGGACATCATTCGTATCCTCATGAAACTTGCAAAGATTGCGTCCGCCCTTCACGCGCGCTTGGAGAATGGCGCGCCTGATACTGAGATTACCGGCCTTAATGGCATTGAGCAGGCGCGGCCAGGGGAGCTGACGTTTGTATCCAATGCCAAGTATGCGGCGGCGGCACGGTCGACGAGGGCGTCCGCCGTGATTGTGGCGGAGGACTTCCCGGCTCTTTCGACGGCAATGCTCCGGTCCAAGGATCCTTATCTTTCTTTTGCCCATGCGCTTGAACTGTTTCATTCTCCGCTGCGCTATGAGCCGGGCGTGCATGCCACTGCGGTGGTGCATCCTTCGGCGAAGATTGGACGCGACTCGCACGTCGGGCCTTATGTAGTGGTCGGAGAGGACGTCGAGATCGGGGACAATGCTGTGCTGCTGGCGCATGTGGTGATTTATCGCGGCGTAAAGATTGGGGACAATTTTTTCGCGCACGCTCATGTGGCGGTTCGGGAGAACTGCCGGATTGGCAACCACGTGCTGCTGCACAACGGCGTGGTGATCGGGTCGGACGGCTTTGGCTTCGCCAAAACGGCACGGGGACACTGGTACAAGATTCCTCAGCCAGCTCCGGTTGTGATTGAGGACGATGTGGAGGTGCAGGCGAACTCCTGCATTGACCGCGCGAGCGTTGGGGAAACCCGCATCCGGCGCGGGGTTAAGATCGATAATCTGGTGCAAGTGGGGCATGGGTCGCAGGTGGGTGAGGATGCGCTGCTGTGTTCACAGGTGGGGCTGGGCGGATCCACGGAGATTGGCAAGCGCGTGATTTTGACCGGACAGGTCGGAGTGGTTGGTCACTGCAAGGTAGGAGAAGGCGCGATCGTCACCCCGCAGAGTGGAGTGGCGAACGATATTGCCGCAGGTGCGCTGGTGAGCGGGGCTCCGGCGGTTGATCACAAATTGTGGCTGAAGTATTCCGCGCTGCTTTCGAAGTTACCTGAAATGGCGCGGGCACTGCGATCCAGATTCCCCAAAGAGTGATACCGGAACAGCATCCGATCTAGCAAAGATGGAATTCGCTTCGGGAATAAGATGGGGAGTCCGCAAATGAGGATCCCAATGTGCAAAATTCTTCATGGATGCGAACGGTTCTAGGAACTAAGTATTCTTGACAACTTTTTTGGGACGTAGAAAACTTCCGAGACCCGCCAGGCTTCCCGGCGCGGCCAATCCAGGTGCGCCCGCAAAATTGAAAAGGACGACACGTGCACATTATGAAATTTGAATTGACTTTCCCTATCGGCAAACTAGTCTTTGCGGGCATGCTCATGTCGCAGATCTTGACGCCGAAAGCGCCCGCCCAGACCTTTAGCGTGATTCATAACTTCACGGGAGGAAATGACGGAGGAGGACCGCTGAGCGGCTTCGTCAGCGATGGCGCCGGAAACCTTTACGGCACCACCAATTCGGGCGGCCCGACGAATCACGGATTGGTCTACCGGCTGAATAAAAATGGCCTGGAGACGGTGATGTACAACTTCAAGGACGGAAGTGATGGGGCCTATCCGGACGGCGGGTTGGTAAGGGATAAGATGGGCAACCTTTACGGCACGACCACCGGGGGCGGCGTTTCGAACGCCGGCACGGTGTTCGAGGTGGCCGGCGTGGGCAAGGAGAGAGTGCTGTATAGCTTCACGGGGGCGGCAGATGGAGCTGATCCCGAAGCCGCTCTGACCATGGATGCTGCAGGGAATTTGTACGGCACTACGATCGAGGGCGGCACGAACGGCAACGGCACAGTATTCAAACTCACTCGCCCGAAAACAGGCGCAAAGTGGACCGAGACGGTGCTCTACAGCTTCGGTACTGGCACCGACGGAGCAACACCCGTGGCGAGCGTCGCTTTTGATAAGACAGGGAATCTCTACGGCACTACATCTGCAGGAGGGGCTTACGGGTACGGGACGATCTTTGAGTTGATGCCCTCAGGCTCGGCGTGGACTGAGACCATTCTTCATGACTTCCAGGACGGCGATGATGGGGCGGTCCCTTTCGCAGGTCTGATTTCCGACAAGGCGGGGAACTTTTATGGCGCGGCGGGCGAAGGAGGCACGGGCGGCGGCGGCACAGTTTTTGAGTTGACGCCCGCAAGCGGCGGTTGGACTTTTACGGTGCTTTATAGCCAAGCCGGATGGAACGTCTCTGGAACGTTTCGCAATTTGCTGCTGGATGCATCGGGCAATCTCTACGGCACCACCCACTGCGACGGCGCGCCCGAAGCCGGGACAGTTTATGAACTGACTCCGGTGAACGGTGCCTGGAGCTACACTTTGCTCTATACCTTCACCGGCGGCACCGACGGACTCTACTCGTTCAGCAACCTGGTGTTCCAACAGGGCAAACTCTATGGCACGACGAATGAAGGGGGCACGGACGACGCCGGAGTGGTGTTCGAGGTCACGCCGTAGTTGAAATGCGGAGCCTACTTCTTTAGTTCAGCTGGGATAGTTCGCGAGCGATTACGGTTGGTCGTTGTGGACGCGCGGGTGTGCGTCGGGCATTACTTGTTGGGTGGTCCGGAGTTCTTCCGGAAGACCGCTATCGATCACTGCTCTGACTTTTTCCATCAAGTATTCGCGGCTGCCGAAGTCTTTGGGCTCGATGGGCGGATGAAACATCACGGTCACCTTTCCGGGCTTGATCGCAAACCGGCCTTTGGGCATGACCTGGTGCGTGCCAACAATGGTGAGCGGAACCACAGGCACACCGCATTCCATAGCGAGATAAAACGGGCCTTTCTTGAACGGCAGGAGTCTTCCGTCGAACGAACGCTTCCCTTCCACATAGATGATCATGTTCAGATTTTGCTTCACGACTTGCTTCGCGGCGCGCACGGCCTCGATTCCGGCATCACGATTGCCGCGATCGACCGGCACCAGTGATCCCATGAGCATCGCACGTCCGAGGATGGGATAGCTGAACAACTCTTTTTTCACCATGACGGAGCTGCGCCGTGGAATTAATGGGATTGTTATAGGAGGGTCAAGATTCGAAATGTGGTTCGACATGAAGATATAGGTGCGCGCAGGGTCCAGTTTGTCGAGTCCTTCGGTTTTCACGCGGACTCCGGTCAGCCTCACGCCGTTCCAGGCGCCGATCATGAACATGCGGTAGAGCAGACGAATATCGCCGGTGATGAACGTCCAGGGGAATCCGACGAGGGCCGCCACGGGTGCGGCCAGTCCCCAGAAGACGAGCATCGCGACGGTGCGAATCATTTCTTGGTTTGGCGCTCCCAGTTTAATTGGGTTGGAGTGAATGTGGAATCTGAGCTTCGCCCTTCAACCACGCCGCCCGGCGCATTTTCTGGGCGGCATCAATATTTTCCATGTCTCTGAGTTCATAGGTGACTTCTTCGCGGCGCCCCACTTTCCATTTAAACTCGCGCTCGGCGCCGCGCCGGGAGCGGATCTTTACCGTGACCATGTCACCCGCCGCGAGGCCAGACATCTGCTCTGAAGATTCTTGTCCCGGGGGCTTGGCGTTGATTTCCAGAATTGTGTCTCCGACGTGGAGTCCGGCTCGCTCGGCTTCGCTGTCGCCCGCAACGGAGGAGACGGTCATGGGGCCATCGAAGTTTCTCGAAGCCATAAAGCCTGGATCTGTCGTCGAGGATTTCTCTTCGATCAGACGGAGTCCCACAGAGCGAAAAAATTCATTCCAGGGAATTTCTTCCGTCCCTTGGACATACTGGGTGAAAAACCAGGCGAGATCGGCATGAGTGACAGCCTCAGCGGCTTGGCGAACGCCATCTGAGTCCGGGAAGAATTTTCCCTTCTTTGCGTAGTTTTCGTTCATCCACTGAAAGACTTCCCGGAGAGAAGCTTGTCCATGACTGGCATCGCGAACCGCTAGATCCAACATGACTCCCAGCAACTCCCCTTTGTTGTAATAAGATATGCTGCGGTCGGGGCGACGATAGTAGGCGTTGCCTTCGAGCCACGCGTCGAGGCTTGACTCTTCTGCAGACTGTGTGAGGTGAGCCGGACGGCGCTGGAGCTCTCCGATTCCGGAAGCGAGTGCTTGCTCGAACCGGCGCTCGTCGAGCAAGCCGGCACGCATTTGGATGAAATCAGCGGCAGTGCTGGTGCAACCTTCGCTGAACCAAAGCGCCCGCGTGTAATTTTCCTTGGTGTAATCCACGGGCTCGAGAGTTTGCGGGCGAATGCGTTTGACGTTCCACAGATGAAAAAACTCGTGCGCCGTTATCGAGGCCAGCACTTCCGGAGCGCGACCGAGGACATCCGCGTTGATGTCTATGGCGGTTGAGTACGAGTGCTCCATGCCGCCGCCCGCCGGTCCGCGCGGAAAATGGTAGAGGAACATGTAGGAGTCGAATGGACGATCGTTCATCCATGTGGTCGCGGCCGCCACTAACTTGTGCAGCATAGCATTGATTTTCTCGATATCGTAGTCGCTGGATTCAGCGTCCACCACGATGCGGTAGTGGGCCCCGCCTTCGGCGAAGTCCGATTCCTGAAACATTCCGATTTCGACTGGAGAGTCGACGAGGCGATCGTAATTCTCGGCAGTGAACTCTCGGTCTGGCGAAGAAGCCAGCGGCGTTGCCATTTGCCATCCTGCGGGCATCGAGCTGAAGCGCACTGCCATCGGCTGATTGCGAGCATCCACCGGATAAATAAGAAGCTGCGCCAGATTGAAGAAAGCGTGGTGAGGATTGAGCTGAGCTCCGAATGGGCCGAAGGAATCGACATAAATCTGATATTCGACAGTCGCGCCGCCCTGGGCATTCGAAATCTGCCACCGGCCCTTGTTCAGTTCGCGCAGCGGGATCGTTCGCCCGGCACGGTCTTTGGCACGGATCCAATTCACGTATTGGGAGAAGTCGCGGACCTGATAAAGGGCATTCCAGACTGGTAGTTGCAACTCGCGTTGGGATGCTCCTTCGGGCAGGATGATTTGAATCTCCACGAGATGCTGTTCGGGGTTTACAAGAGAAATAGTGTAGTTGGTTGTCGCGCTGGCACGCGCCGAGGAGATCCACAGAAATAAAATCACTATGACCGCCGGATACGCCGAAGGGCGGTTCGAGTTGAGGGGCTTCATGGATTTCCCGCCGCACTGGCGGAATCTGTGCTCGGCGTTTTTTCCGCAAGCACCCGCAGTCGCGCCGGGAGTTTTTCATAAATTCCGCCGAATCCGCCGTTGGAGAGAATCGCTACGACGTCGCCGGCGCGCATTTCGGGAGCTATTGCCTGAATAATTTCATCAGCGTTCCCAATCAAGCGAGCATGCTTGCCGTGTTTTTGGATATCTGCTGCCAGTTCCGGCAACTCCAGGCGCTCATTTTCCGGCACGGCATCAGAGCGGAAGACCCCGGCGACAATAATCTCGTCGGCCACTGCCAGGCTCCGCGCCAGATCGGCTTGCAACACTCGGCGGCGCAGAGTATTTGAACGCGGCTCTAGAATCGCCCACAGGCGTGCACCGGAATAACGTGCGCGCAACGCCTTGAGAGTGCCCGCAATTGCCGTAGGATGATGGGCAAAATCATCGATGATGGTGATGCCATTGACTTGCGCTTTCACTTCGAGCCGGCGCTTAACGCTCTTAAACGTTTTGAGCGCCGCCGAGATTTCCTCTTTCGAAATGCCGTAAGCCGAAGCCATTGCAGCCGCTGCAGTCGCATTCCAGACGTTGTATTCGCCTGCCAAAGGGAACTCGAGATTCGCCCAGACGCGGCCGCCATCGAGGACGGTCCATAAGGTTTTATCGGAGTGGAATTGAAGGTCAATAACGCGCCACGAAGAGTGCGCGCCCGCGCCGTAGCGCTCCACGGGACAAAATGCCTTGCTTAAACAGCGCTCCAGGCTGGGACTTTCCGTGACGTCACCCGCGATGCCATCGAACGCGATGATACGCCCGCGCCGCGGAATCAGGTTCACCAGGCGTTTGAACGCGGTCTCAACGGCATCAAGATCTTTGTAGATGTCGGCATGATCGAACTCCACGGAGGTGAGAATCGCAGAGTCGGGAAAGTAATGTAGGAATTTCGGGCCCTTGTCAAAGAAGGCCGTGTCGTACTCGTCGCCCTCCAGAATGAAATGTTTTCCATGTCCGAGGTGAAAGCTGGAGCCGAAATTTTCCGCGATGCCTCCGATGAGGAACGAGGGCTGCATTCCTGCAGTATGAAAAATCCAAGCCAGCATCGACGTGGTTGTGGTTTTACCGTGTGTACCCGCGACCACCAGGACCTCTTTACCGCGCAAGAATTCGTCGTGCAGCAATTGAGGCAACGAGCAAAACGGAATGCGCTGGTCGAGGATATGCTCGAGCTCGGGATTGCCGCGCGAAATGGCGTTGCCGACCACAACTAGATCGGGCGCGGGATCGAGATTCCGCGCATCGAAGGGCTGCGCCACGGGGATTCCGAGTTCCTCAAGAAAATCGGACATGGGAGGATAGGCCGCCGCGTCTGATCCGGTCACGCGAAAGTCGCGCTGCTTCAGCATTCCGGCCAAAGATGCCATCGCGGTGCCGCAGATGCCGATTAAGTGAATGTGTCTTTTATCGCTCATGCTTTTATCGTTACTTATTACTTATTATTTGTCGGTCACGGCGGCTTCCAGAATCTTCAAATTCACCTGCTGATCGCCCACAGTTAAGCCCACTCGCACTCCGATGGGCAGTGTGATATTTCCTGCCGTCACATGACCCGAGCGCACGCCGAAGGCAACGGGAACTCCGAGCTTTCCCACGATACGCATCACAACATCTTGAAGCGAGTAAGCTTGATTCGCGGTTTGGAAGCAATCTAGCATCTCCCCGAAGACGATCCCGCGCACGCCGGCGAGTTTCCCCGCCAGCTTCAGTTGCATCAGCATGCGATCGATCTGATAAGGTTTCGCGGCTACGTCTTCGAGAAATAGAATTGTTCCTTCTGTGTGAATCTCGTACGGCGTCCCCAGGGAAGCCACCAGGATGGAAAGACAGCCACCGTAAAGGATTCCGGCGGCTGAGCCATCCACCAGTCCCGTCACCCCGGAAGCTCCGTCCAGATGGAGTTCCCATGCCGTAGCGGCAGAGAGTGCTGCCCTCCACGACGGCAAGTCGACTCCATCCTTATGAGCCCAGTCTTTCGCCACCATTGGACCGTGAAAGGTGAGCAGGCCGGTGGCATCGGACAAATAAGTAAGCAGCGCGGTCAGGTCGCTGTAGCCGACGAAAATCTTGGGATGCGCTTTGAGGATATCCAAATTGATTTCAGACAGCAGATAGTTCGCGCCATAGCCACCCCGCGCGCAGACGATGGCCGTTACCTCGTCGCGCGTAAACATGGCTTCGAGTTCGCGCGCCCGGCGCTCTGTGGATCCGGCGAAGTAGAGATCCTGATCAAAGATGGAGTCAAAATAGAACGGCTCGTAGCCGGCGTGGCGCAGCGCTTGGCAACCAGCCTCGAGTTCAGCGCGTTTGACGTTGCTGGCAGGCGCGACAATGCCGACCGTGTCCCCGGGCTTGAGGGCGGGGGGCCGGATGCGCGTTGCTGAAGGTGAGGACATGCAGTCAGAAATCCATTTCGAACAAAACAACTCGCCCGCGAGGCGGTCGCGACCGCGCAATATTTTGCAACCTAGGTCAGAAAATATTCTCCACGACACACCAGGCGGGCTGCGCCGCGCAAGAATACCAGGTTCCCTTCCTGGCGCACGATCTGTACGCCACCCGGAGCCTGTACACGCACAGGCGATTCCGCTACACCGGCGCTAATGGCGGCCACGGCGGCGGCGCACGAACCGGTGCCGGAGGATTGCGTCTCGCCCACACCGCGCTCAAAAAAGCGTGCCCTCACATCATGCTTTCCATCGACCACAATCATCTCAACGTTTACACCCTGTGTGAATTGAGAACTGCGCTGGATTTCGGCTGCCTTCAGCTGCCAACCCTCGGCAAAATTCGACACGAGTAAGACGTAATGCGGATTACCCATCAAAACTGGAATTCCATGCACATCGCCGGCGGGCAGGTTTACAGCCAGTTGATCTTTCACGACGACCTCTCCCATGGCAATCTCAAACTCGTACTCAGAATCCTGGCGCGCGGTCAGCATGCAAGTTTTCAAGCCCGCTCCGGTCTGAATGGTGATCCTCTCTTTTTGTTGCGATGAGCAGACGTAGGCTGCGACGCAACGCGTGCCATTGCCGGAAATTTCAGCGGCCGAGCCATCGGCATTGAGCAGACGAATCTCAACATCAGCCGATGGGTGAGGATACATCCACTCCACGCCATCCGCTCCGACGCCGTCGTGCCGCTCGCACATGCGGCGCGTTAGAGCGGCTGGATCTACAGTGTCTTCGATGGCCGACGCATCGATCAGCAGAAAATCATTACCACAGGCACTGGCCTTCACAAACGGAATCGCATACGAAGCACTCACTCTAATTCCACCGCGCCCAATGAAGCCACGCTGCTGAGCACCGTCGAGGCCCTCAGTTCGCGTAGCAAATCGTTCTGTTCGCGGTTGCATCCAGATACGTCAAACTGCAAGCGGACGTGCTGGCCGGTGTTGGCGCTCACGACATTCTGCATCATGCGATGGCAATGTTCGAGGAGGCGGTTAACCTCCTGCGTGATTTCCTCCACGCTGCCGCCAGTCACTTCGTAGCTGATCAGCAATGTTTTCAGGTTGAAGGTTAGTTCAAGATGGCCAAGGGAATATAACGCGATCAAGACCATGCAGGTGGCGAAGATCGCCGTCAGATAAAGGCCTCCGCCGGTCGCCATTCCCACCGAGGCCACAACAAACAACGTGGCCGCTGTGGTAAGGCCGGTGGTTAGGCCGCGGGTGTGCAGAATGGATCCGGCGCCGATGAAGCCGATGCCGGGAATAATCTGGGCCGAAATACGAGTGTGGTCACCTATGTGTTCGACCGCCAAAGCATCGGAAAGGATGGTGAACAGGGCCGCGCCAAAGCAGATGAACATATTGGTGCGCAAACCCGCGGGGCGATGGCGCAGCTCGCGTTCGAGGCCGATGATGCCGCCGAGAAGCGCAGCCAGGACCAAACGCACCAAAGAGCTGGCGACGATTCCGCTGGCCATCTCTCCATGGAGTAAATTGCCAATGTGCTGCCAGTTCATTTATTTGCGCTCCATTATTTGCACTCCATTACTCGCACCATGGAATCGTTCGCTGTCCGGAAGGTCAAGATGGCCGGATTTTATCACTGCGGCCCGCAGCTTCAGCGAATGCCGCGTTAACCGGGCTGATTACCGGGTGACCGCTGGTGCGGGAGGCTGGGCGCGACCCTGGAAAAGGACTGCCGGCGGCTGTCCGGTGGTATGGATTTCAACTAACGCAGGGAGATGGTGAGCGCGAGCCACTGTCCAAACGGGATCGCCTTCGAAACCTACGAGGTAGTCCGCGTACGATGTGGGGTCGGCGAGAGCTCGCTCCCACAGGCCTTCGGGATCGACCGGGGACTTCCAGACGCGATGATTGCCTTCGTTGATGGTCCGGCGCAGGGGGATTCCGGCACGCTCAAGCGCGCCCACGTGCTCGCCTAAATACATCAGCAGGGTGGAATTCGGGGGAAGGGATTTGATCCACTCGCCTAGTTGTCGGTCGAGTGCGACCAGACTCTTCATGTTGATACTGGCTTCGCGATAACAGATGGGATCGGCCCGCCAGATCGCGGCATAACTTGCGGCCACCAGAACGCCTGTCGCCAGCCCTGTTGCCAGGGCTGTCCAGCGTTGCCATGAGGCGGTGATCTGGGGAAGATTTGCGCTTTGTTGCAGCAGAGATGAAATACCCATAGGAACGAAAACCGCGAACGCGGGAACGAGTTGCAAACCGTAGCGAACGTTGTATTGCGCGAAGGGCCACCAGGTGGGCACAAAGATCGGGACGCTTCCGTAGGCGATGGAGAGCGCATAAAAGGGCAAAGGGACCCAGAGTAACAAACCTAATCGCGCGCGTGCAGAACGTGCTGCGGCCAAACTTCCAAAAAGAGCCAAGGCTAGCCACAAACGCCCGAGCCAACGCGACTCGGAAACATTGAGTTCGGCCGCTTTTAGGAAATAAGAGCCCGCGGCCAACAAATTCCCCTTCGCAGGATTTACCGTGGCAGTCTTCTGCTCGATTGATTTCGCGGAGTAGGGACCATTGGCGAACTCCAGGGGATTGCGATAGACGGCCGCGTTATATGTCAGCCACAAAATGGGGGCGGCAGCTGCGATGAGAACAAATTTAATGATCTGGGCTCGCGCGGGCAGGTTCGTAAATCCGGGCGGGCCATTTTCGCTTCGAGCGCGGAAACCTAGATCGAATACTATGACGATCGCCATCAGGAGCGCGGCGAGAAACCATCCGTCATAGCGGGTTAAACAGGCGGCAGCCAAACAGAGCGCGCACTTAGTGAGGGCCCGTTGATTGCCGCGGACGAATTCGGCAAAGTATATGACGGTCCAAATAAAGCATGCCAGGTACAGTGACTCGCCCATAGCCGTGGCCTGCATGTAGATCAGATTTGGATTCGTGGCATAGATAATTGCGGCGGCCCACGCGCTGATCCTGGCTACGCCGTCCATTTTTCCGTCGGGGCTTAGAGTCGTCCGCACGAAGCGGAATATCCCCAGGACGCCGAGGACGAATGCCGCCATCGATGGAATGGAGCCGCCCGCGCCGCTTTGCCACATTTTGTTCGAAACGATGAAGGGCAGGATCAGCAGATGTGGAAGCGGAAGCCATACGGTTCCTAACTGCAACAGGCCCGGAGTTCTCGAATCGAAGATGCGGCGGGCGATATTAATATGTGCGACGGCGTCGCCGTAGAGCAGCACATCTCCCTGGCGGTTGTAAAAGAGAAAGGAAAATACCGAGATGAAAATAGCCAGCCAGACCAGTCGTACGATCTCAATCTCGGCGGGCGCCTTCGGGGGCGAGAATCGTGGCTTCATTCGAGGTGAGTGAGTTCGCGAAAAATCTGGAAGCGGGCGTCGATTTCTTCGCGAGTCAGAGACTGAAGGCGCTCCGTGCCAAAACTTTCCACGGCGAACGATCCCATCACTCCTCCGTAGAATAGCGCCCGCTTCAAGACCTCGCGATTCAGCTCAGGCTGGGACGCTACATAGCCCATGAAACCTCCGGCAAAAGAATCACCGGCGCCGGTGGGGTCCTTCACTTCATCGAGAGGCAGCGTTGGCGCGCGGAAAGGATGGCGGCCAATTCCGAATGCGCCATCCCGAAAGAAGATGGTCGCGCCGTACTCGCCGTGCTTGATGACGAGCGCCTGCGGCCCCATGGCCAGTACCTTCTGAGCGGCGCGCGGCAGGTTCTTTTCGTCGGCCAGCATCTTGGTTTCGGTATCGTTGATGAGCAGTACGTTCACCAGCTTTAGAGTTTCCGCCAATTCCGCGCGCGCGCCGTTGATCCAATAATTCATGGTGTCGCATCCGGTGAGCCGAACACCGTTCATCTTGCGACGGACGTTAGCCTGCAAGGTGGGCTGGATGTTTGCCAGGAAAAGAAATTCCGTGTCTTCATACTCTTTGGGGATTCGCGGCTGAAATTTTTCAAAAACGTTCAGATCGGTGAAATCAGTTTTGGCTTCGTTAAGATTTTCGGCATAGGAGCCGCCCCAGCGAAAAGTCTTGCCGGCGGCGCGTTCGATGCCGCGAGTATCTACTCCGCGCTTCTTCAGAACGTTTTCATGCTCCGCGCCAAAATCCTCGCCTACGACCGCGACCATTCGTACCTGAGAGAAATAACTGGCGGCCAGGGAGAAATACGTCGCCGCTCCGCCCAGGATGCCTTTCACGCAGCCTGAGGGCGAGGTGATGTCGTCAAACGCAACCGATCCTACAACGACAATACTCATTCGAAGGTCCGTTTTCCTTTTCGTGAAGCTGCGTGGGCTCTAGCTCTTTAAGTACTTTCCCAGGATCAGTTTTAACTTTTTCCTGGTTGGTGGCGGAATTTTTTTGCGGTCGGTCAGAATGGCGTGCGCCAGAGCGGAACCGCACTTGCAAGCGCGCTCCGCAGGCATCGTCGCTACTGTTTCGCGCACTACCTTTGCCGCGTTCTCCGCATTCTTCGCCAATACGGTGACGATCTGATCTACCGTGACCGAATCGTGATGCGGATGCCAGCAATCGTAATCCGTGACCATCGCCACGGTGACGTAGCAAATCTCAGCTTCGCGGGCGAGCTTTGCCTCCTGCAGGTTGGTCATGCCGATCACGTCCATGCCGAAGCCGCGGTATACATTGGACTCAGCCTTCGTGGAAAACTGCGGGCCCTCCATGCACAGGTAGGTGCCTCCGGACTTTGCGCTGACGCCAATTTTCCTGCACGCTTTTTCGACGATCCGGGCCAGCTCTCCACATACAGGATCGGCAAAAGCGATATGCGCCACCACTCCATTGCCGAAAAAAGTATCGACGCGGTGCCGGGTGCGATCAAAAAATTGATCGGGGATCACGAAATCCAGCGGCTTGTGTTCTTCTTTCAAAGACCCGACGGCAGAGATCGAAACGATCCGGCCGACACCCAACTGCTTGAAACCATGGATATTGGCGCGGAAGTTAAGTTCGCTCGGTAGAATCGTGTGTCCGCGGCCGTGACGCGCAAGAAACGCGATCTTGCGGCCTTCAAGCATGCCACAGACATAGGCGTCAGAAGGCGTGCCAAACGGCGTCTTTAGCCGCACTTCTTTTACTTTTGTAAGTCCTGGCATCGCATACAGACCGCTGCCGCCAATGATTCCGATCTCGGCTCGTGGCACCCATCCTCCAAAAAATGCGTTCTCGCAGAAGAGTTTCTACGCACATCGCCAAACTCGTGATTATAGCAAGGGCGCATTGTGCCTTTTTGGTTGCATCTTCGGACACATTACAATCTCCCTATGCGACTTCTGACCGCACTCATGGTGCTGGCTCTTCTGGCAGCTTCGGCTCTCGCTCAGTCCGGCTCCAAGGTTGATCCCGAACCGAAGTCCGTTACCATTCCGGTCACGCTGGATCACGACCGCATAGTGATTGACGTGAATCTTCCGCTGCCCGATGGATCGACCAAGCGGGTGCGGGGATGGGTGGACAATGGCGATACGGATTTGTGGATGTCTCGAAGGGCGGCGACCCTCATGGGACTTACCGTCATCTGCGACGAGAAGGAATGCTCGGCGCCATCGCCCGCCACAATCATAATCGGCGAGATGAAGGTCCCGCTCTCGGCCATCAAGCGAGTCAAAATCCCGCTCAAACCGCCGAGCGCGGCTGCTGTAATGGCTCCGGGCATGAGCGCCGAAATCAAGATGCCATCGTCAGTGCTCCGTAACTACGACGTGCTGGTCAATTTTCCCGACCGCGAATTCAGTATCGGCTTGCCCGGAAGTCTGAAGTTCCAAGGTGTGAAGAGCAAGATGCTGCTGAGCGCGGATGGTCTTATCCAGGTCCCGAGCCGGATTGAAAACAAGAATTACAATCTGGGACTTGATCTCGGATCTTCCATCAGCTTTCTCGCGGAAGAATTATTCGAGAAGCTGGCAACCGCTCATGCTGACTGGCCCCACATGACTGGAGGCGTGGGTCCGGCCAATACGTGGGGCGGAAGTGACGAGACGAAATGGAAGCTGATGCGGGTCGGTCGCATTCAGTTTGGACCGCTCTACCTCACTGACGTCGCCCAGGTCGCATTGGATAAGGACACATTGGCCTTCTTCACAAAGCGGGCGGGCATGGCTACCGCCGGATTGATTGGCGCGAACGCGATGATGAACTACCGGATCGGCTTGGACTACGCCCACTCTACGGTCTATTTCGACCTCGGCAGCACATTCAAGTTTCCCGACTTCGATGTGATTGGGCTCATTCTTCGGCCAGAGGACGACACGCGGTTCACGATTATCGGTGTGGCGGATTTCGATGGCAAGCCCGCTGTCCCCGCCGGCGATGACGGGGTGCAGAGCGGCGATCATCTGGTTGCCGTGGATGGGATTCCGGTTCCTGATTCCACGATGGGGCAGGTGTGGTCCCTGCTGGAAGGCGCGCCCGGACAAGAACGAAAACTGACTGTAGAACGGGGCGGAAAGCAGATCATCGTGGTCGCGAAGGTAAGGCATTTTCTGGGTGAGTCGGAAGGAAATCAATCTAAAGCAGAATCAGAGAAGAAATAGTGAAGTGCCGCAATCAGCAATCTAGTTCACTTCTTAAAAACTTCTTTCTCCAGCGTCTCAGTTGTGGCCGGCTCCAGGCTTTCGCTCACCAGGACGGTATCCCCCTGCTGTTCGATGACGACCGTGCCTTCTTCGGTGGTCCAGGCGTGGCGGCCTTGCAGAATATCGACTTTGAACTCGGGATGGTCTGGCGCGGTCTGGTCGGTTGCACTCCTCCCTGCTTCTTCGGCCTTCTGGTAACGCTTCTTTAGTGAGCGAGCATAAATCTCGGCGAACTCTTCAGCTTTTTCTGGGGTCGACCAGCGAGATACGTAGAACAGACCCAGGGGCGCAGCCGCATCGTTTTTGTGACGGGCAGCGTAGTAGTATCCACCGCGCCACTCGGGATACAGGCGCTCCGACAACTTTTTGCCTGCATATTGTTCGATCAGGACAGCGACATCGAACTCGCCCATCGCGCCGATGTCGAACTTCACGTAATCCTTGAAGTCATGCTTGAAATCGACGACGGGCATGGGAGGAATCTGCTCACCGGCCAGATACGTCTCTGGCTGCATGATCTGCCGCGTGGTGTGCGGAGGATTAGCCAGTACTCCGGCAAACGCTTTCTCCTTGCCGCCTTTTTCCAACAACTTCACTTCAAACTTTAAGCCATAACTGTAGGGAAAGGTGAGCGATTCACGCAGAAAGATGGGGGCGTCTTTGAAGACTTTTGAGTCGTCGGTGCCGACTGCCATCTGCGACTCCATCGCGTCCACCAAGTCTGGGGAATCGATAATCGATCGCCCCACTGGGGCGAGTTCGTACTGCAGCATCACCGTTTCGGCCTGCCCCTCGACCACAGCCTCGCGTGTGTCATCCATTTCATCGTTCTCGATGTCGGCGGCGGTTGGATCTTTTCTGAGTTCGCCCAGATCTTTCTCGCCCCGCTTCATCCACTTATCGAGGCCGACCGACTGATCCTGCAGGGCATGAGTTAACTCATGGGCCATCACCGGTTCCTGCTCTTCCATTGGAACCCAGTCGAGGAGATTTACCGTCTTGGTCTTGGGATCGTAGTAGCCCGCCACCTGCTCGCGCAAGAGAGCGACCAACAACTTCTCCAGATCGAAGTCGCGGGGCAGCAGGCCAAATTTTTTCAGCACTAATTCTGACCGCTGCAGACGTTTTACGTCTTCGTCCTTCATGTGCTTGGTGAGATAGCCTTCGACTTCATCACGGCTAGTCAGGCGGCGTTTGACCTGCTTTTTGATCGGAAGTCCGGTCTGTTTGCTGTCGAATGCGAGAATCTCATCAACCGAGTGGAAAAGTTCCTCCGCCTCGCGGGGCGTGATCTTGACTTCAGGTTTCTCGGCGGGCGGGGCTTGAGTAGTGGGAGCAGCATTTTCGGATGGTTGTGCGCTTTGCCCACTTTGATTTTTGTCTGGTTGTGCTTGCGCAGACGGGGACTGCGGCGGCTGAGCCTGCGACGCGCTACGCGTTCCCATCAGCAACACGATCGCGAAAATCGGCCGTCGAACCCGCGCGCGCGACAGCTTTCGGATATCCATCAGGAACGAGTTTATCCTGTTTATGCGTGCTGCATCCCACAGAAATAGTGCGCAGCCTTCGGCGTGTGGAAACCGAAGGCTGCGAGTTATGACCGTGGTTTGTAGGATGGTCTCAGGGCAAGATGCGAAATGATTGGTTGCTCTTCAGTGTCCCGCTGGAAGTGACTACTTTTACTTGCCCGCTGGTTGCGCCGGCAGGAACAACGGCGCTTAGGTAGGTGTTGCTTCCTGCCGTGAAGGTCGCACCGATGCCGTTGAAGGTTACCGTAGAAGCGCTGTTCAGGCCGTTGCCGAGGATGGTGACAGTGGACCCAACCGCACCCGACGTGGGATTGGTCCTAACAAAGGAATGCAAGCCGACGGATACCTTGAATACAGTGCCGACATTGCCGAAGCCGCCGAACGGAACTGCGCCGTAGAAACTTCCGTTGGTACCCTGGATTAGTCCCTGATTTTCAGGGTAATCGCCATCAGGACATCCACTGATGGTACAGAATGTGTAAATCGTGGTGAGGGTACCCGCAGGGGTGAACGCGAATAATGTGCCGCAGCCACCGGAGCAGAGCGAGCTGCCACCAAAATTGGTTGTGCCATAAAATTCACCGTTCGTACCCAGCTCCATTCGTGACAGGGGGAAAACACCGTCGGCGCAGCCGGTGACCGAACAGAAGCTATAAAGAGCGGTGAAGGCACCGCCAAGCGTGATTTTGTAGATGGTTCCCGGTGAGAAGCCATTGGCGTTGGTAGTTGTGCCGTAAAGATTTCCATTCGTGTTCTGCGTGATACCGCCGAGAGGATAACCACCGTCGGAGCACTGGGCGTGCTGGCAAAATCTGTGAAAGACACCGAAAGTTCCGCTCAGGGTCAATTTGTAAATGATGCCATAGCCGCGTCCACCAACCCATGTGACTCCATAGAAGTTTCCGTCGCTGGCCTGCATGGGCGCTGAGAAGGGGGTACCGCCATCCGTGCTGCTAGCCGTGAAATTATGTAGCACCGTGAAAGTGCCGCCTGGAGTAATGTTGTAAATAACCCCGTAGGAACTGGAGCCGCCGTTGAGTGTGGTCCCGTAAAAATTGCCGTCACTCCCTAAGACCAGGCCACCCTGCGGGGAGGATCCGTCGCTGAGGGCGAAGCTATGCAGAGTGGTTAGTGTGCCATTCAGGCTGATTCTGAAGACCGTCCCATAGTTCGAGGCGCCGCCTATCATGGTCGTGCCATACAAAGCGTTGTCGGGTCCGAGCACGAGCGCAGAGTAGGGTTGGGAGCCATCAGGGCATCCGCTGACCGCACAGAAGCTATAAATCGCGGTCAAAGTGCCGCCCGGCGTGACTCGGAAGATCGTCCCACCATTGTAGATCCCCCCATAAATCGTCGTTCCGTAGAAATTGCCGTCTATGGCTTGTACCAGGGACGCAATGGATTCGCTGCCGTCAGCTACGTCGAAGCTATCGAGGAGAGTGAAAGTTTGGGCCTCGGCCGAAACCCCGGCGACCATCAGAATCGCGGCTAGAAACAGAACAATCTTTTTACTGCTCGACTTAAGGCTGATCATGAGCACTCCTGTCCGCGGTGGGCTTGCAGTTTCGTTTGACTCCGGGGGAACTGGTCGGCGAACAACTTTAGGGAATGAAAGAGTTCCGCACTCCGTTGACAAGACAAGGAACGGTCCCCTTCCATGAATGCGGCGTCTCCGGGTAGAGATCCAAGATGGCACCTTGGCCGAGCGGGTGAAACATTAGAACGCGTCTAGCGGGGGACAAGAGACGTGAGGGAATACTACACGAAGGCGGACAGTTCCGTACAAAGGCCATTATAGTTTGTGGGTCGTGGTGGCTAATTGAGATTGCTCCTGCACGTTTACGATGGCATGCTGCCTTGTCTGATCCTCTCGACTACCCACTCTCCCGCTTCCCGCGTCCCTAGCGTGCCGCCGATGTCTTGCGTGGTTTTCTTCTGGCGCACGGCTTCCAGCACGGCAGCTTCGATTTTTTCTGCTTCGCGGGTGAATCCTAAATGCGCGAGCATCATGGCCGCGGTCAGAATCGAGCCGAACGGATTGGCGATATTTTTTCCTGCGATCGGCGGGGCGGAGCCGTGGACGGGCTCGAACATTGACGTTTTTCCGGGATGAATATTTCCGCTGGCGGCCATGCCAAGGCCGCCCTGGAGTCCGGCGGCGAGGTCGGTGATGATGTCGCCAAACATGTTATTGGTCACGATCACATCGAAGGGGCGGGGATCGCGGACCATCTGCATGCAGAGTGCGTCGACGTACATGTGCTGCGCGGCGATCTGGGGATGCTCTCCGCTCACTTCTTTGAAGACGCGCTGCCAGAGGCCGCCGGCATGGGTCATGGCATTCGATTTGTCTACCATGAGCACGCGGCTGCGGGGTGAGCCGTCGAGTTTGGGATGGTGCTCGCAATATTCGAAGGCGTAGCGGATGATGCGCTCGACACCTTTGCGCGTGTTGATGTCTTCCTGAATCGCGATCTCATCCGCGGTGCCCTGCTTGAAAACTCCTCCGGCGTCGGTGTAGACGCCTTCCGTATTTTCGCGGATTACTACAAAATCCACATCTTTCGGCTCGACGCCTTTTAGCGGGCAGAGCGCGGCGTCGAGCAAGCGGACCGGGCGCACGTTGGCGTAGAGGTCCATTTTGAAGCGCATGCCGAGGAGGATTTCTTTGGCGTGGATATTGGTTTTGACTCGGGGATCGCCGAAGGCTCCGGCGAGGATGGCATCGAAGTCGCGCCCGAGCATGGCAAAGCCGTCGGGAGGTACGGTGGTGCCGTCGCGGAGATAGCGATCGGCGCTCCAATCGAATTCGCTGATCTCGATGTTGGCTCCGGATGCCTGGATTACTTTGAGAGCTTGGGGGATGACTTCTTGTCCAATCCCGTCTCCGGGAATCACGGCGATGCGTTTTCTGGAAGGCTTCTGCGGGTCCACGGCAGAGAACTTAACACAAGGCGGGTCGAATGAGTAAGTGTACCCTGGGCTCAATCGGCGATGAATCACGCAGGCGTTCGCTATAATCAATATTCCATGTTTCGGAGCCCACTCCTAGAGGCCCTTTCCGCGCAGACGGCGAACGGCGCGCAGGCGGTTCGCGAGAGTGATTACCGCGGAACCACCACGCCAGCGAGCTTTTCCGGTGTGCAAGAGGAATTCGCCGCGCTGTCAAACGGGTGCGGGGTCTACGATCTCGGCTTCCGGGCCCGAATATCGCTGAAGGGCGAAGATCGAGTGCGCTGGATGAACGGCATGGTGACGAATAACATTCGCGATCTTGCCGCCGGGCACGGTTCCTATGCTTTCCTGCTGAATCCACAAGGGCGCATTCTCGGAGATATGAATATCTACAACCTGGGAGAGACGCTTGAGGTGGAAACGGATCGCAGCCAACTTGAGAAAATTATCGCCACGTTCGACCATTACATCATCATGGACGACGTGGAGGTGACGGATCTCAGCGAGGGTTGGAGTGCATTAGGATTGGCGGGACCGAAGTCGCGCGCCATCCTGAACGGGGCTGGAATTGGCGTTCCGGAGCTACAGCCCTTGCAGACGCACGTTGCACAGTGCACCTGTGACTGCGAGTGTTTGCAATGCATGGCGGTGCGCGGTGAAGATGCACTGGGCGAATCTTACGAACTGTGGCTCGCGCCTAAAGATGTTTACAAGACCTGGAATGCATTGGTTTCCGCGGGCGCGACGCCGGCGGGGAGTGAGGCCTTGGAGATGCGCCGCATCGTGGCGGGCGTCCCCCTCTATGGGGTCGATATTCGGGAGCGCGACCTGCCACAGGAGACCGAACAGCTGCGGGCGCTTAACTTCAACAAAGGATGCTATGTTGGGCAGGAGATCGTGGAGCGCATACGGTCGCGCGGGAATGTGCACCGGAAATTTACCGGCTTCATGATCGAAGGCGGATCGGTCGCAGTGGGAGCCAAGGTTCTTTCCGACGAAAAGGAAGTGGGCGAGGTGACAAGCGTTGCGGCATCCGGCGAACGAGCTTTTGCGTTGGGATATATTCGGCGTGAGGTGGGCTTGCCGGGGCGCGAAGTGAGGATTGGCACGGTCAAAGCGACCGTGACGCAACTGCCCTTCGACGGAGTTTCTGCGGAACTTGCGAAGGATGCATTATTGCAACATCGGTGAAAAGCTTTACCGCGCGGAAAATCAAAGAGTTCACATCTGCGTTTGAACGAGAGAGACAAGAACGAGAGAGATAAGGACGATACGCTATGGCTGAGAAGAGGCAGGAATCTGGTTTCACGGTAAACGACCGGCGGTTGTTCACGGAGGACGGGGAGCTGCGGCGGGAGGTTCGCGAGGAAGCTGAAGCGCCCAAGATACCGGCGAAGATGGCGGCGCAGGCAGTCGCCGCCCCGGAGCCGCCGCCTGCGATCAGCGAAGCAGGCACTGGGCCGGAAGTGCCTCCGCCGCCCACGGCGGCCGAGCAGCAGGCGCAGGCCGATGCCTACCGGAAATCCTCGGACGCACTGGACTCGCGGGTGGAGCTCAGCGGGCATTCCCCCAAAGAATTTGAGATGACGTTTGAGCGCTTCCTGGCATCGCTTTATATGACCGCGATGATGCAGTTGGGATTGATGCACCAGCAAGGCGAACAGCCGCGAGTGGATATCATTGGAGCGCGCCAGACCATCGACACACTGGCGCTGCTGGCGGAAAAAACCAAGGGGAATCTAACCTCCACGGAAGAAAACTTCCTGCAGAACAGCCTCTATGAAGTGCGTATGGCCTATGTAGAAGTGACCAACGCGCTGTCGCGACCGCCGCAGCCCGGAGCCGCCACGGGAACCACCGGACGATGACCGTAAAGGCCCGCGCATGAAAGCAACCCTCACCGTGCTGGGCAGCGGCACGTCCATGGGTGTGCCTACGTTGGGCTGCGATTGTGCGGTTTGCCACTCCACTGATCCGCACGACCGGCGCACCCGGCCTTCCATTATGGTCGAGTACGCGGGCAAGGTTGTTCTGATCGATACGACTCCGGATTTTTACGCACAGGCGATTCGTGAGCGCATCACGCGCGTGGACGCGGTTCTTTATACGCACACGCATGCCGACCACATTCTCGGCATCGACGATCTGCGACCGCTCAGTTACTGCCACAAGCCGGGGCGGCTGCCGCTCTACGCACGGCCGGACGCGGCGGCCTTCCTACGGAAGATGTTCAGCTATATCTTCGACGCTGACTACAAGTATGGCGGCTTGCCGCGGCTCGAGTTGCGTCCGATTGACGGACCTGTGGAACTTTTTGGGGCAAGCTTCGAGCCGGTGCGGTTGATTCACGGCGAGGCGGAGATTTATGGATTCCGCTTTGGACGCGCGGCCTATCTCACGGATCACAGTGAAATTCCAGAGGCGTCGTTCCATCAGTTGGAAGGGCTGGACATTCTTTTTCTGGATGCGCTGCGGCACAAGCCTCATCCCACGCACTCGACGGTGGAGAATTCCCTGCGCATTGTTGAGCGGGTAAAGGCGAAGCGGGCATTCTTCACGCACATTTGCCATGATCTGGGGCATGAGGTAACCAATGCAACGCTACCTCCGCATGTGCGTCTTTCGTATGACGGAATGAAGCTGGAATTTGAAATTTGATTTATGCAGCGTGAGCGCCCGCGCTTACATAACCCATGCACGTTTTTCATAAACTCGACGACGTTCCGGCGGAGTTTGGGCCGTCGCTGGTTACCGTGGGGAATTTTGACGGTGTGCACCGGGCGCACGCCCACGTACTGGGCGAAATTGTGCGCGGAGCGCGGCGGAGCGGTGCGAGAGCCGTCGCAGTGACGTTTGAGCCTCATCCGGCGCGCATCCTGCGGCCGGATTCGGGATTGAAGCTGCTGACTCCCGTGCCTGAAAAGCTGCGGCTGCTCGAAGGTACCGGCATTGATGCGGTTTTGATGCTGCCATTTGGGCGCGATCTATCATTGATGACCCCGCGGCAGTTTGCCGAACGTATTCTTAAGAAAAAACTTCACGCGCGCGAAGTTCATGAAGGCTACAACTTCCGCTTCGGGCACAAGGCTGCGGGCGATGTAAATATGCTGTCGCAGTTCGGGCAAGAGATGGGATTTGAGGTAAAGGTCTATCCCGAGCAGAAGCTGCGCGGCGAGCCGGTTTCGAGCAGTCACATCCGAAAGCTGATTGCAGAAGGGCGGGTGAGCCGGGCGCGGCATCTGCTGGCGCGTCCGTTCTGCATTCTGGGGACGCCGGGACGCGGGCGCGGCTATGGTTCAAAATACACAGTGCCGACGATCAACCTGGCGCACTATGAAGAACTGGTTCCGAAGGATGGTGTGTATATCACGTGGACGCGCGTTGGAGCGGAGCGTTTTGATTCGGTGACGAACGTAGGCAATCGTCCGACATTTGGTGCAGACTCGTTCGCGATTGAGACGCACCTGTTGAATTTTCATCCCCTCGAGCTGATGCCGGAGAGCGAAGTTGAGCTTTGCTTCTTAGATCGCTTGCGGGATGAGATCAAGTTTCCGTCAGTGGAGGCGCTGCGCGAGCAAATCGCGAGGGATGTGAAGAAGGCGAGAAGATATTTTTATCTTCTGGGTCGCGTCGACCGACGTCTCTAGATATTACGACTTCGATGAGAGTTGAGTTCCTGTTTCACTTAATAACTTCGAGGTTCGGGATGTTCGACGTGACTGCGGTTCCCTTCCCATAATAGGTGGTGTATTGGTAATCCTTGGGAAACACGCGCCGCGTAGTTATAAGAATTCGGGCTGGCTAATGCGGCAAATAGCCTGATTCCATTGGCAACTTCCCGTCTACGCGCACCACGTTGATGGTGTTATCGACGGAGCGGACGTCCACGAAACCAACGGCGCCGGGCGTAGATTGGACAATCTTGAGTACGTCCGCGTCGGAATCGGCCATCATGATTGACTCTCTGTGAGCGGCGATCAGGGCTTTCCATTCGCCGGCGCTCATTTTGTTCAGGCGCTCCAACGTTTCAGTTTCGCCGGCGGAATCCTTGTGCAGGACGAGGATGACGGTCTTGCCGTCGGGCCACTTCTTGATCTCCGAACGAAAAATCCTGGAAAGGTGCGCCGCCGAAACAGTTCCGACATTATTCTCCTTGTTGACGACAACCGCCATGTGGTGGGCGAAACAAGGAGTGAGGAACGTCAGGAGAAACGCAAGAAGCATGGCAGGGCGCTGGAATCTCATATTCACGTCCACTTTCAGCGGTCTGATTAACAGGACGAGCCTAACTCAGAATTGCGGCTCGGGAAGTCAAAACATTGTCAAATCAGTGTACGGTACCTGAGAAGTAAAGCAACAGAACGCTCGCCAGTACTCCCGAATTGCCGAAAAGAATCTAGAAATTGACAAAATCTGGCCTGCCCGTACAATCCGCCTGCATGCAGATTAGTCCCATCGAACTGATTCGGCAGGCCACGCCGGGGCAGCGGCGGACCCTGCTGGCGGCGGCGCTGGGCTGGGCGCTCGATGCCTTCGACGCCATGCTCTACGCGCTGGTGCTGGCGCTGCTGATGCGCAATCTGGGCATGAGCAAGACGACGGCGGGACTGCTGGGATCCCTCACGCTGCTGGCTTCCGGATTGGGCGGCGTTCTGTTCGGATTTCTCGCCGATCGCGTCGGCCGTAAGCGGGCGCTGATGGCGAGCATTCTGACCTATTCCGTGTTCTCGTTCGCATCGGGGCTGGCGACAAGCGTCGCCATGCTGGCGGCGGCACGATTCGTTCTGGGCCTGGGCATGGGAGGCGAATGGAATACGGGAGCAACGCTGGTGGCCGAGACGTGGCCTACGGAATTCCGCGCCAAGGCCATTTCGATTGTGCAGAGTTCGTGGGCAATTGGTTTTGCTGCAGCGGCGCTGATCGCGGGCCCGGTGGCACGATATTGGGGATGGCGAGCCGTTTTCTTTGTGGGGATTCTGCCGGCGCTGCTGACCTTGTGGATTCGGCGCGGCGTACCAGAATCGAAGATGTGGGAGGACCGCGAGTCTTCCAGAAATCGGGATGAGACGAGCAGCAGTCTCGGCGTTGTACACGGAGATGTAACAAATCCCATCTCTGCGAAATTCTCGGCGATCTTTCGGCCGCCTTATGTGAAGCACACTTTCGCCCTGCTGCTGTTTAATTTTTGCGCGATGTTTGCGTGGTGGGGCCTGTTTACCTGGATCCCGCCGTATCTGTCGCTTCCTGTATCGCAGGGCGGTCGCGGCTTTGGAGTGATGGGGACCACCACGTTGCTGGTGGTGTTGAATCTGTTTGGCATGTTGCCCGGCTACGCCAGTTTCGGTTGGGCCGCCGATCATTTTGGACGGCGTAAGGCATTTATCCTCTATAGCATAACGGCTAGTATTCTTGTTCCGCTTTATGCTGCAGCACGATCGCCGGTTATCCTCTTGATTGTGGGAACGATGGTGGCATTCTTCGGGACTGGTTTATTTTCCGGCTCGGGAATTATGGGCAGCGAGATATTTCCTACGAACCTGCGGGCGCGCGGACTGGGATTTACCTACAACGGGGCGCGCACGATGAGTTCGGTTGCGCCTCTGGTGATTGGACGTGTGGGACAGGCCACAGGATTGGGCTGGGCATTTAGCCTGTGCGCCGCGGGATACCTGCTGGCAGCGCTGATGGCGACGCAGCTGCCGGAAACGAAGGGCAAGAACCTCAAGTAAGTGCCGAAGCTCATCGCGGAGATTGCCAGCTATCCGAGCACGTCCGCGCGGGGTACAAGAAAACTACCTTCTTCGGAGTCTATTCCATCGGTTCGACCACGACAGCCTGCTCGGCGATGCCGTCAGTAGGACTCTGCACGATGACAATGGCCGCAAGCACAAAGATAATTCCGAGAGTCTGAATCGGGCGCAGCACCTCGCCCAACAGCAGCGCGGCAAGAAGAATCGAGAACACCGGTTCGAGGCAACTGGCGATGATAGCGCGCGTGGGTTCGAGATGCTGCAGGCCGAGGAAGTAAAGCGAAAACGCTCCTAGCACTGAGATCATCGAAAACACGAAAAGAAATAGCCATTGTGTGGGAGCGTAGTGGGCAGCGGCGATTTTCCACGGCGGATTGACGACGGACCAGAAGGCTGCTGCGGCGGCGAGTGTCCAGACAAGGACGCGCCAGCGGTCGTGACGGGCGAGAATTCGGTGTCCGCCGACGTTGTAGAAAGCGAAGGAGAATGAGGCCAGCAGCGCGGCGATAAGGCCGTAGGCATCCAGGTGAAGAGCGGAGACCGAGTGGGCTCCGAAGATATCGATGACCAGAGCTATACCGGCTACTGCTAACCCGACAGCCGCAACTTTTTGGGCCGTGAGCTTCTGTTGGCCGCGGGCGACCACATAGAGCAAAACCCATACCGGAGCGGTATATTGCACGATGATGGCGGTGGCGACGTTGGTCCGCTGGATGGCAACATAATAAAAATAATTGGAGACAGCGACCCCGAGCGTGCCCAGTATAAGACAGTAAATCAAGTCGCGCGCCGGCAACTTGATGCGCTGCCAACCTCGGGACGCGACCAGAAGAGGAAGCAGCACGAGCAGGGAAAATGTGGTGCGGGTCTGCGAAAGAATGAGTGGATCGATGGGACGAAGGACAGCTCCTCCCAGAAGCTTTCCGGTGAATACTGCGCGACCCAGAGCGGCAGAGACTCCCCAAAGGAGTGCGGCGGAGGCAATAAACAAATATCCCCGAAGAGGATGCGCTTGCGGGCTTGGCTGAGTTGGAGTGGAAATTAGGATGCCTCGCGGATGCCTTCGATGTCAGATTTCGATAATCAGGCAGCGGAGAGGAAGCGGTCAAGGCGGTCGGGGTCGAAGCCTTCGATCACTTCGGAGCCCGACGCGGTGAAGATCACTAGCGTTGGCGCAGTGTGGCTGTGGTAGGTTTCGAGAAGTTCGATGCGGGCGGCTGCGTCGACGGCCATGTCACGCTCTTCGAAAACAATTTCTTTGGCTTCCAGAAACATTTTCATTATTTCGCAGGTAAGGCAGCCGGGCTGGGTGAAAAGAATAATTCTGAGGGACACGGGATTTGCCCTGGATTCTACGCGTCGACGTATTCAATCTCGGCGGTAATTTTTGCGGTTTTTTCGAGCATCGCTGAAACGGAACAATATTTCTCTTTGGAGAGCCGGACCGCGTCTTCAACAGCCTTGTGGGACACTTTTCCGCCGACACGGTAGATCAGTTTGATTTGCGTGTAGACGGAGGGCGGTTCGGTAGCACGCTCGGCTTGGGCGCGGACCTCAAGGCTGGTAAAAGGCTCGCGCTTTTTCTGCAGGATGGAAACAACATCATAGCCGGTACAGCCGCACAAGCCGATGAGGACGAGTTCCATGGGACTGTTGCCAGCGGCCTTGTCGCCATCGACGACGATCTCATGGCTGCTATCGGATACTCCTTTGAATCGCTGCTTCTCAGTCCATGTGGCACGAGCGTTGGTCATCTATTTCCCGCTTTCTGAACGCTATCTGCGGTTATCCGTGCTGGGTTCGGGATGAATCAGTACCCGAAAGAGTTCGGGCGCATCCTGCTTGAAATTTATTTCGAGGTCGGTTTGAATGTCATGGACGCGGGCGAGCGGAAGATCGTCGGAGAGAGTGCAGTGGCACGAAACATAAAGGCGTCCACGGACCTTCTTGATCTGGACATCGTGCATGTCGACGATCTCTGGGAAGCGTGCTGCGACTACTTTCAGGCGGCGTTCAAGATCCGCGTCGCGGACTAATTCGTCGCCGGTCTCGATGGTGGCAGGCTCACTTTCGATGTGGGTGAGGATGTCGGAAATCTCGGGAACGTCGTGGCGCATATCGGCTTCGAGTTGCGTAACCTGATCGTGCGCAACCTTGAGTGTGAGCCGTTCGTCGAGTTCGACGTGCTGCTCTACATGGAGTCGCCCGTGCAGATCCTGCACGCTGATGTCGTGTACGTTCAAATTGTGGCGGGTAGCAACGGCGCGAATACGGTCGAAGATATTTTCCGAACGCTGAGCGCGGGGCAATGGTTGCACGGTCACATCGGCGTCGGGAAGAATGCTGCGCACAGCGGCAGTGACAGCCTCCACCAATTGTTCGGAACGCTGGAAGGTGACGGTGCGGGCCAGACCGACGGCAAGATCGGCGAAGTAGCGATTGCCGGCGCGGCGGATGCGAACGCGGCCGATTTCGAGAACTCCGTCCACATGCGAGACGGCGTCGGTAATCTGGGCCCGAACTCCGGCGGGAGCGGCATCGAGCAAGGCATCGATGGTGCGCCTTGCCAGCCGCCAGCTCACAGAGACGACAACGCCGGCAACGAACAATGCGGCAATCGGATCGGCAAGACGAAGGCTGTCTATGTGGTAGACGCGGCCCGCGAGGATCAGAGCGAGTCCGAGGACGACGACGCCAGCGGACCACACGTCAGTCGAGAAGTGCAGCGCGTCGGCTTCGAGCGCCTGACTCTCGTACTTGGTTGCGATGCGGCCGAGAGCGCGGGAGCGCCACCAGTCTACGGCCATCGAGCCCAGCATCACGGCGAATGCCCAGATGGATGGTTCGACTTCGACCCGGCGGAAAAACAGACGCACGACCGCTTCGTAGATAACCCAAATGCAGGTCAGCAACAGCAGGCCAGTTTCAACGAAGGCTGAGAAATTTTCCACTTTGCCGTGGCCATATTGATGGTCGGCGTCAGCCGGTTTGTCGGAAACTCCAACGGACAAATACGTGAGCAAAGCGGCGATGAGATCGAGGGCGGAGTGCGCGGCTTCGGAGAGAATGCCGAGGCTTCCGGTGGTGACACCTACGACGATCTTGCCGCCAGTGATGAGGAGCGCGGCAAGAACTGAGTTCCCCGCAACCGCGCGCTTTTCGGCGCGCATGGCAGTGGGCGAGTAAAGAGCCGGCGTCCCGGACATGATGGAATTATCGCCGCTAACCGGCAATTGCGCCAAGTTGAATGATGATGATGCCGGTCAGGCGACCCGTGTTAGATCTGTTAACGCAGATATTACGAAAAACGGGCTCTATGCTACGATGCTAGGTTCGAACTTTACCAACTTCCTGATGTACCAATCCTGGAGGAATCTTCTATGCGTAAGAGTTGGCTGCTGTGTGTGTTGATGGGAACCATGGCGTGGGGACAAGCGCAACCGGGGCAAGCACCCGCGCCGACGGCGCCTGGTCAAGGCCCGAGTGCTGCCGGGCAGGCGCCACCGGCGCGGGCGCCGGAGGTGCCGGAGAGTGCGGTAGTACTCACAATTTATGGGGTTTGCCCGGCCAGCGCGCCGCCTACGACTTCCAAGACCGGCGCCAGCAAAGCGGCCGCGGCTCCCGCGAAGAAGCCGGCGGACTGCAAGACTAAGATCACTCGGGCCGAGTTTGAGAAGATGGCCAGCGGGCTCTCGCCCAACGTAACGCCACAATTGAAGCGCCAACTGGCATCTGCGCTGCCCAAGTTCATGGCGATGTCAGAGGCGGCGAAAGCGAAGGGTTTGGACAAGAGCCCCCAGTATCTTGAGACCTTGAAGGTTGCCAAGATGCAGATTCTGACTACGCAACTGCAGCGCTGGGTGAACGATCAGGCGGACAAGATTTCGCCGCAGGAGATTCAGGACTATTACAAGAAAAATCCCGAAGCCTACGAGCAATTTTCTCTGCAACGGCTATTCATTCCGCACAACAAGCAGGCGGAACCCGCTGAGAAGAACGATGAAGAAGAAAAGCTGACCGAGGAGCAGCAGAAAGCCAAAGAAGCAGCCGACAAAGCGAAGCAGGAGCAGGGCGAGCAGGAATTGACTAAGCTTGCCGAAACACTGCGGGCGCGGGCGGCAGCCGGAGAAGACTTCGCCAAGCTGCAGAAAGAGGCGTTTGACGCCGCGGGAATGAAAATGGACTCGCCCAAGGTCGATATGACGGTGCGGCGCACCGGACTGCCTCCGGCGCAGGCGCCGGTATTCGATCTGAAAGTCGGCGAGGTCTCCCAGGTCATCACCGATAACGGTGGACACTATATCTACAAGGTGGTAAGCAAAGAAGTTCTCCCGCTGGACGACCAGATTAAGAGCGAAATCCACAATAAATTGAAGAACGAGAAAATGAAGGAGATGATGGACCAGTACACGAACTCGTACCATACGGACACCAACGAGACTTATTTTGGACCGCCGGGTCCAACAGGGCCGGGAGGGCGCCCGGTACCGTCGCGTATGCCGCGTCCTAATATGCCTCCGGCTTCAATGCAGCCCCAGGCGCAGCCCCAGAGCGCACCGCCGGCAGCGAATCCGCCGGCGCAACCGCCCGCCCAACAGCCTCCTCCGTCCAAGCCGAACTAATGGAGAGCGCGAAACCTGTTGTCGTAGTCACCGGCATTGCGGGCAACCTGGGATCCAGGCTGCTGCCACTGCTGGAAGACTTCTCGGTGATTGGGGTGGACGTGAGTCCGCCCCAAACCGATTTGCCTTTGCAGTTCGAGCGTATGGATTTGGGTGAGGAGTCCAACACCCGGGTTCTCTACGAGATGCTGCGCGACACACGACCGGTTTCGGTTGTGCATCTTGCATTCGTGATCGATCCGGTTCGTTCGGGCGTGCTCGACCCGGAGCGAATGTGGCAGATCAATGTGGCCGGTACGGCACGTGTCATGGAGGCAATTACCGAGGCGAACCGCACCGCGGATTCCGGAATCAAACAGTTCATTTTTCCCAGCAGCGTCTCGGTGTATGGACCGAGCCTGTCGTCGCCGGCGGTCGAGGAATCAGCGCTGGCGGCGCATACCCTGCCTTACGCGATTCATAAGAAGCAATGTGACGAGGTGGTACAGCAGCGGTCTTCGGCGCTGCGGGGGTGCAGCGTCTATATTCTGCGTCCGCATATTTTTGCCGGGGCCAGCGTGGAAAACTATCTCCTGGGAGCATTTCGCGGCACGTCCAACGGCAAAGGCACGCGGGCGGAAAAAATGCGCAGCGAGGGGAAGCGGCTGCCCTGCATGCTGCCGCGCGGGCAGCAATATCTCGACAACAAGATCCAATTTGTACACGTAGATGACATGGCGCGCCTGCTGAAGCATATTCTGCATCGGGACCCGGAGCCGCAACGACTGACGATTCTGAATGTCGCGGGCCGGGGTGAGCCTTTAACCTTTGCACGCTGCATTGAAATGGCGCAGGCGAAACTGCTCCGCGTTCCCGGTAAGTGGGTGATGCGACTGGTGCTGCAGTTTTTGTGGAAGCGGCAGATCTCGGCAATTCCGCCGGACGCGCTCCCTTACATGACGGGTGAATACATCATGAAAACCGATCGGCTGCGAGCATTTCTGGGTGGTGAGTATGAGAGCGTGATTCGCTACACGATCGCGGACGCGTTCGCCGACAGCTTTAAGAGCGGCGCAGCAGCGGTGCAAAGGGCATCCGCCAAGTAAGGCTTACTTTGCAGCGCTGAACATTCTTACTTCCTTCCACGATACAAGCCTGCAATGCCAAAAGTGTAGGGAGTCCAACTGGCTTCGCGAAACCCGGCGCGGCGCATGCGGTCGAGCATCTCCTGCGGCGCGGGAAAGCGTCCCACCGAATTGGGGAGATAGTCATAAGGACCGTGCACGCCGGAAATCATGGTGCCCACGCGGGGCAAGACCAGCTTGAAATAAATACGATAAAGATGGCCCATCAGGCCTTTGGGTTCGCTGAAATCGAGGATGCCGCACTCGCCCCCAGGCTTCAAGACGCGCGCAATCTCGCGCAATCCGGCATCGTAATCCGCGAGATTGCGGAAGCCAAAGGCTGAGGTCACAAGGCTGAAGTGCTGGCCGGGAAAAGGAAGGCAGAGGGCGTCGGCTTCGATCCAGCGCGGCGACGCAGGCTCCCCTTTTTTTTCAGCGACAGATTTTGATTGAGCCCGCTGCAACATGGCGTGGGAAAAATCGGCGCCCACAATCGGTGGACAATCGTTCCTGGCCTGCTTGCGAAGCGCAAATGTCATATCGCCGGTGCCACAGCAAAGATCGAGAATCCGGCAGTCGGGCTGGGAGAAGATACCGGCAAATGTACGTGCGGCGCGACGCCACCAAAGCCGATCGATGTTGAATGACAAAACATGGTTGAGCAGATCGTAGCGGGGAGCGATGGAAGTGAACATCTCACGGACGGCGCGCGCCGCGGAGCGGGCATCCTTAGCGCCTTCGGGAGCCGCGCCAACAATCATCGACCTCTGCGATTCAGTCCCCAGACTCATTTCTTCCATACCCAGCCGCCGTGGGATAAGCGGCGCAGCTCTTCGACTGCATCCAGGACCACTTTGTCCGGCACGTCGGAAGCAACTTCCACCTTCCCGATTTCCCGGGGCAGCACAAAATGTACTGCGCCGTTCTGAGTTTTCTTGTCGGCCTGCAGGCGGGCCAGGATTTTGCGGGCGTTCACCTTGAGTTCGGGCAAACGGCCGAGGCTAAGCACGGCGTCGGCGATCCGTCCCGCAGTCACGCTGTCGGTGCGGCCGACGGTTAAGCCGATGTTGGTGGCGGCAATCAATCCCCAGGCCACGGCCTCGCCATGAAGCAGCGTTCGGTAGCCGGTTTCGGCCTCCAGCGCATGGCCAATGGTGTGGCCGAGGTTGAGCACACGTCGCAGGCCACCCTCTTGTTCGTCCGCGGAAACGATTTCTGCTTTCAACTTTACACTCTGAGCAATCAGGCCTTCCACCTCGACGGGATCGCGCTTGAGGATCTGAGAACGCTTTTGTTCGAAGCGCAGGAAGAGATCGAGATCCCCTATGATGCCGCATTTGAGCGCTTCGTAGAGTCCGGCGCGATAGGCGCGGTCCGAAAGCGTGTGAAGGACCTCCGGATCAATGAGAACGATGCGAGGATGGTGATAGGTTCCCAGCAGATTCTTCCCTGCCCCGAGGTTGACTCCGGTTTTGCCGCCGACGGATGCGTCGACCTGGGCAAGGACCGTGGTAGGAATCTGGACCAGGTCCACTCCCCGCATGTAAAGCGAGGCTAGAAGGCCAGTGACGTCGCCGACTACGCCTCCTCCGAGCGCAATGAGAACGGCTTTGCGGTCGGCCCCCATGCGGACCAGTTTCTCGGCCATGATCTCGATGGTCGCCAGTTTCTTGGAAGGCTCGCCGTCTGGAATCTGCAGAACCTGAGGTTTGAAGCCGGCCGAGGTCAGCGAACTCAGCAGCTTTCCCCCCCAGCGCCGGCGCACCGGCGGAACTGTGACGACAAAAAGTCTGCTCGCCTGCGGCAAAAGCTCGGCTAGCAAGCCGCCGGACCGCGCCAGCAAGCCATTCTCAATCCGGGCCTGGTAGGGCCGCGGCGGAACGTGGATGGTGACTTGCGCCATGGAATTCCATAATAGCCTAAGCCGTGACCAGGTTTGCTGGAGCAAGGCCACGAAGCGCTCACACTTTTTATCAGCACCTAGGCGGTTCCGCTGTCCGGTAAAAGGACCGAGAGCACAATAGAAACAGCGAGTACACCGGCAACCACCCCAAGCATCGCCAGAGTCGAGACCTTGAAGTAATGCGCCGCAATCATCTTAGCGCCCATCAAAATCAAAATAAGCGCCAGCCCGGTATGAAGGAAACGGAAAACTTTCATCAGTCCCGAGACCGCGAAAAACAGCGAGCGCAGCCCGAGAATGGCGAATACGTTGGAGGTGTAAACGATGAAAGCGTTCAGCGTGATGGCTAGAACCGCGGGTATGGAATCGATGGCGAAGAGGAGATCCGTGGTCTCGATCACGGCGAGTACTACCAGCAGTGGCGTAGCGTAAAGGCCCGGATTTCCTTGCCAGCCGCGAACGAAGAAGCGGCCTCCCTGGTATTTGTCGGTCACAGGTATCAAGCGTCGAATGGCTTTGACGACGGTATTTTTTGACGGGTCAACCTTGTGCTCGCCCGCAAACCCCAGACGGATTCCGCTGTAAACCAGCAGAGCTCCGAGGCCGTAGAAAATCCAGTGAAAGCGTTGGATCAGTCCGATTCCGGCAAGGATGAAGGATGCGCGCATCAGCAGCGCTCCGAGAATTCCCCAAAACAGCACGCGGTGCTGGAATTCCTCGGGAACGGCAAAGTAACGAAAGATCACGAGGAAGATGAAAAGATTATCGACGCTAAGAGAGAGTTCGAGTATGTAACCGGCGACAAACTCGATGGCGACCTGCCGCCCCTGCCAGAAAAAAACCAGCGCGGCAAAAGACGCTGCCAGCAGGAGCCACAGGGCGCTTCGAAGGAGCGCGTCGCGAGAACGCACGCGGCCGCGGCGGTGGAAGACGCGAAGGTCCAACACCAGCATGCCGATCGCGAAAACGTTGAAGATGATCCAGAAATAGATCAAGTAATTGCCGATTGTGGATTACTTTTGGCGGCCCAGTTTTCCGTTCTCCCAATCATCCCATAAGCCGAAGGCCTTGAACATTTCATCGCTATGGGTTTCGCGCATGGACTGTTCAATCTGTGGGCGGGTTAAACGCGGCCCAATCTTTTCCGGAAGATTCGCCAGGGCAAAACTGAACGCGGCGGCTTCGGCCACATGTTTCTTAAGCTGAGCAAAATCAACTTTGTCGTAGGTGTCGGAGATGGCATGGTAGTTTTCCATGTAGTTCGCTTCTTCCTGATCGGCAACGAAGGTGGGGACGCCTTCCAGCATGAAATCGAAATGATCGGTACCCCATTCCATGTCGGTCTTCAGGTCGGTGACTCCGAATTGTCGCAGTGGCGCAATCATGCTCTTGGCGGTCTCGAGCACATCCGTGCGGCCGCCGGTGGAGAATCCAGTGGTCTTGCCCGCGCCGGAGTCGTAGATAATGACGCCCGCGGCCTTATCGAGTTCGCCGCGGTGAGCTCTGGAATACGCTCGCGACCCGAGCAATCCTTCCTCTTCGCCGGAAAACAGAATGAAGCGAATGGAGCGGCGCGGCTTCAGGCCAGAGGCTTTGATGGCACGGAGCGCATCCACTACCAGCGCCGCGTTGCAGCCATTATCGAGAGCGCCGGTGCCCAGTTCCCAGGAATCCAGATGCGCGCCGAGAATTACGAATTCGTCAGGCTTCTCGCCGCCTTTGATTTCCGCAATTACGTTTGCCGTTTTTATGGGACCACCGATTTTATTAGGGATGCTCAAGTCCGCCCAGACCGGATGGCCCGAGGCGAGTAAGCGTCCGATACGCTCGCCATCCTCACGCGCGATCAGCACCTGGGGCAGGCGATCGATTTCTCCTGCGAAAGAATTTGTATGCCGGTAGAGAATGTCGTGTTCACGGGTGGCAATGAAAGCCACGGCTCTGGCGTTTCCATTTACGGCGGCGCTGATGATGGGCGGAGCTTTTGTGTACTCGGCGAAAAGATCGTCCCAAGTCTTCAGGACGACGGAATGTACGAGCACAATTTTCCCTGAGATGTCTCCCGCTTTCTTAAATTCCTCTGCAGTGCCCTGGCCCACGTCGACAACAGGAATGTGCTTCACAGGGGCCAGCGCGGGCGCCCAGGCAACGGAAACGCAGCGAACCCGAAACTCGACTTTTGGGATCTGCAGGAGCTTGGGATCAAGGGCGGTGCCGGTGGCGCTCACGGTCATCTCAGTCGCGCCCTCGGCCCAGGAGTACGGAATGCTGAACTGTTCCGTGTGGACGCCGTCGGCGCCAGCCTCCTTGAACGTCTGCACACCCCACTCGATGGCGCGCTGCATGGCGGGAGTTCCGGGAATGCGGCCACCGATCTCGTCGGTCAGGCGGCGCAGGTTGCCTTCGATCGGAGAAGGCTGAAGGGCGGATTGCATGATGCGGGTGGCAACACCCGAGTCAGGTGCGGGAGTTGCAGCAATACAGATGGCGCTCAGGACGAAGCAGAGACAAACCGTTTTCAGTTTTCCCATCGGGTGAATTAGAAATGAATTTCTGAAAAAGCGCAAAACGCTTTATCGCAGAAGGCGTCGAACGCACAGATCGCTGAGAATACGTCCCTTCATCTCACTTCGGAGGCAGCGCGTCCATCTTGTCGAGAATGGCTACTGTCTCCAGGATAGTGCTCCCCACAATTTCGAGACTCTTGGCGCTGAGCTTGTCGAAGGTATCCTCCGGCGTATGCCAGAAAACGTTGTTATAGCCGTAGTCAAAGTCGATCAAATCGGCGCAGGGCACGCCTTTCTGCATGAAGGGGATGTGATCGTCAGTGACCTGGTTGTCGCGGGCAAAGAAATGAGATTGATAACCCAGCCGAGAGGCCGCCTGATACACGACCTCTTCGAGCCACGGAGTTGAATTGCGGTCGCGATCGATGTTGAGGTCGGCATCGCCGATCATATCCGCCAAAAGGAATGCCTGGATTTTTTTCAGCGTGCCATCCGCCTGCCACTTATCGGCGAGGTGGCGGATGCCGTATAAGCTGTCCTTCTCGAAGGGGAGCTCGCTCTCCGGCTTCATGGCTTCTTCCGCATCGTCCCAAACCAGCCAGACGCTATAGCCGTTGCGCTTCTTGCCGCGCAGTTGATTGGCAATTTCCAGCAGGAGCGCGCTCGACGAGGCGCCGTCGTTGGCGCCGACGTAGGAGGTATTGCGCAGCGGATAGTTCGTGTCATAGTGGCTGGCGATTACGATGATTCCGTCACGCGTTCCGGGGAATTTTGCGATGATGTTTCGCACCGGAAATTTGCCTTCCGGAGTATCGGCGGTAAACACATCATCTTCAACGGCATCGCCCTTTAAATGGGAAGTGATGAAATCCTCCACTTTCTTGTGATTCGCAGTGCCGATGGGGCGGGGGCCGAAGGCGACTATATCTTTTGCGTATTGCAGAGCACGGGTGGAATCGATGGTGGGTGGCGGACCGCTGTCCGGAGGAAGTGAAAGCTTGGGGAGGGAGGACGTTGCAGTGTCATGGGGCGCAGGTTGAGTCTGCGCTTTTACCGGAGTCGCATCCTGGTCCGGGTTGCATGCAACGAGGGCCACGACGATGGAGAGCAACAACATTCGGAGTGCGATCTTCTTACCTACCATTCTTCTCTTACCATTCTCTATCTCTGGCCTTTCAATGAATGAGCCTCGCGGGTGAAATGCCAAACGGAGCCAAAATATTATGCTGCCTGTTTCTCCTTACGAGCCCTGCGCTGCTTGGGATGGACAGCCCACGCGATCCCGATGCTGAAGAGGTACAACGCGATCATGGGAGCGGCAAAGATGCACATATTCAGGACGTCGGGAGTCGGAGTGACGATGGCCGCGATGATGAAAATAATCAGGATGGAATAGCGGAAGTTTTTCCACATGAATCCGGCGCTGACGATGCCCATCAGCGCCAGAAAAAAGATAAGAATCGGCATCTCGAAAATTAACCCCATGCCGAGGATGATGCTGAGAAATAGCGAAGTATATTCGCCGATGGTTATCATGGGCTGGAATTGACGCCCGAAGTGAATCAGGAAACCGAGGGCCTGGGGATAAACAACCTTATAACCAAAGTATCCGCCTGCGGTGAAAAGTGCGATGGTCGAGACCATGAATGGCACCACATAGCGCTTTTCATTGCGGTAGAGGCCTGGTGAGATGAACATCCAGACCTGGTACAGCACAAACGGAGAAGTCAGGAAAAGTCCTGCGAGGGCCGCGATTTTCAGATACAGATTGAAGGGCTCGGTGGGATTGAGATAAACCAGCCGCTCGGACATGCCGTTGTCCTTGAGAGCCTTCATGATGGGCCGTTGCATGATTTCGTAGATGCTCTCCACTTTCCACCAGCAGGCGAAGAATCCCACAGCCACGGCAGCGATGGAATAAACCAGGCGGGTGCGTAATTCCTCGAGATGATCGAGGAAGCCCATGGTGGGCATGGAATGTTTGGGGTCGTCCCCGGCGGCGCCGGTCAGATTTTCAAACATGCGAATCCTGCGGAGTGGAAGAGCTAACGGCGTCAGGAACGGAAGGAGCCAGCGGAGCGGCAGAATCAGCTGAACTTGAAGCGGAGATAGAAGCGTCTGCCGGGGCGGCCAGAGTGGCGCCCGCCTCGTGCGGAGCGGTCTCGCTCGCAGCCGGGTTCAGACTAAGACTGGCAACTGCCCCTTGCGGTGGCGCACCGGGTGGGAGGATCGTTTGCTTCTTGTCGACCTCGAGATGGGCGATCTCGGTTTCAATCTGCGACTTGAATTCGTTCGAAGCGCGGCGCAGTTCGGCAAGCAGACGTCCAGCCTGCCGGGCGATCTCCGGCAGCTTCTTTGGCCCAAATATGATCAGGGCCAGGAAGAACAGGAAGATCGTCTCGGAAAAACTCATGGCCTCATCATAATGTCGGGGGTGCCAAAGCGGCAATGTTTCGAGGTGAGAATCGGTTGAATGCCGGCTAAAACAAGGCGAATCGCCAGCCTGAATGCGCTACGGGGAAGGCTTGAGGACCACTGTGTTTCGCTCATCGCTCGCGATAATGCGGTAAAACTTCTTGAGGTCGTCAGCCTTATTCACCGGCACACTCAATTCCTTTACCTCAAACGTGCGGGTGTAGCCGACAACGTTGCCGGTCACGACCGTTTTTGAGTGATAACTGGCGAAGCCGTAGTCGGCGTCCACGGGCGCAGGAATGTCATCGACCACGTAACCTGCGGGGAAGGTGATTTCGAAGCTGTCGGTGTCGCGGGTAGGCTCTTCGAATTCGATGGGAAATTTTCTCGATTCTTTTGTCTCCAGAAAACCCAGAGCCTTTTGGCCGATCACGCGGGGCCGTACCAGAATCAGATTCCCGGCATTCTTGGCGTAGTTCGGCGATTCAAAAGAATAGTTAAAGCCAAAAGGTTGATCGGTCTGCTGAACATTCAACAAAGCCGCCTTGGTGATTTGAAAGCTTCCAAGAGAGCCTGCGAGAAGTTCCTCAATCGGCTTAATGCGGTCGGTATCTTTACTGAGAGTGCGTAACCGCCACCGTTCAAACGAGGCACGCTCGCCCAGTCTCGTCTCCTGAACATCGCCTTTCAAGGTGCCCCTCGCATCCAGAGTTAGGTGGGCGGTGCGGCTGATACTGTTCATTCTCGAGGGCTGCTGAGGCAGTTCGACCAGTTCGCCGCCGTCCGGAGTAACGAGAAGGCCATAATTGGCCTGCAGATAGCCGGGCAACTGACCAAACGGTATGAGATCGTTGGTTGGATCGAAGAAAAGAATCCTGCCCAGATTGGGATGCTGGATGGTGGCAACCAGCGAGGGATCGGTCAAGCCATCAGGGAGTTTGATGGCGAGGATTGCATGATTGAATCCATGATGAGCCGGGGTCTGCAGAGTGATCGCTCCGCGTTCGGTGTAGATCGCGACATGGTAAGTGTCGATGCCAATTTCTCGCAACATCGAGCGCAGGAGTGTGGCTTTGTCTTTGCAGTCTCCGTAGCGATGCGAATAAACATCAGCCGCCGGATGAGGTTGCCAGCCACCGATACCGAGTTCGATAGCAACGTAACGGATGTCGCGCTGTACGAAAGCGGCGAGCGATTGCATCTTTTGCAAAGCGGTGGTGCTAGACGCGGTTAACGTCGCGACCTGCTGCTTGATTTCCGCTGAGGCTTCGACTCGGCCGCCGATCAAATTGGTATACCACTTCCCCATTTCTCCCCAGTTTGCGAATCCGTTCAACGCGCCGCCCCCCGGCGCGAAAAAAGAGACGATCATGGAGCCGGCAACGCCATCTCGCGGCGGCATTTCCGGTTCTCTTCTGATCCCCTTCACGTCATGAAGAACCCACTGCGATACATTTCCGCCAGATTGCAGCGGAGCGACTTCCTCATGGTTCAACCAAGAGGCTTTGTATTCCCAGCCTGCAGGGAGCTGAAGAGAGTAATGAGTCTCCCTGACCGGATCGAGATCCTGAAAATGCCACATCTCCTGGAGAAAGTAAGGCTGCTCTTCGGTCTCATACTCGTAGCCAACAATATTCCCCAGGTCTGGGGCCGGGATGCGCAAGACTCTGTATTTCACGTCGGAGATTAGTTCACCGCCTGCAATATTCGGCGAAACCTCGACCGCGTCTTTGTCTTTGACTTCGAAATCCTTGCCTTGGGCGGGAATGCACCATCCATGAAAAGCTCTCAGTTTTCTTTCCGGATTGACTGCAACGAATACAGATCCGTGTTCGCGACCATTAGGCCGTAGAATTTTATAAGCCTCGCGAACTTGAGTTCTGATCTTGTCGGCGGAGAGTACCGTAACATTGGTCTCGGAGTAGAGCAGTACTGCGTCTGTTTTTTCGTCGTAGATGGGAAGCGGAGCGTTGACGAGGGCATGCATCCACGGGGGCGCGTCTCCCCCCGCGAGGGCATTCGGCACGAAAGCCAGAGAGCACAGGACCGCAACCGCCAAAACCGCGAGCGCCGGATGATTAGTTACTCGCGCTGGCCACTCCGGGCTGTAAAACAATTTGCTCTTCATCGCCGGTCCTCACGACCTCAAAAAAATTCCGCAATGCCCCGTAGTACTTGGGGTCTAGAATCATAAAGTCCACCGTCAGCTTACGGGTCAGGTGCAGCGTGTTCTTGCCGTTCTCCACTTTCATGCTGTAAGCGACTACATGTCCATCTTTGGACTGAGGCGGGGGCACACTGCTCACTTGCCAGCCCGGTGGGAGTTCGATGGTGACATCGTCCTCTTTGTCGTAGGGATACTCGAAGTAAATGGGATGCACGCGGTTGGCGTGTTCAAAGATATGTTTCTCCACGGCGGTGAACACTCCGGCAGAAAGCAGCACGCGTTTTCCTGCATTGGAAGCCCATGCGGGAATCTTGACATTGAACTCAGCGACCAGAGGCGTTTCCGAACCAGTCCAGTCCGGCTTGTTCATCAAATCTACCTCAATCGCGACCGGGACCTGCAACTTCAAGCGGTCCTCCAAGAATTTTTGGCGGGCCACGTCGTCGGAGTGGCGGACGTCGAGCCTGTGGTACATCGCTTCCAGTCCCGTGTAGGTCACGGTGACCTTGCCTTCCAGATCGCCGGTATCGGAGAGCTTCAAATTGGCCTTCCGCTCCATGCGTGATTCCGAGCTGGCAGGAAGGGTCGTTTCAATCCACGATCCGCCGTCCTTATCCAACTTCAATCCAACAACACCTGTTTCCGACCAGGTCAACAATCCGAAAGGAGTGAACTCCGCGCCCGGATCGAAATAAAGATCCTTTCCATTCAGCTTGACCAGTACGACGTTGGCATCCAATTTTCCAGTCTGCATGGTTTTGGGATTGAAGAAATACTGTCGTCGGTCGGCAACCCAGCATCCATAGGCCTCAAAGCCCGCGGCGCGTACCAGACCCAGAAAGAGCCAGGTCAGTTGGAACCCGTCTGCGTAGCCGCGCTTCCAAACCTCTTCGACATTCTCGAGAGGCTTCTCTTTATCGCGCTTTTCCTCCTGCTCGGTCTTGCTCAACTCATACGATTTGTTTCGGATCTGCTGCACTCGATCGTAGATCTTGCGCAATTTGACTTCGGGAGCATCATTCGGAGAAACGATCTGCGAAACCGCTTCTTCCATGGCCTTGTGCTTCCCCACAAAGGCTTCCAGTTGCCCATTGCGTTTCCTACCGAAATTCTTCCAAAATTTGTCGGGGTCATGCTCCAGGAGTTCCTGTTGGTAAATAAAATCAACTCGCGCCCGAAGTTCATTGGGGGGAGGCATGAAGTCTTCGGTCTGAAATGCGGGAAGGTTGCGGAGCTCCATGCGGATTACATCGTCGGGACCTCTCTTGGGTTCGAGTCCCTTTGGCAAACCCTGCCAGGTCCAGCGCAAGGTGTAGGTCGCGCGGCTGTTCTGGTAAGACTTCAAGGAAAATCGGGCCGTCTTGGTGAACAGATCCTGACTGAGAATCCAGTGGGAGTCGAAGATATACTTTTCGCTGAAATCGTAAGTCCAGCGATATTCGACGATGGAGCCCACCTCTACATCAGGCAGCGTGAACGTCTTCGCTAGGTAACGCAAGCCCCTGCCTTTGACCAGGGACTTCTCGAACACTTTCCCGTCAAAGGGGACTTCTGAGCCATCTGGTTTAACTGTTCGGCCTTTTATGGCCACCACTTCCTCGCGCTCTTTGGTGAACTGAAGCTCGACATTGCCATATTTTCGCCCTTCTTCCGTCAGGATTTTAATCCTGATGAAGTTGTCTTCGTGGGAGGTATGGCCGTTGTCGTCGCGGTCGACCTGACGGTACAAGGTGATAGCGGGCGCGCCAGGAGCGAGCGGCTCGCTCGTCATCTTAAGATCTTCAGGAGAAATGGGTGGGAAACCCTCGCTGGCGCGAACTCCGACCGGACAATAATTGCCAACGGCCAGAATTACGGACAGGGCAAAACAGCCTACGAACACTACTCGACGAAATGGCACGTTCCAGCTCCCAAGCGCTTGCGTTCACCAGAACGAGGCCCCCACACGTTTTGGTGCGGCCAACAATATAGCGCTTCGGCGTCCGCGTCAATAGCTCTTTTCGGCGGACGGAACCTCTATGGCCACTTGAGACGGGGCATGCATTGCTCTCGTCGTCGGACAAGACTTAGCAAGTTCCGTCGAAGTAGATTTTAGATATGGGGAACCTAAACCGCACGCTTCGGCATCTTAAGGAAAGGCTTAGCCAAGGCTGTTACCAATGGTAACCATTCCAGTTCGGGGCAGTCTAAGCTGATGATATAATCCGTGTATTCAGCGCGGTAGCTGGGAAACGATCGAGATCCCTACAACCGAAGGAAATATTCAAAATGGCACGTAGTTCTCGCCGCTCACTCTTCCTAGTAGTTTTTTTTCTGCTCGCCTGCGGTTTCCTGGGAATTCTGTTTGCCCAGCGCACCGGGCAGGCCTCCTCTTCGCCATCGAGCGACACTGACGTTAAGGACAGCCTGAAGCAGTTCACGGATGTCTACGCCGTCATTGAGGACAATTACGCGGAGCCGGTCAATCCCGACAAGGCGATTTACAATGGGGCGATTCCCGGGATGCTGCACGCACTCGATCCCCACTCGAATTTCTTCGACCCGAAATCCTACGCGCTGATGCGCGAGGACCAGCGCGGCAAGTACTACGGCGTGGGCATGACGGTGGGACCGCGCAACAATAAAGTCATTGTCATTTTCCCCTTCACCGGCACGCCCGCCTACAAGGCTGGCATTCATCCTGGCGATGTGATTATTGCGGTTGATGGAAAGTCCACGGAAAACATGAGCACGGGCGACGTCGCCGATCTGCTTAAGGGGCCCAAGGGCACGACGGTTCACATCAGCATCTCGCGCGAAGGTGTGGAGAAGCCCATGGAGTTTACGCTGGTGCGCGACGAAATTCCGCGTTACAGCGTTGACGTGCATTTCCTGATCCGGCCCGGCATTGGATACTTGCACGTGACCGGTTTTAACGAAACCACGGAAGAAGAAGTCTCGCGCGCGCTCGACGAGTTTGGCGATCTTAAGGGCCTCATTCTCGACCTCCGGGGAAATCCGGGCGGGCTGCTCAGCGAAGGCGTCGGCGTAGCTGACAAGTTCCTGAAGAAGGGTCAACTCATCGTTTCGCATCATGGGCGCGCCTCCGCGGAGAAACGTTATGTAGCGCAGCATGGCAATGGCGGAAAGGATTATCCCCTGGTCGTTCTGGTAAACCGGCTGACCGCTTCGGCCGCGGAAATTGTTTCGGGAGCCATTCAGGATCATGATCGCGGCTTGATAGCCGGGGAAGTTACTTTCGGCAAGGGACTGGTGCAGACGGTGTATCCACTGTCGGAAAACACCGGCTTGGCGCTCACAACTGCGCACTATTACACGCCCAGCGGACGCCTCATTCAGCGCGACTACAGTAACATTTCGCTCTACGATTACTACTACAACCGCGACGCCGAATCCGGTGGCAACGCGAACCGCGAAGTGAAACTTACTGACAGCGGCCGCACCGTTTACGGCGGTGGCGGCATCACTCCGGATGTGGTTATTCCTCCCGTCAAGGGCAATCACTTTCAGGACACGCTGCTGCAGCACTACGCATTCTTCAACTACGCCAAGCGCTACGTCGTGACTCATCATCCGACGAGGAGCTTCGAAGTGGACGATGCCGTGATGCAGGACTTCCGCAAGTCGCTCGATGAAGCCAGCATTGCATATACTCAGGCCGATCTGGTGGATAACAACGACTGGATCAAGTCCAATATCAAGGCGGAGATTTTTGTCGATGCCTTTGGTCAAGATGAAGGGCTGAAGGTAAGAGCGGAATCGGATCCTCAGATATTGAAGGGTTTGGACCTTTTGCCGCAAGCCAAAGCGTTGGCCGATAATGCCAAGCGCATCGTGGCCGAGCACAATAGCGCTGGAGCATTTAACCGCTAGGACTCAACTGTTTTCGTGAGGCCCGGGTACCTCCCGGGCCTTTTTCTTCGGTATTGGAGAGTCCTGAGAGGGTTACTGGTAGTTTATTGACTTCCCTTCCGGGCTATGTGAAAATCCGCGTCAGCAGGACTTGGAATCGGCCTGAGGGCCGAGGAGTCACCTTTCCCGCAGGTCGGCGCCGTCGACAATGAAACGTCTTCAACATCGTCCGCAAGCCGCGGCTGCGACCAACATGGTACTCAGCCGCGAGGAAACCGTTTGAAGCCGGTTGTGTTGGGGTTGGCGGTAGCATTGGCCGTAGCGGCTGGCGTCACGGATTGGCGCAGCCGACGGATTCCGAATTGGCTGACGGTTCCGGGCCTGCTGGTGGGCATCGCGGCGAATGCGGCCTTTGGCGGGTTGACGGGTTTGAAGAGCTCGCTGCTGGGCGCCGGGTTGGGATTATTGTTGCTGCTGCCCTTTGTTTTCCTGCGCAGCCTGGGCGCCGGAGACTGGAAGCTGGCCGGAGCTTTGGGAGCGTTCGTGGGCTGGGGGGGGTTGCTGGACATCCTGATCGTCTCGGTTTTTGTCGCTGGGATCATGGCCCTTGGGCTGGTGATCTACAAGCGGAGGTTGCTGGAGACGCTGCGCAACATCGGCCGGCTGCTCGGGTCGATGTTAACTTTTCATATGCCAGGGGCCGAGGTTTCGCTGGATAATCCTCAGTCGCTGAAGATTCCCTATGGAGTAGCATTGGCCTTGACCACTGTGTTGTATGGAATCCTGAACTGGAGAATGTGGGGAGTACGGTAGCCATGCAGAAATCGAGGGCCATGAGCTGGCGGAAACTGGGAGACAGCGCTGGCGGTTCCGAGCTCGCTGAAACCGCGATGATCCTGCCGATCCTGTTCTTGCTTTTGATCGGGATTTATTGGTTCGGACAGGCCTTCCGCATTTACGGCACGATTACGAACGCGGCGCGGGATGGTGCGCGGGCGGCCGTGAATCCGGCTTGTACGACATGCGCCGGGGGCGATCCGACGCAGAACGCATGGACCGTTATTCAGAACGACCTCAACGCCGCTCACATCAATCCCTCATTGTTGCAGCCGCCCACGAACCCACCTGCTCTGTGCGCCTGTCTTCCGAACGGCACAACAAGCAGTTGTACCACTGCACAAGTGGGCTGTGACACCTCTCAAACTAACATTTGCGTCCAAGGGGTGAGCCATGCCGGCGCTAACAACACTCTGGCAGAGGGCCTCGTCCAGCTGTCTTCCACGGTCTCCGGCAACGGCCTGACTGGCGGCGCCGGCCAGTGCGGCATTTCTGTGAGCTTCCAATATCCCTTCCAGTTTTGGCTGCCGTTCACTTCCTTGAGCGGTCAATCCGTCAAGTTGCGGGCGCAGGCCCAAATGAGGGCGGAGACACAATGATCACACCCTCCGGCCGATGGGAATACGTAATGGTCCGGCGATTGAGCTTGGACGACCGCGCCGCTCAAATCCTGGAATTCGCTCTTTCGGTTCCATTGCTCGTCCTTTTCGTGATCGGAATCTTCGATTTCAGTGGAGCCCTCGCGCTCAAGCACAAGCTAGCGGATGCCGCGCGAGAAGGCGCGCGCGTGGCCGCGGCCGATCCCGCCAGCGATCTGGGTAACACTTCGGGGCTGCCGGTCTCCGTTTCGGATGCCTACCAGGTCGTGGATAATTACCTTCTTTCCGAGAAGATTCCCGATTGCGGCATGCAGGGAACCGCACCAACGCTCACCGGAGGCCTGACGTGGCAGTCACCCGCGCTCACAGGATGCCAGGGTGGGACCGGCCTGGTGCTCACGATCAACCGCGGCGATGCTCAGTGTACAGCTCCGCAGACTTCCGGCCAGACAACTACCTATTTGGTGAATACCTGCGTCACCGTTGTTTACCCGTATATATGGCAATTCACAGGAATTGCGGGTTTCTTCGGTAGGTTCATTGGGCCCACAACTATTACAACAACGGCTACCGCATTTAATGAGAACTGATGTGAGAACGCAGAGTTGGAAATCGCCCCATGCTCCCGCCGATAATTAAGCGCGCCCGAGAATGCGCCCCTTACCGCAGGCGGGAGCGTGGCGTGACTATGGCTCTGGTAGCGTTGTCGATGGTCGCCATTATTTCTTTTGCGGCGCTGGCTATAGATCTAGGGTTCGTCTACGAAGCCAAAGCGGAGGCGCAACGGGCCGCCGATGCCGCGGCGCTAACCGCGGCGCGAGTGATTTCGGTGTCGGGAATCACTGGCGACCCCGCGAACATCGGTTTAAACTGGGCTTCCGTCTGTGGCCCGAGCGGGACCGCGACGCTCGCCGCGACCACGGTAGCCCAACAGAATTTGATCGGTGGCGCCGCGCCCAGCAAAGTAACGGTTTTGTATGGCACAAACGCCGGTATCCCTAGTAACCCGGATTGCTCCTCCAGCGCAGGCGCTGGATTCGGAATCAATCCCGTCGTCTCCGTATACGTGCAACAGGCCAACTTGCCAACTTTTTTCGCGCGCATCTTTTCCCTGATACCGAACGGCACTTTTTCTAATTCAGGAGTGAGCGCAACCGCCTACGCGGAGGCTTTCAATCCATCAGACTCCAATGGTGGAAGTCCGATCCCTGTTCAGCCGCGCTGCGTGAAACCGTGGGTCGTACCCAACCTCGATCCGCGGCACACTTCGGCCCCGACGTTCGTGACTGTGGCGACATCACAAATTACGTCGCCCGGCATGTACGCAACGAATCCCCTCGGCGTCATCGGTGAGAGATTCTTTCTAGTGCCCGACTGCACTCCTGGCAACCCAACCTGCGACCTCTTCGGCGGCAGCGGCAATCCCCCTGGGACCACTCCAACCGGCTTGCAATATGTTCCCGGCCAAGCTTCCTCTATTCCTCCAGTGGCGATTCCAAGCAATGGCTCAACCTGCTCGGATGTGATCAGCTCTTATGCCCAAGATATCGCTGGCTGCGATCAGTCCACCGTGTATCAATGCGGGGTCGTGCGGGGATTCAATAACAACTACTCCGTGGATCTCAGCGAGAACCCCGCTAATGGCGACACGCAGAACGCTGTGCAGTGTCTGATCCATCAGACTGCACCGAATATAGCCGGTCCCAGCGGGCAGGATACACTTGGATCCTTCACCACAGGAACTCCGCCGTCGTTTCCGTTTCAGATCTTGGCCGGGGGTAACAATCCCTTAGTCGGAGCCGGGCTCACTAGCGGCAGCGTTATTACCGCTAGCTCATCAATCGTCTCTTTGCCGATTTACGACCAGACCAACCCTGGCGCCCTCACGGTACCGGGCTCTACGAACGTCACAATCGTGGGCTTTCTGCAGGTCTTCATTAACGGCGTTGACACCACACTGGGGGTCGATGTCACGGTGCTGAATGTCTCGGGCTGCGGAAACGCGGTGTCCTCCTCGGCGCCCGCAGTGACAGGAAGTTCCCCAGTCCCGGTGCGATTAATCACGCCGCCGTAAACTCCTCAAGCAAAGTTAGAGAGACGCCCGCCTTAGTCGGAAACGTCGTTATTTGGTGGGGCTTTGGTGTCGGGAGGGGTGGGCGGAGCTTGATGATCTGCGCCTGAGTTCGGACTACCGGGCGGCGGGGCGACTCGGCCGGCCGCTTCTGCTTCATTGTCATCCTCGGACTGAGTGCGGGCTTGCGCTTGTGGCCGGTATGTGGGTCCGGGGCCGTCGGGACGGGCGCTGAGAATCACGCGATCGAGCGTGCCGGGATCGGTCGCCGAACTAAGAATCAGAAAGTTGAACCTCGATCCGTTCAGCAGCCGGGATAAAACTTCCGGCGCGGACGCAGGGCCGATTTCGGCGACTACCTTCTCCTGCTCCGCTCCTGCCGGGATGGCGATTTCCGCACCCGTTCGCTGGTGTATGGCGAAGAGAACTTCCGACAAACTCGCTTTGTTGGAAGTGACGGTGAGGAGCCCTCCCTGAAATGAAACCACTAGCGGAGGCGTTTCGGGCGGCGTAATCTGCACCGACTGTATGGAATAACTCGAAGTCACCAGCTTTGCCCCGGAAGGAGCGGATGTAACCAGGTGGGCTCCCTGCGCGCCGGCGCTTCCTAGTTTGATGATGATGGTTCTGCCGGAGGGGAAAACCTGATAGCTCTGCGGACCATTCAAATCAAACACCACGCGCGTGACCGGAGGCTTCGACGAAAATAATCCCGTGCGAACGCTCTTCACTTCTCCGCGGTTCAAAGTCTGATTGCGAAGTTGCGCTCCGGGAACGGCGTTCGCGAAATCCACGACCAGGCGGTCGGGATGGGTTAAGACCTGGGCTTGCGGGACGAGTCGATCGCTGCCCTCGATCTCGATCTCGACCGGACTCTGCTTGCCCAGCACTTGCACGCGGCGCACCGAAGGCACGTCCTGCGCCCGGCCTGTGAGTGTAGCCGAAACGAATATCGCGGCCCACGTCAAAAAAACGGCAGCAACTCGGACCGAGGGATTCATAAATATCCTTATTGAGGGTTGGGCTACCGCGATTCTAGCAGCGGGCGGGGAGAAGCTAGCTTACGAAAGGATTACAACTTTGGGTCAGAGCTCGCCCTCACAAGGGATAACGTGTCAGCCGCGCGGGGAGGACATTCATCACCGCAGACAGAATCCCAACCATCAAGCAGAATGTTTCCGGGCCTGAGGATTTTGCAGACTTTTCAAACGCGGATAAGCTTGCGGCGCGCCTGCCAGTAAATGGCCGCCAAACCGGAGGCGAACAGAAGCCACGTTGCAGGTTCGGGAACGACACCGGGAGCCCCACAAGGGCCTCCGTTTTTCTTTGTCACAACGCCCTCGCCAACACAGCAGCCGGTCTCGACGGCACCGCCCTTTTTGACGGGACCACAAAGCCCTGCGGGGATTGGCGGCGGAGAAATGGGCACCCAACTCCCTCCGACAAACGGGTTGTACATAGTTAAAGGACCTACCGGCCCTAGGCCGGGGACCTGGGGACGATCGAGCAGAGCCGATTGGAACGGAACTGCAGGAGAATGAATCGCCGTGCCATCGCCGGCAGGCATCGGTTTATCGAAGGCCGAGGCTGGAGGCTCGACCGGCGAGCCGGCCTGTTGCGGAACGTCTTCCACGCGATTGGCGCACCGGCCGCGAGCTGTCATGCGTCCGTCAGTGATTACAGTTTCCCCTTTGTGAAGACCGATCCGGTGACGGGTCCAGTAGACGCGGTTTCCGATCCGGTATGAAAGGTAAACGGTCCGAGCCAGCGTGAGCCGCACGACTCGCGCATGGTCGTAATCAAAACCGGCGTAGTGCGCCGCCACGATAGGATCATGTTCCGCAACCCACTTCAGCTCTTTTGCATCACGAACTCCGCCCGGCACAACCGAATATGGATACACAGGGCGATCGGCGGATGGCTGGACCTGCGAGAGAGCTTGATTGAGAGTAACCAGGCGGTCGCGGCTAAGCTCCGCTTGTTGAAACGTAGGAGGAGGCGCGGACAGTTGCGTGCGGAACAACGACGGGCTGAGATACTGCAGAGCCACAGTAGAGCCAATTGCGGCAAACAACGTTATGGAAGCAACTGCAAGCCAGCGCCGAATTCGCCGATTGCGGCTATGGCGGCGGCTTCGCCGTCGCCTGACCTTCCCTACTGCGGGATCGCTCACTAACCACTCCTACCTGCGGCCGCGGTCCTGGGATGCGGACTTGAGGCACGTCACCGTTGAATGTAGCGGCAG
>Ga0210389_10000124_pt1 | contig 77053 bp, 76 predicted proteins | sample IncBWH28OmetaG_FD_160127 | JGI IMG/M metagenome (GOLD analysis project Ga0210389, IMG submission 160127) | Forest soil microbial communities from Barre Woods Harvard Forest LTER site, Petersham, Massachusetts, United States - Inc-BW-H-28-O ...
CTCGCTCTCGCGCAACTCGATTTCGGCCCGCTTGCGCTCGGTGATGTCCACGCCCGTACCACAATAGCCGGTAAAAGCGCCCCCTTCATCGTACACAGGCTCGCCGCTGATGGAATAGTAGGCATGCTCGCCGTCCGGGCGGACGGTCGCGACTTCAAAGTCGCAGAAAGACCAGCGCGCGGCGAGCTGTGATTTGTGTTCGGCCCATCCCGAATCGGCGAGCACCACATAGGGTAGATCCCAGTGAGTCAGGCCGAGGGTGTCGGTGGTGCCAAAGGCGCTGCATCCGACGACTTGCGTCAGTCGAAAATCGCGGTCCTGTTCCCAGTACCAATCGGACGTAAGGTTGGTCAATACACGGAAGCGCATCTCACTACGGCGTAGCGCGTCTGCCGCTTGCTGGCGCTGCAGAAATCGACCGAGTTGGTTGCCGATGGATTGCATGGCCTGAAGCATTCGGTGATCAGGCTCGCGGACCCTACTACTGGAGAAAGCGAGCACGCCGATCACCTTGTCCGCTGTGACCGGAAAGACGCAGGCGCCCTCCTCGCCGGTTTCGGGCGCGAGAGCCGTCAGGGATACTCCCGCACCTCTCGCGTTATCGAGGATCCACAGCGGCTGCCCTGATTGATAAACCCGGCCTGCGAGACCAGCCCCGGGGCGGAACAGCATGCCGCGTGACTTTTCCAGAAATTGCTCGATGACCGCGGACGGTACCCCCCAGGACTCGATGAAGCGCAGCGCACCGGCCGACTGATCCATGCAGAAGTAGCGGCCGCAATTCCAGCCCTGCGTTTCGCATATCGCGCGAATTACCGATTTCAACGCCGCGGTTGCGGCGCCCGCGTCGGCAAGACAGCGTGCCACGGTGAACTCGAGCCCAAGCAGCAGTTCGCCGCTTTTGCGCTCGGTAATGTCCTCGCACGAAACTACGGCGCACGCCTTCTCATTTCCAGCAATGCCCGTGACGGTGAGTGCGAACCAAGACCGCCCGCCGGGCGAATCGCAGGCATAGTCGTAGCGAAAAATCGCGCGCTCACCGCCGATCACCTGACGAATCCCAGCGGCGATCGCCCTCCCGTCCACCTGCTCCGTACCACAGGCCTCGTCGCATACCGCCAGATAGTTGGAGCCCGCCGCGACACCCGCACCGACGCCGGAGTGGCTGGCCGCGAAACGATCCCAAGCCTGATTTGCCGAGAGCACGGCTCCGGCCTGACCCAGTACTGCGATCGGGGTCTCGAGCGCGTCGAGGATGGCACGGTCGAAGCGATGCGGCTCCTGCGCCGCCGCCCGCCGGCGCTCGGTGATATCTCGCGTGATCCCGCGGTAGCCCTTGAACTGGTTTCGATCATCGAAGATCGGCTCGCCACTGATGCTGAGGTACTGCTCCCCGCCCGCGCGATCCACGCGCCTGATTTCAAGATCTCTGAATATGACGCGCCACTCGAGTTGCTGACGGTGCGTCTGCCAGTCGGCCTCGCTCATATTGTCGATCGACAGCTCCCAAAGCGCCTTCCCGATGATGCCTTCCTCGAATGCATCTGCAGCTCCCGTTGCTCCCCGGTGCGACACGAAGCGGTAGTGGTCGTCGAGTTCCCAGTACCAATCAAAGGCGAGTCCGATCAGACTGCGGAATCCCGCTTTGTGCTCAATCAGCGCCCGCTGCGTGGCAGGCAGCAGAATGGCGTTGCCGCTTCCGGGGTCGATGATGGCGTCTATCTGGCCTGCTTCGATCGCGAGGCGCTCAGGTCCGCCCTTGACAAGGCGTAGGATCGCCTTTTTGAAGACACGATCGACATCCGTGCCGAACGGGGACGGGTTCGTAAGGGGAACCGCAGGATCCATTGGTACTACTCCACTATTCCTAGCGCGCGAAGTACGTCACTCTTGTCGCTAAGATTGCCGACGACCGTTGCGGTGGGTAACGGAAACAGCTTGGCGAGGCTGGGCGTGACCACGATGCCATCGGCCAGAGCGCGCAGCGGATATTGGAGAACGTCGATGATTTCCAGACGGAAATTGTCTTGCAGATGCTCCTTGCAAATCGCTTCAAGATTGGCGACGGCCCGAACCGAATTGGGTCCGCTGTCCGTAATGTACAGGACCATCACCACGGCCGTCGCCGCCACGGGGCCGGACGCGGCGCGATCCTTCTTTTTACGAGCCATCGCGCGCCTCTGTCTTGTTCTTCTTTCCGGATTTCCGCGAGCCGTTGGACCCGTAAGGCTTCTCCCGCGGCGTGGCTGTTCCGGTCGTCGCGCGCCCCGCGAGATCCGCGCTGCGAATCCTGCGCAAAGATTTCTCGCGGTCGCTCGAGGAAACCATGCGCGCCTCATCGTCACTGAAGTACGCCGCCAATTCGACCCGCTGCCGCTCCAGATCATGCTCCAATGCCTTGATCCTCGCGCGCGTGTCCGCCTCGGCAAGCTCCAGCGACAGGCGCTTTTGATCGAACTCCGAACGACGTTGTAGCGTCTTGGCTCGCTCCTCGTGTTCCTTTTCCCAGCGCAACGTGCCCATCAGCACTTCGCCTCCTGCGGTATAGACATCCGCCAGCATCGGACCGGCGTCGCTTAGAATCAATTCACGCACCTGGTTCGAGTGTTGGGTGCCCCGCGATTTGATGATGGTCAGCGCCCGGTTGCGCTCCCCGCCGCGGATCAGGTATGACAGGTGGATCCAGGTATCCGCGATAGTGGATATCTGCAGATCCGTCGCTTCGGTCTCCGGTTGGTCGCCTTCGTTGATGGCAGTGACCAGCACGGTGATCTTCTGCTCCTTCGCCGTGTAGATGAATCGATTGGCGACGGAACGCGCGGCCGCGAGCCCCCCGGCCTTGGCGATTGCCGACAGTGGGTCGATCACCATGCAGAGCGGCCGATGCTCGGCAATCAGCGCTTTGAGCTTGACGAGGTGGTCCTCTGCGGCGACCGACTCCGTGCGGCCCGAATACATCCGCAACAAGCCGCTCTTGAGGTACGGCTTGAGCTGGATTCCGACCGAGGTGAGATTTCGCACGATCCGATCGGCGCCCTCGTCGAAACTCACGAACAGCGTGCGTTCGCCGCGCCCGCAGGCGGCCTCTGCGAACTTACCCGACAAGGTTGTCTTGGACGTACCGGGCACACCCGTGATCAGCGTGCTGCTCCCGACAAATAAACCGCCGCCCAGCATCGTGTCGAGCCGCTCGAAACCGGCGGAAACCCGCTCGCTCGAAGCGACCTGTTGGATTTCCGTCGGCTCGGGACCGGCGATTTCCATCCCGCTCGAGCCAAAGCTCACCGGATACTCACCTTTGGCAAAAGCCGAGCCGCGATACTTCGTGACCTGGATGCGGTGCAACGCCACCCCGCAATCCAGGCGTGACTCGAACTGGATTACGCAGTCCACCATGAACTGCAGGAAGCCGTAGTTCGCGATCGCCGAAGCGTCGCCATCGATCTTGGCGGTGAAAATGGCCGCATCCACTTTGTTTTCTACGAGCCAGTCGCGAATGCGGTAAATCTCCCGAATCTCGGACTTGCGGTTGTGCAGCAGCGTCAACAGGACGTCGATACCGTCAAAGACGATCCATCGTGCTCCCATTTCCTCCTTTTTTGCCTGGAGCATGGCCAGCAAGCCGCGCAGATCGAATTCTCCGGATTGGACGACATCGGGCGACAAGTTCGCGTCCATGAAAAAGAGCTTTCGCTTCAGGAGAGCTGCCAGATCCCATTGAAAACCGGCGGCATTGGCGATGATTTGCTGCGGACGTTCCTCGAACGCCACAAAGATCCCCGGCTCGTCTCGTTGCCGCGCTGCGTTGACCAGGGACTGTAGGGCGAACACGGTCTTTCCCGAGCCCGGTCCGCCCTTCAGCAAGCTGATGCGGTTACGCGGCAGTCCGCCGTAGCTCAGCTCGTCAAATCCTTGAATACCCGTCGCACTCTTGGGCAGATATTGGGGAATTCCCCTTTTTGTTTCGATCACGGTTGCGTCTCAATAGGGTGGCCCGCAGCGCCCAGCAGTTCACTTGCTCGAGATCGAACACCGAGGCGACTCACGGGGGTGGCATACAGTCTGTTGGGCGATATGATCCGCCCTCCAATTCAAGCCCGTCAGTGCGCTAGCGAACATAGAGGCGGCATTCTCGTCGAAACTCCGCGCTCAGGGTCGGCAAATAATCCCTGAGACTTTCGCGCGCCACTTGCTTTATGTGCGCTACCGAACATACTAGATGATACCTGCTGCCACAATTGGATTGGCCCAGGGTTGAGCCACGCAGTTTTATGAACGTCGCTATTCACGATATCAATAGGAACCACTTACTCGCGGCGCTCCCGCATACCCTGCAGGCGCGCTTGCTGCCGCAATTGGAGTCCGTGCAAATGCCCCTCGGCGGAGTGCTGTATGAGTCCGGCGGCACGCTGAGTCACGTATATTTTCCCACGACTTCCATCGTTTCGCTGCTGTATGTCATGGAGAATGGCGCGTCGGCCGAGATAGCGGTTGTCGGGAACGAGGGGATTGTGGGAATTTCGTTGTTCATGGGAGGCGAGTCCACCCCCAGTCGCGCCGTGGTTCAAAGTGCCGGCCAAGGTTTTCGGCTCAGAGCGGCGATCGTGAAAAATGAGTTCAAACAGGCCGGTCCCCTGCTGCAATTGCTGCTGCGCTACACCCAAGCCCTAATTACCCAGATGTCGCAAACAGCAGTGTGCAACCGTCACCACTCATTGGATCAACAATTATGCCGCTGGCTGCTGTTGAGCTTGGACCGGCTGCCCGGCGATGAACTGCTGATGACACAGGAACTGATCGCCAACATGCTGGGCGTGCGCCGCGAAGGCGTCACGGAGGCCGCCATGAAACTGCAGAATGCAGGACTGATCCGCTACGCGCGTGGTCGCATCTCGGTGCTCGACCGCACCGGCCTCGAGAAGCGTACATGTGAGTGTTATGCGGTCGTCAAGAAGGAATATGACCGACTGCTTCCCGAGAAGCCTGCTGTTTAGCGGCGCCCGCGAACCCTTATTGACCAGTCGAGCTCGAGCGATCCATTCCTTGGGCCAGCAATTCGGCGACTTGATCGGGGACCATCGGCTCATGGAAGTAAAACCCCTGAGCTTCCGGACAGCGCTGCTTCTTCAGAAATGCACATTGCCCGCTTGTTTCGACCCCTTCTGCCACGACTCGCATGCGCAGGCTCTTGCCCATGTTGACCACCGCGCTCACGATGCCGGCATCGTCCGTATCAGTCGTTAGATCCTGAACGAATGAATGATTGAACCAAAGTCTTTACACCGAGACAGTTCGTTGCCGAACATTGCCCCTTCGAACGGAGAGAGAAAGGTTCTAAATTGAGCGTTTCGCCGGCTGATGTGCGTGGCGGCGCCGCCGGCGACGCCCAGAGAGCCCGTGACTTGGGGTTTCGACCGCCGGATGACGTCATTGACCCAAGCAATGTACGCTGGCGTACAGACTGAAAGAAACCCGGCATGCAGATTTAGGGGATGTATCTCGCCGCTTGAGTGACATGGACCACTTACAAAATATCGACGCTCTTCGATGCCGCTCAGAGTCGGACGTTCCAAGGGACAGCGTAGCGAGGTTTCAGGCATCGTCGCAATGGAGGGCCCTGTGGCAGGCGCTCAACTCGTTTCTTCCCTACGCGCTGCTGTGGATTGCAATGGAGCGCGCGCTAATCATTTCCTACTGGCTGATGCTCCCGATTGCAATTCTGGCCGCCGGCTTTCTTGTCCGGATCTTTATTATTTTTCATGACTGCGGCCACGCGTCGTTCTTTAAATCCAAACGAGCCAACAACGCGACGGGTGCTCTTGCGGGCTTGTTGCTTCTGACGCCTTACCGGCACTGGCGCGGGCAGCACGCCTTGCACCACGGTACGGCCGGCGATCTGGATCGACGCGGTTCCGGCGATATCTGGACGCTTACGGTGCAGGAGTATCTTCACAGCACGCGCTGGCGGCGATTTAGCTATCGGTTCGCGCGCAATCCCATCGTTCTTTTTGTAGTCGCACCGCTCTATGTCTTTGTCGTACATCATCGTTTTGCAGCTTCTACAGCGTCAATGCGAGAGCGGCGGTCGGTTCATCGCACGAATTGGGCGTTGCTTGGGATCGCACTTGTGATGAGCGCCACCATCGGTTTAAAGGCGTTTTTGTTGATTCAGCTCACAGCCTCCGGGGTTGCCGGCGCCCTGGGTCTCTGGCTATTTTACGTTCAGCATCAATTTGAGGGCGCTTTTTGGGCGCGATCCGCGGATTGGAATTACACGGCCGCAGCCCTGCAGGGCAGCTCATTCTATAAGCTGCCGCGAGTCCTACAATGGTTCAGCGGCAATATTGGGTTCCACCATATTCATCACTTGAACCCTCGCATTCCAAACTACCGTCTTCAGCGGTGTCACGAGGCAGTTCCCTTCTTCAAATCGATCAAGCCGGTCACATTGCGTGCGAGTCTTGAATTTCTCACGTTTCGTTTATGGGACGAGCAGCGCAAGGTATTCGTGGGTTTTCGCAATCTAGGTATCCCTGCCCTTGTACCCAACCGGCGTACTTCCCCGCGTCTGTACGGACAGGGCAATCCGATGAGAGAACACCCTGCCCGCTAGACAGACCTTCAGGTGCGCCGAGCCGCGATGGCCGTGCCGTTATCCGAACCGATAACCACTTCAACACGCCGATTCAGCTGTCGTCCGCTCGACTCCGAATTGCTGGCGACCGGATAGGCCTTCCCGTACCCCTGAGTCGCAATACGTGTTGAACTGATGCCCCGCGATACGAGTTGATATCTCACCGCATCCGCACGATGCTGGGAAAGGTCCTGATTGAATGAGTCGGTACCGATGCTGTCGGTAAATCCATCAATCTGCACCAAGCGCTCAGGGTGATCCGTCAGAAACTGCACCAGCCGATCCATGTTGCGCCCTGCTCCCGAGCTCAACGTGGCACTGCCCGTCTCAAATAACACATCGCCGAGAGTCAACACCAAGCCCCGATCGGTCGGCTTCGCCTTGAGAGCATCGACTTCTGCCTGCAGCCGCGCCGAGTTCTCGGTCGCTTCATCGCGAGCGATTTTCGCGTCGTCTGTAGCGCGATTCGCAGCATTCGTAGCACGATTGGCGCTGTCAACCTGATTGGTCCGCGCCGCGAGTACGATGCTGTCGCGCTCCGCCTGTCCGGCGGCGACGCGTGCGTCATCCGCTTTTGCCGCTCCCCTCAACTGGGCGAGCCGCGCACTTTGGGCTGCCATGTATGACGGCTGTGCAATGTTCGGCTCATCGCGCCTCGTGAATGCAGCGTCGGCGATCGCCAGATTGGACTTGGCCGCCTGCAAATCCACTGCCGCATACTTTGCCGCGTTGGGATCAGCTTCTGCCGCCTGGACGACACTGCGTGCGCTCTCCAGAGCTTCGTTGGACTTCGGTGTCGATGCGCAGCCCGCCATGGCCAGTGCGATTGCCACTACGATCAAAAATTTGGTATTCATATATATCCTTAATGGTTGGACGATGAAGCGCGGTTTGATTCCTGCCGCAGCGTCAACATGCTGGCGTCGAATTCAGCCGCCGCCTTGGCCGCGCGCTCTTTCTGGGCCGTCGCCTCTGCCACTTGCGCGTCAATCCTGGCTTGGTCGGCCAGCGCGATCGCGGGCTTTGCCCGGTGCTCCGCGTTCGCTTTCTCGGCCCGTGCGAGTTTGTCGCGCGCAGAGGCAAGTTCGACCGGCGCCGCCTGCGGTGCTCCAGATTGCTCCGCCCGCTCCACGGCGGCTTTGGCGACGGCAATCGTTTCATCCGGGACGGGACTGCCGGCATAGGCTGCGGTCATGATGAAACTCAGGGCGATCGCGACCCCGGTCAAATTCAAATATCTTGTATCCATACTAAGGTACCTTTTGTGATCCGAGTGATTGATAGCGGCCTCGTCACCGCAACTTCTTACCGCTTGCGCAAGCGCGGGCAACAAAACGGTGCGTAAGGTCGCATCCATTCCCAAAGGAGGTGTGGCGGTCCCAAGCCTGAATAAGGTGCGTGGGTGCCCTTGCTGAACCGATACCAGTGAAAGGAGGCTAGAAACGTAATCGGAGGCCGTCTAGCGCGATCAGTGTGGGCGCAACCAACGAGTTAGGCGTAGGTCGCGAGACCGATCAATCGTAGGACAGCGGCGCGATATCCATATTCGTTTTTCGAGTCTTGTGGCACCGCGCATCTTGTGTTGGATAACGTACAGACGCCTGCGCTATGAGATCTACAATACCTTAGAAGCGTGACACTCTCTTCGCCATACTCCTTGGCCCCCTTGCCGGTGTCAAGTTCGATGCAGATCGCAGCTACTCATTGACGGGAGCCAGCGCATGCCACGATCAAATGTCGCCACACTGATGCGCGATCAATCCATAGATCGTGGTCGCCTTTGGGAAGTCAGCAGTGACCTACTTGGGATTCTCAATTCAGAGGGTTATTTCGAAGTCACCAATCCCGCTTGGGAGGTCGCGCTTGGCTGGACTTCAGAGGCCATTCTCAATACCTCAATCTTTGATTTGATTCATCCCGAGGACGCGGACAAGACCCGTACCAGCCTTCAAGAGTTGGTGGGAGCCGGCTCAGTGCTGCATTTCGAAAATCGGTATCGGCGAACCGACGGCGAATATCGCTGGCTGTCCTGGTCCGCGGTTCCGGAAGCGGGCAAGTTTTATTGCAGCGGGCGCGATATTACGCAAGAACGGGAGGTGCGAACCGAATTGGCGGTGGCGCTCGATGAGCAACGACAGTCGCAAAAAATGGAAGCCGTCGGAGAACTCACCGGCGGCATTGCTCATGATTTTAACAATCTGCTCATGGCAATCTCGGGGAGTCTTGAGCTGCTGAGCAATCGCCTCACGCAAGCTCGCTATAAGGAGGCAGAGCGCTACATTGTCACCGCGAAAAGCGCCACCAAAAGGGCCACCACACTTACTCTTCGATTGCTGGCCTTTGCCCGGCGTCAAGCATTGGAGCCGAAGCCAACCGACATCAACCGCTTGGTCGCCGACATGGAGGAGTTGATTGATCGTACGGTGGGTCCGTCGATAAAGGTGGAGGTGGTCGGCGCTGCGGACTTGTGGACTTCGAAAGTCGACCCGAATCAACTCGAAAACGCTCTCCTGAACCTCTGCATCAACGCTAGAGATGCAATGCCAGATGGGGGCTCATTGATGATCGAAACGAACAACCAGTGGCTCGACGAACGCGGTGCTCGCGAGCGCGACGTACCGGCCGGACAATACGTGACGCTCTCCGTCACGGACACGGGCATCGGCATGACACCTGCAGTGATCGCGCGGGCCTTTGATCCGTTCTTTACGACCAAACTCTTGGGCGCGGGGACGGGTCTTGGGCTCTCGATGACCTATGGTTTCGCCCGCCAATCGGGCGGCCAAGTCCGCATCTATTCGGAGGTCGGTCGCGGAGCAACCGTGTGCCTGTATCTGCCTCGACATATGGGCGAGGCTGAGGCCGTCGAACTACCGCCTGAGGTGTCGCATATGGCCCATGCATTGCACGGCGAAACCGTGTTGGTCATCGACGACGAACCGCTCGTGCGAATGCTGGTCACGGACGTGCTCGGGGAACTAGGTTACGCGGCGATTGAAGCGGCAGACGGCTCAGCAGGACTTAAGGTACTCCGCTCGCCCGTGCGCATCGACTTATTGATCACGGATATCGGACTGTCCGGCGGCATGGATGGGGGACAGGTCGCGGAGGCAGCGCGCAAATTGCGCCCTGCCGTGAAAGTACTGTTCATTACCGGATTTGCAGAAAAAGCCGTACTCAGCCACGGGCATATTCAGGCAGGAATGTCGGTACTGACCAAGCCCTTTGCGATGGAAGCGCTCGCGAGTCGTGTCAAGGGCCTGCTCACTCAAGTCCCAACTTGAAAGTGCGGTTTCCCTGCGAGAGGAGCATTTGTCCTACACCGACTGGCACGCGGTGCTTACACGCGTGCACGCAGGTCCTGCCAGAGTCGTTTGCCAAGCGACACCCGCTTTAAGAACTCACAGCAGTACATGCGCATGACGCGACTCGCGCCTTTCGCTGCGTTCAGTCGAGGACGCGGCCTTCTTCTCCCGGGATCCCGCAGACTCTTGACCGTTATAATGACCGTCTCGCTCGGAGCTTGCTCATCTGTTCCCGCGAGATTCAACAATCCGAAGTCTTCTTCTGTCGCCTTGGCCGCTCCCGAAGACACGCGCTTAGGCGCGCAGTTTGGCGGTGCCGCGCGCCAGCAAGGTGGCAAATCCGCGTTTCGAATTATTTCCGTGGGAGTTGATGGGTTCCTCACCCGCGGGCAAATGATCGATGCAGCGGAGAAAACCCTGGATCTTCAGTATTTCATCTTTCGCGGCGACGAAACGGGACGATTGCTCACCGGCGCCCTGATACGAGCCGCCGATCGTGGGGTGCGAGTGCGGGTGCTGGTCGACGATGGCGACACGGTAGCAGGTGATGAGCAAATCATCGCATTGGATGCCCATCCGAACATCCAGATTCGCGTCTTCAATCCCTTCGTCTATCGCGGGCACAGCAATCTCCGGCGCACGCTTGAATTCATGATTAACGCCCCGCGACTCGACTACCGAATGCACAACAAGATGCTCGTCGTCGACAACGCAGTGGCGCTCATTGGAGGCCGCAATATCGGCAATCAATACTTTCAGATGGACCCGGATTCCCAGTTCGCCGATGACGATGTTTTCGCGGCCGGGCCGATCGCCATGCAACTATCCGCGACCTTTGACGAATTCTGGAATAGCCGCTTCGCGGTGCCTGCCGCGGCGCTCAATCGCAGCCAACGCTCCGCCAGCGCACTCGCTGAACGGCGGCGGCGCGCGAGTGAGCGCTCGGAGCGGCACTTGGAACCGCTCAAATCCGACGGGGTCGACTATGTGGCGCGATTGGCGACCGGCGAACCCTATGCCGGGATAATTTCGGGCCGATTGCCGCTGGTGTGGGCTCGAGCGCAGGTCATTAGCGACAGTCCGGACAAGAAGAACGTCGATCGCGGTGAATTGCCGGGCCGCCTGATGGCCGAGCAAGTGCTCAAGGCCGCCGGCGCGGCACAATCCGAGTTGCTGATGGTTACGCCCTACTTGGTGCCCGCACCGGATGAATTAAAAGCGATTCAGGATCTGCGCACGCGCGAGGTCCGCGTTGGCATCCTGACCAACTCGCTTAAGTCGACCAAGGATTTGATAGCGCAATCCGGTTACGTGAAGTTCCGGATCGGGCTTCTCAAGAACGGCGTGGAACTCTACGAAATCCGATCCCTGCTCGGCAGCACGCGTGGGAGTGGTGAAACTGCCCTGGTGTCGCGCTATGGAAACTATGGTCTGCATGCAAAATTATTGGTGTTTGATCGAACACGACTTTTCGTTGGTTCGATGAACTTCGATCAGCGCTCAAAGCACCTCAATACCGAGATCGGCTTGCTCATTGACAGCCCTGAGCTTGCGCAACAAACCGTAACGCGTTTTGACCGCATGGTGCAACCGGATAACGTTTACGCGTTGGCGTGGCGCAAGTCCGCTGCCGGAGAGCCGGGGCATCTCGTGTGGGGCACCCGCGAGGCCGGCAAAGCCGTTGAATATACGCAGGAACCGGCGCGAAGTTCGTGGCAGCGGTTCGACCTAAGATTCCTGTCGTGGCTGCCACTGGACCGTGAACTATGACCCGCGCGCGCTATCGCAAATAGCGCAGATTGCCTTGCACACCGCACATTTCGCGCCGTGCGCAAGGGACCTGCCCGTTCAATTTACCTCAATCATCAATCGTCGAGTCTAACCGTGAGTTCGTTATGGACCGACTTCACGTGTTCCGTCTGGCGCGCCAGGGATACGGCTTGTTCGATAGCCTCTTGGCTCCTGGCGGTGCCGGTTAGCCACACGACGCCATTCTTATCGGTATCGACATGAATGCGGCCCAGACTGGTCAGATGGTCGGCAGCGAGCTTGGTTTTGATTTTGGCCGTGATCGCCGAATCCTTCACGAATACCGCGGTGCTCGTCCCGACCGCGTTTGCATCGTCGCCTGCGATGACCGCAGCCGACCCGAGCAGTGCGCCGAAAGCGATGCAGGTCATTGCTAGTTTTGTCTTCATTTTACGTCCTTGAGTTAGATAGCCCGGCAGTGTCTCACGCGCTGGGATTCGGGGCTGTGTGTTACCGTACATAGCCGCTCCCGGATGCTTCACGCATGCCTCTTACGGCTTGCGCTGACACTCGATGGCACCTTTGTCCGACGCTGCGACCCTGCCTTTGGGTGGTCTCACGCTCTTTCAAAGCGCGCATATTTGCGCCGACTTCAGTACGGCGGCGTCTTCCACGCCGCCAGCCTTTCCGGATGAACCAAGCTACAACAGGGGAAAGCGTCATGTCATTTATTGCGTGGATCGTATTGGGGCTGATTGCCGGTTTCGTCGCGAGCAAAATCGTGAATAAATCCGGTGAAGGCTTGTTACTTGACATCATTTTGGGGATCGTCGGCGCCATGCTCGGCGGCTTTCTCTTTCAAACCTTCGGCATGGCCGGCGTCACAGGCCTGAATATCTACAGCATCCTGGTGGCGATCGTCGGTGCGGTCATCTTTCTCGTGCTCTATCACGCCCTGTTTCGCCGCGGCACGCGCTGACGAGCGGCTCGAGAGCCGGCAAAACGATATGTGTCCGCGGCGCGAGATTGTCAGGTTCGCGCCGCGGTGCAGGCTGTCGCCTGTTGTAGGCTCCTAAGAGACTGCGCTGAAGAGAAAGGTGGTGATCAGCGCCGCGGCGACGAATGCAAACAGACGAACCGTATTCATGAGCGTTTCCTCGAGTGAGATTCCATGTCCGCCAATCTATTCGAGTCACAACGCACACGTGTTTCCCGTTGTAATCCGGGCATTACAAATGTAACGGAACGCAGGTTCGCCAGATAATATCAATTAATTCATAAGATTAAGATAATTCATTAATCTTATTTCGAGTGATTTGAATCGTCAAATCTGACGGTCCGTGATCGACTCATGGCACTCACTCCGACTTGGCGGCGCTCGCTTTCTTTCTCACTGCATCTAGATGGGCATTTGCCTCGTCTTTACACGCTTTTTGCGCGTCACCCTCGAGGGCTTGGCACTTTGCCAGAGCGATTTTCGTGTCGCCCTCGGCTTGAGTAACCGCAGAGTCTGCTATAGCGCCGACACTCTTGTCCGCCACCTTGGCTAACGCATCCGCCCGGTCTTTGGCGGCCTCGGCTTCTACCTGCTTCACTTTCTCATCCGCCTTGGCGTTCTCATCGGCCGCTTTGCTCTGGGCCTTGGCGATCTCGTCTTGAACCTTCTCGGGAGATTCGGCCTTATTGCAAGCTGACAGACACAGTAGTGTGCTGGCAAGCAACGCGAAGTTTAGTGCTGGTCTCATTGAATCCTCCGGTTTTCCACTCGACAGGCTGGAATGTTAATGGCGGAGGATACTCAACGCCCACGGCGTAAAGCCCGATGTGCCGTAGGACAAATCCTTTACCACGGCCAATGCGCGTGGTCAGCGCGGTGGAGCACCGGTTCCTGCCGCTTGCCGCATATTTTGTCGTCCGTACGCTGGCGCACCGATCAGTTGTCAGACAGATCCTATAGTTAGGGGCGCCGCACAGCAGCGCATCGGAGAACCTATGTCTGACGTGTATCTTTATTTCTTCGTTTCAAGAACGGGCCCTGACTCGAGGACCATTCGCTCGACGCGACCGGCAACACTTGAAGCGATCAGTGGCAGAGGCGAACCCGTCATGGAGTCGCAGATCGTCGTTGATCACACGGCAGTGGATGCGGAAGGTTTCCTCATTGCCACCGACGCAAATCACTCGTGCGCCACAAACGACATTGCTACCCAGATTTGGGCCCTTGAACTCAGGGCAGCTTCGCGCGATAGCAAAGCTAGTCGCAGTAGCGATAGCGGGGAAAAATATATGCTGAACCTTGAAAGTACCTTACTGCGTATGCAGGCTGGAATCCTGAAGAGTCGGCGTGCCGAAATGCCAGCTGGAGAATCAGCCTACCGTAACGATTTAAAGGCAGGTCCGGGTGGCGGGTACAAACAAAGTGAAAATGGTTCTGCGCTGAAATTGTGGTTCGCCGATACGCGAAAACGATTACTCGGTATGGCGAGGGGAAGCACCGTCCGCTAGCACACGGACCACGTCGGTTCAGGCTTGAATTGCACCGCACAAGATAACGGACACTGTGGAAATCGACACGAGGCGGATTTTGATCTCGCATTGGGTTATCCGCTGATTGCGGTGCTTTGCGCGGAAGAGTACAGAGTACCTATAGCTAGGCAGCGACTGTGCGACGATTCTTCGCCGATTCGGCGGCGATCGGGATGGCTCATATGCGGGAAGCAGCAGTGTCGAGTCAGGACGAAGTAGCTCCTCCCCTAACGGCGGACCAAGTCGCCGAATTCTCCCGCGAGGGATTCCTCGCGCTCGATTTTCCGCAAATCAGCCAGGCCGAGATCCAGTGGTGCCGCGATATTCTGATGTCCCTGATCGCGCGAAACGTCGGTCGCAAGGAAGGCCGATTATTTGATATCTCGGCGAGAGAAGGCGCGTGCGAGGGTGTAACGCCGCAATTATTTCGTCCTTCGCTCTATGCCACGGAGCTGAGCGAATGGTCTTACCGCAATAGAGGACTTGCTATCGCCAAGCAGTTGCTCGGCCCCCAGGCGACATTGTCGGCCGATAATGCCGTATTCAAACCCAGTCGTATCGGGGGTATTACGCCGTGGCACCAAGATGAGGCCCATAACAATCCACATTTCTACCAAGAACAGATCACGATTTGGATTGCCTTGTTCGACACGACGCCCGCCAATGGCGCGATGGCCTTCATTCCACGGTCGCATAATCTGGGAGTCCTGCGGCATCGGCTCAATGGCGGCGCCAGCGAGGCCAATTCCATCGAGTGCTGCGGGGAGTTTGACCGCACCGCCGCCAAGCTGTGCCCAATCCGAGCGGGCGGGATCACTATCCATCACGGTCGTACCATCCATGGCGCGTCGCGGAACTTAAGCGACGGGCCGCGGCTGGGATATATCCTGAACTACAAGAGTCCGCCGCAGGCGCGGCCGGAACTCGGTACTTTTCCGTGGAACGAGCGGGTCGCCTGGCACATCCATCGCAGGCGAAAACTTTGGCTGCTGCGCGGGGGCATTTTAATAGACACACTGCGCTTTTTCCGCTCCGACCGTGACAACCGTCGCCACTTTATTGGGCAGGTGATCAAGCGCTTCAGCCCGCATCACCATTGATAGGCGTATTCGTATTCGTCCAAGCATCCGCCGTCGATGCAATTTCCAGGCATCTAGCTGAAACCGATCCTCGAATGAGGCGCCTGCTGCACCTCGCGGGCGAGACGAGAGCGAGGTGTTGGTGATAGGCGCAGGACCTCCGGTTTGCGCATGAGGGCCGGCCACAAGGATTCCGGGACCTGGTCGCGCCAACCGCTTCGCTGTGCGAGTAACTGGGTAAACGTTGTCTCCTCGGCCGTGTCGGCAAAGCGTGATAGCCACACGAAGACCGACTCATGTTCGCGCACCGGCAGCCTCGGGAAATCATTCGGCAGCGTCTCGGAGATGAGTTCTGCGAGCACGGTCCCGCCGGCCTCGGTGATCATTGGCCGCATGGTGCCTTCGAAGAAATTGGTAAACACCTGACTCGGAACCTGAGCGAGAGTGTGGATGCTGATTCGCACGATGCCGGTCGGCGTGTCCCGATGCGGTGCCAGTAGGCCGGCACTCTTGGGGAGGGGGCGCAATAACAGCACGTTGGCGGAGTCGAGCATCGTTGCATTCGCTGCGCGACTGTTCGCCCGCCAGACCGGACCGGTATAGAAGGCTTGCAAAGCCGCGCGGCGCTGAGCCATGTCTTGAAACCCGCGCATCCATACGAAACGGTCCGGGTCGTCCAAATCGCGGAAGATACCGAGTACGTGTGCACCAATGTTTTCTTGCGACTCGATGAATTCTCGCTCGAATAGGCTGATCAATTCCTCGCGGCGACCGCCGCGCAGGGTATATTGGCGGAGTTCAACGACCGTGATCTCCGATGTAGCGGCGACCAACACGACGGGGTGGACGATGCTCGCCGTGACGGCCCCTAGCGCCAATGCCATAAAGCGTCGTCGATCAGTAGTCGATCGGAGCGCGCGCCGTACGGAAAGATTCTTCTTGCGCATTTGAGGATCTGCCAATGGGGAACATCACAACGAGACACCGACCAGACTGCGCCTCGATATCTGCCGCCAGTCTCACCTCAGGCAACGCGGGCGGTATGATCAGTCTGGCGCGACTCGCAGCGTTCTCCTATAACCAATTTCAATTCAAACCGGCATACCACTCAGGTTAGGTACTGCGTGAACGTTCGTAGAAGCGCCGGGATTTGGCCGCATTCCCGCAAACGGCCATGTCGCACCAACGTCGGCCACCGGCTTTCGAACTGTCGAAGAAAACCCACGAACAATTCCCGCCCTGACACATACGGAGTCGATTGGTCGGTCTCGGCAGCACGTTCTCGATCATTCGGCATGCGACAACCGCGGCAACCAAATCCAGATCCGCTGCATCGCTTCGCACTTGGGCGACGACACGCGAATCCTCCAGGCGAAGCTCACGAGCTTCAATTCCAGCCGCCCAGTGCCGCTGTAGCAGTTCGAGTGTACCCGTCGGCGGCGCGCCGCCCGCAACGAGCGAGCTTATCAACGCAAACAACGACTCACGCAGAACCTTGGCCCGCGAAAGAGCGCCGGCGGCGGCTGCGGGAGTGCGTCGCGCCTCCTTTCTCAGGGCTTTTAGGTTTCTTTCCGGCAGCAATCGCGCCAGCGCCGCCCAATCGAGCATGCTCTCATAGGTGTCCAGCCAGTCGCGCGGTGACTCATCTCGGCCGGTTACCGTATTGATGAAATCGAGGGCGGCATCTCCACCGACAAAATCGCGGCAGGCGAATTCGTGCGCTTCAATAACCGGTAAACCGTATTTCACAGGTTGACGGATGATAGAGTCAATGCGATAGTAAGTCCAGGGGATGGCACCCGGAACGGCTCTTCGATTCGAGGAAGCTTATGCGACCGACATTGTTCGTACTGGGTGTGTTGCTTTGGAATAGCTGCATTTTCGCAGACGTAGGGTGCGCGGATGCTCGCGCCATTACCGCTGCGATCGGCCATGGCGATGCAAACCGATCAGTCGATGAGATCCCCACAATTGAAAAGACGGATAAATCCTTCTTCGATCAGTTCGTCGGCGCCTGGGATGTAACTTACGAGATCTTCGATAAGGACGGGAAAATACGCACCTATCGCGGTCAGGTTACCTATAACTGGATTCTCGATGGCCAGGCGCTGCAGGAAATATGGACCTCGGACTCTCACAACAAGCCGCCGAAGCCCTACAGCACGGCGATCGGATACCATGATGGCAAGCGCGATCGGTGGACATTAGTGTGGATCTACCCTGCGCAAGGTACGACGCTCAGTGTCAGCGGTACCGCCGAAAATGGACGGATCATGCTCACAGGCCGCGACGAAGCCGGCGCGAATCAACGTTGGGAGATCGATGGCATTCAGGCCGATTCCTTTGTCTCTCGCTTTGAAATTTCCACGGACGAGGGAAAAACATGGCGTGCGCTGGGCGTGAACCATATGCAGCGCCATCGGGGGTAAGCGCGGATTCTGACATGACATCGCAGGATTGCACCTGGCTTGCGTATCGCCGCGCTGCCTTTTTAGGCGGCATTGGGAGCATTTCCTTTTCTCTGCTTTCCTAGTTTTCGGTCGAGCAGCTCACGGAGCAGCATGCGCGCCAGGGCCTCGGGCTCCTTCTCGAACATACCCAACTGCGCCGGCTCTTCATCGTTGTCCCAGATGACAATCAGCTTGTTGCCGTGAACCCTCCACGTGGCTGTGTACGCACGCTCTTCTCGCTCAACGGTCACCATGCCCGAGAACGGAATTCTCATCGTATTCATGGGGAGCTCCTTACTTACCGCCAGGCAATCCTGCAGCGCCTGGACATAAAGACCCATCTCACGCGCAAGAAGAGTTCGTGTAGGCGTACGAGAACCGTGTTCTTCCGGTAAGCCGACGCCGCCTTGTAGGAATGTTCCGACCTGCGTTGCAGTGACATCGGGTGACGCGCTACTCGACTACAACCGTCACGATCATTCGCGGATGAACGGAGCACGTGCAATGGTAGGTGCCGGGTTTGTCGAACGTGAACGTGATGCTCTCGTCCGTGTCGAGCTCGGATCGAGGCGACCCGCAATCGCTCCGCACGAGGCGAGGCGCATCGTCCGTGTTCGTCCAGGTCACGACGCCACCTGCCTTGATCACTATGTACATGGCCATTCACCCAAGTAGACGCCGGGACAGACCGGTTTATTCCAAGCAGCGGCATCGCAGCATCAAAGAAAACAATCGCCTCCAACGCTGGGGACCAATTTTGTCCATCCGTTGGTCGTGCGTCAGTTGTTCCACAACGCGCGCTGGATCAGACTTATGACTTGATCGCAAACAGACCCATCCAGATGCGATGGGAGGGTTTCATGCGCGTTCGCCATCCAAAAGCGAATGTCAGTCCGGCGTTGATCGCTTCTCTGGCGCTCTGCTGCAACTCGCCGATGATCCGCGGCCAAGTCGCAGCGCCGGTGTTCGTGGTCCACGGCTCAGCTCGCAATTGCAGTTCCATCACCCAATTGGATAGTGCGCTGTCCAGCAACTACCAAGGCTTCTTCGCGGGCTGGAGTGAACAGGACTACCGCGATGCCATCGCTTGGTCCCAAGCGTGCGCGGACTTCGGTTGGCATGTACCCGGGCGCCCCAGGATCCCACTGTTGCAAGCGCAGCACGACAAGGCACTTGGGACCGTGCCGGCGCGAGTCGACACATCACTCGACAGCATATCGCAACGCCCGCGTAAGCCCCTCCATTTGCCGGATGAGCCGCCGGTTCGCGCACCGCTCGAATTGCCGGCTGACGGCTCCCCGGTGATCGGCAGCGACACGACGATTTTGTCCCATTATCAAGACACGCTTTTCGACATTGCGCGCCGCTACGGTCTCGGTTACGAGGAAATCGTGCGCGCCAACCCCGGCGTCGACATCTGGACGCCCGGGGAGGGAACACGCGTTCTTCTGCCCAAGCGCCGCATCCTGCCACCCGGCTCGCGCGAGGGCATTGTCGTGAACCTGCCGGAGCACCGGCTCTACTATTTTCCGAAACCCGCCAAGAACGAAGCGCCGGTGGTCATCACTTACCCCGTGAGCATCGGCAGGGACGGAGACGCAACCCCCCTCGGGCAAACTTATGTCACGGCGAAAATCGAACATCCTTCGTGGGTTCCGACGCAATCCATCCGCAACGCACACGCCGCGCTCGGCGATCCGTTGCCGAAGGTAATCGGTCCCGGCCCGGACAATCCCATCGGTGACTTCAAAATGCGGCTCGGCTTTGGTGACGGTACGTACGAAATCCATGGCACCAACAAACCGATCTCAGTGGGAATGGCTGCAACGTATGGCTGCATCGGCATGTACCCGGAGGATCTGGCGGCGCTGTACAAGCTGATTTCCATCGGCACGCCGGTACGGCTCATCAACGTGCCCGTCAAGATTGCGTGGAGCGCCGGCACTTTGCTCGTCGAAGCCCACCCGGCGATCGACGCTCACGGGCGAACGGTCGCGCCCACCTTCGACCAGTTAGTCGACGTGGTGCATGAGACGGCGCATGACACCAGGGTCTCGATTCTATGGGAACGTACGCTGTACGTCCTCGAGCGGGCCGATGGAGTCATCGCCGCCGTAGCTACCCGATTCTAGACCCGGTAGGCGATGCCAGGGTCTATAATCGCCGGTTTTGCACACCAGCGGAACGCTTCATGAAAAAATCAAAACTCGCACTTGCGTTTTGTTCGCTGCTATTCGTCCTTCCTGGCTCTGCACAGGTGGCGCTCAAATCCGATACACCCAGCATCTTGTTCTGGACACCGGAACAGCAGAGCGCGGGATATCGCGGCATCGAAAAGATCTACAAGGTGTCCACGGTAAAACGCGGCTCTGCGGTGCACCCCTTGCCCAAGGCCTCCAGGCAACTGTCGCCGACTTGGAACTACGGCGACCGTCAATGGACGGTCACCAGCTATATGAACGCGAACCGCACCTCCGGTGTCCTGGTCTTGAAAGACGGCAAGATCGTGCTGGAGCGCTATGGCCTAAACCGCACGCCCAAGGATCGCTGGACTTCGTTCTCCGTCGCTAAATCCCTGACCTCGACGCTGGTCGGCGCTGCCATTCAAGATGGCAAGATCAAGGGGCCGGATGACCAGGTCACTGACTACGTGCCCGAGCTCAAAGGCTCAGCCTACGACGGTGTCACGGTGAGACAGCTGCTCATGATGAGCTCGGGGGTGAAGTGGAACGAGGACTACACTGATCCTAAGTCGGACGTAGCCCAGGCAGGCTTTACCGGCAGCGAGCCGGGCATGGATCCTTTGGTGAGTTACATGCGTCATTTGCCGCGCGACGCCGAGCCGGGCACGAAGTGGCATTACGATACGGGCGAGACAGACATGGTAGGCATCATGGTCTCCAATGCCGTCGGCGAACCACTCTCGCAATATCTCTCCGAGAAGGTCTGGACCACCTACGGCATGGAGCAGGATGCGGTATGGATGGTGGATGCATCGGGCAAGCAGGAACGTGGCGGCTGCTGCATTTCCATGACCCTGCGCGATTATGCGCGCGTCGGACAATTCATCTTGGATGGCGGCAAGGCTCAAGGCCGACAGATAGTTCCTTCCTGGTGGGTGGCGCAGGCCACCACCAAGGAGATCGACAACGGCGCGGGTGGTTACGGCTATTTCTGGTGGATGCGGGAAAATGGCAGCTACGAAGCGGTCGGCATCTTTGGCCAATCGATCACCACGTTCAAAGACGACCGGTTGATCATTGTCATCAATTCGGCATGGCCGGTCGCCACCGGTAAGGAGTACAGCGCCGCCAGAACTGCGTTCGTCAATGCATTGCGCGAAGCGGCGAAGTCGAGCAGCCATCGTGCTGCCGTCAGATAGGACAGAGATGAACACCCTGGTGCAAGGCATCGTGCGCGTCGCGACCCTCACGATTTTGACCCACCTGTTATTGGCGACGGCAACCAATGCCTCGGACCTTCCAATACACGCGTCGCCATTCAAGCCCTGGATCAACGGCGTCTCGAGCGATGAGCCTCAGATGCAGGTGCAGCGCTACGATGACGACACCTACGTCATTCGCCAGTCGATCCGCACCAACTTCGAGGGCCCCTTTCTCTACGTGCTATTCGGTAGCGACCGCGCCCTCTTGATCGACACCGGAGCCGGCGGGTTGAAGGTGCGTCCGACGATCGACCGGGTGATCGCCGAATGGGCGGCCCGACATCACCGCATTTCCAGCCCTCTCATCGTCGCCCATTCTCACAGCCACGGCGACCACCACCAGGGTGACGCGGAATTCCGGGACCGGCCGGACACCACTGTCGTCGGCCTCTTCCCCAAGGATGTGGCTGACTTCTTCAAGATCGCCGACTGGCCGAATCAGATCGTGCCGTATGACCTCGGCGGCCGCGTACTCGATGTCATTCCGACGCCCGGCCACCAGTCGGCGCACATCATGGTGTTCGATCGCAAGACGCGGCTCCTGTTCTCGGGCGACTCGCTGGGCCCCTACCGTCTCTACATACCGATGAACGAGGCAAAGACCTATCGCGACAGCATCGACCGCGTGGCGGCGTTTACCAAGGATATGCATGTGTCCTGGATCCTCGGCGCACACATCGAGATGCCGGCCAAGCCCGGAGAGCTCATCACCGACGAAGCCTCTAGTCATCCAGACGAGCACGTGCTCGAGATTGCCTACTCAAATCTGCCCGAGCTGCAGAGTGCGCTCCACGTCATGGGCGATCATTTAGTGCAGCAAGCCCACCGCGACTTCGTGATTTTTCCTCAACCGGCGCGCGAGCAGCAGCCCTTCGCGCCGGCGACGCCGGCGAAATAGTTGGTATTTTAGCGTTTGCGAGAATTACCCGGTACCGGGTAATCGAGATACCGTAAAAGCCCAATATCCCCTCGCCCATGAGCCCTATAGGCTTCAAATCCCCTTCCAACTCGGCGGACCTCTTTGGGGGGCTCCAGTGTGAGTCTAAGACGAAACATCTGGGCGGTAGTTTTGGCCGGCGGCGATGGACACCGCCTACGTGCCTCAACCACCGATGCGCGTGGTCGCTGGACGCCGAAACAATATTGTTCCACCGAAAGCGGTCGATCTCTGCTGCAGATGTCATTGCGGCGGGCGTTGGCAGTAACCTCGCGCAAGCGCATCGTTACCGCCGTAACCGATGAACATCGATACTGGTGGGAGCGCGAGTTTCTCGCGCTCCCGCATTCCCCGCTTGTGGTCCAGCCCTGCGACCGCGGTACAGGTCTCGGTGTCTTGCTGCCGCTGCTGGTCATCTCCCGAACCGACCCAGAAGCAGGCATCTTGTTTCTACCCTCTGATCATTATGTCGAGCATGAAGATCTACTCGCTGAATACCTGCGGGACGCGACGGCGCCCGATGTCATGGACAGCGATAAACTCACTTTGCTTGGCATCTCCCCGAACGCACCCGACTCCGGTTTCGGCTATCTGTCCCCAGTCCCCTTGTCCCCAGTCCCCGATTCCGGAGTCGGAGTGCGACCGGTTCTTGAGTTTGTCGAGAAGCCACATCGAACCATGGCCGCTGAGTTGATCCGGGCGGGAAGCGTCTGGAATAGCGGCATTGTCGCAGGTCGGGTATCGCAGTTCCTCGCGCTTTATCCTCAACATACCCGCCAAATGATATTGGATTTGCAGGCGATCGTGGCGCGTTGGTCCGACTCACGCATTCCCTCCGCGGAACTGGCGTCCTTGTATGCCCACCATCCGGCGTTCGATTTCTCCACCGACGTGCTGCAGAAGCACCCGCACAGTCTGCAATTTCTCACCGTGCCACCCTGTGGCTGGAATGATGTGGGGACGCCTGAACGCCTCGCCATTGCCTTTGATCGCGCCGCCTCGAGACCTCACCTTTCGCCAACAGTTGAGCAGAGCTACCTTCAATTCGGACAACGCAGCTTCGCCTCGGTCGTCCAATACCCAAGACTGGCTCCCTATGATGAAAGCTGATCAGACACTCGGTGGGACTGCATCGGCGAAAAACGATCGGCAGCGAACGATAACCATGGTTGACCAACTGACGCGTCTCTACAGCTTCCGCGGCTTCATGCGGGCGAGTGCAGATCTGCTTGCCATTCCGAACGGCCGCCCGTCCTGCGCGATGTTGTTATCGATCGACCTTCGGCACGTGAAGTTCATCGAGCACGCGTTGGGGCGAGAGAGCGGCGATCAGTTGTTGACGCGCACTGCAGAGATCTTGCGCCGCGTGTTTCGCGGCGCCGCCGTCATTGGCCGACTTGGGTTTGACAAGTTTGCTGTTCTGATTCTGGCGAGTCCGTCCAAGTGTACCGAGCTGATGGCATCGCTGAACCAAAGCATCGACGCCGCCAATTTGGCGGAGCCTACGGCGTACCTTTCACTGGGCGGAAAGTATTGCCTGTTCGATCCCCGACATTCAGATTTCATTGCACCCTGGCTCAAGAGGAAGAATCGACCCAAACAAAATCGGATCTACCATTGAAGGAGTAACGACCGATGGCAAAAGCAATCCTTCGTCTGGATCCCGAGGGCGTGCCCCTGGCGCCGGCAACCCTCTGTGCGGAAGCTGCGGAAGAAGCCCGCAAGCTCAGACTGCCACTTTTCGATCAGGTGCTCGCTCAGCTGGGTGCCGGCATGGAAATGCGTGCCGATGGCGGCTCGCGCTACGAATTATTGGACCAAGGTACCCTCATTGGCGTACTGGAGGTTTTCGAGGAGCCGCGCGCCAATGGCGGAGAGAACAGGGATCGTTGATCGAGAGGCAGGGTTCGTGTCCGAGAGCGCATCGAACCGCTTCAATACCCCCGATAGCAGGAACATCTCGTCGAGCGGGTGCCGTAAACTCCCGGGATGGGCGGCAGAAGCAGTAAAGCGGCGGCGCGGGCTAAACCTAAACGGGCCGTAAGATCCAGACAGCAACGAGGGCTCCCGGCACGGGACCCCGCCGATGGGGCGGCGAGCCCCTTGCCGTGCATTGTTGGCGTAGGCGCCTCGGCGGGAGGATTTGACGCCCTAGTCGAATTTCTGCACGTCCTGCCGGCCAACAGCGGTCTTAGTTTCATCCTTCTTCAGCATTTGAGCCCCTCTCCGCTCAGTTTGTCTGCGGAACTTTACTCGCGACACACTAAGATGCGCGTCCGTGCGGCCGAAGACGGCATGCGTTTAGAGGCCAATTGCGTCTACACGACACCGGCCGATCTGGATATACGCGTCAAAGGCGGTCGCATTCGGCTCTCCACCCCTGCGGAAGCGCGCGGTCACCGCCTGCCCGTAGACCAGCTGTTCCGCTCCTTGGGGCAGGACCAGCACGAACGAGCAGTGGGGATCATTCTCTCCGGCACGGGAAGCGATGGCTCGCTCGGGTTGAGAGAAATCGTAGCCAATGGCGGCATCGTACTCGTTCAAGCTCCTGAGACGGCCCAGTTCGATGGCATGCCACAAAGTGCGATGGCGACCGGGCTGGTCACTTACGTGCTGCCGATCCCCAGGATGGCGCGAATCTTGGTGAATTATGCGCGCCGTGCTTACGTGCGCGATTCCAGCGGGAGCCCGACGCGCCTGCGCGTCAGCGATCCGGTGCTTAAGATTTTAAGGCTCTTGGAAGTCCGCCACGGTCAACGCTTCAGCAGTTATAAGCCTGCGATGCTGCTGCGACGCATTGAGCGGCGAATGGGGCTGCTGAATATTGGAAAGCTCGACCAATACGCCAAGCGCTTGACGCGCGATGTTGTCGAGGTCAGCGCATTGCGAAAGGACCTCTTGATGGGCGTGACCGAGTTTTTTCGCGACCCGCAGGCGTGGAAGGCCCTCGACAAAGAGGTCCTAGGGCCTTTAATTGCGTCAAAGAAGCCCGGTGAACCGATCAGAGCCTGGGTAGCTGGCGCCGGAACCGGCGAGGAAGCCTATACCCTCGCGATGGTCGTTTTGGCGCGACTACGAAGCTTGCGAAAGCGGTGTGCGGTTCAGATATTTGCCACCGACGCGAATGAGGAGTCCTTGAACTACGCGCGCGCGGGTCGTTATCCCTTGGGGGTCGCAAGCCAAATCAGTGCAGGACTCCTAAATCGCTACTTTCTGCGGATCAAGGACGATCACCAATATCAAGTGGTCCCGGAGGTGCGCGAAAGCGTCATTTTCGGCGCACACGACCTGCTGGCTGACCCGCCATTTTCACGCCTGGATCTCATCACATGCCGGAATTTACTGATTTACATCGAACCTGACTCGCAAGCACGAGTATTGCTGGTATGTCACTTTGCTCTGCGCCCGGACGGTTATCTGTTCCTAGGCAGCGCCGAGACGGTGGGAGTGCATGAAAAACTCTTCAAGCCTATCGCACGCAAATGGCACATCTACCAACGGATTGGCACCACACCTCGCGAGCAATTCGATTGGCAAGTCGCCACGTCCAAGCCTCGGCTGGCCTCTCACATCGGTGAGAGCCCGAGCGAGGCGGGTCGCGTGGCGCTGCACGCCCATTTGACGCGCAACGCGCTGTTCGAACGCTTCGCTCCTGCGGCCGTACTGATCAACGAGCGCCTCGAAGTGCTTTATTTCACCGGAGCGGTCGAGCGTTTTCTGTTGCCTGGAGGCCGCTCGGGGAAGACCTCGTTGCTGCCCCGACTGCCGAAGAGTATCCGAGGGCAATTGCCCGCCGCTATCCGACGCATTCAACGCTCCGATCGACCGGTGTTGATGAATGCAGCCGCGAAAAACAAGCCCGGCAAAATAAGCGTCGAGGTACTCCCGGTGCGGAATCCACCCGGCGAAGCCAAGGGCTTTCGCTATCTGGTCGCTTTTCATGATATCCCGCTGAAAACCAAGGACGCCAAGACCCGCGCAGCGCACAGCATACTGCAGCAGGAGCTGCGCGCGACGCAAGAAGACCTGCAGAGCGCCGTCAGCCAATTGAAGAGTTCGAACGAGGAGCTGCGCGCATCGCACGAAGAGACGATGTCGATCAATGAAGAGCTGCAATCGATGAATGAGGAACTCGAGAGCTCCAAAGAGGAACTGCAATCGGTTAACGAGGAACTCAATACCGTAAACACTCAGCTGCAGACGAAGGTCGGCGAGCTCGAAATCGCCAACAGTGACCTGCGCAACCTGCTTGCCTCCAACGAGGTGGCCACATTCTGTCTTGATCGCTCTTTGCGCATCAAATGGTTTACCCCGGCCGCGCATCGGCTTTTCAATCTGCTGCAGAGCGATATCGGTCGGCCGGTTGCGGATTTGAGCCTGACGGCCCTGGATTCAACCCTGATCGGGCACGCGCGCCTGGTGCTGCAGTCTCAAGGATCTCAATCTCACGAACTCGAACACAACGGCGTATATCTTCGTCGTATCGTGCCCTATCGCGCGGAAGGCACGCAGATCGAGGGGGTGGTAATTTCCTTTGCCGATATCACAGAAGCCAAACGGGCGGCGCAAGAGCAAATCGAAGCGAAAGCCGCGTTGAATGAACTGCTCGAAGGACGTGTCCGTAAGCGTACGGAGGATTTGGAACGACTGGCGCGCGAACTGGCGCTCGCCGAGGTACGCGAACGACAAACAATCGCACGTGATCTGCATGATGGCCTGGGACAAGAATTGAATGCCACCTCGATCAAGCTCGATGCGCTGCGTGGCAGCGATGCGGCAGCGGGACTGCATCCAGCGCTCGATGAAATCGCACAGCTGCTCGCCGGAGTGGTCAGACAGATGCGAAGTCTCACTTCACAGTTGAATCCGCCGGTTTTGGAGCAACTGGGACTGGTGGCCGCAATCGAATGGCTGGGCGAAGAGATGCGCAAGACCTATCAACTCGAAGTTCAGCTCGAGGACGATCTGCGTCCCAAACCCTTGGATTCGGTCGTCGCCTCCATTCTGTTCAGAGCGGTACGGGAACTGTTGATCAATGTGGCGCGCCACGCCAATGTGAAAATCGCGCAGGTCGCCGCGCGCTCAGCGAACGGATGTTTGACCGTAAAAGTAAGAGACCAGGGCGTCGGCTTCGCCTCTCCCGGCAAGGCCGGTTCCGCCGGTCTGGGTCTTGCGGCGCTGCGAGAGCGGATCGCGCACATTGGCGGCACGTTCACAATTAAGAGCGAACGCAATCGCGGCACCACCGCGACCATTCAGGTGCCGACGAATCCATTATGACGCCGGCCCGCATCATGCTGGTGGATGATCATCCGCTGATTCGCGAGGCGATCCGGCACCTCGTGGCGGGCGCCCCTGAGTTTGAGCTTGTTGGCGAAGCCAGCAATGGCGAAGAATGCCTGGCGCGACTCGATGAAATGCGGCCGGATATTTTGGTGCTCGATATCGCGATGCCGCAGATGAACGGCGAACAAGTCGCCCGCGAGGTACATCGGCGCTACCCGCAGCTGAAGATAATCGCCCTGAGCGGCTACACCGACCGGCAGTTTGTGCGCGCCATGAGCCGGGCTGGCGCCAAGGGCTACGTGGTGAAGTCCGCTTCGGGGCGCGAGTTGATTCATGCTCTGCGAGCGGTTGCGAGCGGTAAAGGCTACTTGTCCCCGGAAGTAACAGGCGCCGTTATGGCGCTCTGGGAAGACCCTGCGCCAAGTGCCGGTTTATCGCAACCCGATGTGTTGGGTAAGCGCGAGAAACAAGTATTGCAATTCATTGCCGAGGGGCATCGCAGCCCTATTATCGCGGCAAAAATGGGCATCGCCGTTGCGACGGTGGAAGCACATCGGCGAAATATTCTGCGTAAACTGCAACTGCATAGCGCCGCGGATTTAACGCGATATGCCCTGCGTCACGGCATCATTGCGTTGTAGACCCGCGGTCGTAAATCCACGGCAAACCGCAGCTAGCTTGTTCCCGTCCACATCGCGCACGTAGGCCGCGTAGAAATCCGGCGCGTAGTGCAAGCGAAGGCCGGGAGCGCCGTCGGAGCATCCGCCGTTGGCAAGAGCTGCGGCATAAAAATCATCCACCGCTTTCCACGAGCGTGCGCTGAAGGCAACCATGCTGCCGTTGCCGACCGTGGCCGGTCTTTGGTCGAATGGCTTGCCGATCCAAAATCCAAGTTCGCGGACACCATCGTTTTCGTAGATACCCCACCCGGCCGCCAGGCGATCCCACTCCGGATCGCCCGTAACGCAGCGCGGCATGCCAAGCGGAGCCAATGCCGCGTCATAGAATCTAATGGCTCTTTCAAAGTCATTGGTTCCGAAGTAGACGTAAGAAAGCATCATGGACTCCCGGAGAGAAAAGCCAATTGTATCCGGGGCTTTCCGGCCGATGCCCTACTTCGGCAGCTTCACCGCCAATAGATCAACTTGCTCGATCTGCGGAGGCTTGGCGAGCAGTTCCGTCGCGTTGGCCATCAACGCGGCGGCGATGGGACCCGCGAGATGGGCTTTGCGGCCCGCGTCATCTTGAAACGCGTCAAAAATCCCGAACGAGGATGGCCCCAGGCGCAAGGCGAACCACACGGGCGTCGTGCTCTCCTGATTCGCGAGCGGTAACGCACCCTCCAGGAACTTTGCGACGGCGGTTTCCTTTCCCGGCTTTGCTTCCAAGCGAACAAGCAATGCGACTTTCACCATGAGCTGCTCTCCTTCGTTGATGGGAGTGCAGGATCGGCGATCGGCCGCGAGCCGGCCAGTGGCGAAATCGTCGAATATGGTATTGTTCTCGCCATGCATGTTCTCGTACTGGCGCTGCAGGGCGCCTTCGATTTAGGACTGTCGGCCTTGCTCGATACGCTCGGCACCGCCAATGAACTGGCGGCCACAATGGACGCCCCCACGGCAGCCATCAACGTCACCGTGGTGGGCGTGCGGCGTCGAGTGCGTACCGCCCAAGGGTTCGGCGTCCCGCTGGTTGCGACGGCAAGAGCGCCTCAGCCGGACGCCGTGTTATTGCCCGCGCTGGGTGAGAAAATGCCTTCAACACTGGCGGAGCGACTGACCCAGCGCGATGTCGCGGATGCCGGAGGCGTGCTGCGCGAGTGGTCGCAGGGCGGCGCATGGATCGGCGCCGCATGTACGGGCACGTTCGTTCTCGCCGACAGCAGGCTTCTCGACGGGCATGACGCGACCACTTCTTGGTGGCTTGCTCCGCTGTTTCGTCAGCGTTATTCGAACGTCGAACTGGACGAATCTCGCATGTTGGTGACGTCGGGCGCGTTCGTTACGGCCGGTGCGGCGCTGGCACACATTGACCTCGCGCTTGGTTTGATTCGCAGGCGAAGCCCGGCGCTGGCTGCGCTTACGGCGAACTATCTGTTGATCGAACCCCGTGTGTCGCAGGCCAGCTTCATCATTCCCGACCATCTGGCGCACAGCGACCCATTGGTGGAGCGTTTCGAGCATTGGGCGCGGCGCCGCCTTGCACAAGGTTTCTCGTTGAGCGATGCGGCGCGCAGCGCGGGCACGAGTGAGCGCACCCTGGCTCGTCGCCTTCGAGCGGCCCTCGGCAAGTCACCGCTGTCTTACTTTCAGGACCTGCGCGTGGAGCGCGCGATGCACCTGCTGCAAACGAGCAATGCCAGCGTGGATCGGATCGCATCCGAAATCGGCTATGCGGATGGAGTAACGCTCCGTACGCTGCTGAGGCGAAAGCTCGGACGCGGCGTGCGCGAGATCCGTTCTCGCCATCGATGAGTGATCAGGAGAACCGTGCGCTGCACATGCCGCAACGCACGGCTCAGGGCTCGACCCAAGTTCCTATTTCAATTCGCGGCAATTCCATTCAGGCCCGCCGCCGCCGGAAGGCTGCCGTCCGCACCCAGGTCGGTGAGCGTACCGTTGGTCGGCTGAATCGCAAACACGCCGACGGCTCCGGTACCCGCATTCAAGGTGTACAGGAATTTCCCGTCCAAGCTGACAGTGAGGTCGATATTCGACGAACCGGTCGGATTGATTGCGAGGACCGTTCCCGGAAGCGGCGTGAGCGAGCCGTTGCCGCCGATCGCAAATCCGGATACCGACCCGGAACCTGCGTTCGACACGTACACAAAGCGGCCGTCCGGCGTCACGACATTCCAGCAATTGGCCGAACCCAACGTCGGTACGCTGCTGCTGATCGGCGTCAGCGTGCCGTCGCTTTGCACGGAATACGAGGAAATGGCGGATGAGTTCGGCCCCCCAGCGCCGGTTTCCGAAACTATCGCTACATCGTTGCGGGTAAATCCCGCGCTGAACACCCCCGGTCCGACGCTCTTGGTGATCGTGGGTTGCGACAGGGAGCCGTCGCTCTGTACTTTGAATACATCGAGGTTGTTCGTCGCCTTCTCGGTTACGATCAACAACCGACCGTCCGGGCTGAACGCAACGGATCCGGAGGCCACTGCGTTGCCGCTGAGGAAGCGCAAGGAATCGGGGATCCGAACCAGCTTGCCGTTATTGAAATTGAATCCGACGACGCCGCTGCTTGCGGCGGTGTTCAATACATAAACGAGGGACCCGAACTGGGCGACCGAGTTTGGTTCGCTGCCTTCAGTCGCGACGCGATCCGTCAATTCCAGTTTGGCGCCATTGACACGAAACACTGAGACACTGCCGCTGCCGGCGTTTACTGCGAACAGCCACGCGCCATCCTTGCTCAAGGTCAGTGAACCTTGCGATGCCAGCGGATCGACCGTACCGCCGCTGCCGCGTCCATCCGTGCCATAGCTGTGAGGATCGTGCAAAGTACCGTCCGGGTCGCGCTGGAAGGCGACCACTTGATTCGCATCGGCGTTGTTCGTCATGACGAACACGGCGTGCGCGGCGTGATCGTTATCACTCGTTGCGAAACTGACTCCCGACCATGCAGCGCCGGCGATGGCACCCATTGCGACAGTCGCTTTGATAGTAATCATGAATTAACTCTCCTATTCCCGAACGGTATTGATGTAAAGCGCGGCCTGAACCGGGTCACCGGCGGCGCGCCATGAAAGGGCCGGATTGCCTCAGCCCTCTTCTAATTCGTTGGCACGAAGCAAAAAGTTACAGTGGGATGGTTTTTCGCTGACCGGGCTACCAACGCAGCAGCCGCGGACCGAGCCACGCGCCGATGGCAGCGGGGATCAGCATACCGAGCAGGTACCAAATTGCGAAAAACGGCGGCGCCAGCTCGGGGCAATGCAAGCTATATGCAAGTGCGCCGATGGAGCCCGCCGTGAACCCGCTCGCCGCCCCGGCCCAACGCAGCCGCGTCGGAGCAAGGCTTCGCATGACCCAAAGCAGCGCTATCAAGAGCGGGGTCGCGAGAAACGCGATCAGGAAAGGGCACACGGCGGCGGTATGCCCAAGAATCAAAGGCGCTCGATTCTGCGGCGCAGCCATCACCAAAGTCGCTGCCGCAAGAACCCACGTCGCGATCACCGCGACGGGAATACCCATGGGCGCCGCGCCGAGCGGCGATCCCGGGCGTGCCAAGCGAACGACGGCAACAAACCCAAGCGCACCTAGTACAGCGCAGTAGCTCTCCCGGACCCAAAACATCGGCTGGGAAGCCTCTTCCAAAAGCGTTGGATTCAGTCTGAGCAGCCCGGCGGTGAGCAAGAAGGCGATCGATGCGCCGCCGGCCAGCGCCAAAAGCCATCGTCGCGACGCCAGTCTGAGATCAACCGGCGCGGTACCGGTTGACAATAGGGAAACGAGATCTTCCGTTTTCATTCGATTCCCCGAATCCTCTCCGCAAGGGCCTTGAGGCCGCGATGGATTCCTACTTTCACAGCAGATTTCGACATTCCCGTGCGTACGGCGGTATCGGTCACCGATGCACCCTCGATCTTGACGTAGAGAATAGGTAGGCGTTGACCATCCGGCAGGCCTAGTAACAGCTTCGCGACGTCATATTGCGCCTCAGCCGCGTCATTGGCTGTCGTAGCGAACACCTGATCGTCTTCATCAAGGGAATCAGTGAGCACATCGCGGCGCGAACGATGGCGCAGCAAATCTATGAGCTTGTAACGCGCGATAGCCTGCACCCAAGCCGTCAGTGGTTGTTTCGGGTCGTAGGTATGGCGTTTGTTGTGAACCGCCAACAACAATTCCTGCAGCAGATCCTCGACCTCCTCCGGCAAGCCACCGAGCCGTCTTCGCAGGTAGGATCGCAAATGCTTCATCAACTCGTGCAAGAAAATGCGATAGGCCGCCGCGTCCCCGGCGAGACTCTGCAATATCAAACTGCGGAGATGCTCTTCAATCAATTGCATCCTGACCCTCGCACAATTGACCGACTTACCAGTCCATTTATCGCAAGTCGAATGGTTTGGGCCGCCGTACGGACACCGCCGCGGCAGGGGCGTCCCTTGCTTGCCATGGAATAAATGAGAGAAACCCGCAGTCTTAGTATTCGAGAGGAACCAACAAGGGCAAATCAAAGGAGAGCTGCGATGGCAGCGAATATGGGCGACAAGTTGTCGAGGCATGTACCGCGACTGGCGCTCGCGATCGTTTTAGGGGGAATGGCGGTGGCGCGCGCTACTTACGCCAATCCGCCCAACGAAATTGTTCTCGTAGCCCCGACGAACTTGCCCGCGCTGGCGCGGCAAACCGGCGAAGCGATGTTCCTGCACGATACCTTGGATGGACGGACCCTTTTGTACGTCGAACAGCATAAAGGAGCCCAGCTGGCGATCTTTGATGTGACCGATCCTGCGCACGTGACGGGCAAAGGTTCAGTGCAACTTGACGCGGCGGGACCATTTGATTTCATCGCCGATCTCGGAAAGCGCGGAGAACTGGTCAGATTTCGCGGAGGACAAGGCGAGGCGGTGTTGGATCTGCGTAATGTTCCGGTGCTGATGAAGGTGCCGGGTCTCGACACCAGGAATTCCACCATCCTTTTGGCCGATGAAGGCTCAAGGCTCACCGGCCAAGCGCTCAACGCAGCCGTCGGCCAAGGCACCCGAGACTACAAGGTTTTTCAGAGCGGCGAATTGCCCAGCGATGACCGTGTCGTCGAGGTAAGGCAGGTACGCCAAGAAGTGACGAATCCCGATACGGGCACCACCTTCCTGCTGGCGGAGAACGGCCTGTATCTGGTTCGGCGGCCGGCGCTCGAGGCAGCACCCGAGGTTGTCCCGAACCCGGGAATTTAATGCTGAGGCGCAAATGACTGCATCGAAGAAAAACACTCCTGTTCCGCTACCGGTCGTCATCACATTGTCATCCGTCACAATGCTTTGGCTGCTTTGGCACTTTCCGATACCAACCGGCATTGGCACCATTGTGCTGCTTGGCGGCCTGCTTCACTGCGTCCGCATTGCTAGATTGATGGAACTGGCTGTCGACCTCGAGTGACGCTGTCGAGTCTTCCCGCGGCGTGGAGCAAAGCGCAGTGCGCTGACGCTATCGTTGAGGCAATCCGCGGATGAAGGCGGTGATTTCGCGTACGACGTCATATTGATTCGACTGAAAGATATAGTGACTTGCGTGCGGCAATCGAACGACGCGAGCTGACGGGACCCCGATTTCAAACGCCCTCGCCTGCGGGCCGGTGATGCTCGCGATGTCACTTGCTTCGGCGACGGCGGCGTACGGATTGTTGGCCCCCATCTCGTGAGGAAGCGCAAAAATAGCCAAAATAGGAACCGGAATCCGCGAGTACTTCCGTTCACCTGCGGTAATGGCCCGAGCGGCGGCCACGCCGGGCTTTGCGGGTTTTGCCTCGTCGGTGGACAGTTGCGGACCGGTCGCGCCTTGAATGACTGACAGCGCGTCAAGTTCCTGCAACCGCTCTTTGAGAACTCTTTCAAACCCGCTCAGGCTGCCCACGAGGTCTTGCAGCAACGGACGCGGGTCTCTCAGACCACTTCCCGGCTTCAGCCGTTCAATCTTGTCGTCAAGTTCGAAAAGGTCAATGTTGAAATCGCCACGCGAAGGCTCGTAATAAGCATACGAATAGGCGGCGTCAAGGTAGATCAGGCCCGCCACCCTGTCCGGATGCCTCGAGCCGATAGAACTCAACTCTTCCCCGCCAATAGAATGTCCTACCAGCACCGGCTTGGTGAGCTTGAGAGACTCGAGCACCGCCAGTACATCCTCGCCCAGCCGGTCGGCCGAGTATCCAAAGGCAGGGGCACTGGAGGCGCCAAACCCTCTCCTTGTGATGCCATAAACGTGGAACTGGCCGGTGAGCGCCATGGCGAACTTACCGAAGACATGCGCGGTATCGCCCAGGCCGGAGAGCAAAACAATCGGTCTTCCGGACCCGCCCCAGTCGAGCACCTCCAGTTTCACATTCTCATCGACAGTGACGAACTGGGTGGTATGCGGCGGCTCTCGATTCGAAAATATTTGGCGATCCAGGTAGCCCGATAAACCGACGAAGCCCAACAGGATTGAAGCCCAAACACCGAGGCCGACGCGCGTGAGATTCGGCGGTGCAGACTCCTCTCGCCGCGCGAAATCGACACAGCCCAACACGGCCACGAGTAACCCGCCGCCGATTCCCAGGATCAAGGCTATGCGCAGACGCTCTCCGCCGGAAAGCGCGTCCAGCGGCAGCAGCCAAGGGTAGTATTTGGCAGCCTCCGCCGATGCGGCGAACAATGCAAAAAACGTCCCGCCGATTCCGACTCCCAGCGGAACGGTGAAGCTCGGCCACCGAATAGCGACCCACAGATTCGCGGAGAGAATCAGACCCGCGGCCAACCAGCACGCGAGTGCTTCGCCTAAGACGAGGAGAAGCGGCGGAGGCCCGGCCGCGGCCAGCGAGGGATACAACAACATGAGCAGCCACCCCGAGAGCAGGATGAGCAGGCTTACCAGAAGTGTGCTGAGGAGCGTCAAGCTCTGGGCCATCGCAAACTTTGCGCAATATATCGCGTAACGCGGCGCAGGCAACGCGAACAGGTGCTTCCAATGCCGCTCTCCGTGTTCAATTCCGCAGAGTAAAGCGGTCTCAACGGTGATGAGCAGAGGCAGGAGGAAAACTGCCCAGATCGTCAAAGAGTTGCGCGTATGCGATTCCCAGAAAATGGGCGTCGATGCACCGCTATCTCGCGTGACCGCCGCCGATTGAATCAAGAGACCCAGCAGGGCGACAAGCATCGGTGCGAGCAGAATCAATCGCAGCGCCAACGTCCGATTCAGTTTCAACCTCTCCGCGCGGAATGCCCGCCAAATGGCGTTCATTGCTTCCCGCCCGTCAGAGTCAAGAAGATGTCTTCGAGAGAATCCTGCTGGAATGACAAGTGGAAGACTTCGTGGCCATCTTGCACCAGCATGCGAACAATTTGACTTGCGTCGATCGCCGTTCCGCGGATGCAAATGGAATCCTGCCCATCCATCCGGGCATCCAGGCCGGTCGCGCGAAGGAACTCGAATGCCTCGTGAGGCCCGCGGACGCCAACTCTGAATTGTCGATTCTTCCGTTCCCGCAACTCGGTGAGCGAGCCCTGAAACACCATCTCGCCTTCATGTATGATGCCGACATGCTCTGCGATCTGCTCTACTTCGTTGAGAAGATGGCTGGAGAGAAAAACGGTGACGCCGTGCTCGCGCGGCATGCTGCGCAGAAGATCCCTCATCTCGCGAATACCTGCCGGATCGAGACCGTTGGTCGGCTCATCGAGAATCAACAAGTCAGGCGAACTCAAGAGCGCCAAGGCCAGGCCAAGCCGCTGTCTCATCCCCAATGAATACTCGCCCAGCAACCGATCCGCGTCAGCCGTGAGGCGCACGAGCATCAAGGCATGATCAATCCTGGATCGAGGCGCACCAATTTGGCGGCGGGTAACTTCCAAATTCTCGCGGCCTGTGAGATGCGAATATAGCGAGGGCATCTCTACCAGCGAACCGATCCGCCGTAGAACATCACGACTGAACGGTTTACCAAATACCCTGATCGAACCGGCATCGGCCTTGATGAGCCCCAGCAACAGGCGAATAGTTGTTGTTTTTCCGGCGCCGTTCAGCCCCAAAAACCCGTAGATGCCGCTCTCAGGTACACGAAGGTTCAGCCGGTGAACCACCGTCCGGGTTCCAAAGCGTCGGGTGAGATCGCCGGTTTCTATCGCACACGCCGGATACGTCATAATCGTTCCACGCACCCAGCATAGGCTTGGCTGCACAGGCTGTAAATGAGAGAAACCGCTTATGATCGATGAATCTTCAATCACTCATGTGGCTGACACAGCGTTCTGGGTAGCGCATTTCAGGGCGGAAGAATCGCAACGAGCTGCGCCGGTGTTCGACGATCCTCTTGCCTCGCTATTGTGCGGTAATCGTGGACGCCGGATTGCGCGCTCCATTCCTCGGGCGGCCATGGTGCAGTGGGGCACGGTCGTCCGTACATCCGCCATTGACCGGCTCATATACGAAGCGCTCCAATCCGGCATCGACACGGTCTTGAACCTCGGCGCCGGTCTGGATACTCGGCCCTATCGCATGAAGCTGCCGGCGGCGTTGCGCTGGATAGAAATGGATTTCGGCAACATCGTCGATCTGAAAAACTCCAAGCTCACCGATTATGAGCCCGTTTGCGAACTCGAGCGCGTCACGGTCGATCTCTTGGATCGCCGATCTCGCAATACACTCCTCGCCCGATATGGAATGACTTCCAAGAACACCCTCGTGATAACAGAAGGCGTCCTGAGTTATTTTTCCGTTCCCGATGCCGCTGCTTTCGCGGAAGAGCTTGCCGCTTTCCCCTCCTTCCGCTTCTGGATTCAGGATTTCGACAATTCGGGCCAGCGCAGGTCACCGCGAGGATGGGATGCAAAGCTCAAGGCAGCGCCGTTTCTGTTTAGAGTAAAAGACTGGTTCGAGTTCTTTGAGAAATATGGATGGCGGTCCTCTCATGTAATTACGAGCTTGGAGGAGTCGCAACGAATCAACCGACCCTACCCGCTCGATTTCCCATTCGGCCTGATTCTGCGCGCACTCCCCAAGGCAATGAGCCAAAAAATACTGAGCTTGAGCGGCGTGGTATTGATGCAGCGCGCTGCACCGGGTTCGAATCGCAATGCCCCTGCGCCGTCGCATACGAACGACCGTGCTTGAGCTGGGCATCTTCGTGCCGGAGCACCGAGAGGCCCGCCGGCTACTTGTTATTATCCGCGTAGATCAGGCGGCCTGGCCCGAGGCGTGCGGTGATTTCGGGCAGGCTAGCGTCGGCGACAGCGAAGCAGCCCTGGCTGCGACCGAGCATGCCGGAGTGACCGATCATTTCCTCATTCACATACCACGCGCCATGCACCACGATCGCGCGCGCGAGGGCGTTGCTGTTCGTCGGGTCAAGTCCCTCGAGCCGCATCGAGCGACCATGGGCACCCAGATAAATAGAACCCGTTCTATACGCCCCGGCGGAAGTCGCGTTTGAATGGGGCTCGTTCGAGAAGCGCTCGAGCCATCCCGTATGAGCGGGGTCGGAGCCTTTTCCATGGGCAACCAAGTGCGATCGCACGCTGCCGTCGGCGAGGTTCACCAAGTGAAACCTCGGTGCGCGCGAGGGAAGCGAGAAGTCGGCGACGCCGATAAAATCCCGGTAGCCAATGCTGTCGCGATGTTGCTCCAGAGCATCGAGCGCTCGCCGCAGCAAACTAGGATCTATCTGGCCGTCGACACCCTCTGTCCGTCCGAGAGCGAGCCTAGCTCCCGTGGACCATGAAGCAAGACTGGCAAGCGCAAGATTGACAAAAAAACGACGCGAATGTACCAAGACATCGAACTCCAGCATCAGTAAGCTTACCTACTGACTTGATTCGTTGGGAGAAGTTCACATGTCTGCCATGGAGCGAGCGATTCGATCGCTTTGCCTGGTCCTGAGTGCCATGGGTGGTGTGGTGGCATGGGCGCCAGCGCTGGCGGATTCGGTACCTTTTTGGGGCGCAAAAGCCTCCGTACCGATCGACACGCCCATTAATCAGCTGAAGAAAGGCGAGTTTCTGTGGATGGGCGAAGCCGTAACCACGGGTCCTGTGGTCATGGTCGTCAGCATCACAGAACAGCGAGGTTATGTTTATCGCAACGGCATCCTGATCGGGGCTACCACGGTGAGCACCGGCCGTCCGGGTCACCTGACTCCTACCGGAGTTTTTACGGTGCTGCAAAAGCAAAAAGAGCATCGATCGACGATCTACGATGGCGCGCCAATGCCCTACATGGAGCGACTCACGTGGGGCGGCGTTGCACTGCATGCCGGGGGCTTGCCCGGTTATCCCGAATCTCACGGTTGCATTCACTTGCCAAGCGAGTTCGCACAGCGGCTCTTCGACATCTCACCCAACGGCATGACGGTGGTGATTGGCACCGAGCAAACTGCGCCGCAACAGGTCGCGCATCCGGGCTATCTCGCGCCGGTGAAGTTTGTCGGCGGCCAGCCGGTCGAGCCCGAGGCTTTTGCGCCCAAAGAGGATGAGGTTTGGCAACCCGAATTGTCTCCCAGCGGGCCGGTCAGCATCGTACTCAGTCAAGCGAGTCAACTCATCGTCGTCTATCGCAACGGGATAGAGATCGGCCGAGCACGATTGACCGTCAGCGGCGATACGCCGCTCATCAATCACGCACTGGTGCTCAGCGAAGGCCCGAGCAGCGTGCCCGATCCCTACGTTCCTGATCCAACCAAATTTAGTTGGTTGAGGATCGGCGTACCCGGTCACATCGGAGAACAAGGCACTCAGGTAGATCCGAACGCGGTTGCCAGAATAAAAATGCCCGCCGACTTCACGGCCCGAATCAATGGAATACTGACGCCGGGGGCGACATTGTTCGTGACCGATGAAGCCCTCTACCCGCAAGCCAGCGGACCCATGCTCCAAGTCGTTGACGCCGATCCGCCGGCCAAAAATAAGCCGCTCCACCCGCCCCGGTCGTAGCTCATTTGGTTGAGCTGATCCGTGCGAGCTCGTCGCTGCCTGGGAGTGTGACCGGTCCTATTGGGGCGCCCGTGCCGCGGGCCTCTGATAGAGTTCGACGGTATATCCGTCGGGATCCTTCACGAAGTTCGTGCCATCGACGATAGGCCGCGCAGTGGTGTAACCCGCGGCGACTGCGCGCTCGGCCATCTTGCGGCCGCTCGGCACCACGATGACAAGGGTTCCGAAGTCCGTTGCGCCCGGTTTGACTTCGCCTTTGCGAATGACGATCAGCGTGTCCGCGCGGATGTCGCCGGTCATGCCCAAGAGATACTCGACGGCTTCGCCTTGCGCGGGCACTTTCGCGCCGATCTTCAGGCCCAGCACTTCTGTGTAGAATTTTTTTGACCGCTCGAGGTCGCTCACCTTGATTCCCAGTCCCGAGACTCGAATGGGTTTTATATCGTCCGCCATCGGCGGCAACGTCTGGGCCGGTGTGAGAGATGCAAAAAGGCCGGTGCCGAGAATCCCGGCGATAATCCTGCGATGGTTCAAGGTTGCTCCCAGGTACTTATTGTTTGGCGGTTTCGACGCTATTGCCGGCAGAGGCCGGCGGCAGAATCACGGCATTCGGTCCCGCCTGCACCTTCGCATTCCGGTCGGGTACGATGCCGTCGACGACCAGGGCAAAGAGGCCGGATACGCGCTCGGGCTCATGCGGCGCGATCGCCTTATAGGATTCGACCGAACTTGCAACCTGGGTCGCGTCCGGCGTCAGGACATAGGCGGGAATCGCACTCACGCGCAGAGCGTAGGAAATATGCGTCTTCTCCCCTTTCGATCCCTTTGGACTGTAGTCCGCATTGCGCTTCAGGGCGTAGTAAACCGCGGGCAACTGCACCCACGTCAGGGCTTCGATTACAGGCCCGCGTGCGTTGACCCAGCCCCGATAGATCGCTTCCCACGGGCGATAGCCGCCGACATAACCCTTGAGAGCGCCGTCGGGTTGTATCGTCAGGTCAATGCGCGCGCGCAGCAATTCCAGATCCCGGTCGTACGCCGGATTGCGCAACATGATATCGGCGGGACCCTTTGAAATGATTCTGCCGTTCACCGAGCGCGCCGACACAATGCCTTCGTACTTCGCGTGCGGTTTGATGCGGAAAGTGTAATCGCGGGCAATGTTGCCGTTGCCGTCCTTCACCATCTTGTCGTCGCTCACGTAAAAGCCGACTCTGACATTCCTGTCGTTCATCGGATCCGCGCCGTGGCCTGAAACCACGATGAGGGTGGTCCATGCGCCGTTGCGCATCGAATCGTTGAAGGTCAGAGCGCCGCTTGAAAGCCGCGGCGGTCCGCGATAGGTCTTCCAGCACCCGAGAGCCTTGTAGAAGTTGTTATCGATGCCTTTCTCGCCGGTCGGACTCGTAAAGCCGGTCTTCAGATCGCCGTCCAGATTGAGACCTTCGGCAATCGTCCCGGATACACCGGTGAGCCCCGGATCGGGTGTCGCGGTTGGATTCGTGTAGACGTTTGCACGATCTTTGCCGCGAAACGCCATTTGATTTTGGCCGTGAATCGGACTCCGCGTTGGGTTAGCCGGATTGCGCAACCACTGCGCCTCTTCGAGCGTGTAACCGGCATCCATGAGCACCTTGATCCAGTCGATTTCCGGATTTGTCCCATTTGGACAATCGGTTCCTGGGTCGACAACGCCGCTCTTGGCTCCATAGTACATCGCCGGTTCGTTCCACTCGACCACGTAAGTCTTGGTCCATGCGGCCGCAGCCGGACCCGAGAAGGCGGTGGCCACTGTCATGGCAGATATGACCGCCGTGAAATGGCGCCCCGTCCTCATGCCATCACTTCCGTGATCGGCCGCGAGGTTTTCATGGTGCCCGTCCCAAACTCGCCCACCGGCGCACCCATCAATTGCATCGCCGTGAGCGAGACGCGCGTGACCGATTCGCCGGTCGTATGTATGTGCTGACCCGCCTTGTGCCTGCCGCCGGCGCCGCCGGCGAGGAACATCGGAATGTTTTCGATGGAATGAATCTTCGCGTAGCCGGTATCGCTGAATCCCATGACCAACATGTGATCGAGCAACGTGCCGTCGCCTTCCTTGATCGAGTTCAATTCGACGAGAAAGTTGCCAAACGCCTGCATGACCATGCCGGCTATTTTGCTGGTTTCGGGCTGGTAGCCCAGCTGCGCATCCGTCGGCTCATCGTGCGTGATCTGATGATAGATCTTGCTCTGGCCCGCCACGTAGGTTTCCGAGGAACCCGCCGTGTGAACGAACGTGAACACCCGAGTTTGATTGCACACGAGCCCCATCGCCAACAGCTTCGCCATCGTCTTGGTGTTGGCGTTGACCACATCCACCGAAGCCGAGTGCAGCCCTTCCTTTGGCGCGGCGGGAAGAATGCAGTCCTCGCATTTGGCCGGCTTTTGCAACTGTACCGCGAGCTGATTCTCCATCTCGCGCACCGAATTGAAATATTGATCGAGTTTGATTTGATCGGCCTTGCCGACACCCGCCATCAGCGCATCGCGCTGATCCTTGACGGCAGAAAGCACGCTCTGACGCAACATGATCGAAGGATCCGGTTTCCAGTTGTCGCTGTTCGGATCCTGAAAACCGGGTCCGAACAATCGCGTATATAGGCCGAGCGCCGTCGTCTCCGGCGAGGCAAACGTGGTTCCTGTGCGACTGGAATAACTCACCGGGTGGCGCGACAGGGAGGCGTCGACGTCGATCATCTTGTAGCGCGTCGATGACCCGATTGCATCGGCAATCATTGTGTCGAAAGTCGGCCCGTCGAAACGGCTCGCCGACGCCGGTGCGATGCCGGACAAAATCGACGCGTGGCCGCTCCAATGAACCTGATTGGCCTTGGCATCGGCGATTGCCCGAAACCCCGAAAAAACCGAGACCTTGTCCTTCACCGCCGACAATGACTCGAGTTCGGGCATGATTTCATAACCCGGACCCGTCTTCGTTGGCACCCAACGCGTGCCGCCGGTGGGTGTATCGGTGAGCCCCAGGCCCCAAAAATAGGTGCCGAACCTCACCGGCAATTTGGCGCCGCCGGCGTACGCTGAGCCGTTGCCGTTGAGGAACATATCAAGAACGGGAAGCCCCATATAGACTGCGGTGCCGCCCAACATGCCGCGCAGGACGGAGCGGCGATCAAAGCGAAAGCTCATGGGTGGACTCCTTGCTCGTTCCCGGCAGACTGTGTCGTTGCTGCGGCCGCCGGCGCCACAGCCGCAGTGCGCGCTCCGCTCGGAGCCGCCACTTTGAAGAATTCGGGACTCGAGGCGATCTGCATCATCAAGTCCGGTACGCGATATCCATTGTTGGCAAAGACCTTGGCTTGATCTGCAAGATAGTCCTCCTCTCGAATACCGGTCTTGCGGCCCACGCCATACGCGTAGACGTTGCGGACCAGGCACGCCGGAACTTTCGGATCATCGTGCAGATACCTCGCCAGTCCTTCTGCGCCGACCACTTTCATGCCCGCAATCTCGGCACTTACATCAATCGGCACGCCGTTTTCGGTGGTCCGCAGTTGGCCCAGCCCGTCAAAATGTTCAAGTGCGAGTCCGGGCGGATCGCTGCGCCGATGGCAGACGGTACACCCCGCGTTTTCCATGTGATCGAGCAGGCGGCCGCGGATCGTGCCATTGGTGCTGTCCTTGACCTTTGAAAAATCCACGTCCGCCGGCGGATTGGGCGTAGGCTCGCATTTGAAGATTTCGTTGACTTTGATGCCGCGCTTGGTCGGAGAGGAGGTCCCCGGATGAGAGAACAGCGATAGGAAACTGATCTGCGTGAGAACTCCAAAGCGTTCCGACGACGGCGGAAAAGTGTATGGCGCCCACTCGCCCGCCGAAAGAAACGGCACGTTATAGACTGCAGCCAAGGGACGATTGATGAACGTTGCGTTCGATGTAAAGAGATCGCGATAGTCCCGCTTCTTGGTGATCAAAAGATCGATGGTGGTTTTGAGCGTTTGCTCCATCGCTGCATCGGCGATCGATTGGTTGAACTTCGGATAGATCGCCGGATCTTTCACCACATTGTCGAAGCCGTCGAGCTGCAGCATATCCGTGAAAAAGGCGCGTGCGCCCTGCTCATAGCGGGGAGACGAAATCAACCGGGTGAGCTGTTCTTTGAGCACGGCGTCCCGGTGGATGGCGCCGCTGCGCGCCGCGGCGAGAAGCTCCTCGTCGGGTGACGTGTCCCACAGCAGAAACGAGATCCGCGACGCTTTGGTGTAGGCGTCGAGCCGGTATTGTCGCGGATTGACCGGGTCGGGCTCAGCGGTCTCGACTCTGAAGAGAAACTCTGGAGCGACCAGAAAACTGGTTAGCGCAAGTTTGAGTCCGGCGTAGAAATCCCCGGATTGCTGCGCGCCCAGCGCGGCCGCTTTGAGGCGGGTCGCAATCTCGATTTCGGTCAGCGGCCGGCGAAACAGCTGCTCGCCGTACTTTGCGACGAACTTCCGCGCGCAAGGCTCGTCGGGTCTTGCCGGGTCGACCGGCTTGCAGCCCACGACAGCATCGCGTTTCTTTTCGCCCAGGGCCTGATCCGAGATTGAGCTTGCCAAGGCAAAGTATTGCTCGAAGCCGGAGGAAGTCAGCGACAGCTGGGGAGTGCCGATCGCCAGCAACCCTTCGTCGCGCTTCTCCGGCTCGAACCGCGCATTGATTTGCATGTCGGAACCGAAAACATCGGCAATCGTGTGGCGGTATTGGCTTTCGGTGATTCGACGAAACGCCACCTTGACCGGCTGCAGTTCCGGGGATGTTTGCGGTGCAGGTGCGACGGCCGGCGCGGCCGCCGCGATACCCACTATTCCCGCAGGTGCCGCCGCGACGAATGCCGTGCAGAGTACCGCCGTCTTGAGCAGTTGATATCCCACAGTGCAGCCCTGCGTCGCGCGATTTTAAACGGACCGTAGCCCACTATTGGGGCTCTCGTCAATAGCTATTGGAGCGATCGTCAGTTTAAAGGTACACTTGATCCCGATCCGCTTCCCGTGGACGAATTGAAATGTTCACTGTCAAAAAGCCGCTCTCTACCAGGTTTTTGCTCGCGGCAATTTCCATCGCCTTGAGCGTGGCTCTTACCTGGCAGGCAATCGCCCAATCTCCCGCCGCTGTGCCAGGCTCGACGGGAACTGCCGTTTCAGGGGATGCCAACGCAGGCGCTGAGATTTTTGACTCGGTCTGTGAGGAATGCCACGGCGCCGCCGCTACCGCGCCGACCCTGCGCGGCATCATTGGCCGACCCTTGGCGAGCGTCGATTCTTTCGACGGCTACAGCGATGCACTGAAAGCCAAAAAATCCCTCACTTGGACGCCGGCGAATCTAGACTTGTTCCTGAAGTCCCCAAAAGACTTCGTCCCCGGCACCTTGATGTACAAAACAGTTCCGGACGCGAAAGATCGCGCAGATATTATCGCCTTTCTTGCATCCCTGCCGCCCCCGCGAAGCCCTCGGAATTGACCCGGAAAGCATTGCATCCAGGTACCCGGGCAGGTCAGGGAACACTTGGCTTGGCGCTCCACGAGGTGCAGTGGCCGGCGGCGCTCACGAACCCACTGAGAATCTGGCAGGTGCCGCAGCCGCCTGCACCGGCGTTGAAAAACGCGCACCCAAGACAGGTCTTTTTTGCATCCGACGACAGGTCCGTATATTCGACGGATTTGCGCAATGCCAGATCAGCGCCGCTGAGATCGTCCGGATCGGTACAGCTTGCCAGCGCTGTCCTGCCGTTGATGAAAGCTACCGCGAGCGATGCGCGGATACCAAGCGTCAACAGCCGTCGACGGCCGGCGTGCACTGAGTCCGCACCTTCCGAAGCAAGCGCGAGCCGGGACTTCATTTGCGACCACCCCACTCCCAAGCTATAACCCGATCATGGCAAAACCGCGCGTATTTGGCGATGCTACTCGTGCACCGAAGAAACACCCAGGCGTTGCGAAGCAAAGAAGGCGATTGACCCCGCAACTGCGTCGCGCACAAATCATGGATGCGGCCGCGAAGTTGATCGTCAAGCAGGGATATCTACCTCTGTCGATCGAAGCACTTGCACAGGCGGCAACCGCCAGCAAGGCGCTCGTCTATACGTACTTCGCAACACAATATGAGCTCTTCAACAGGCTGCTGCAGCGCGAAATTGCGGGCCTTGCAACCGCGGGGGTCGAGACTGCGGTTCGGCTGAGCGACTTCGAGCCGGCGACGGTTTTATGCGGCATGCTTTATTTTGAGTACGTGGCGCAACGCGGTCCCTTGCTTCACATTCTGATTACCGATTTGTACCTGGCCGAACATATCGACGCCGAGGCAACGCGTCTCGGTCGGGCGCTGCTACGGCGACTCGTCCGGCTTGCGCGCAAGACTCTCAAACTTTCCGACGACCATATCCTGGCAGCAATCGAAATGATCGCGGCAATTCCGGAAGAAGCGGGCAGCCTCGCGTTTCACAAGGAGTTGGATTGGCCTACCGCTCGACAACTGTGTCATGCGCTGCTGCTAAGCAGCGTGCGGGGCCTGCGATCCCCTGGACGCGTCACGGTAAGCCCCGATCACGCCGCGTGAGCCGCGCAGCACGATCGCAAGACACATGCGCTCCGCCGGTTCAAGCGCTATCCTTTTGTCGGCAATGAGTTTTGCGGCGCGTCCGCACAGTCGCGACAAGATTACCGTGCACCCGATCGCAACCTCCCACGGTATGCCGTACAGCTCGACCAAGTGTCGAGCATGCACATTGCGGTCGGTATTGCCTTGCTCGCGATTCTCTTTCCTCAGCCCGGCACGAACCTGCGGGATTCTCAGCAGCATTTGCAGCAGGTCGCTGCGACGATCGATCTGGCGCAGGTACGTCCGCGTCGATGCGATCACCTGCGCATAGTGATCCTTGAATTGCGAAACGTCGGCTATTTGCGCGGCTCTTATCTTGGCCGTCTCGCCGATTGCCAACGCCAAGAACAACTTCTCTTGAGTGCCGAAATAATTGTAAGCCTGAGTTTCGCTGACGCCCGCCTGCGCTGCAATTCGTTTCATCGTTGCCGCGTGCATGCCTTCCTTCAGGATAATTTCCTTTGCGACCTCGGTGAGCTGCTCACGCCGCTCGGACGGCTTTAATCGCGTTCTAGTCCGGCGCGATGCGGCGCGTTCCGATGAAATCGTGACCCGCCGCATATTGGCTTCCGGCGCCGCGGGCAACGGCGGTCGGACAGGAGCCCTGCCACCGCCGACTTTTGCCCAGTGACCGCGCGACGGATACGGTACAAGCATCCGACTGCAAATTTTCGCCAATGCATTGGCGCTGACGCCGAGTTCCCTGGCAACGAGGCTGAGCGGCCTCGACCAGACACGCCGATAGAGCCGCTCTCTAGTGAATGCAACGGTCGATTGGCTGTTCATGGATTACCAACAATTCGTGCGCCCTTGTTGAACGGAGCGCCAGTATAGACTGTACGGGCTTGACTCATCCACGCCGCCCTACCCGTTGTCGATTCCTCATATCTATTGCAGCAATTGAATAAATCAATCAGCCGCAGCCTGGTGCCGCCATAGAATCGCCGCGAGCCAAGGTTGCGTTCGATCGAGGAGAACCACATGAGGAAGCAATTTTTGACGGTGGCGCTGGTCGCGTATGCGGTCGCCGCGCTACCGTTGTTGTCAACGGTCGCAGTCGGCGCACAGGGCGATCCAAGGCCAAACCAGTTCTGGTGGCCCGAGCAACTGGACCTGTCGCCGCTGCGACAGCACGCTGCCGAGTCCAATCCGCTGGGAGAGAACTTCAACTACGCGAAAGCTTTTTTGAGTCTGGACCTCAAAGCGGTGAAGCAGGACATCGCGAAAGTCCTGACGACATCGCAGGATTGGTGGCCGTCCGACTACGGCAACTACGGGCCGTTCTTCATCCGCATGGCCTGGCACGGTGCCGGGACTTACCGTACCGGTGACGGTCGCGGCGGCGCGAGCGGCGCTCAGCAGCGATTTGAGCCGCTCAACAGCTGGCCGGACAATGGCAATCTCGACAAGGCGCGCCGTTTGGTGTGGCCGATCAAGCAGAAATACGGGGAAAAGCTCTCCTGGGGCGACCTGATGGTCCTGACCGGGAATGTGGCGCTGGAGCAAATGGGTTTTCAGACCTTTGGCTTTGGAGGCGGACGCGCCGATGACTGGGAGCCGGATCTGGTCTACTGGGGCCCCGAGAAGAAGTTTCTCGACGGCGCCGAGCGCTACAGCGGCGATCGGAATCTGGAAAAGCCGCTCGGCGCGGTGCAGATGGGCTTGATTTACGTGAATCCCGAGGGTCCCAATGGTAATCCGGATCCGCTGGCCGCCGCGAAAGACATTCGCGAGACCTTTGGCCGCATGGCGATGAACGACGAGGAGACCGTTGCGTTGATCGCCGGTGGTCACACCTTCGGTAAGGCACATGGTGCGCACGATCCGTCCAAGTGCGTAGGGCCCGCGCCCGCCGCCGCCGGCGTCGAGCAACAGGGATTCGGCTGGAAGAACACCTGCGGCACGGGCAAGGGGGACGACACCGTCACCAGCGGCCTGGAAGGCGCCTGGTCGGCAAGTCCGACCGCATTTACGCTGCAATACCTCGACAACTTGTATAACTTCGACTGGGTGCAAACCAAGAGTCCCGCCGGCGCGATTCAGTGGACTCCGGCGAACGGCCAGGGCGCGAATCTCGTGCCCGATGCGCAAGATCCGGCCAAGAGACATGCGCCGATCATGTTCACGACGGACCTGGCGCTCAAGTTCGACCCCAGCTACCGGGCGATCACGACGCGCTGGAGGCAGCACCCTGAGGAGTTCAAGCTCGCCTTTGCCAAGGCGTGGTTCAAACTGACTCACCGCGACATGGGCCCGCGCGCCCGTTACCTCGGTGCGGAGGTTCCGAGCGTGGATTTGATCTGGCAGGATCCGCTTCCGAAGGCCGACTACAAGGTCATCGAGACGAAGGATGTCGCGGGACTGAAAGCCAAGATCCTCGCATCCGGCCTCACCAGCGCCGAGCTGGTCAGAACCGCCTGGGCGTCGGCTGCGACATTTCGCGGCACCGATGAGCGCGGCGGCGCGAACGGCGCACGAATTCGCCTCGCACCGCAGAAGGATTGGGACGTCAACAACCCCCGAGAGCTCGCGAAAGTGCTGCAGCGCCTGGAGGCCATCCAGAAGGACTTCAACCAAGCACAGTCCGGCGGGAAGAAGGTGTCGCTCGCCGATCTGATCGTGATGGGCGGCGGCGCCGCGGTCGAGCAGGCCGCGAAGAAGGCGGGCTACGACGTGCAGGTTCCGTTCACGCCGGGGCGCACGGACGCGTCGCAAGATCAAACCGACCCGGTGTCCTTCGCCGTGCTCGAACCGACCGCGGACGGCTTCCGCAACTATTTCGGCAACGGCGTGAACCGCTCTCCGGCGGCTATGCTGGTCGATCGCGCGAGCAATCTGACGCTGACCGTTCCCGAAATGACCGTTCTGGTCGGCGGTTTGCGTGTCCTCAACGGGAATGCGGGGCAAACCCAATACGGCGTATTCACGGATCGGCCGGGGACCTTGACGAACGACTTTTTCGTGAACCTGCTCGACATGTCCTATACCTGGAACAAGGCTGCCGCGTCCGAGGGCATTTACGAGGGACACGATCGCAAGACGGGCGCGCTCAAATGGAAGGCGACTCCTGTTGACCTGGCGTTCGGTTCGAATTCCGAACTGCGCGCCGTAGCGGAGGTCTACGCTTCCGCAGGCGGTCAGGCGAAATTCGTGCGCGACTTCGTGAAGGCGTGGACCAAGGTGATGACGCTCGATCGCTTTGACTTGACCTGATTGCTGAGAGCGGGACGCGTTTCAATGCCTGAAGCGCGTCCCGCGTCGAGGACAGCGGAACCCATGCGTCGGCGCATCGAGACTCGCGGCAACGGCGTTCTATTCCACACAAGCTCAAAGGCTCACGCGGCGCGAGCGCCGGCCTTGCTGCCGAAAAGCGTCTCGCCTACTGCATCGAGATGGATCTTGTGCCGACGGGCGGGTTGTCGCTGATCAGATTACCGAGCAATGCCAGCTCTTGCGCTTTCGGATAGCCTCGACGCCACACCAATCCAACGCGGCGGCTGTCGTTTGGCGATTGCATCGGCCGAATGACGAATGATGGCTCCGGACGTTGCGGTGGAAGTGCAGCCAGCGCCGGCAATAATGTGCAACCAAACCCAGATGCCACCAGCTGGCAGATGGTTTCGAGGCTCACCGCGCGGAAATCATCGATTACCAAGTCAACGTCGTCGTTGTCACCAAGGCGACCGCAGGCGGCCAACGCTTGACCGCGCAGACAATGTCCGTCGGCTAGCAACATCAAGGGGATACCGCGCAAATCGGCCTGCGTAACGGTCTCTAGCCCGGCTAGGGAATGCCCCGGCGGGCATGCGAGCCAAAATGGCTCGTCAAACAGCGGTAGTTCCTCGAAATCCTCGCCGTCCAAAGGAAGGGCCAACAACGCCGCGTCAATTTCGTGGTTGCGCAGCCGCTCCACCAAATGCTGAGTCAGATCCTCATGGAACACCAACTGCAGACGATGATAGTGCGCCTTGACCAGCGGAACCAAGCACGGCAGGAAATACGGCGCCAGCGTGGGGATCACCCCCAACCTCAGCGGTCCTACCAAAGGCCCGTGGGCAGTTCGTGCCGTCGATAGCAAGTCATCGACCTGTCTCACGATACGGCGCGCCTTTGCGACGATGTCCTCTCCGATGGGCGTCAGCGAGAAGGATCTGGTGTTTCGCTCGATCAAGATGGCGCCCAAATACCCTTCCAGCTTCTTGATCTGGGTGCTGAGGGTCGGCTGCGAAACGCAACACTCCTCGGCGGCGCGGCCAAAGTGCTCTAGATCCGCCAGGGCCACCAAATATCTCAATTCCCTCAGCGTCATGCGGGTACATCCAAGACGTCTACGTTGCGTGCCTTGAGGATAGGCAGAGCATTATAGATTTTTCCAATCAATAGAATGGATCGCCGAGATAGACGGCATCTATTGGCAAATCCGCACACTCCCGCGGCTCTCCGCGGGAGTGTGGTGACCGCTGCGGATCCGCCGCTTCGAATCAGTAGCCGGTTTGTGGAGCGACCGAAGCTGTGATGCTTCCGAATACCCCGTCTATCTGGCTTGCAAAACCTGCCGTATAGAACAACGTGGCAACCGGCTTATCCGCGTCGCCGTTTCCAAATACGAGCGACCATAGGCCGGGAAAGCTCAGGGGCTGGTTGTTTCCCGCCATCAGCGCCCCTTTGAACGTCGCCAACGATGTTCCATTCGGAGAGAAGATGTTTATCTTTCCGTCGCCGAAATTGCCGATCAACACGTCGCCTTGAAGAGAGCCGAACCCTGCGGGCGCGATTGCAATTCCCCATGGCGCGTTGAGGGCTCCGGCCGACGCAAATTGATTGACCAGGTTGCCGCTGAAATCGAAGATGTCGACATAGCCAAGCCCGGCGCCCGTCATTTCGTCATGCATCGCTGAATCTTGCTTGGCGAAGGTGACGTACAGCTGGCCATTGAGCGCAGTTATGCCAAAGGGCACGAAACCGGACGGGACATTGGGGTCGACGAATTTGCCCTGCATGGCGGCGGGCTTCGAAAAGTTCGTGTCGAACACGTCTACTTTGTTGTTGTGCAAGTCCGTAGCATAGAGAAAGGTTGCGCCGCCGACCGTACCGATCGCCAGCCCCTTGTACACGGCATGGTTCGCACCGTTGACAATGCCATCGTCATACGCGGTAACAGCGGTGGCGCCGCTATCCTGCGCCCAGGCCGAGATCAATCCACCCTCTCCATCAAAAATGAAGAGTGCCGTCTCTTGACCCTTGGATGTCGGAATCAAGAAACCACCGGTCCCGTTGAAAACTTGACCCGTTGGATTGGACGGCACGCCCGCAGCCGAAGCGGGAATGGCGATCCCTGTCCCTGCCGAGCCGGTGACAGCCTGGGTCTCCTGAACGCCGGCGCCGCTATACAGCGTCGTCAAATTGCTGTTGTTGTCCGAAATCCAAAACGGATTGCCCGGCGCGACGGCGATGCCCCACGGATTTTGCAGGTTGGCGTCGATTGTCGCCGCCGTGGCTACGACTTCCGCCTTGTTGGACACCAACGCGGTATCGGCGAAAGTCGTGCCCGCTGCCGAAATCATTGATTGACCGCCGCCGCCGCCGCCGCCGCCGCCGCACGCCACCACGATGCCAAGGCAAACCGCGCCGGTACCGCCCAGCACAACTGCGCGAATACCTCTACTACGATGCAAATTCATTTGTACTCTCCATTACATACACGAACGTTTGATGACGCGTATGAGTACCCGCGCGCATCGAAATAGTTGGACCGAGTCCGTTGAAATGCGATGGAATAAAAGCAGCTCGTCAAGAGTCTTGCTCATCGAATCGAGTTGGATATGTTGGCGCGCTTCGCGCGTCCCACGCCAGGGCAATTCGGCATGCCATTTCATTTTAGGGGTCAGAACGATGCGCGCGGTCGCCAATTCCAAACGAGGGGTCTTTGATCGCGCTACGCGACTGATGCACTGGTTGACTGCCGGCCTCATGCTGTCGGTATTTGCGCTCGCCTTTTCCATCGATCTCGCGACGTCTCACGCCTCCCACACGGCTTTTCTGCAACTTCATCGATCTGTCGGTCTCACTGTCTGGGTAGTGACATTGTTCCGCCTGGCATGGCGTCAGTTCGCCAAATATCCCGACTGGCCGAACAATCTGTCACAGGCCATGCGAGTCGCGGCGATGGCGACCGAATATTCGCTCTATGTTCTCCTCCTGGCGCAGCCGATTCTGGGACTGCTGCAGACGAACGCTCATGGCGATCACGTGAATTTGTTTTTCATCGGACAAGTGCCGTCCTTGATCGAGAAGAATCGAGAGCTCTCGCAACAATTGTTGATCGTTCACAAGGTATTCGGCTTCTCCTTGCTCAGCCTCATTGTGCTGCATGTATCAGCCGCGCTCTTCCATCACTTCTGGCGGCGTGACGATACCCTTACTGCGATGCTTCCGGCGGCAGCTGCGTGGCGCACACATGACCTGCGCGCTGATGAAGCTTGCGAGGCCGACGCTCCCACGGGTCAGACTGTTGGTTCCGGGCCAGGTGGAAATCGCCCGTTGCCGATGGCTTCGCCACCGGCAGCGGGCGACGCTTAGTTCAACGGCGGTCGTCTCTGATCACCGCGCCCGTCACCGGGTTGAGGATGAAGCGATCCAGATGCCGTTCGTCGTCGAACATGTTGTCGAACGATCCCGTCACCACGTCGAAGGACTGCTTTTGAGGCACGACAGTGAAGGCCGGCTTGCGCAGACCATTGCCGGGATCACGTGTCGAAGGCCCGTCGATGTAGTTGAGATTCCAGTTGTCCTCGATGAATCGCAGGATCGAGGACTGGTCTGTCAAACTATGGTCGACGTAGTTGACCTTTGCCCACGGCGATACCATGTTCAACACCAAGCGCGGACCGAAGCCGCAACGCCCCTGAATGGCATCGGACTTCGGCGTACCGCAGCTACCCCCGTTGGCCGGGCTGATCGCGTCGAACCCGGCGGCGGCGGACGGATTGACCAGCGGACCCATGGCATGATCGTACCAGCCATCGGAATCGTCCCAGGCGATGAACACGGCTGTTTCCGCCCACTCCGGCGATTGCTGCAAGATGTTGATGGTCTGAGCCAGAAAACGCTGTTCCGACAACGGGTCGGATTCGCCACCCGGGTGACCATCATCGCGATTGATCGCCTTGAGGAACGAGACGGCCGGCAGGTTGCCGTTCCTTACTGCCGCGTAGAAGTCCAGCAGGTCGTACTGATGGTTCGCCTGGTCCGTCTTACCGATCGCGTCCACCGACGTCGGCGGCAGGTGATGCGGATTGCGGGTCGAGGCGTAGTACTGGAACGGCGAATGATGCGCGTTGTAGTCGGTGCGTACCGGATGGACGATGGCAGGGTTGCCGTCGAACGAGGCGTTGGAGTCAGGGTGCAGGACGTGGGCAGCATTGCAAACGGCGTGCACAAAGTTCGGCGTGCCAGCGCCGGAAGCCTGACCGTCATTCGCGGCGCCGCCAAAGGTGGGCGTGCCAAACGGATCGTTGCTGACGCCGGCCAACGGATGGGTAGGATCGGTCGTCTGCGGATTCGCCGCCGCCGCGGTGCGGAAACCGCCCGCAAACCATCCCCAGGTGACGCCTTTTTCATTCAACAGATCGCCGACGTTTTTGCCGGTCATTTCGGCCGTGAGCGTGCCTCCGACGGTACCGCCCTTGTCATTGCCGCAATCATCGAGGTATGGATCCAGGTCGGTGGTGAGCGTGCCGGTTTGAACGGCAACGGGACGCGCCGCGCCAACCACGTCCGCCATGACTTGCGGATTGGTGGCACCGACGAAGAACACGTCGGGTATCGATGCGCCCTGAACGTTGTCGACCAGCTGTCCGGTCGCGCCCGTGGCGCCCTTGGTGAAAGTATGCAGCACGGCACCGGCTGTCTGGCCGGCGACGAGATTCAGCGCACCCGGGGTCGAAGGACCATAGGTGGTGCCCCAGGAGTTGTCGCTCATGGCAAACCGCTGCGCCCAATTCCACATCGCGGTGACGGTATTGCCGTCGAAATATCCCATGACGGTGGAACCGTCCGTGGCACAACCAGCGCCGTTTTGGAAGTTTTGCTGCGGGAAGCGGTCCAACAATCCGCTGTTCACGGCCAACTGCTCGCCCTTGTAGTCGTGGTTGTTGGAGCAAGTGATGGCCTGCTCATGCGTCATGCGGAAGGGATTGGCGTTGCCATTGGGGTCGAGACCTGAGGGCGTCCCGACCGGGTTATTGGCGTTGAAGTCGTGAAGACCGACATTGACGCGCTCGGGGAACCTGCTGTTGCCATCGGTCAGGCCGTTCACGGTCGGCGTCGAGCTGCGGGCCACGAAGCGGGTTCCATCGGTGTTCTTGGCATCGGGGTAGGTGCCAAAGTAGTGATCGAAGGAGGCGTTCTCCTGAAAAATGATCACGACGTGCTTGATGTTCGGCCGCTTGCTGAAACCGTCGTCGCGATCGTGTTCGCCCGCCTGTGCAATGTTTGAGACGACGCCCGCAGCGAGAATGGCTGCGATAAACCCCGCCAACGATTTTCGCGTGGGCGTTACTTCATAGCTCATGTGGTTCCCTCGGTTTTGAAATGATGTTGAAGCACCGGCAAGCGGTGCCTGCACCCACCAGACCATCGTCCCACCCGCGCTATTCCCAATTTTCCGTGAAGGTTTTGTGACTGACTTTCGATGCGGCACTGACATGAAACTGTCAAAAAAGCGCAATACAGTTGCGCCCGACGGAGCGCAGACAGCATTCATTTTTCAATCGATTGCGAATAGGATTTTCCAACCTGTGGCTCATCAACTCAACGTAGCGCGCGCCTTCATCGGTGGATCGATGGCGCTCTGGTGTCTGGGAATCTTCGCGCCGTCGGCGCCTGCCGGCGCCCGCGATGCATTGCCGCTCGAGATGGCTGCCGCCGCGTTCAAACCCTACCTTCTGGAGCGGATTTCCCGCTGCCTCAACACCGTCAAGGGCATGAGCGAGCGCATCGCCGCCCGCGATCTCGCCGGTGCGCAGCGGTCATGGCTCGCGGCGCGCGCTGATTGGGAAGCCTCGGAGGTGATCGCCAATGAGTTTTTTCCGGATCTCGACCGAAAGATCGACGCATGGCCGGATGCCGAGAAGGGATTCCACGCGATCGAGGCCAAGCTCTTCGGTGCGCATGACGTACAGGTGCTGCCGGCCACCGAAGAACTCATCGGCAACCTCGCGGAATTCGAGAGCCAACTGCGCACAACGAAGCTGACCGCGCAAGGGTTGCTCAACGGCACTGCCAAACTGATTTACGAGATCGGGGAGAACAAGGCGGAGGGCGGAGAATCGCCTTTCAGCGGCAATTCCCTGCCGGAAATGCGCGTCAATGTCGCATCCATTGCGGCCGCCTACGAGCGGGTGTTCGCGCGGCCAACGAAGAGCGGAAACGCCGAACTCGCGAAGGTTTTCTCCAAGGACCTGGCGATCATGCAGGCGCTTGTGGCTGTGCCGACGCTGCAGGAACTCGATCAGGTCCGGCTGCGCGATGCGAGCGAATCGCTGGTCGATGATCTGGCCTTGATCGGCCGGCAGGCGGGCCTGGAAAGGCCGGGTCTTGGAAACTGAGTGATCGATCGTGACCGGGAAGCGCAATCCATTTGGCACGATGCTCGCCCTCGCCGCAGCCGCCGCGGCGTTGGCGGGAACCGCGTCGGCCGAGTTCACCGGTAATGCGAGCCTGCTGCCGGCCGGCACCGAGCTGGGCGACGAGGCGCTTGACCAGCCGCGCGAAGTATTCCGGTCCGAAAGCAGCGGTGGCCGCAAGTCCTATCTGGTCAATCTGGGGGACGTGGCATTCAACTCGCCGTTGATTTTGGGCGGCCCCGCCCGCCGGGCAGGCATCAGCTGCAACACCTGTCACATCAACGGCAGCACGAATCCAAGACTGTATATTCCCGGCCTATCCACGCAACCCGGGAACTTCGACACCACCGGACATCTGTTCAATCCAAAAGCCGATAACGGCGTCCTCGATCCGCTCACCATCCCGAGTCTGCGCGGTGCGCATTTGCTCGCACCCTACGGCCACGACGGACGAACCCTGTCGCTGCACGACTTCGTGCACAACGTCATCGTCAATGAGTTCGCGGGCGCGGAACCGTCGCCGCAACTCCTCGACGCGATCGTCGCCTACGTGGAAGACATCGATTTTGTGGCCAATCGCCGGCTCGGTCCCGCCGGCAAGATCACGGGCCCGATGAGCGAATCGGAAAGACACGGCGAGGCGCTCTTTTACCAGCCTTTTCCACACAACCCCACCCTCAGCTGCGCCGGATGCCATGAGCCGCTTGGAGCGTTCGTCGATCACCGCCAACACGATGTCGGCTCGGGCGGTCTGTTCAAGACGCCGACCTTGCTGAATGCCAATTTCAACGCGCCCTACTTTCACGACGGCCGATATGCCACCTATGCGCAGGTGGTGGTGCATTTCGACCGCATTTTTTACCTTGGTTTGTCGGCTCGAGACAGGCAGGATTTGGCCGCCTACCTCGAGGCGATCGGCGACGGACAGCAGGCGCTGCTGGCGGATAGCATCGAGGCGCGCGTCAGGGAAATATCCGATTTTCTGAACGTGCTGGATACCGCGGTACCCGAGCATAGTGTGGACATCGCCGCGATGACATTGGACACCGTTGACCGGGAGTTGCGCGATTTGACAGAGCGGTTTCCCGAGCGCAAAGACCCCATCGTCACCGGCGGAGTGGAGGAACGCTTTCGAGCGCGCGGCGCGCTCAAGTATCTCGTCTTGAGCGTGCACCAGATCGGCAGCGCCATGCGAAACAACCATTTTGACGAGGCCGCCGAAGCGTTGAGCCGTTCTCGCGCCATGCTGACAGCAGCGGTCCCGGTGCTTCTGGCGGGTGAACCGTGGTCTTTATTCGATCGGCAGATTCATGACGCGCATTTCGCGGCGGTCCGCCGCCTGTATCGCACGGGTACCGACCCGGCGCTCGCTCCCCGCCGGCGCGTCGATCCGGATTGATGGCACATATCGCTCGTCGGCCCTGCGCGGGGCTCCGCGGTTTTGACTGGTATGGAATAAACAGCACTGTCCCGGAGTCTTATTGTTTGACGAAACCAGTCAAGACAGAGCAAGGAGAGAGTGCGTGAACGAGAATGTAGGAGGCCAATTGTTGCGGCATGTCCCGCGACTGGCGCTCGCGATCGTTTTAGGGGGACTTTTGGCGGCTCCCGCTTATGCCCTTCCCTCAAACGAAATCGTACTCGTGCCCCCGACGAACCTGCCGACATTGGCGCGGCAGGGGGGCGAGGCGATGTTGCTGCACGACACGAGGGATGGAAGAACGCTTTTATATGTCGAACAGCGTGAAGGTGCTCAGCTCGCAATCTTCGATGTGACTGATCCGGCGCACGTGAGGGGCGAAGGTTCGGTGCAACTCGACGCGGCAGGGCCATTCGAATTTGTAGCCGACCTCGGAGAGCGCACCGAACTCGTCAGATTTAGGGGAGGCCGGGGCGCGGTGTTGGATCTGCGCAAGACTCCAACGCTGAAGGAAGTGTCAGGGCCGGAAGCACACAGCTCCACGACACTTTTGGCCATTGACGGCTCGAGATTCACCGGCCCGGCCATCAACCCGGCCGTTGGCCAACCCACCCGAGACTATCGGGTCATTCAAAGCGGGAATTCGCGCAGCGATGATCGCGTCGTTGAAGTAAAGCAGGTCCGCCAGGAAGCGACCAATGCCGGGACCGGCACCACTTTTCTGCTGGCGGAAAATGGCCTCTATCTGATTCGGCGTCCGGCGCTCGAGACCGCACCAAAGGTCTTGAACACGGGCGGCTGAATCGATTTGCACCTCAATACGAGGCGCCCGGCCGATATGATCAGCAACAAAAGATTCGGATTGATCGTGGCCGGTGCACTCGCGATACCCGCATTGGGCGGCGTTGCATTTGTCGGCTCCGGAATTTACAACATCGGCGCCGATGATCATCATGCGAAAATCGTGCTGGCCATCATCGAGCAATTGCGCGATCGTTCGATCGCAGCCCGTTCCAACTCGATCGAAGCGCGCTACATAGAGGATCCACAACGCATTGCGGTCGGTGCAAAACGCTACGCGGCGTTCTGTGTTGGTTGCCACCTGGCCCCAGGAGTAACGAAGTCCGACGTCCGTCTAGGCCTCTATCCTCATCCGCCGAACCTTGCGCAGGAAGAACCACAGCCGGCGCAGCGGGCGTTCTGGATCATCAAACACGGCATCAAGATGAGTGCGATGCCGGCATGGGGAAGGACCCTGGACGACGAGACCATTTGGGACGTCGTCGCATTCGTGCGCAAGATGCCTGACATGACTCAAGAGACCTATCAGCAGCTCTCGCGGCAGCGCTCCGACTAATTGAATTTCACGCCGATGGCAAACCGCCGCGGACTATGGGGCGCGCAATACACCACTTCGCCCGTCGCCCGATAGTTCAGCAGCGAATCGCTGACGATGACCCTTTTGCCCACCGGCCACCGTCGGCGGGTAATGAGGCGCGCTCCGTGTTCGCTGATGTTCACGAAAATCACGGTCTCATTGACAGCCGGCGCCTCGGCTGCCTCGAGACTCGCCACCGTATTGGTAGCCATGCGGTGTTCGGTTCGCCCGGTTTGCATGTGAGTCACCCCGCTGGTGTGGCCGGTTGAAGCACAGACGTGTGCGAAATAAATGAAGGTGCGGCAGTATCATCGGATGCCCACCGGGAGCTGCGTTTGTGTCGATAAAGCGCGCTATCGGCCTGCCCCATCAGCTCTTGCAGCGTCACGGGCTTGCCGGGATCGAAATGCGCCACGCCCACGCTCAAGGACAATTTGTAGAGGCTCTTGGCGCCCGAGCATTCAGCCAGCTTGGATCGCAGCCGCCTGCAGATCGCTTCTGCGCTGCGTCCGGGTGCCTCGATGATCAGGGCCACGAACTCATCGCCGCTCAAGCGGGCCGTCACGTCATATTTGCGAAAAGTCTCTTTGATGCATGCCGCCGCGCGCGTGAGGGCCCGGTCGCCTTCGCCGTGGCCAAAGCGGTCGTTTATCGATTTGAGCCCATCCAAATCAGCGAAGAACAGCACCATGCGCTGACCCGTGTCGCTGGCGCATCTCAGATGCCGGGTCGCGAGCGCGACAAATCCGCGGCGGTTATGCAGGCCGGTCAGATCGTCCCGAAACGCCATCTCCAGCAGGGCACGCTGCAAGCCCAGTTGCCCGTGGGTGAAGCGTATGATTCGCGCGATCGTGTCTGAGGCCATCAGCGGCAACTCTTCCGTCCCGGAGCCCAAACGGGTCAGATGTGAGCCGGTCCCCGGCGAGCGCTGCACCCGTTCCAGAGCCCGCTGAAAGTCGGGCAGCATGACGACGGGCAGGTTCGGAATTTTGTCGCGTACGTGAATGACCATGCACAGAGCAAAGTTGCGCGTCAAGGATGAATCGAGGAGCAGCACGTCGGGTGATTTTCCGGCGATCATGAGCAGTGTGGAATCAAAGTCATCCATATCCACCCGCAAACCCTTGACGTCCAACAGGTGACAGTCGACCGACTCATGAACGCTGCCCCCCTTCAAAAATCCGGAGTCTTCGCGACTGTCCAGAACGACGAGTGCCTTGAGCGGTTTTTCTTTCATAGTCTCGTTTTCACCAGGTTTCCCGACTGGCTACCAGCATAATCAGCCCATGCACCGGCACAATCGGGTGAATCCTTGATGGACCTCTGGAAAGAACCGGATGTTCCGGGTCAGGGGCGCGGCCGCATCGAACCGGCTTAGGGCTCCAGCAGGCCATTGCGGATCGCATAGCGAACCAGCCCGGCGGTCTGATGAATGTCGAGTTTTTCCATGAGCTTGGTGCGGTGCGTGTCCGCCGTCTTGGCGCTGATACCCAGCAACGAGGCGATCTTCTTGGTCGAATGCCCTTCGCCCACCAGCTGCAGCACTTGCCGTTCACGCACGCTCAGTTGTTCGTTGAGCCCGTCGGCGTTGTTCAGATAGGAGCGGACCACGGCCTTTGAGATCTTGGGGCTCAAGTACACCTCGCCGCGATGCACATGCCGGATTGCCGCCACCAAATCAGTGCTTGCCTGCGTTTTGAGCACGTAACCGCGAGCGCCGATGCGCAATGCCTCGACGGCATAGGGTTCCTCCATGTGACGGGTGAGGATGATCGCGCGCGTTTGCGGGCTGAGCCGGGCCGCTTCGCGCAATACCGCCAGGCCGTCAAGGCCCGGCATATCCAGATCGAGCACGGCGATCTCTGGGAGCAGCTCCTGAATCAAGCGAATCGCCTCGAGTCCATCGGAGGCTTCGCCCAATACGTCTATTTGCTCCTTCTCCAGCACCAATCTCAGTCCCTGACGGACAATGAGATGATCATCTGCAAGAATTACACGAATCGGCATTTATTTCTCCATTGGAATGGATATTACCAATTCAGTCCCGTGGCCTTCGACCGAGTTGATCTGTAGGTGCCCGCCGACAACACTCAGGCGCTCGCGAATGCCGATCAAGCCGAAGCCCTGTTCGCCTTGGCCGAAGGCGGTCGAATCGGGATTAAATCCCCTGCCATTGTCGCGTATGCAGCAACGAATCGAATCGTTTGTTCGGTGAAATCCGATCCACACTTCAGTCGCCCGCGCGTGTTTGACCACGTTGTGCAGCGCTTCCTTGGCAACATGGTACAGGGTGGTCTCCACACGCTTGGGCAATCTTTGTTCCGGCACCGCATCGATGTTGATCTGCAGCTGCGAACGCTGCGCGAGCCCCTCGAATAAGTAACGGAGGGCCGGCACCAGCCCCAAGTCGTTCAACAATGCGGGTACCAATTCGTGCGACAGGCGGCGCAGCTGAGTTTCGATCTGATCGAGCAGCTGCGTCACCTTGAGAACATGCGGTTGAACCGCCGGTACCTCGTCCGACAGGCCTTGCAGCGCGATGTACACCGCCACCAGCAATTGGCCGGCCTCATCGTGCAGCACGTTGGCGATTCGCTTAGCTTCCTGCTCCAGCACCTCGTTGAAGTGGCGCAGTGCTGTGTTGGCTTCGCGAAATCCGCCGTATGTCATCTCATAGGGCGAGACGCATTCCGCAAAAAACTGCGCAGCGCCCGTCAGTATCCGATCGGTTTCGGCGGCTGCCGCCTCCTGCGCCAGCAACTTAACCAAACAAGCATGGTGAATATTCGCAATCGCCACCAGGCTCGTGCCCGACTCCAGGGCGCGGCGCCCGAATTGATAGGCCTCCTGCAACGCCGATTCCCCTGCACCGCCCAGATAACTGTGCAACGAGGCCGGATAGTCGGCGGCGGCTTCTGTCACGGCTGAGTACCTCGATATCGGGCAACCAAGACCAAGGCATCATCGTTGCCTTTGCAGGCGTTTGCCAGTATTGCATCCGCCACCGACTCGATTCTGGCGTCCATGGCGACTCGCAGCGGATGCTCCGTGGTTACCCCGTCCGTGACCATCGTCAAGATATCGCCCGGTCGAATGGGCAATTCCTCGGCGCGAAGCGTAGGCAGGTGACTGCCGACCACGCCGTTGCGCAGCAGTAATTTATCGCACGGCAGATCCGGTTCCCGGTGCAGTAAAGCGCCTTCGACATTGCCGACACCGATCCAGGTGAGCAACGCGTCCTGGGTATTGACCCTCGCAAGACTCATGGCCACGCCGCGCGTTGCGCGCAGCGACTCATGGCAGCGGTGCAGCAACTCGATGAGCGGATCGCCGGGGTACTGCTGCAACATCGCGACGGCGATTTTGGATGCCGCCGCGGCAGCCTGGCCATGCCCCAAACCGTCGATTACGGCAAAGATCATTCCGTTTGCAACAGGACCGGCCCAATGCCGGTCGCCCGATACCGTTTCTCCCGGCATCGTCGCGGCCGCTGTGCTCCATTCGAGACGTTCCGCTTTCATGTCCGCCACTTCTTGACCGTGACCATCGTTCCCTGCCCTGGCTCCGATTCGATCGCGAACTCATCCATCAGCCGTTTGACACCGGGCAGTCCGAGGCCCAACCCACCGGATGTCGAATAGCCATCGCGCAACACGTCCTCAATGCTGCGGATGCCCGGGCCCCTGTCGCGAGCGCAAATCACAATACCCTTCTTGTGGGAGCTCTCCACGCGGTGCATCATCACTTCGCCCTGTCCTGCATACAGGACGATATTTCGGGCCAATTCGGATATCGCGGTGGCAATCAACGTAGCATCGGTCGCAGTGAATCCGATGACCGCGGCCAATGATCTTCCCTGCTGCCGTGCCGATACGATGTCTCCGTCTGAGCGGATGGCTACCACAATATCTTCTGGCACAGGCATTCGATCTCAGATTTTGCCGGTGGCCCGTTGTTGCAGGTGCGCGAGACCCTCCTCCAAATCAAGCGCGGTTGCCACGCCTTCCATCGTCAGACCCAGCTGCACCATGGCGAACGCAACTTCCGGCTGGATGCCCACGATGACCGTACCGGCGCCGCGCAAACGTATCATGTTGGTGATGTCGCGCAGTGTCCGGGTCGCGAATGAATCCATCACGTCGAGCGCGGTGACGTCGATGATCACGCCATTCGAGCGGAAATGAATCACCTTGTCGATCAGCGCCCGGCGCAGCTGCAAAAGATCCGCGTCCGAGAGCGCAGCCTGGATGGTCGCTATGAGAAACCGTCCCTGCTTTAGGATTGGGACTTCCACGCTCCGGCCTTAAGACGAGGCCGTATCCACAACCGGAACCACCTTGTAGCCCAGCAGCCGCTCGGCTTGCTCGATGCCGCCCTGCAAGTCTCCGACGGTATTCATCTTCCCGAGATCGACCCCGATGGTGACGATGGTTTGCGCAATTTCAGGCGATAGACCGGTCACGATCACCGTGGCACCCAGCAGCCGCGAAGCTTCCACGGTTTGCACCAAGTGATTGGCGACGGTGGCATCCATTGCAGCCACGCCGGTGATGTCGATCACGACCACTTTGGCGCGGTTCGTGCGTATGCCCCGCAGCAACTGCTCCGTCAACTGGCGCGCCCGCTGCGCATCGATGACACCGATGATGGGCAGGATGAGCAGCCGCTCGCGGACCTGCAATACCGGCGTGGAGAGTTCGCGGATGGCTTCCTGCTGCTGGCGGATGACGCGTTCCCGCTCCTGCACGAAGCCGACCGCCACCGTATTGGCGATACGGTTGGCCGCGGGCTCATAAGCGTCCAAGATGCGGTTCAGCATCGTGAAATCGCCTTGGTACTTGGCGAACAAAGACCTCGCCAGGACGTCGCGAAGCAGAAGCACGATTCCGACGACCTCGTGGGTCTCCACTCCGCGGGGGATGATTCGTTCGGACAAATTGCGCGCATACGATTGCAGGGCCTCGAACGTCCCCGTCGCGAGCGCCTCGACATAGTTGTCGTACACGGAGGTGGCTTCGGCGAACAGCTCCTCCTTGGTCATCGCGGTCAGCAGCTGCGCTTCGGTGATTCGGTTGGCCCATTCCTCGCGCAACTGCGTGCGGTTCTGGCGCAAGTGCGCCACGAGTTCCCGCAGCAACTCGGTCGATTGCGCCGCCGTCCGTTGTTCTTGGTTGGCAGATCGTTTGTTCGAGGACATGGCTATAACTCCTAGGCCCTACCTGGTCCGAAGGAGCCGTCGAACTCCCCCTAGCATTTCCCCCTAATGTACAGGGAAAGAGGGGATTACATCATCAGGAAAACACCTGACCGAACGGCCCCTCCACGGTCCCTCCATTGCCCCTCCAGCGGGTGTAGATCGCGCACCTCGAGCTTGACTTGCCGGCAATTGACGTCGATGATCTGCGGGTATTTCGTCGTTCGAATTCGGCCCGAACACGTTTTTGGACAACCAACCTTGGACGAGCGCCGCAGAACCCTGATTAGTCGTCGCGATCTGCTATTCGCAGCGGCGGCTGCCGCCGTCGCAACAACCGGCGTCGCCTCAATGTCGCCGCCTTCCGCCGAAAAAAGGCGCGACAAACGCAAGCCGCAGTATCGAGCCGAGTCGCCCGAGGTTCAGGCATTTTATCGGGTCAATCGATATCCGGTGAAGTGAAGTCTCGCATGCTCATCAAAAGATCAGGGGCGGTTGTACGGCGGCGTGAGGCAGGAGGCCCGCCGCTCCCGGACGCAACAACCGGCGGGGGCGACCCGCCATCCGAAAAAGCAGGCCTTGACCGACGGTTATTCCTGCGGCGTTCGGGTCTTGTCGCCGGCTCTCTCGCCGGATTGGGTGCGCTATCGCTCGGCAGCGTTCGCAAGGCTGAAGCCGGCGCGCCGCCTCCTCCGGGTGCTGCAGTCTCGCGCCGAAAGAATATTTGCACGCATTGCTCGGTGGGCTGCTCGGTCATTGCCGAAGTTTCCAATGACGTCTGGGTCGGCCAGGAGCCGGACTACGACAGCCCGATCAATCGCGGCTCGCATTGCTGCAAGGGTGCGGCGGTTCGTGACGACGTGGTGGGCGACCGGCGACTGCGGTATCCGGTGAAATTAGTCGACGGCCAATGGCAGCGGATCTCCTGGAATACGGCCATCGAGGAAATTGGCAACCAGCTGCTGGAGATCCGCGCAAAGTCCGGGCCCGAATCGGTCTATTGGTTGGGGTCGGCCAAGTTCACCAATGAGGCCGCCTACCTCAATCGCAAGTTTGCCGCCTTCTGGGGAACCAACAATTCCGATCACCAGGCCCGCATTTGCCATTCCACGACCGTCACCGGCGTCGCCAATACCTGGGGCTATGGCGCCATGACGAACAGCTACAACGATATTCGCAATGCCAAGACCATCATGGTCATGGGCGGCAACCCGGCCGAAGCGCATCCGGTTTCGCTGCAGCACATTCTCGAGGGTAAAGAGCTCAACCGCGCCAACATGATCGTCATCGATCCGCGCATGACGCGCACCGCGGCCCATGCCACCGAATATGTGCGCGTGCGTCCCGGCACGCACATACCCACGATTTACGGGATGCTCTGGCATATCTTCAAAAACGGCTGGGAAGACAAGGAGTTCATCCGACAGCGCGTCTACGGTCTGGAAGATATCCTGCCCGAAATCGAGAAGTGGCCGCCGGATGAAGTCGAACGGGTCACCGGACTGCCGGAAGCACAGGTCAAGCGGGTCGCGGAAACATTCGCGAAGCAACGCCCTTCGACCCTGATCTGGGCCATGGGCCAGACGCAATTCGCGACCGGAACGGCCAATGTCCGCGCCAGCTGTCTCCTGCTGCTCGCCACCGGCAACGTCGGCGGCTTTGGCAGCGGTGCGAATATTTTTCGCGGTCACACGAACGTTCAGGGCGCCACCGATCTTGGCCTCGACGTAACCAGTCTTCCCCTCTACTACGGTCTTGCCGAAGAAGCCTGGCGGCATTGGTGCCGGGTTTGGGAAGTCGACTACGACTGGATGCAGTCGCGCTTCGTGAGCAAGAGTCTCATGGAATCTCCCGGCATTCCCAGCACGCGCTGGTTCGATGCCACGCTTCTGCCCAAGGATCAGGTCAGCCAGCCGGATACCTTGAAGGCCATGTTCGTCATGGGGCATGGCGCCAACACCATCACCCGCATGCCCGAATCGGTGCGCGGCATCGAGAAGCTGGATCTCTTGGTCGTTTGCGATCCCTACCCGACCAGCTGGTCGGTGCTCTCGGGCCGGAAAAATGGGACTTATCTGCTCCCGGCGTGCACGAGCTTCGAAATGGACGGATCGCGCACGGCATCCAATCGATCGCTGCAATGGGGCGAGCAGATCGTAAAGCCCGTGTTCGAATCGAAGAACGACTACGACCTCATGTATTTGCTCGCGCGCAAGCTGGGATTTGCCGATCTGCTGTTCAAAAACATCAAGGTCGAAAATGGCGCCGTGTCGGCCGAGGATATTTTGCGCGAAATCAATCGCGGCGGCTGGTCCACCGGCTATTGCGGCCAATCGCCGGAGCGCCTCAAGGCGCACATGAAAAACCAGGACAAATTCGACTTGGTGACCATGCGGGCGCCGAAGGACGACCCCGAGGTCGGCGGTGATTACTACGGTCTTCCGTGGCCCTGCTGGGGAACCCCGGCGCTGCGGCATCCCGGCACTCCCATCCTCTACAACACCAATCTGCCCGTCGCGGAAGGCGGCGCCACTTTCCGCGCGCGTTTCGGCGTCGAGCGCGTCGTGAAGCGAAAAGTCACGGAGAACGGTCAGCAAGTCGAGAAAGAAGTGCACGAAAATCTCTTGGCTGACGGCTCGTATTCGGTGGGCTCCGAAATCAAGGACGGCTACCCCGAGTTCACCCTTGGCGTGCTCAAGAAGCTCGGCTGGGACAAGGATCTCACTGCGCAGGAGATGGCAACCATTCTTCGCGTGAATCCCGCCAAACCCGACACGGTCTCCTGGTCGACCGATCTGTCCGGCGGCATCCAGCGGGTGGCGATCAAGCACGGCTGCAGCCCGTACGGCAACGCCAAAGCGCGCATGATTGCCTGGAACCTGCCGGACCCGGTTCCGGTGCATCGCGAACCGATCTATACACCGCGGCCCGACCTCGTCGCCAAGTATCCGACGCGGCCGGACGCCAGGCAGTTCCGCGTACCGAATCTCGGATTTACGGTTCAGAAGACTGCCGTCGACAAGGCCATCGTCAAGGACTTCCCGCTGATCTTGAGTTCCGGCCGGCTGGTCGAGTACGAGGGTGGCGGTGAGGAGACCCGATCGAATCGCTGGCTGGCGGAGCTGAAGCAGGACATGTACGTCGAAATCAATCCCGCCGACGCGCTCGAACGCGGCATCACCAACGGTAGTTGGGTGTGGGTCACGGGACCCGAGAGCAATTCGAAGGCACGCATGAAGGCACTGGTGACGGAGCGGGTCGGCAAAGGCGTGACGTGGATGCCGTTTCACTTCGCCGGTTGGTGGCAGGGGGTGGATCAGCGCAGCAAGTATCCGAAGGGCGCGGACCCTTACGTGCTGGGCGAGAGCGTGAACGGTCTGACGACGTACGGCTTCGATCCGGCTACCGGCATGCAGGAGCCGAAAGCGACCCTGTGTCAAATCCGGCCGGCATAGGGAGTCGCGGCTCATGGCGAGAATGAAGTTTCTTTGCGACGCCGACCGCTGCATCGACTGCAACGCCTGCGTCACCGCTTGCAAGAATGAGAACGAGGTGCCATGGGGCATCAACCGGCGGCGCGTCGTCACCATCAACGATGGCAAGCCGGGCGAGCGCTCGGTTTCGATGGCATGCATGCATTGCAGCGACGCACCCTGCGCCGCCGTCTGCCCGGTGAGCTGCATCTTTCCGACCGAGGAAGGTGTGGTGCTGCATTCCAAGGATCTGTGCATCGGTTGCGGCTATTGCTTCTACGCGTGCCCGTTCGGCGCGCCGCAATACCCGCGCATCGGCAATTTTGGGTCCCGCGGCAAGATGGACAAATGCACCTTCTGTGCCGGGGGCGGGGGCAACGAAGAAACCGGCAGCCCTGAAGAATTCAAGAAATACGGCGCGAATCGGCTCGCTCAAGGAAAGCTGCCCTTGTGCGCCGAAATGTGCTCGACCAAGTCGCTGCTGGCCGGTGACGGCGACATCATCGCTCAGATTTACCAGGAACGCGTACTGAAGCGAGGCTACGGGTCCGGTGCCTGGGGCTGGATGACGGCCTATCACGAGAAGCCCTCGGTGTGAGCCGCGATGCGGAGGTTAAGATTGTGAGCACGTTTCTCGCGCAGGTTCGGCATGGGCTCGTTTCGCTGGGCTTTCTGGTCTTCATCGCCGCCGCACTGCCGGTGAGCGCCCAGCAATCCGCACCGAATGTGCCCATCGATCCTGACGCCAGTTCGGTGAAGGAGCAGTCACTGCTTCAAGAGGAGCCGCGCATCCAGGGGCGCATTGACATCCCCGACGCCCGGGCGAGTGTCCTTATCCAGCCGGCCGGCCGCACCTGGGATCATTTTCATGAGGTCACCCTGCACTGGCTGGGCGCCATCATCGTAGTGGGCATGCTCGCGGTCTTGGCGCTCGGTTATTTACTGTTGGGGAGGATCCGAATCTCGGCCGGGCGTTCCGGCCGAAAGATCGCGCGCTTCACGCCGATCGAGCGCTTTTCGCACTGGCTGACGGCGGTATCGTTCGTCGTTCTCGGCCTGACCGGCCTGAATATCACCTTCGGGAAGCTGCTGCTGCTGCCGGTGATCGGCCCCGAAGCGTTCAGCGCCTTGTCGCAGGCCGCCAAGTACGCGCACAACTTCACGAGCTTTTCTTTCATGGCCGGACTGTTCGTCATCGTCGTCCTTTGGTTCAAGGACAACATCCCGAAAAAAGTCGACCTCGATTGGCTCAGGCAGGGCGGCGGCTTCATCAAATCGAGACATGCACCCGCCGGGCGCTTCAATGCCGGCGAGAAAATGGTTTACTGGCTCGCACTCGGAGCGGGCGCCGCCGTGACCGTTTCAGGCTTGCTGTTGCTGTTCCCGTTCTACGGCACCAACATTGCCGAGATGCAAATTGCGCAAGTGATACACGCCATCGTGGCCCTTCTGTTCATCGCCATGATTCTCGCTCATATATATATTGGAACTCTCGGAATGGAAGGCGCGTTCGAGGCCATGGCCATCGGCGAGGTGGATATCAACTGGGCCAAGGAGCATCACGATCTTTGGCTTGCTGAAGCGCTCGCGAAGCGGCCGGACGCACCACCCGGTGAACCGGCGCCGGCTCCGACGCCCGCCAAATGAGGGTCCCGGTTTCTCAGCCGTCCAGCTTCGTCGAAGCCTGGTCTTCGGCGCGCTCCCGCAAATAGTCATCGGTCGTGCGCGCGGGCGGCGGGGCCCCATAGGGATCAAATTCCTTCTCCGTGACAAACGCGACGCGGCAGTCCTCGCACATTTTGATGAGATCGACGCGCTCGGGAGAGTCCTTGAACATCCAATGCTTGTCCGCGAGCTTCGCGACGACCCGGTCGATCGTGCTTTTCACGCCGAACGGCTTGCGGCAGCGGATGCAGCGGTACGGTTCCTCTTCTTTCAGCACTCGCGACTCACCCGCGCCGTTGCGAAACTGCAGCCGCGGCTCGAGCGTGATGACTTGCTCGGGGCAGGTTGCGGCGCATAGCCCGCACTGCACACAGGCGTCTTCAGCGAAGCGTAGCATCGGTCGTTCCTTGTCATCGGTCAGCGCGTGAGTCGGGCACGCCGACACACAGGAAAGGCACAATGTGCAACCGGCCTCGCGGACCTGCACCGCTCCGAATGGAGCGCCGGCGGGTAAGGCGATGATGTCGACGGGTTCGGGTGCCGCCCGATGCAGTTCTCGAAGCGAGAATCGCAGCACGCCGCGCTTGTCGCCCACCGGAAGAAAGCTCGCGGGACGCGGCGCGCAAGGCATGGCCGGAATTGCCCGCAAGGCCGTTCCCAACAGATCGGGATCGTCAGCCTCGATGATGGCGATCCGCCCGGGTCCGAAACCGAGACCGGCCAGAATGGGTTCGGCCAGCGCGATCGTTGCACCCAATCCCGAAATATCATGACGCGGCCGGGCGGGCAGAAGCACTCTCACCGCCGACGCCCCATACGCAAAAAGAGCCGCGAAAGCCTCCAGACCAATCTGCGTCACCTCATTGACGGAAAACGGCAATACGTGCGCGGGCAGGCCCTCGCTGAGACCGGCGAGCGCGTCAATCAGAGGCGCGCCATGCGGCTCGTCGTGCAACAACACGATGGCCCGCTCTCCGCCCGCATTGCGATACGCCAACAACAGCGCGCGCAGTTTCCGCAGCAACGCGTCCGACGGCGGCAGCGCATAGGACGCCGCGCCCGTGGGACAGGCCGCGGCGCACTGGCCGCAGCCGGCGCATATGTTCGGATCGATTGAAACGTGTTCGCCGGCCGGAACGATGGCCGAGGTCGGGCAGAGCTCCAAGCAGCGCGTGCAGCCGACGATCTTCGAGCGCGAGTGCGCGCAAAGATGATCGTTGAAGGTGATATAGCGCGGCTTGTCGAAGACACCGACCAGGTCGCGCGCCTTCATGACGGCACTCAAGAGCGCACTCGGGCTGCCGGGATCGGCACGCACGTAGCCCTCGCGCACATCGGCGGCCGGGAACAAGGGAGGCCCGCCGGAGAGATCGAGCAGTACATCGCAGCGCGACACCGCCCCGTCGCGCGAAGGCTTGAACGACGGAACGGCACTCGAGGGCAGCGGCTGCGCAAACTCATCGACTGTGATTTCAAAGGCGCCAAGGTAGCCTTTCGCGGACCGAATCTTGCCTTTTGCGATCGGAAATTCGCTCATCGGCGGCAGCACGACCGCGGCCGGCGGCGTGATCAGCACCGTGACATCAAGATGCTCCTTCAATGAGTTGCCGGCCTCAATGGCATGCGCGTCGCTGCCGTAAATGAGTGCGATGCCCTCGCTCCTCAGTGTGACGAAGGCTATTTCCGGCGAAGGCTCCGCTGCCGACGCGATCAGGGCCGCCCTCTTCGGTCCGGCCGGTCCTGGGTCGCTGAAGCTCATTTTCCTGCCTCCTCCCCTCGCCTGCCGAGTCTATCCGCAAGGATGTGCAATATCCGAGGATAGCAAGGCGGTTACGCTGCTGCTACAGCACTCGCGCGTGCTGGTATTTGCCAATGCGGGGTATAGTTGTGAGGTCGATGCACCAGCCGGGAGCCATTGTGCCTGTCAGGCCGCGCACGTGAAGCTATTGAAGACCGTCAGGGCGGATCCGTCGGATACGTTTGTCTATGAAAGGGCGGCCGAGCCCGGGGAGTGGGCCGTATCCGGCGCCTTTATGTTCGCGAATCTCAATCTGGCAGCTCTGACAGGCAAGGAACGCGCCGCATTCCGAGGTGGTTTTCTGGGGATCGACTCGTTCGGTCGGTCGACGCTGGCGCAGATTGTCGAAGCGAGCGCGGCGCAACGCACGGCGGCGGTTGAGCGGTTAGCCGCACGGCTGATGGAACACTGCGGCGCACCTGATCTGAAGACCGCCCGGTTGGCGTCGGAAGAGGAAATTGCTTTCGCCGCATCGCTTTGCACTCAACACCCTCAGGGAATGCTGATTGCCGTGTCGCGTCGCGATGAGAAAGAGGCAATCCGCGAGTCGTTTCGAACGCTGCAGACCGGCACCGCGCCGCTGTCGGGCCCTGTGTTCCGGTTCGTTGAAGTCGCGGATGAAGAGGATGCACCGGCCGCGCCGATCGACTTCGCGGCGATAGCGGGCGGGAAGCGCCTGTGAGACGGACGCCTGATTTCTGGCTTTCCTGCGGTCACCATCTGCTTGACCGCGCCGAGGATGGTGGCTTGATCGTCACTGACGAATTCCTGAAGGCCTACCTGGCGCGCCCGGAGCTCACGCCGCCTGAAGATGCCTGCACGGTCGAACAAACTCTGCACCGGGTGTTGCTGGAAGACCCACGAAAACCGGTCGAATCGAGTCAATTAGCGGCGATTGCCGATGCAGACGCGCGTGAGAATTGGGGATTTCTGGTCGCGTGGCGAAATCATCTGCTGCGGCATGCGACTTTGGAGTCGGCGTATCTTGCCATCGTTCGGAACGAGGTTAAGTTTCCGCCCATTTTCCTCGACCAACTCGTGCAGATCATCTTGCGCAACGTCTTGGACGATTGCGACGATGTCTTTGTACTGCGCGCGGCCGAGTTGCTATTCCGCACGCAAAGAATGACATCATTCGAAGGCTCGCTGGTGGCTGCCGATGCAGAGCTCGTTTCGGGCTCGACAGCCGGGCCGCTCTCACTGGCCGGGATGCTGGGGCTCTCCGCCGCCGCCGAAGTCGACGTGCTGAACGAGGCCAATGCCGGCATGTACTGGGAGCGAAGCGATTCCTTCGACATGGCGTTCGATCTGAGCGGCGGCCGGCGCGGGCTCAGGGCGCTCGGGGTGGTCGTCGCTCACTGGGTCCGTCACCTGCTCGCGGTCGAAATGAAGGTCGAGCCGGTGACCGAACTTCGCGACGTCAATCTCACCTGGTATGTCGGCTTGGACGCCGATGCCACGCGGATTGGAGATGCGCTTTGGCACCGGCATGAACTCGACCAGGGGACACGCGACCTCGTGGTCGGCCTGTACCGCCTGACCTTCGCCGACGACGCCGAAATACTCGAGCAAGCCAGGGGCGAACCAACCTATTTGATCGCGGCCATGTCGAAGGATAGGACCCTACGCTTGAAGCCGCAGAACCTTGTCACCGGCCTGCCGGTCCTCGGTTCCGCCGGAGCGCTGAATTGACCTGCGCCGCACTTGCCAAAATTCGCGTGGGTGTCGTCATCGAACGGCGCAAGGCAACGAGTCCGTGGCTGGACTTCCTGTATCGGCCGGTCTCGGTTCTCGCGGGCGTCCCGGAGGCGCCGCCGTGGACCATGATTGGCGCCGCGGGAGAACTGACCACATTCTATGCCGGGGACACGGTGATCGAACTGTATCGGACTGAAACTGCCAACTATCGCGACAACCTGGCTTCCGGCACACCCTTGTTATGGGTGGTGCTTCGACCCGAACCAGGCGAGAATAGATTTCACCTGCTCTGCGTAACGGCGGATCCGGCGGAGGGTGAGGCGCTGACGGGAGCAGGCAATGATCTGGTCGAGTGCGTGCCGATGCCGGGCTCCATCCAAGTGATCGTAGAGAACTTCATCGCCGAGCACCATGTCGAGCGGCGCTTCTTCAAGCGTAAGCGTGATCGCGCCGCGCCCCAATCGCCCGACGACCGGCCCAAAGGCATGGAGAATGAAGGATGAGCGAGATCGACTCGAACGCACCACCCGTCGCTGCTTCCGATCCGGCAGCCTTGCCGCCTGTTGAATCGATCGTCGCCGACAGCGATATCCGGCCTTATCTCGACGCCCACGTGCCCCCGGAGTTGACCTCCGCGGCCCTGCGCCGCGCTTGGGCCGCCGATCCCGTCATTCGGGATTTCATAGGCATCGCGGAGAATCAGTGGGACTTCAACGACCACGCCGCCATTGCCGGCTTTGGACCGCTTCAAGCTACGGACTATCTCGTGGATCAGGCTCTTGGAAGGCTGATCCCCGGCGCGCAGGTGACTGCGGAGAGTCCTGACGCCGCTGGGCAGCTGCTACCCAGTCCCGGACCGCGAACCGAACCGGCCGACGAAATCCCGCGGCTTGCTGCCGCGCCGCCTGACGCCTCGCCTCTTCCCGCGGATCAAGGCCATATAGATACCGCCGGAGTCGAAGCCATGCCTGGCCCACCGGCCGCGCGCTCCCACGGCGGCGCTTTGCCTAAGTAGCGTGCAGGATCATGAGCTCGACGTTGCCCGAGCGCAGGAATATTTGCTCTTGTCGCGCTTGTTGACGCGCAGTCCCGACGCCCAAATGCTCCATGGCCTGGCGCAACTTCGCGGCAGCGAGACTCGACTCGGCCTGGCGCATGGCGTACTGGCCAAGGCCGCCGCACAGACCGACACCGGCATCGCGGAGCGGGAATTCTTCAATCTGTTTGTCGGGCTGGGTCGCGGCGAACTTCTGCCTTATGCGTCCTATTATCTCACCGGCTCTCTGCATGGGCGTCCGCTCGCCAGTCTTCGCCAAAGGCTTCAGCGCATCGGTATCGAGCGCGTCGATTCACAGACTGAGCCGGAAGATCACGCCGCCACGCTGTTGGAGATCATGGCCGCGCTTGCCGGTGGCGAGATTGCCGCGCCTGCCGGAACCGATCGTGAATTCTTCGGCGAGCATCTCGAACCATGGATTGCGCGATTTTTTTCGGACTTGGAAAACAGCGCATCCGCAAAATTCTACGCCGCGGTAGGCAATCTCGGCCGAGTCTTCATGGAAATCGAAGCGCAGGGATTTCTATTTCCGCCGTAGCGGCCGCACATCAGTCCCGCGCCGGGTGCATTCCGGACGGCGCGCGGGCGATCCCTAAAGCCGAACCGCAGATGTCGAGAATGCCGCGCTCGCCGGCTGTTGGACCAAGCCGAGAATCGTGGCTGCCGCCGCGGCGATGATGAAAGCGGCGAAACAAGCTGTTGCAAAGCTGCGCATGGTGAATCTCCACTCTCGGCTCATTTCTTCCACTACGTTAGCTCAACGGCCGAGGCAATGCTAGTCGGTGGATTTTGGGCTGCGGGCGCGCGTGGCGGCCGGTGTGAGCAGGATATTCGCGCTTCCGAGTATTTTGATCGGCGGCTGATCGCGCGCACTTCCGGCCCGGATCGCGATCTCGACGTCGCGCGCTTGGTTGGGCGGCACCGACGCAGCGGATAGCCCATGTTGGTCGAAGACCGTCGTACAGACGGCTCTGATGCAATCCTGCACCACCAGATCATAGCCGTAGTCGGTCAATGTGTAGGCCGGGGAGTCGTTGTAAAGGCGCGCCACAATCGTGCCGATGCTGCCGCGTTCCGCTCCAACCTCCGCGCGAATCTGATCGAATCGGATTTCCCCGACGCCTATGCGATTTTTTGCCTCCGGATCGGCCTTATCCAAATTCTCGATATGAAAGCGCTCGAAATCGACCGGCTTTTGCTCGATGGCCGGCTGCGGCGCGCGGCCCAGCGCAACCGGTTCTCCGCGCTTGGCAATGACGACGATGAGGACAATCGCGACAATGGCGACGCCAATGGCGGAGAGGCTCAACGCCCGAGTTTTCGGAAAAAGGAACGCCAGCGCCACCAGGATGAAGACGACGATCCAAAGCATTGCCTCTATTTTCATTCGCGACTAAACCCCATCCCCGCGCCGCGGACGTGTTTCGTGCGACCATTATGCTTAAATTCCAGGCAAGGCGAGCACTTTTGCGTCGTCCGCGTAAATCAGGCCGGGCCCAAGCAGCAAATGCAGCGTTGATGCGCTAGCCCCCCTGCGCAGCTTCCAGGATTAGCGCGGCAATCTCGTCCGGATGCGAGATCAGTGACACGTGGCTGGCCTTCACCTCGATGGTCTTCGCGCCCATGCGCTTGGCCATGAAGCGCTCGAGATCCGGATTGATGGTGCGGTCTTCGCTCGAGACGGCGTAGAAACTCGGCTTCGAGCGCCAAGCCGCCTGGGTGGTCTTGCCCGTCAGGAGTGCCTTCTGGAACGGTTCCTGAACCGCATAGAGTACCTTTGCCTTCGCTTGCGGCAGATCGCCCGCGAAGTCGCGCAAGAACGCTTCTTCGCCAAGACGCCCTTCGTCGCCGTCGAAAATGATGCCGGCGGAGGCAGGCGGCGTGGGATATTTCTTGGCCAACGCCGCGTAATCTTCGCCCGCGTCCGGTGCTCGTGCTGCCACATAGACCAGGGCCGATACATTCGGATGCATACCCGCTTCCGTAACGATCATCCCGGAAAAGGAATGCCCGACCAGAACTGTCGGGCCATCTTGCCTCGCCAGCACCCGCTGAGCCGAGGCAACCGCTTCAGGCAGCGTCGTCAGAGGGTTTTGCACGGCGGTGGCATTCAGCCCTGCGGACTGCAATCGTGAGATCACCTCGGACCAACATGATCCGTCGGCGAAGAGCCCGTGCACGAGGACGACGTTGCGCGCCTTGGGCGGCGCAGCGGCAGCGGCGGTGCCGCGGAGAGATGTCAATGAAGAGGCGACCCCGGCAACGAGGGCGGCCGAGACAATTCGTCTGTTGATATCCATGAGCTAATCTCCTTGACCCAGGTCCATTCTAAATTCCATTTTCGCGCAACTCTTGAATGAACCTGCTTAGTTGGGCTATTAGCGCGGCCTGATACGTCGATGTACGACAACATCACCATCCGGTAATCTGGGGACATCGTGGCGCTATCTTGGAATAAATTTAAGGCGGCCTTTCGGTACGAATTTGCCTGGCGCGCAGTCACTCTGCTTGTCGCGGTGGGGGTGTTGATCGTCATCGCCACCCGTTGGAACCGTTGGGAAGGCGACTCGCGCTGGCAATCCACCGACGATGCCTATCTTCAAGCGGATCTGACACCCATCGCTTCGAAAGTCGCCGGGTACCTCAGAGCTCTGCCGGTACAGGACTTCGAGCGTGTTCAGGCAGGTCAGCTTTTGGCCGAAATCGTCGACGATGACTATCGCGCCGCGGTTGCACAAAGCAACGCGGGCATTGCAGCCGCTGCCGCCCAGGTCGAGGCGCTCAAAGCGCAGCGGCCATTGCAGGAGGCCAATGTGCACGCGGCGACGGCGACAGTCGAATCGATCGAGGCCAATGTCGAGCAGAACAAGCGCGATTTAGCGCGGCAGGAGCGTCTGCTCAAAACCGGATCCTCGTCAACCGAGGCCGGCGAGAAGCTTGAAACCGTGCACGCGCAGCTGGCGGCGCAATATGACCAGGCCCGCGCGCAGCAATCTGCGGCATCCCGCCAGCTCGATGTCCTGGCGGCCCAACAAGCCCAAGCCGAGGCCGCCGTGGCTGCGCAAAAGGCCGGCTTGCAAATTGCGCTGCTGAACCTGTCGTACACGCGCATCGTCGCGCCGCAGGATGGGGTCATTGCGCAGCGGCAAGTGAAGCCGGGGCAATACGTGGGGGTGGGAAGCCAGGTCACCAGCCTGACCCCGCTGCCCAACGTATGGGTAATTGCCAACTACAAGGAAACGCAGCTGACGCACATGCGGGTCGGCGAACGCGCCGATATCACGGTGGACACCTTTCCGGGCCACCGGCTGCACGGCCACGTGCTGGCATTCGCGCCGGGCGCAGGTTCGCAATTCGCACTATTGCCGCCGGACAATGCCACGGGCAACTTCACCAAGGTGGTTCAGCGCATCGCCGTCAAAATCGCCGTCGACGACAGCGATGGCCTCACCGATCTGCTGCGCCCCGGCATGTCGGTCGTTGCCCGCATCGACACCCATTCGGGCCCGCGATGAACGAACCGTCGGCGCCGACGCCGCCCACGACGATTCCTTGGATGGGATTATTGGCCGTGCTGCTCGGCACCTTCATCTCGACATTGAATACGCGGCTCTCCACCTTTGGCCTTGCCGACATCCGCGGCGCCGTCCACGCCGGATTTGACGAGGGGGCCTGGATCTCCACGGCGCTTACCGTCGGACAAATGCTCATTGCACCCGTGGCCATCTGGGCCGGCGGCGCCTTTGGCGCCCGGCGCGTCCTGATCGGAGCCGCGGGATCGCTGGCGATCATCGCCTCCATCGAACCGTTCGCGACAAACCTGCATACGCTCCTCACCCTGCAGTTTGCAAGCGGCGTGGCCACCGGCTTCTTCGTGCCCTTGACCTTGAGCTTCGTGCTGCGAAACACACCCCCCAAGGTGTGGGCCTACGGCATCGCCCTCTATGCGTTGAACCTGGAGGTTTCTCTGAATATCTCCGCCTCGCTGGAAGGCTGGTATCTGGAGCATCTTTCCTGGGCCTTCATCTTCTGGCAAAACGTCCCGCTCGCCGTCGGCATGGTGCTGTGTCTACGCT
>Ga0210389_10000125_pt1 | contig 76711 bp, 54 predicted proteins | sample IncBWH28OmetaG_FD_160127 | JGI IMG/M metagenome (GOLD analysis project Ga0210389, IMG submission 160127) | Forest soil microbial communities from Barre Woods Harvard Forest LTER site, Petersham, Massachusetts, United States - Inc-BW-H-28-O ...
ACCGTCGCCCAGCTGGGGTGGAGCGTGCTGGTCCAGGGACCGGCCCATCACGTGGACGACGACGACCGTGCCTGGGCTGAGCGGTCCGGCGTCATCTCCTGGGCCCCGGGAGACAAGGAGCTGTTCATCCGGGTGATCCCGTCCCGCGTCACCGGCCGCCGCATTATTTCTGTCTAGGTCCGTTCCCGTCCCATGTCGGCTATGGTTCCAGGACCAGGCGCGCCGTGGCCTTGCCGTGCAGCACCTCGTCGATGGCCGGGTTGACCTCGGCGAGCGGCCTGGTCTCATAAATCACCCGGGTCCGGCCGGCGGCGTGCAGGCCGAAGACCGCTGACAGGTCGGCTCGCGTACCGACGATCGAGCCGATGACCGAGGTGCCGTTTAGCACCGTGTCGAATACGGGGATGTGCAGCGTCCCTCCCGCGGGCAGCGCCACGAGGACGAGCCGCCCGCCGCGGCGCAGTCCGGCGTAGGCGGTGGCGAACGACCGGTCGTCGACGGCCAGGCCGATCGCGACGTCGGCGCCGCCGTGCTGGCGGAGCACGTCGGCCGGCTCCTCGGTACGGGCGTCGATGACGATGTCAGCGCCGAGTTCGGCGGCGAGCTTGAGCTTCTCGTCGGTGATGTCGACCGCCGCGACCGTGCCGCCGAAGATCTTGGCGTACTGCACGGCCAGATGTCCGAGCCCGCCAACACCGGAAACCAGGACCAGGTCGCCTGGCCGGACGTTGCCGACCTTCACGGCCTTGTAAGTGGTCACGCCCGCGCAAGTCAGCGGGGCGGCTTCCCGTGGGTCGATGCCAGCGGGCACCGGCGTGGCAAAGCCCGCGTTGGCGAGGAAGTACTCGGCGAAGCAGCCGTCTACCGAGTAGCCAGTGTTCTGCTGAGCGGTGCAGAGCGTCTCCCAGCCGGTGAGGCAGTACCGGCAGGTGCCGCAGCCGTAGCCGAGCGATGGCACGGTCACCGCCCGCCGCGTGGATGTGGGTGTGGCACAGGCCGGATGCTTCCATCCGGACGGCCACCTGCCCTGGGCCGGGCACTGGCTCCGGCCGGTCCTCGATGGTGAGCGGGTGGCCGAAGCCATGGACAACTGCAGCTCGCATAGCGGTCTCCTTCAGTTCACGCGGACACTTTCATCCCTCAGGGTCCCCTCGCACGTTGTCTGTCCGGGAGAGCCGAAGAGCACCTAGCGCACTGCCATAGGTCCCGCTGTGACCTGTCGAATGGTGAGCGGAAGCTGTATTCTTACCCCGCATTGCCACCGGAGAGGAGCTGCTGGTGGAGCACGATGCTGGCCGCCGCCCAGAGTTGCTTCCGCACCTGCAGCTGGATGAACTGTTGTCTGAACTGCAAGCCAGATTGCAGGCGGTGCTTGACACCAGGGACCGGATGCGCGGGCTGCTCGAGGCCGTCGTTGCCGTCAGTTCAGGGCTGGACCTGGAGTCCACGCTGCGGCGGATAGTCGAGACCGCCATCGTCCTTGTCGGCGCTAGTTACGGGGCGCTCGGCGTAATCGGTGACGGCAAGCGGCTTTTGGAGTTCATCCCGGTTGGCCTGAGTCAAAATCAGATAAGCGATATTGATCACTGGCCCGAGGGGCGTGGCCTGCTGGGCCTGCTGATCCAGGAACCGCGGCCGCTGCGGCTAGCCGATATCTCCGCGCATCCCGCGTCATCAGGCTTTCCACACGGCCATCCGCCGATGCACAGTTTCCTCGGCGTCCCGGTGCGGGTGCGCGACGCGGTCTTCGGCAACCTGTACCTGACCGGCAAGCACGGCGGCGCGGAGTTCACCGAGGATGACGAGGCAGTCTTGGTGGCGCTCGGGGCCGCGGCCGGCGTAGCGGTGGAGAACGCGCGCCTGTACGAGGCCGCGCGCCGCGGCCAGCGGTGGATCCACGCGAGCGCGGAGGTCACGACCTCGCTGCTGTCCGGCACCGAGCCGGACCAGGTTCTGGCAAACGTCACCCGGCTGGCGCTGGAACTGTCCGGCGCCGATATCGCATTGCTGGCGCTCCCGGACGAGGAGGGCCACAGGCTGACGATCGCCTGTGCCGAAGGCGAGGGGGCGGCGGACGCCCGCGGTCTGGTGCTGCCTCTCGGCGAATCGCTGGCCGGGCGGGTACTGGCGACCGGCGACTCTGTGACCAGCACCGACTTCGCGGCCGATGACCGAGCCTCCCCGGCCTCGCGTACCGCGCTTGCACACATCGGCCCCGCGGCTGTGTATCCGCTTGGCAACGGGCGCGGCGTGCTCACCTTGGGCCGGGTACACGGCGCGGCGCAGTTTCCGGAAGCGGAGGCTTCCGTAGCCGCGTTCGCGGCGCAGGCCGGGATAGCGCTGGAGCTGGCGGCGACCAGGGCGGAGGCGGAGCGGCTGACGCTTTATGAGGACAGGGACAGGATCGCCCGTGACCTGCATGACCTGGTCATCCAGCGGCTTTACGCGACCGGGATGTCGTTGCAGGGCACGATTCCGATGGTCGCCAGGCCCGAGGTCGCTAAGCGCATCGGCCAGGCTGTCGATTCGATGGACGAGACGATCAAGGAGATCCGAGGCGCTATCTTCGCGCTGCAGGCCCGAACTACCGCCGCCGAGCCGGATCTGCGCTCCGGCATCGTGAGCCTGGTCGGGGAGATGACGCCGCTGCTCGGCTTCGGGCCGTCGCTGCGGCTGGGCGCCCGGCTGCGTGGCACGGTCAGCGCGGAAACCGCCGGGCAGGCGCTGGTGGTCCTGCGGGAGGCGCTGTCGAACGCCGCCCGGCATGCCGCCGCCAGCCAGGTCGACGTGACCGTCGACGTGGACGCGTCCGGCATGCTCAGCGTTCTTGTCGCTGACAACGGAACGGGGATTCCCGCCGATGTCTCCCAGAGCGGCCTTCGTAATCTCGCCGCCCGCGCCGAGAAGCTCGGCGGTCAGCTACTGATCCAGCCAGCCAGCCCGGACGCGGCGGCTCCGGGAACCCGGCTGGAATGGCGGGTGCCCGCCACCGACACCGACAGCTTAGACACGCAATCCCAGGTTACGGCCTGCCAGTCGCAGGCGCTCCCGGGCCGACGGGTGTGCCACGTTCTCGATGATCCCGGCGGCCTGGCCCGAAGCGTCCTGGCCCCAGACCGGAGCGGTGCCCTGGTCACTGACGATGTAGCTGTGCTGGAACGACGTCACCGGACCGTCCAGCCGGGGCACCACCGTGGAGACGCCCGCCTTCGGATGCCAGGACGGCAGCGCGATGATCGCCTGGCCGCCGGGGGAGTGCAGCGCGCCCAACACGAAGTCGGTTTGCCCCCCGAACCCGGAGTGGATCTTCCCCCGTATCCAGCTCGCGTTCGCCTGCGCGAACAGGTCAACCTGGAGCGCCCCGTTGACCGACGTCATCCGCCGCTGCCGTGCGATGCGTCCCGGATCGTTGACCGTCTCGGTCCGCAGCATCCGGACGCCAGGGTTTCGGTCGACCCATGCGTACAGTTCCGGGCCGCCGAACGCGAACGACGCGATGACCGGCTGGGCGTCGTCCAGCGCGCCCATCTTGGCCAGGCCGAGTAGCCCGTCGCTGAACATCTCAGACCACACCCGGAGCCCGCGCCTGACCTGGAGGGCGTCCAGTACCGCGTCGGGAACCGCGCCGATGCCTAGCTGGAGCGTCGCGCCGTCGCCGATTAGCGCGGCCACACGGTTACTGATGGCCGCTTCCGTGGCTGTGGCCGCCCGCGACGACGGGCAGGGCAGCGGCGCCTCCGCCTCGATCGCGTAATCGATGATGTCAGCGGGCAGTTCCGAATCGCCGTAAGTGTAAGGAACGCACGGATTGAGTTGTGCGACGACGAGCCCGCCGCGTGCCCGGGCGGCCTCGATCGCGGCGGGCAGGACGTTCACCTCGGTGCCAAGCGACACACTGCCCCCTACGGGCGGCGACGTCTGGATCAATACTACGTCCGGCGGCATCGTCTGGGACAGCAGCGCGGGTACCAGTGACAGTCGGCAAGGAAGGTAGCGGAGCGTGTCACGTCCCCGCATGCCTGGCCCGACGAACGGCGACTCAAACGTCACGCCGTCGCGGTCAGGGACCCCCGGCTGGAAGTTAAGTCCGAACAGCCGGTATGATGCGACCGCGGAATCAAGGATGGCCAATGCACGCCATGGGGTGGCGAAGTTGCCGCCGGCCACGACTCTGGGCGTGCCGGGCAGCGCGCTGAGGAGCACCTGGAGCCGTTGCTCAGTGATGACACGCATCGCCCGCCGCCAGGATGTGTCTCGCGCCCAGCCGCCGGCCTGTCACGATCACCGGGGTGATCTTGATGAAGTGGTCCCGTTTTCCTGGTGCCCAGGAACGCGGACCAATTCTCCCGAGCTGGCGCAGTTCCCCGTCGTCGGTCACCGCCTGGCACTGCCCGATGACGGTTACGCTCCAGCCGGTTTGCCGAGCGACGTCAACGCTGTCCGCTTCGAATGCCACCACGGCTTCGCGCGTCGCAGCGGCGAGCTTGCCGCCGAAATCAACCCTCATGACGATGTCACCATCGGCGAGCGCGAAGTTGACTACTTCCACCGCGGGCAGCGCCTGCCTGGTGTAAACGATCCGGCCGACAGGCACAGATGCCATCAGCCGCATGCACTCACCCCTGGACAGGCGCTCCAGCGCCAAGTCGTTGGAGTCCATGACAAAGAAGGATGCCTGCACGGCCAGGCGCGGAACGAGAGTAAAAGGTCCCGAATCGCCAGCCATCCGCCTCTGACCACCGATGTCCGTGATTCCTAGCGTCGAAGATGTTGAAAATGCCTGGAATCATCGTCGGCGTCGACGGCTCGGCGTGCTCGCTCAAGGCCCCAGAGTGGGCCGTGCGAGAAGCGGGGATCAGCCACGCGCCGCTCAACGTGGTAACCGTGCACCAGGATGTCGTGGCTTCGGACCTGGCGCTCGCCGCCTGCGGCCGGTCGTGGGTTCCGGTGCGGCGGAGCTGGCGGCTCAACTCCAACCATTACGGGGCGCTGCAGGGCCGGGGCAAGGCCGAGGTACGGGCCGAAGCCGGGGAAGAGCAGTACACCGCGTGGCGGCGGGGCTATCGTGTGCGGCCGCCGCTCGGCGAGCCGGACAACGACCCTCGCTATGCCGCGCTGCCGCTGGATGCTCGGCCGCGCGGCGAGTCGCTGCACGACGTGACCCTGCGGCTGCTGTCTTACTGGCACGACGCGATCATCCCCGACCTGAGCCGGCATGGCTGCGTGCTGGTCGCCTCGCATGGCAACACGCTGCGGGCGCTGGTGAAGCATCTGGAAGGCGTCACCGATGACGCGTCTTCCCGCCTGGAAGTGCCGAACGCGATCCCGGTGTGCTACAGGTTTCATACGGGCGATCAGGCGTATGTCCCGGTGACGGAAATGACACGCGACCTGGGTTTACGCGATGTCGCGCTGACGCAGCGCCGTGAGGCCGAGCGCTGCCAGTGCCACGGCGAGTGCCGACAGCGAGGCCAGCGACGCCGAGACGATCACGCCGCCGGGCAGCCGCGGCGCGTGCGTAAACGGCGATATATCCAGTATCCATTGCGACAGCTGAAGCGACGGTCCGAAGAGGCTGACGGCCACGACCAGGCCGAGCGCGGTCCAGCCGACCGCGACACAGGCGTCCGGCACTAGGCCGAACGCCGCAGCCGCGACGCCCACGGGTACCAGTGCAGCCGGGAACTGGGCCAGCGCCGCGCCGAGCATGCGGACTGCTTGCGGTCCTGCGCCGCCAGCCCGGAGGCCATAGCCAAGTCCGGTCGCTACCCCGGCCACTGCGAGGAGCAGCGCCGTCCCCGTGACCGCGACCAGCATGTGTGACAAGCCCCAGCGGACCCGCCCCCCAGCTCCGGCGAGCACGGGATCCGCCAGGTTCCCGGTCTCGTCGGCCCGCAGCCGGAACACCACGGAGACCCCGTATGCGGCCGCTGCCAGTCCGGCCAGTAGCATCAGCGCGGCCAGATAAGCGTTCACGATGGCCGCCTGCGCGGCAGGCTGGCCGCCGAGCCGGTCGAATTCATGACGCAACGCGCCGCTCGACCCTAGCAGTGACCCGATCCCTTTCGCCGCCGCCCCGCACGCCGCGAACAGGACCACGTACCCGGCGGCCCACGCCGCGAGCCCAGGCCACTGGAGCCGCCAGGCCAGCGACAGCGGACCGCGCAGCAGCCCGGAAGCGGCCGGGCGCCCCGGCCGGTCCGCGAACACGCCCGCGCCCAGGTCCCGCCGTGCGGCCAGCGCGAACGCCGCCAGCACGCCCAGGGTGCAAAGCGCGAGAGGGAGCGCCAGCACCCACCAGCGCTCCTGATCGAACGGGCTGAGCATCTCCGTCCAGCCCAGCGGCAGTGCCCAGATCAGCCAGGCCGGACCGTGCAATCCCGCCGAGTCACCGAGGGCTCGTGCCAGGAACGACAGGCCCAGCACTCCGATCGCGAGAGCACGGGCGGCTCGCGCTCCCGGCGTGACCTGGGCGGCCACCGCGCTGACACCAGTGAACGCCAGACCGCAGGTGCCAATCGCGAACGCGAACGCGGCCGAACCGGCCGCTGGCAGGCCGAAGAACGGCAGCGCTAGACACAGCAGCGCGGTGAGCACCAGGTTCGCGGCCACCGCCACGCAGATCGCAGCGGCCATCGGCGCGTGCCGTCCTACCCGGGCCGAGCGGATCAGCTCCAGGCGGCCCGCCTCTTCGTCCGCTCTGGTGTGCCTGATCACGATGAAGATCGCCATGAGAGCGGCGAACAGGGCGGCCCACACGCCGTACCGCCAGGCGGTCAGCGACCCCACCGACGTGCCGTTCAGCCTGCCGTAGAGAGATAGCAGCGCCGGGTTGCCCTCGCCGGCCGCCGCCAGCCCGGCTCGCGAGGACGGGCTCTTGTACAGCCTCCCGAACACGAACGCGGTCTCGCAGACCCCGATCAGGATCAGGTAGACCCACGCCGGCACCATGATCCGGTCCCGGCGCAGCGCCAGCCTGGCCAAGACGGGCGTTCCGCACAGGGATGACGTGGTCATGGCGAGGGGGTCACCATCGTTCGTGCGGGATAATGCCTCAGGAACAGCTCTTCCAGCGTCGGCGGGCGGCAGACTAGGCGCCGCACGCCCGCGCCGGTGAGGTGGCCGAGCACGGCGGTTAGCGCGTCGTTCTCGACCTGGCAGCGCACCCGGAGTCCGCCGCCCGCTAGGACGCTAACCGTCAGGTCGTGCACGCGAGGCAGCGCGGTCAGGTCGACCGATGCGTCGAGTTCGGCGTCGATCGTGGTGCGTGCAAGGTGCCTGAGCTCGTCCAGTGTTCCGGTCTCGATGGCACGGCCGGCGCGGATGATCGTCACGCGGTCGGCGAGGGCCTCGGCCTCGGCGAGGATGTGGCTGGACAGCAGCACGGTCCGGCCCGCGCTGCGCTCGGCCACTACGCACTCGCGGAACGCCGCCTCCATGAGCGGATCGAGCCCGGCGGTCGGCTCGTCGAGCAGCAGCAGTTCCGCGTCGCTGGCCAGCGCCGCGATTAGCGCGACTTTCTGCCGGTTGCCCTTGGAATACGCTCGAGCCTTCTTGGACGGGTCTAGTTCGAAGCGCTTGATGAGCTGCTGACGGCGTTTGGGATCGTGGCCATCGCCGCGCAGGCGCGCCAGCAGGTCGATGATCTCGCCTCCGGTGAGTGTCGGCCAGAGGGTCACATCCCCTGGTACGTAGGCGAGCCGTGCGTGCAGGCGCGTCGCGACCCGCCACGGGTCGCTGTCGAGTAGGGTGACCTTTCCGCCGTCGGCGCGCAGGAGGCCGAGGAGGATGCGGATGGTGGTGGTCTTGCCCGCGCCGTTCGGCCCGAGGAATGCGTGTATCTCGCCCGTGCGCACGGTCAGGTCCAGGCCGTCGAGCGCCATCGTCGTGCCAAAGCGCTTGCGCAAGCCGGTGATCTCGATCGCCGGGCCGGTCATGTCCGCCGTCCCAGGGTGGCCATCAATCTACTTGCGGCTGACATCTTTTCTCCTCCCCGCGCAACGGCGGCGCCCGCGGTCGCCACTGCCAGCGCGAGGAACTCCTTCATTTAAGGCACCTATCCAGCAGAAGCAGTCACATCGTGTGCCGACGGCTCGGCACGGCACCAGGGACCATGGGTTCTATCCGCCCCGGCCCAAGGTCCTGCACTGGCCTGGTCGCGCAGGCGGCGAAGGGAAAGCGGCGCCCTCAGGCCAAAGGTCCTGTCCGAAAGGCACTAATCCCCACATGGTCGGCCGTGTTTGGCTGGATGCCATCGGCTGGCTAGCTCAGGAGGACACGATGTCGGCAGCGACGACGACACAGGCGGCAGAAGATCCGCCGCCGCTTGCGGTGGCGCACCGCCCTCCGCCTGAGCCCCCTGAGCGACTGTGGTATCTGGTCAAGCGCCGTTTCCTCGGGCCGCCGCTGGTCACCGAGCAGTTGGCGAGCGAGCGGCTATCCAGGCCGCTGGCGCTCGGAGTGCTGTCCTGCGATGGCCTCTCATCCGCGGCGTACGGCACGGAAGAGATCTTGTATGCCCTGCTGCCGTTCTTCGGACTGGCCGCATTCTCGCTTGTGCTTCCGATAACGCTGCTGGTCTTGTTCGGCGTGCTGCTCGTCGTGCTGTCCTATCGCGAGGTCGTGTCCGTATACACCCGAGCCGGGGGCTCCTACGTGGTGGCGAGGGAGAACTTCGGCCCGCGGGTAGCGCAGGTGGCGGCGGTCGCGCTGCTCATCGACTATGTGGTTACGGTCGCGGTGCAGACCGCGGCCGGGAGCGCCGCCATCGTGTCCGCGTTTCCCGAACTGTCCCGCATTCCCGTCCTGGGCCCGAAGATCCTGCTTGTCATCTCCATTGTGGCGATCTGCGTGATGTGCCTGGGTAACCTGCGCGGCATCCGTGAGGCGGGCCGCGTCTTCGCGCTGCCGACCTACCTGTTCGCCGGATCGGTGATCGTGATGATCGTCACGGGCCTGGTCCGTGAGGTGCTCGGCGGCCTCCCGTATGCGGTGCCCGGGCCCGGCACGGTCGGGATCGGGTCGCACTCGGGGCTGATCGCCATCGGCGCCCTTTACATCATGGCGAAGGCATTCGCCAACGGCGGCTCGTCGCTGACCGGTATCGAGGCGGTGTCCAACGCGGTCAGCGCGCTGCGCCCGCCGGAAGGACGGCACGCGCGGCAGATCCTCGCAACCCAGGGGATGATCGTGGCCGTCCTGATCGCTGGCATCTCCTGGCTCGCGCACGCTACCCACGCGATCCCGTACACCGCCGGGTTCCCGACCGTGCTTGCCCAGGAAGCCGACCTTGTCTTCGGCCACACCGCGGCCGGGCAAGTCATGTTCTTCGCGCTGCAGGCCGCGACCGCCGCGATCTTGTTCACGGGCGGGAACACGAGCTTCACGGGTTTCCCGTTCCTGGCCAGCTTCGTCGCGGAGGATTCGTTCCTCCCGCGCTGGCTGACCAGGAGAGGGCACCGGCTGGTGTTCTCGAACGGGATCATCCTGCTCGCGGCACTGTCACTGATGCTGATCCTGGTCGCGGGCGCGACCGTGGACGCGCTAATCCCGTTCTACGCCATCGGCGTCTTCACCGGCTTCGCCATGGCGGGGTTCGGCATGGCGAGGTACCACCGCCGCACCCGGGAACCCGGCTGGCGGCATCGGCTTGTCATCAACGCCGTGGGCGGGACCTACACGGCCCTCGTCGTCGTGCTGTTCGCGGTGGTGAAGTTTACCGAGGGTGCGTGGCTGATCGTGATCGTCTTCCCCGTCCTGGTATTCGCCCTGATCAAGCTCAACAGGGAATACCTGTCCGAGGCCGCCATCCTGGCCGACCCGGGCACAAGTGCCCGGGCGCACGCGCCCAACTACTCCCGCCGTGTCGTCCTGCTGCTTGTCGATGACTACGACCTCGCCACGATCGCCGCACTCAAATACGCCAAGGGCCTGCGGCCGACCGTCCTGCGCGCCGTTCACTTCAGCCTGGACAACGCCCGGGCGAACCGGCTGCGTGACCAGTGGGTAGCGGCGGGTCTGGGCGTCCCGCTGGAGCTCGCGGACTGCCCGGACCGGCGGCTACCGCACGCGGCGGCACGCCTGACGGCGACGCTGGCCGCGACACCCGGCACGCACGTGACCGTCGTGCTGCCGCGTCGCAGCTACCCGCCGCTGGCCGGACGGCTGCTGCATGACCACACCGCGGACAAGATCGCCTGCGTGGTCAGCCGTGTTCCCGGTGCGGCGGCCACGATCATCCCCTTCGACGTCAGGCACCGGGTCGAGACGGCCATGGTCGCGCCGGGCGGGCGGGTCACGGCGGCCAAGCCCGATCGCCTCGAGGACTACGAATGGCCCGCGCCGCCACCGGGGACCGATCCGATCGGATCGCTGCGCCAGGCGAGTCACGCGACCGTCCAGGGCCGCCTGCACGCGGCGGAGGTCCGGATCCGCGAGCCAGCCGAGAGCACCGTGCTGGCCTGCGAGATCGCCGACTCGACCGGTCAGCTGACCGCGGTCTTCTACGGCCGGGCGGGCATCGCGGGCGTCGAGCCAGGAGGCCGCATCCGGCTGCACGGCACCGTCCGCATGGGTGCTGATGGCCATCCGGCAATGATTAACCCCGCCTACGAACTGCTTCCGTGATGGCCGCGGATCTGCCCCATGGTGACGGTTCCGCGACTTATGGCCTGCGCGAACCTGACGTCCGCCCCTATCTGGCGCGATCCAGCCACTCTGGAATGAGATCAGCGGCCGGACCGCCCAGGTCGGCCGTCGTCAACAGAAAGGCGGACACGATGAGCGTTAACCTGCGCAAAGATCCCAGGGACCTGCTCCCCGGATTCATCGACTGGTTCGAGGAGCCGTTCTTTACGCTACGGCCCTACCTCGGCCAGGCAATCAGGATCGAGGACTATACAGAGGACGGACACTACATGATTCGTGCTGAGGTGCCCGGGATCGACCCGGAGAAGGACCTCGAGGTCACGGTCGTCCACGGCTGCCTTGTCATCAGCGCGCACCGCTCAGGCAGCGCGGAAGACAAGCACCGGTCGGAGTTCCGGTACGGCTCGGTCGGCCGCGCCATCCAGCTCCCGGCGGGCGCCGACAGCGATGATGTGGCCGCCGAATACGACCACGGCCTCCTCACGGTCAAGGTCGGGCTTAAGACGGAGCAGAAAGGACAAGCGAAGCAGATCAGGGTCACGAGCGGCAAGTAGTGACCGCACCCATCCTGGCCGGGCATCCCCCGCGGGCGCTCGGCCAGCGCGCTGCCCGGGACAGTAGTGACTTTCGTCCCGCGGGCGGCGGCTTTCATCCCTAGCGTGTTCCGAATGCGAGGCATGGACTGGGGGCAAGGACAAGCGCATAGGAGGCGATGGTCCGTGAACACGACCGTGAAAGATGTCATGAGCACCCATGTGATGGCCTGCAGGGAGCACGCCTCGTTCAAGGAGATCGCCGCCAGGCTGCGCGAGCAGCGGGTCAGCGCGTTTCCGGTGCTCGACGATGACGACAAGGTCATCGGGGTTGTCTCGGAGGCTGACCTGCTGACCAGGGAAGCCCTCGGTGACGACGCGCCGGGCATGTTCGGCGGGATGCTGCGGCACCGCGAGCAGATGAAGGCGGAGGCGATCACCGCGGCCGACCTGATGACCAAGCCCCCGGTGACCATCGAACCGGACGCCCCCGTCGAGGACGCGGCCCGGCTGATGTATAACGCGCGGGTCAAGCGGCTTCCCGTCACCGCCCAAGACGGACGGCTGATCGGCATCGTGACCCGGTCGGATGTGCTGGCCGTGTACAGCCGTCCGGACGTGCAAATCCGGCACGAGGTCATCGAAGGCGTCATCGTCGACACGGTGCGCTCTAACCCCGCGCGGTTCACCGTGACCGTCAACGACGGCATCGTCACCGTCGAGGGCACCCCCGAGACTACCGAGGTCGGCCGCGACGTTATCAACACCGCCAGGCACGTCGAGGGCGTCATCGCGGTCCGCGACCGCCTCACATATCCGCCGCCCTAGCGCCGAACGCGTGCGTGGCCTGGTCGATCGCCGACAGGTAACCGGCTCGTCCTGGCGGGGGGAAGCCGGCCTGGCCGGACAGCAGGCCGCGCACGCCGGTGACGGCGGCGAAGCCCTTGCGTTCCATCCACGTGGTCAGCCCGTCGAGCAGCTCGGTGACGTAGCCGGGGCCGTGCCGCAGCAGCGCAGACGTCGTCATGACCACATCGGCGCCGGCGAGCAGGTACGCGGCGACGTCGCCTGCCGTCTCCACCCCGGTCGACGCGGCGAGCGAGCAGCGCACGCGGCCGCGCAGCAGGCTGATCCAGGCGCGCGGGAGCGCGGCTTCGCCGGGCGATGAGAGCCGGAATCCGGCCGACACGGTGAACGTCTCGGGATCGATGTCGGTCTGCATGAACCTGTTGAACAGCACTAGGCCGTCCGCGCCCGCGTAGTCGAGCACCAGTGCCATCTCGCCAGGCGAGCTGAAGTACGGCGCGATCTTCACCGCGATCGGTATCCGCACGGCGGTCTTGACCGACCTGAGGATCTCCGCGTACCGGTGCTCGGCGGCGCGCGCGGGGATCAGCGGGTCGTCGGGCAGGTAGTACACGTTGAGCTCGATCGCCGCGGCGCCGGATTCCTGCATGGCGGTCGCGTAGCTCGTCCAGCCGCCGGGCGAGACGCCGTTGAGCGACGCGATCACCGGCACGCCCGCAAGCTTGGCCGACTTCTCAATCAGCCGCAGGTACTCGTGCGGCCAGGCGTCTAGCACGCTGCCCGTCAGGTAGCTGTGCGCCTCGGCGTGCGAGTCCGCGCCCCCCATGACCAGCTGGGAGTCCCGGTCGGATCGAATCTGGAGCTGCTCCTCGAACAACGATGGCAGCACCACCGCTCCGATTCCGGCGTCGGCCAGCCTTCGCACGCCGTCGACGGACGAGGTCAGCGGGCCCGCCGACACCACCAGCGGGTTACGGAGTGCGAGGCCTAGGTAGGTCGTGCTGAGGTCCATCACGTGCTCCCGTCTGCCAGGGGGAACCGCTCTGGTCCCCGCGCGGCCATCTCCTCGTAGGTCGCCCAGCGCTGGCGCACTTCCTGCTGGGCCCGTTCCGCCAGTTCCGCCGCCGCGTCGGGGTCGGTCCTGGCGAGTATCCGGAACCGCAGTTCCCGCTCGGTGTAGGCGGTAAGGGGCAGCCGTGGCCGCGGCGAGTCGAGCAGGAACGCGCGCGTGACGGGGTCGTAGCGGGCCAGCGGCCAGTAGCCGCTGGCGACCGCCCGGTACTGCTGGTCCATGCCATTGCGCAGCAGCTGCCCGTCTTTCTCGATTCCGTGCGCGATGCAGTGGCTGTAGGCGATGACGAGCGACGGGCCGTTGTAGGCTTCGGCCTCGCGGAGCGCGCGGAGCGTCTGCTGCGGGTCCGCGCCCATCGCCACGCGTGCGACGTACACGCTGCCGTAAGCGATCGCCTGCAGTGCCAGGTCCTTCTTCGGCACTCGCTTGCCGGCCGCGGCGAACTTGGCGACCGCGCCAAGCGGCGTCGCCTTCGACGACTGACCGCCGGTGTTCGAGTACACCTCGGTATCCAGTACCAGCACGTTCACGTCGCGGCCGTTGGCGAGCACATGGTCGAGCCCGCCCGCGCCGATGTCGTAGGCCCAGCCGTCGCCGCCGACGATCCACACGCTGCGCCGCACGAGGTGGTCGGCGACGCTGAGCAGGTCGGTGACCGCGGGACTCGGGGACAGCCCGGCCAGCCGCTCCTTCAGCTCGGTAACCCGCGTCCGCTGAGCCGCGTACTCCGACTCGCGGCGCTGCGAGGCGTCGAGGATTTCCTCCGCTAGGTCGTCGTCGCCGAGAAGCGGCGCCAGTTCGCGCAGCCGGGTCCTGGCCAGCGTGAGCTGCTGGTCTGCGGCGAGCCGGAAGCCGAGGCCGAACTCGGCGTTGTCCTCGAACAGCGAGTTGGACCAGGCGGGCCCGCGGCCGTCGCGGTTCGTGGTCCACGGGGTGGTGGGCAGGTTGCCGCCGTAGATCGACGAGCAGCCGGTCGCGTTGGCGACCAGCAGCCGGTCGCCGAACAGCTGGGTGAGCAGCCGCAGGTACGGTGTCTCCCCGCAGCCCGCGCACGCGCCGGAGAACTCGAACAGCGGCTGCAGGAACTGCGCGCCACGCACCGTTCCGAAGTCCACCCGGGACCTGTCGACCACCGGCAGGGTCTCGAAGAACGCGACATCGCGCCGTACCCGCTCCCGGTCGTATGTCCCCAGGTTGATCGCCTTGGGGCCCGCTGTCGGCTGCGTCGCCTCTCCGGCCGGGACTGGGGCCGTGCCGCGCAGCGGGACGGGGCAGGCCTCCACGCACAGCCCGCAGCCGGTGCAGTCCTCGGCGTACACCTGCAGCGTGAACGCCGAGTCCGGCTGTCCACGGGAGTCCAGCGGCGCGGAGCCGAACCCCTCAGGCGCCTCCTTCAGCAGTCCGGCGGGATAGAACGTCGACCGTATGACGCTGTGCGGGCAGACAAACGCGCAGTTGCCGCACTGGATGCAGAGGTCCGGGTCCCAAACGGCGACCTGGTCGGAGATGTTGCGCTTCTCGTACCGGGCCGTGCCGGACGGGTACGTGCCGTCGGCGGGCAGCGCGCTCACCGGCAGCTCATCCCCGCGTCCCGCGAGCATCGCCGCGGTCACCGTCCGCACGAACTCCGGCGCTTCTGCGAGCACGAGGGAATCCCCATCAGGGGCAACGGCAAATCCGGCGGTCTCGCCCGGCACCTCGATCCGGTGCAGCCCGGACACCGCCGCGTCCACGGCGGCGTGGTTCCTGGCGACCACGTCGGGGCCGCGGCGCCCGTAGCTCTTGGCGATCGCGTCCTTGATCGCCGGGATTGCCCGCTTGGGCGGCAGCACGCCGGAGATGGCGAAGAAGCAGGTCTGCAGCACGGTGTTCACACGCCCGCCAAGGCCCGCCTCGCGCGCCACGCTCCCGGCGTCGATCGCGTACAGAGTGAGCTTCTTCGCCTGGATCTGCGCCCGGACGGACGACGGCATCGACCCCCACACCTCCGCCGGCGGCACCGGGGTATTGAGCAGTACCACCGCACCGGGCGCCGCCCGCTCGAGCACCTCCGCCCGGCCGATCAGCCGCGTCTGGTGGATCCCGACGAATCCGGCCTGCCGGATCAGGTACGGAGCACTGATCGGCGCCGGTCCGAACCGCAGGTGGGACACGGTCTCCGAGCCCGACTTCTTGGAGTCGTAGACGAAGTAGCCCTGCGCGTGCAGCCCGGCGTCACCGAGGATCTTGATGCTGTTCTTGTTCGCGCTCACGGTCCCGTCCGAACCGAGGCCGAAGAACACCGCCCGGATTGTTCGTGCGTCCTCGGTGTCGAGGCTGTCGTCGTAATCCAGGCTCGCATGGGAGACGTCGTCGTTGATCCCGACGGTGAACCGTGCCCGTGGCGTCGGCCGGGAGAGCTCGCCGAAGATGCCCGCCACCATGCCCGGCGTGAACTCCTTCGACGACAGCCCGTACCGGCCGCCGGTCACCAGCGGAAGCCGCCGTCCGCCCGTCGAGGTTGCTTCCGCGAGCGCAGCAAGCACGTCCAGGAACAACGGCTCGCCCAGCGATCCGGGCTCCTTGGTCCGGTCGAGCACCGCGATCCGGTCCGCCGTCTCCGGCAGTGCGTCGAGCAGCGCCGCCGCGGGGAACGGCCGGAACAGCCGCACCTGCGCGACGCCGACCCTTTCCCCGCGTCCCGACAGGTACTCGGCTGCCGACGCCGCTGTCCGCGCCCCCGACCCCATGACCACGATCACCCGCTCCGCGGCCGGATGCCCGTAGTAGGACACCAGCGAATACGGTCGCCCGGTTCGTTCGCCCAGCTCGTCCATCGAAGCCTGCACGGCGCTGGGCACCGCGGCGTAGAACGGGTTCACGGTTTCCCGGCCCTGGAAGTACACGTCCGGGTTCTGCGCGGTGCCGCGCACCACGGGATGCTCCGGGTTCAGCGCCCGCTCGCGATGCGCCCGCACCAGGTCATAGGGCACGAGCGCCCGCAAGTCGACGTCGGATAGCAGCGAGCAGCTGTTCAGCTCGTGCGAGGTGCGGAACCCGTCGAAGAAGTGGACGAACGGCACCCGCGTGGCCAGCGACGCTGCCTGTGCCACGACCGCGAGGTCGTGTGCTTCCTGCACGCTGTCGGCGCATAGCATGGCGAACCCGGTCTGCCGCACGGCCATCACGTCAGAGTGGTCGCCGAAGATCGACAGCCCCTGCGCCGCCAGCGACCGGGCCGCCACGTGGAACACCGCGGGCGTCAGTTCCCCGGCGATCTTGTACATGTTCGGGATCATCAGCAGCAGGCCCTGCGACGCGGTGAACGTCGTGGTCAGCGAGCCGCCCTGCAGCGCCCCGTGCAGGGCGCCCGCCGCGCCGCCCTCGCTCTGCATCTCAACCACGGTCGGCACGCCGCCCCAGATGTTGGGCCGTCCCTTGCTCGACCACTCGTCGGCGAGTTCGGCCATGGGCGAGGACGGGGTGATCGGGTAGATGCAGCAGACGTCGTTGAGCCGGTAGGCGGCGGAGGCCGCGGCCTCGTTCCCGTCGATCGTCACCCGGGTCATCGCTCCTCCTCGGGGACCATGTCGATCGCGTGCACCGGGCACTGCTCGGCGCAGGCGGCGCAGCCGGTGCAGCGGTCGTAGTCGAATTCGTAGCGGTGCCCCTTGCACAGCTTGATGACCGCGTCCTCCGGGCAGGCGCCGACGCAGCCGTCGCATTCGAAGCAGTTGCCGCAGGACAGGCAGCGGGCTGCTTCGCGGATGGCCTCGGTCTCCGTCAGCCCCCCAGTCACCTCAGCGAAGTCGGCGATGCGAGTCACCACGGGACGTTCCGGCTGGCGGGGTGCTGAAGTTTCCGTGAAGTACCACGGGTGGAGCATCCCGAAGTCCGCTTCCTCGTGCCTGGGCGGCGCCTCGTAGCGCGCTCCGCGCAGGTACGCGTCGATATGGCGGGCGGCCTTCTTTCCGTGCCCGGTCCCGACGGTGACCGTCCGCTCGGCGGGGACCATGTCGCCGCCCGCGAACATTCCCGGGCAGCCGGTCATCATGTCCGGGCCGACGATGACCGTGCCGTCATGCTTGAACTCCACCCCGGGCACGCCGCGCAGGAACTCGGTGTCCGCGTCCTGGCCGAGCGCGAGGATCAGCGTGTCGGCGGCCAGTTCTTCATAACGTCCCGTCGGGCGTGGGTATCCGGACTCGTCGAGTTCCATTACCTCGACGGTCATTTCGGGCCCGTCGAAGGCCGTGATGGTGCGCAGCCAGTTGATCGTGATGCCCTCGCTCTCGGCTGCGGCCGCCTCTTCCTCGTGCGCGGGCATGTGTTCCCTGGTGCGTCGGTAGACGATCAGCGCGTCGCCCGCGCCGAGCCGCCGGGCGGTGCGCGCCGCGTCCATCGCGGTGTTTCCGCCGCCATATACCGCGACCTGCCGTCCGAGCACCGGATGGCCGCCCGCGGCGACCTCGCGCAGGAAGGGGACGGCATCGATGATCCGGCCCGCCTCGCGCGCGGGGATGTCCGCATGCCTGGACAGGTGCGCGCCGACCGCCACGAAGGCGGCGTCGAACCCGGCTCGCTCGGTGTCCAGGTCCTTGACCGTGTATCCGCAGGTGATCCGCACGCCCATGGCCTCGATCCGGCCGATCTCCGCCGTCAGGACGTCGCGGGGGAGGCGGTAGGCGGGGATGCCGTACCGCATCATCCCGCCCGGCTCGGCGCCCGCGTCGCGGATCTCCACCTGGTGCCCGCGGCGGGCGAGGTGGAAAGCGGCAGACAGGCCGCTAGGCCCGGCGCCGATCACCAGCACCCGCTTCCCGGTGGGCTCGGCGGTCTTCATCCCGAACGACCAGTGACGGCTGGTGGCCAGGTCCCCGAGGAACCGTTCCACGGAATGCACCGAAACGGGGCTGTCCAGGTCCCGGCGGTTGCATATGTCCTCGCACGGGTGATAGCAGACCCGCCCGTGGATTGCCGGGAACGGATTATCGTCGGTGAGCAGATGCCAGGCTCTCTCGTAGTCGCCGTCCCGGGCGGCCGCCAGCCAGGCCTGGATGTTCTCGCCCGCCGGGCAGGCGGCGTTGCACGGCGGCAACAGGTCCACGTACACCGGCCTGCGGGCGCGGGACGGGCCGGTCAGGCCCGCACCCTGCACGAGGTCTGGCAGCGGGGTCAGGTCACGCATGCCTTCACGCTGACCCTTGATCGCGGGTACGGGATAGAGCATAAGGTCCCGCGCCCGCATGACCGGGATTGCGGCGCCTGGATAACGTGTCTTGCTCGCCGTCCCGCGTCCCGGTCGCCCGCCTTGAGGGGGGCGAGCTGCTGTCGCCGGTGTCGGCAGCGCCACTAGGTGACGTGCACTCCTCCGCCGGCGAGCATGGTCCGCAAAGCATCTCCCCTTGTTCGTGACCCGTCGGCAGGGACGAGGCTGTTATCGACTCTACTGCTCTCCACGTAGATATACGTGTCTTGCCGTGGGCTCTTATTTGGTGGCGAAGCACCCGGAACAGTAAAGCCGAGATTGGGCAGCTCTTGGACAAGGTCACTGACGTGCTGGCCACGGCGCCAGACTTCACCCTTGCGAGACCCAGACCGCGCGGCTGGTGGTCACCGGGCAGATGATCTCCGACCTGATCATCCTGGGGCCCGCCACCAAGGTCATCGTGGGCGCGGTGAAGCACGGCCGAGCAGACAGGCCGGGTTGATGCCTCGCACAAAACCGCGCCGCGAACCCAGAGCCTTCACGGGCAGCGGCAATAACCTGGCAGCTGAATCAGCCGTCTGGTCGAAGCGGGGGCCGGTACCGCTCGGAACCTGCGGCGCCGCGATTGGCCTGGTTGCCCCGCCAGGGCCGTAGACTGCGGCCGTAAGGTGCCGGTTGCGCGGTCTCCGAAGCGGCCGGGATCATGCGTGTAGGACCAGCTCGACCACCTTCTCTCCCTTATCTTCGCGAACAGGCGGATAGTGGCCTCCCGCTCCTCGGTGCCGGTCGCCTGGACGCCCGCACGCGTACCGATGACGGAGCCTTTGTCCCGCGAACGAGGTTCGACGTGGAGCGCGGAGAGGCTCCCGTCACGTTGCGGAAGAAGCTCATCGGGAGGGGAACACGTTCAGGCTTTTTGCGGGGCTGGTTGTGGCGGTGCCGCGGCGGTGCGCTTGCCGAGCAGGCCGGCCAGGAACATAACGAGCACGCCGATCCCCGCGCCGCACAGCGTCCACAGCAGCCGGTAGCCTTCGGCGCCATAGCTAGACGGCTGTGGAAGGTCGACCAGGATCAGCACTCCCGCGGCGATGGCTCCGCAGTAGAGCGCGTAGTTCCAGAAACGGATCGCCGCCCCGTGCATGAAGAGGACGAGCGCGACCACTTCGAGTCCGCGCTCAATCGCGAAAAGCCGGAGTCCGTGTTCACTGGCGGGTATCAGCAGCAGCAGCGCCGCCGTGGCGGCGCCGATCAGCGCGCCGGCCAGGCGCTGGACGGCCACGAGGGTGGCCTGCTGCAGGCTCGGCTTCATCGCGATCATGGCCGCGATCGGCATCCAGTAGCCGTGCGATAGGTTCAGTCCGAACGCGAGCGCGACGGTACCGCCGATGACGAGAGCCCGGATCACCGCGAACATGATCAGCGGCCCGGTCAGCTTCTGCCGCGAGGTGTCACCAGGCAGCTCCGCCACTGGTTGGGGCCGGTCCTCGCGCCCGCGGATCAGCCAGCCGATAAATGTCACCGTGATCCACAGCGCCGCCCCTCCGGCCCAGGCGAGCACCTGGGCCCAGGTGTAGCTGGTGATGTGGGCGTGATGATGGAAGCTGGACGCTAGCCCGAGGACGACGATGAACCACAAGTTGAGAAGCAGGGCCGTAACGAACCTGCGCACCCCGAACGCGGCCGCTAGGCCGGCCGCCAGCGTGAGCGCGAACGCCGCGAGCACCAGCCAGCCCCAGGCGTCCCCGCCGACGCCAAACCCCAGTGCGGTCACCCCTGCTCCGGCCAGCGCGAAGACGGCGATGTAGGACGCACGGTGCCCGTAGCCGCCTCCGGGGTCATCCAGCATCGCGAACAGCAGGCCGAACACCGCGCTGAGCAGATACTGCTCATACCCGATCGCCCAGAAGACCACGAGCGGCACCAGCGCGACGTCCAGGAACATCACCGCCCGGGGCCAGTTGAGCCCCGGGCGGTTGAGCTCGAAAACCTTCGACAGCCAGCTGGTGACCTTCCCCCGGTGAACGGGCTGTCCTTCTCGTCCGCTTGCGCTGGCCATGGCCAGCCCCCTCGCTTAATCGCCAGCTCTGAGCACCGGCATGGTGCCTGCCCGGGTGCACTGTTCGTTCCAGAGGGACTCAAGCGCGAAGCCGGGACGGCGGGGTCGCAGGTCGTTACCAGCCCTTCGCCCATGTCCCGATGGGGGCATCATTCGCCCTGATTAACCGACGAGACATCACCCCGCTAGGGTGAGTTCACTGTAACGTCGCCGCGCCATCATCGAATATGACCATGGAGCACAGGTCGGCCCTCTAGCCTGCCGTTGAGCTCGCACCAGTCGACCCAGCCCAGCGGGGCGGGCATGGTGGCCGGTCGTCTTGGCGATCATTGTCGCGGCTGGCCTGCACGTGGCGCTGCCAGCCCGCTACCGGGTCCAAGGTCTTCGCCGCTCACCCCCGGCGCGCCTGGAGGGTTCCGGGCGGGGTGGGGGCTGCTGGGGGAGGGGTCGTGGTATATCGGCGCCGACCTGCTGGCCACGGCGAGGGAGCGACGGCGGGTCCGCCGCGACGGGTTCGCCACCCGGGCGGCGGCTGCGGCGCTGGGGGCGCTGGCCTTCCCAGCCGCCCCAGCCGCAGGCCCGGGTCGGGGCTGTCGAGGCGGTCACGGGGCCTGCGGGTTCGAGCCCTTCCCCTATCGCTCTCCGTAATCACACGGCTATTGACCGCTTACCGGGATTTTGCCGTGATCACTTGGCATGGGCGTTTTCGACTTCAATGTCGGCGTGCTCCGCTGGACCTGACGGGTTAAGTACTACGCGATTGGGGCGTTCGGCACCGACCGGTACCCGCCGTTCACCCTGGCCGACGACCCGGGCTACCCGGCACACCTCCTCGGCGGTGCGTGGGCGGCCGAGCGCGCCGGCGCCGCAGGCTCTTCCGGCGCGTCCTGGCCAGGATCATCACCTGCTGATACTGATCGGCGCGGTGGCGCTGCTGTTCACCGGCAGGTACCCGCAGTCGCTGTTCGACCTGGTGCTCGGCCTGAACCGCTGGGCACTGCGCGTGGCCGCCTACGCCAGCCTGATGACCGACCAGTACCCGCCGTTCCGGCTTGACCTCGGTGAGCACGAGCCCGGCGAGCCCGAACCGGACGGGACGTGATGGCCCGGCTGTGCCCGCCCGCCGGGCGGCCGCACTTGGAATCCGAAACCGGAGGTTGACAATGGACTCGTTCTTCAGGCTTCTCGCGGCAGACCCGGCGTTCTTCGTCTCCGCCTGGCTGCTGATCATATTCGCGGGCATCGTGGACACGGACGTGGGCGTGCATCCATTCGGCTACGCGACCTCCATGGTGGTCACGATCGCCTTGTGGCTGACCCTGCCCCCGGCCATTGGCGCAGTGGCCTGCAGCCCCGGCAAGGGCAACGGCAAGGACCCGGGCTGCTGACGCGCTGGCCGCCAGTGGCACGGCACGTCAGCCTGGCATCGTCACTTCCCGGTGGCCAGGCGCACCGGCACCCAGATCAGGGCGGCAGACAGCGCGCCGAGAATGATCCCGCCGACAATGACCTCGACCGCGAGCTGCGTCAGCCCCGGGGCGGAGACGCCCGCATCGGCCCGCACGCTCACCCCGGCCGAACCGTCAGCGTTCATCGCGACCGCCGTCCAGCTGCCGTCCTGCGCGGTCCACCGAAGCACCTGAGTTCCCGTCCCGGCCACCTGGGCGACCCAGATGTCGGCCGTCCGCGGCGGGGAAGGCCGGCCTGCGCCGTTATGGACGGCCAGGCCGCCGGACCCGGTGCGGGTGACCGTCGCGTACGCCGTCCCTGACAGGTAGGCCGCGACCTGGTCGGCGGGACCGATCGCCACGAACACGGGCGTGCCCGGGCTGACAGCGGTGACCCGCACCCGCACATCGCCGACCAACCCGGTCAGCAGCAGTCCCCAGCCCAGGCCGAGGCGCTCGCTGGCCAGCGCGTACCCGGTGGTCGAGTAAGCCGTCGTGCCCGTCGTAACGTAGCCGTCGTGGCGCAAAGCCAGCCCGGCCCACATTGCGGCCCCACCCCCGCCGAGCAGCACGAGCGATACCAGGGCAAGCACCGAGCCCATCACCAGCGTGAGGAGGCGCCCGGCGGTCCAGCTGCCTCCCGGCCCGGGAAGCTTTCCCGCACCACCGGACCCGCCCGGGCCGTCGGAGTCCGCGGAAGTCGTGCGCGAAAAGCCCGAAGCCATGGTTATCGCACTCCTCAGACGCACGGTAGGGATGAGGCCCGGGCCGGATCCGGAGCTTCGGATCGCCGGGTTCCCAGGCGGGTGAGCCAGGCGGCGAGCTGACTGGCTTCGGCGGCCTGGCAGCGGAAGCCGATGTAACCGTCTGGGCGGACCGCGATCAGACCCCGGCCGGGCACGCTGCTAAGACGGTGGACGTTCACCAGCGGGATCGCCGACGGCACGTCGAGCCGGTCCGCGTCGCGGTCCAGCAGGATGTGCACCCCGGGCCGGGCAAGCAATTCATGCAAGCGGATGCTGAGCCCCTCCGATACCACGAACCGGTCGGGCAGCCGGTCCCCCGCGCGCGGCCCGCCGCGCCGGCGTGGCATCCCCTCCACCGACAAGGGGCTGTCGCGATAGCTAACCCTCAGCTGCGACACCAGCCGGATCCCCTCGGTGACCAGGCGGCGGCGTCCGGTCAGCAAGGGCACGACCGAAGCGGCGAGCGGCGCGAGGCGCCCGCGGACTGCGGACGCGACAGGTCCCGTGGAGGCTTCGGCCCAGAACGCGAGGTGGGTCATCAGCAGGACCTGGCGCGCCACTGGCCGGCGTTCAGCGTCGTAGGAGTCAAGCAGCGGAGCACAGCCCGGCTGGGCCGCGGCGAAGGCGAGCTTCCAGCCGAGATTGGCCGCGTCCTGAACGGCGGCGTTCATCCCCTGGCCGGAGGCCGGGGAGTAGGCGTGGGCGGCATCCCCGGCCAGGAACAGCCGGCCCTGCCGGAACCGGCTCGCCACCCGGTGCTGCAGCCCGATGCGCGAGGACCAGGCAAGGCTGGCGAGCCGTGCGCCAAGGCCTGCCTCGTCCATCAGCGCCTGCAACTCGGCGGCGGGCACCGGGGGCCCGAACTGCCCGGGCGGCAACAGTCCAGAACCTGCCGGCCGGGTCGCGAGCAGCCGCCAGGGCGCCTGCTCGCCGAGGCGGAAGAGGAACAGCAGTCCCTGCCCCGTGGCTGCGATGGTGGCGGCGTCATCGGCGAGATCACCATCCAGCTCGGCATCGGCCAGGATCACCTCAACGGGATACTGGCGCCCGGGCCAGCGGATGCCTGCCTGGGCACGTACCATGCTGGTGGGGCCATCACAGCCGGCCACGAAGCCAGCAAGAATCTCCTCGGCCCCGCCCGGCGACCGCAAGGTGGCCAGCACGCCCTCGGGACCGTCGTGCAGCCCCACCAGTTCGGTATCGCGCTCCACCCGGACCCCGCGGACGCCAAGGGCCTGCGCGAGCACCCGCTCCACGTCCGTCTGCCGGATGAGTGACAGGTGCGGGAAGGGGGTGCCCGGCAAGGCAAGGCCGGCCAGCATGACCCGGACTGTGCGTGAGCCTAGCCGCAGGTCCGCCGCGGGCGCGGTGTCCGCCCGGCCCAGCAGCGCTGCCGTGACCCCGAGCGGGCGCAGCACTTCAAGGGTACGGGGGTGGATGATCAGCGCGCGGGAGGGCCGGTCGGCCTCCCGCCGCCGGTCGACGACCCGTACGACGGCACCGTGGTCGCGGGCTTGCAAGGCGAGAGCCAGCCCGGCCGGGCCCGCGCCGGCCACCAAGATATCCGTCGGGACCTTGTGCGCCTTCACGTTGTGCGTCCCGGCGTCTGCCTCATGCGACTGCCGCCAGACGCCACCATTCCGCCGCATCCGGAGCAGTGCTGGCCAGCACGTGCGGTGTTTCCAGCAGGACGTCGCGGCGCAGGCCGGGCAGCACCACATAGTGGACCGATCCTGGCACCGACACCAGGGCCAGTACCCGCCACAGCGCCCTGGCGTAGCTCTCGGCGAGCTGCGGCCCGTCCCACTCGTACATGCCCCGGTAACGGCCGCGTTCGTCGTGGGCGAGCCACAGCTTCGACACGAAGCCAGGGAAGCCCGCGAACAGCGGGGTATTGAGCAGGCTCTCCAGGCGGAACGCGGCGTGCCAGCGGCCGTCCACGGCCCGCAGTCGGAACTCCACGACGAGCACGCACGGGTCAAGCGTCGGGTCCCGGTCCACGACCGTCTCCCGGTACACCCGCCCCGAGGTACCGTCGGCGAAACGCAGCAGCATCCCCGTCCGGCCCCTGGGCAGGCGCATCCGGTGCTGCCACAGCAACCGCACGGTGCTCGCGAAGCAGCCTGCCAGCTCCCGTAGCGCCGCCGGGTAAGCGAGCGGCGGCCGCTCGGCCACGACTGCCGCGCGGCGAGGCGACTGAGTCGAACCTTCCATTGACCTCACCTCACGAGTTACGAATGCCGCACTGGGACCGGCTAGAAAACACCTGTGCGGTGCGAGGCGCGCACGCGAGGGAACGGCCGGTATATATTGCGGGTACCCAGGAACCTGAGCCGATCACCGGGTTGCACATTCTCGTACAGCCTGTCCGATATGTTGGCCCTTGCCTCGACTCCCGTGTCAATTTTCACCAGCACCCGGTGGACGAAGTTCGCGCCGACCGGATAGGCGGCGGGCTCAAGCTCTTTGCCTAGCTTCCTTACGACCGTGCACATCATGCTGGTCACCTCCTCCGCTACCGTCCCAGCAGAGTTACCTGTCTACGTTTCTATTCCAGGCTGGGCACGATGATCCCTGTAGGGCCAAATGGCCCGGCAAAGGTCCCGGAACGCGGAGGGGATGCATGCCGGGCGAACGCATGGTGCCACCGGGGTGCGAGGCTGCCGCTCCCGCGGCGGTACGGGGTACCGCCGGTTCTGGCTGCGCGGCGACCTGCTGGCCGGGGTGCGCTCACCACAGGCCACAGCGCTGCGGACGTGCGTGCGGCTTTCTCCTGCTCCTATCAGACCTTGACCCCTGAAAGCGCGCGCCTGTTCCGCCTACTTGGCATGCACGCAGGTCCGGACATCAGCCTTGAGGCAGCGGCCAGCCTCTGCGCCTTGGAACTCGGCCGTACTCGCCGTTGTCTGACCGAGCTTGAAATTAGTCACCTGATCACGCAGCATGCCCCCGGTCGCTACAGCTTCCACGACCTGCTCCGCGCCTACGCCACCGATCTAGCCTCCGCTTGCGATAGCGAGCCCGAACGCGGGCGCGCGCTACGACGAGTCTGGGACTTCTACGCACACACCGGCCACACCGCAGACCGCCTCATGGACCGGCATCGGTTCTCTGTATCCCTCCGGCCATCGAAGTGTGCCATCGTATCGGCGAGAGCTACTACCTCGCCGATACTCTCGACCGCCTCGGCCATCCCTATGCGGCCCTCGGCCGCGGCGAGCATGCTCTTGCGATTTGGCGGCAGGCACTTGACTTTTACCAGCGGCAAGGACGCGTTCAGGACGCTGATCGTGTCCATCAACAACTCGACGCGCTGAACCAGTCGAACGTTGGACGGCCGCGCTTTAAGCCCGACGCTGGCCAGCGGGCCGCACATTCGTAGCCGCAGAGTGAGCCCGGGCGTGGTTCCGGGGCCGTTCCTGCGGCGCAAAGCAGCGGGCGCGAAAACCACATGGCCGTGCTGCCCGAGGGGCGGGTCACAGCCACTTCTGGCGGGCTGCTTCCCATGCGAGTTGGGTCCGGGTTCGGACGTGCACGGTGTCCATCAGCGCCCGGACCCGGCGCTCGACGGTGCGCGAGCTGAGGTGGAAGTGGTCCGCGATCGCCTGATCGGTCAGGCCAGCCACGAGCAGGGACAGAAGACGGCGATCATCGGGGGTGATTGGGGATCCCTGGGGGTCGCCGGTTATCCCGAAGTTGAGATGGTGCAGGGTTACGGCCGTCTCCCAGACGTATTCGAAGAGGGCTAGCAACGAGTCCAGGATCGCGCCGTCGGTCACGAAAAGCCCGACGGGACGCTCCTCTCGGTGGTGCAGGGGCAGCAGCGCCATCTTCTTGTCGACGGCCAGCAACTTTACCGGTACGAGCGTGTGCACGCGGACCTGATAGTCGCTGCCGGGCGTTTTCCTGATGGCTTCGAGCGTGCCCGGTGCGCGCAGCAGTTCCAGGTCGAGCACAAGTCGTCCGCGGTACGCGTCATAGTCGCCCGCGGGATCGGTTTCGTGGATGGCGATGACCGGCGGCTTCACCATATTCAGCGTCTCGGTGCGAGCGGACGCCAGCATCGCGCCGGTCCGCTCCCGTATTGCGTCGGCGCCCTTGATCACCTCGAAGACGCCGGCGTCGTCGGTTTCCGCGCTTGCGGCTCGGTAACGCGCGGTGAGTTGGCCGAGCGCGCCGCGCGCCGCGCTCAAGCCAGCGAGCTCGCGGGTGATCACCACGTCTACCATGGGCGGTGACGGGCTGCTCCCGAGCAGATGCCGATAAAGGGCGTCTTCGCCATCATCCGGTCCGGACTCTTCCGGCACGGCGGTCACAGCCAGTTCTGTCTGGCCGCCTCCCAGGCCAGCTGGGTCCGGGTGCGGACGTGTGCCGACTCCATCAGCGCCCGGATCCGACGTTCGATTGTCCGCACGCTGACCCGGAAATGTCCGGCAATGGCCTGATCTGTAAGGCCCGCCAGGAGCAGTGAGAGAAGTCGGCTGTTCTCGGGAGTGAGTGGGGACTGTTCCGGATGAGCGGTCTCGGCGTGGGCGGCGGACGGCAGGGACACCGCGGTCTCCCATACGTAGTCGAAGAGCGCGAGAAACGAGTCCAGCACGGCACTCTTCGTGATCAGCACCCCGACCGGAGTGATGTCATCCTGCCGGACGGGCAGCAGCGCCATCGAGCGGTCGATGGCCAGCATCTTCACCGGCACGAGCGTGTGAACGCGAACCTCGTAGTGCTTGCCCGGTCTGTCGGCAATCGCGTCGAGGACATCGGCGTCGGTGACCATGTCCTTGTCGAACACTACGCGGCCGTGTACCGCGGCGCCCGGCTCTACGTGCTCGGCGGGTAGCAACGAGGTGAGCGGTGGCTTGATCATGTTCAGGGCCTCGGTCCGGGCCGAGGTCACCATCTCGCGAGTGCGCTCGTGTATGGCCCCGGCCCCCCTGATCACCTCGAAGACGCCGACGCCGTCGGCTTCCAGCCGCTCGGCCCGGTATCGTGCCGCGAACTGACCGATCCGGATCTGCGCCTCGCGCAGGTCGGCCAGCTTGCGCAGGATCGCCGCGTCCACCACACCCGGCGGTTCCGCCGCGAAGCGCTCCGGCTGGCCCGACAGCCGGAGCACGAAGCCGGCGCCCTCGAGTCGGGCGAGCGCGCGGCGTGCCTGTGCGTCGCCCAGGGCAGTCCCGGCTTGCACGTCCGCTACCGTCGAAGGCGTGCTCCCCAGTAGGTACGCATAGACAGCGTCTTCCTCATCGCCCAGTCCCAAGGCGTGCAGCACGGCCCGCTCCCTCCGCACTAAACCCGCTCTTTCTGCGAAGGTAAATCCGTTCAGTTTCCAACGGAATAGCACCAGACAAAGAATTTTAGATTTTTCACGCTTTTAACATTGAGCCACATTGTGTACTGAAACCTGTCGTTATCCCGTCATTGGCAGGTTGTCGTCACGGAATGTCATTGAGGGGTGCGTGATCGGTGCTTAATGTCCGATGAGGGAGCGGTTCCGGTGAGGTACCGCTCCCGGGTGCGCGCACCGCCGGACATCGCGGTGCGCGTTAATGTTCAGCGCCGAGGAGCGTACATGCGTCCACCAGACAGATTGCGATCTATCGCCAGGGCCGTCGTCGTGACGGCCGCAGTCCTGCTCGCCATCCCGTTGCTAGCGGCCACGGCACTGGCCGCCACCACGGTGCCGTCGTCCGCGCCGTCGTCCAATCCCGCTTCCGCTCATGCGGGTAAGGCCGTTCCCACTCCCGCCGGCAAGCCCGTTCCCGCCACCGGCGGCAAGGCCGCCGGGAACCCGGCGGCGCGGGTCGCGGTGCACCCCACACGGGACACCTGCGCCCCGATGCCCAAGCCAGGCTACTCAACCTGCTTCGCGGTCAAGCGGACGGACGTGCCCGCGCACAAGGGGCTGTTCGTCGCGGCGCAGGCTCCTGCTGGCTACGCCCCCTCGGACCTGCAGAGCGCCTACGACCTGCCGTCATCGACGGCGGGCGGCGGCGAGACCGTGGCGATCGTGGACGCCTACGACGACCCGACTGCCGAGGCTGACCTGCAGGTCTACCGTGCGCAGTACGGGCTGCCCGTCTGCGACAACGCGAACGGCTGCTTCACCAAGGTGGCGCAGGACGGCAGCGACAACTACCCGGCACCTGACCCCAGCTGGGCGACCGAGATCTCGCTCGACGTCGACATGGTCTCGGCGATCTGCCCGAACTGCCACATCCTGCTGGTCGAGGCGAACAGCAACTCGAACTCCGACCTGTACACGGCGGAGAACGAGGCCGTGTCGCTGGGCGCCAAGTACGTCTCCAACAGCTGGGCCGGGGCGGAAGACCCGTCCGAGCTGACCGCCGACCAGACGACGTTCGACCACCCTGGCGTCGTTATCACGGCGGCCACCGGTGACGACGGTTACGGCCCCCTGTACCCGGCATCGTCCCAGTACGTCACCGCGGTTGGCGGGACGACACTGACCCAGGATTCCAGCGTGGCCCGCGGCTGGACCGAGACCGCGTGGTCCGGTGGCGGTAGCGGCTGTTCCGCCTATGAGCCCAAGCCGTCCTGGCAGACCGACACCGGGTGCGCCAACCGTACCGAGGCGGACGTGTCCGCCGTCGCCGATCCTGACACCGGCGTCGCCGTGTACGACACGACCGGTGACTCGGGCTGGGGTGTCTGGGGCGGCACCAGCCTGGCCACTCCAGTTATCGCCTCGGTATACGCCCTGGCCGGCACCCCGGTCTCGGGCACGTACCCGTCGTCCTACCCGTACGCGGACACCGCGGCCCTGAACGACGTCACCAGCGGCAGCAACGGCTCCTGCAGCCCGGCCTACCTCTGCACCGCCGGCACCGGCTACGACGGGCCGACCGGCCTCGGCACGCCCGATGGCGTGGCCGCGTTCACCACCGGGCCGCACGGCACGGTCTCCGGCACGGTCACCGACGAGTCGACCGGCGATCCGGTATCCGGGGCGCAGGTTACGGTCGGCAACGCCACCACGACCACCGGGACGGACGGCTCTTACAGCCTGTCGGTACCGGTGGGAACCTATACCGTATCCGTCAGCGACTTCGGCTACGCGTCGGCTTCTGACACCGGCGTGTCGGTCACCGACGGCGGGACGGACACGGAGAACTTCGCACTGCAAACCGAGCCGAGCGTCACCGTCACCGGGCTGGTGACCGACGGATCCGGCCAGGGCTGGCCGCTGTACGCGAAGGTCGGCGTGCCCGGAACGCCGGCGACCACATACACGAACCCGAAGACGGGCGAGTACTCGCTGACGCTGCCGGTGAACGCCACCTACGACCTCACGGTCGACGCGGTGTATCCCGGTTACCAGGAAACGACCCAGGACGTCACTGTCGGAACGTCATCGTTGACGCAGAACGTGAGCGTCCCGGTCGACGCGACGGCCTGTGCCGCTCCCGGCTACCAGTTCGACTACAACGGCAGCACGGAGACCTTCGACAGCACGACCCCGCCCGACGGCTGGACAGTGGTGAACTCCGCGACGTCCACCGGCGGCTGGGACTTCGCCAACTCCTACGGCCTGGGCAACCTCACCGGCGGCTCCGGCGGCTTCGCTGAGGCTTACAGTGACGCCCCCGCTGACAACCTCGATACCGAGCTGGTCAGCCCGGTCGAGGACTTCAGCAACGACGCCACGCCGTACGTGCAGTTCGACTCCGACCTCTTCGGCTGGTTCGGCGACGTCGAGGACGTCGACGTCAGCACCGACGGCGGCCAGACCTGGACCAACGCCTGGGAGAGCACGGGCTACCCGGGCACCGGCGTCACCGACACAGCGATCCCGCTGCCGATGGCCGCGGGCAAGCCCGACGTCCAGCTCCGCTTCCACTACGTCAGCGCTGACGGCTTCTACTGGGAGCTCGACAACGTCTTCCTCGGCAACCGGTCCTGCGACCCGGTTCCCGGCGGCCTCGTCGAGGGCACCGTGAAGGACGGCAACACCAAGGACGGCGTCAACGGCGTCACCGTGACGAGCGCGTCCGCCCCGAGCGTGACAGCCACGACGGGACCGGCCGCCTCGGGCAGCGGGGACGGGTTCTACTACCTGTTCGCGCCGGGCAAGGGCAGCCAGCAGTTCACCGCGGCCAAGAGCGGGTACACCAGCCTGACCCAGAGCGTCAATGTGGCGGCCAGCTCCGTGACGGCGGGGAACTTCACGCTGCAGGCCGGGCAACTCACCGTGACGCCGGCCTCAGTCAGCAAGACGGCCAAGATGGGGAACTCCGCCACCCAGAACCTCACCTTCAAGGACACCGGCAAGGAACCGGTGAATGTCAAGCTGAGCGAGCAGTCGGGCTCGTTCACCCTCCAGGACGCGGCCGCGGGCACCGGCAACAGCGCGACCAGCAAGGGCGCGCCGCTAGACGACGTGAAGGGCACCTACAGCCCGCTGTCGGCCGAGATGCTCGCCAGGACCGATCCGGCGGCGCTGAAGCAGCGGTCGGCGGCGAGCCAGCCGTCCGACGCGCCGTGGGTCTCGATCGCCGACTATCCGACCGGGATCATGGACAACGCCGCCGCCACCGACACCGCCACCGGTGACGTCTACTCGGTCGGCGGCGTCGACAGCAGCCTGTCCACCACAGCCGCTGCCGACGTCTATGACCCGTCCACGCAGGCGTGGACGGCGCTGCCGGCGATGACGACCGCGACCGAAGCGCCGGGTGCGGCGTTCGTCAACGGGAAGCTGTATGTGATCGGGGGCTGGGCCAGCACCGGGGACCCGACTGGCGCCACGCAGATCTACGACCCGTCAACGCAGACGTGGTCGGCCGGCGCGAGCGAGCCCACCCCGCTGGCGGGATCCAGCGTGACGGAACTCAACGGCGAGATCTACGTCATCGGCGGCTGCGACGTGTCCAACTGCGGGTACACGTCCGTCCAGATCTACGACCCCGCCACCGACTCGTGGAGCACCGGAGCCGATTACCCAACGCCGATCGCCTGGGAAGGCTGCGGGGCGATTAGCGGCGACGTCTACTGCGCCGGCGGCACGACGGGGGCGACAACCGACACCTCCGCCGCCTACGAGTACAACCCGGGCAGCGACAGCTGGTCGGCGCTGCCGCCGATCCCGATCGACCTGTGGGCAATGGGCTACACCGCGTCCGGCGGCGAACTGCTGCTCTCCGGCGGCGTGACCGGCGGCTTCAACACGGTCACCAACCAGGGCTACGCCTACAACACCTCCTCCGGCACGTGGACGGCGCTGCCGAATGCCAACACCAGCGACTACCGCGGCGGTAGCGCCTGCGGAATGTACCGGATCGGCGGCTCTGACCTCGGATTCGACCCGCAGGACGTCGCCGAGGAACTTCCGGGCTACGCGTCCTGCGGGGTCTCTGACGTGCCGTGGCTGTCGGAAAGCGAGGACACACTGACGCTCCAGCCAGGGGCGTCCGCGACCGTCGCCGTCACGCTGGACGCGGGCGACACGTCGGTGACCCAGCCGGGCACCTACACGGCGTCGCTCGCGGTCACCGACGACACTCCCTACAGCACGCCGGCTGTCGGCGTGTCCCTGATCGCCACGCCGCCGAACACGTGGGGCAAGATCACGGGCACCGTCACCGGCACGGCCTGCAACGGCACGCCGGAATCGCTCGCCGGGGCGACGGTGCAGATCGACACCTGGGCGAACAGCTACACGCTGAAAACCGGAAGCGACGGGAGTTACGCGCTCTGGCTCGACCAGCGCAACAACCCGCTGACCGTCATCGTCGCCGAGGACGGCTGGCAGCCGGTCACCGGCACCGTCAAGATCGCGAAGGGACAGGTAACGACGGAGAATTACACGCTGAAACCAGACTCCTGCTGACAGCGCGGTAGATACCGCCGATCCCGGGTGTCCCGTCCGTCAGGACGGGGCACCCGCCCGGCATCGTCCCCGTCTCCCCGTGGCGAAGCTCCAGCGGAAGGGTCCCGGGGTTGTGCCGTTGGGCGCGTCGGGAGGTTGGTGGTTAGCCTGTCGGAGTGATCGCTGCGCTGGCGGTGGAGAATTACCGGTCGTTGCGTCGCCTAGTGGTGGCGGCGGAGCGGCTAAACGTGGTGACAGGGGCGAACGGGACCGGGAAGTCGAGCGTGTACCGGGCGCTGCGGCTGCTGGCTGACTCGGCGCGCAATGGCGCGGTGGCGGCGCTGGCCCGGGAGGGCGGCCTGGAGTCCGCGCTGTGGGCTGGCCCGCCGCGGGCCGGCCGGCCGTCGCGGCGGAGCCGGCCGCTGGTGGATGGCCGTAACGAGGGCAGGCTGCTGCTGGGCTTTGCCGGGGACGGTTTCGGATACGCGATGGACCTGGGCCTGCCGCCCCCGGCGCCGCCGGGGGTAACGATGTTCGGGTCTGATCCGGAGATCAAGGTCGAGTCCGTGTGGGCCGGGCCCGTGCTGCGGCCGGCCGCCCTGCTCGCCGAGCGTCATGCCGCCGGCACGGTGCGGATCCGCGCCGCCGGCGGGGACTGGACGCGGCTGCCGTATAACCTCAGGCCGTTCGACAGCATGCTCAGCGAGGTTGCCGATCCGCGGCGGGCGCCGGAACTGCTGGCGCTGCGCGAGCGGATCCGCTCCTGGCGTTTCTATGACCATCTGCGCACCGACGCGCAGGCTCCGGCCCGCGCGGCGCAGGTCGGCACGCGCACGCCCGTGCTGAGTCACGATGGCGCCGATCTGGCAGCCGCCTTGCAGACGATCCGCGAGATCGGCGACGACGAGGCCATGGACGGCGCCATCGACCGCGCCTTCCCCGGCAGCAGCATCCAGATCACCGACGCCGGCGGCCGGTTCGAGCTGCGCCTGCGCCAGCGGGGGCTGATGCGAGCCCTGCGGGCGGCCGAGGTCTCCGACGGAACCCTCCGCTATCTGCTGTGGGTGGCCGCCCTGCTGACTCCCCGGCCGCCCGAACTGCTGGTGCTGAACGAGCCGGAGACTAGCCTGCACCCCGATCTGACCGGCCCGCTGGCCGACCTCATCATCGCCGCCTCCGCCAGCACCCAGATCATCGTCGTCACCCATGCCCAGCCGCTGGTGACCGCGCTGCAGGACGGCTCGGCCCGCACGATCAAGCTGATCAAGGACGATGGCAGAACCCTCATCGACGGCCAGGGCACCCTCGATGAACCCGCCTGGCACTGGCCCGGCCGCTGACACCAGCCCAGCCCGCAGTCGAAGTCCTACGGGTGTTGCCAGCTCACCCGCGTCTGGTGGCCTCGGTTACGGCCGAGGCGGGCTTACCGGGGCGACGGCCAGGGGAAGGATCAGTTCGTCCATCACCTGGGCAGTGAAACTGGCGTCGGGGAGTTCGCCGAAGATGAGCAGGTGGTGGATGACCAGGGCGGGGAAGACCGAGACCAGCAGGTCTAGGTTGCGGCCAGGCGGAATCTCGCCCCGGGCGGCGGCTCGTTCGAATGCTTGCCTGAGCCGGACGCCTCCCCGGCCGATGAACTGCTCGCGAATGACCTGTCGGAGTTCGGGGTTGCGGGCCAGCGCGCTGACCATGCCGAGTATCAGCTTGGCGTCGAAGCGGACGTCGGGGGTGTCGGAGCTGCTCGCCAGGGCCTCGAGGTCGCCGCGGAGCGAGCCCGTGTCAGGCACTTCGCGTGGCTTCCTGAGGCAGCGAAGCGCGTCGACCACGAGCTCGGCCTTGCCGGACCAGCGGCGGTAGATGGTCATCTTGCTCGCCTTGGCGCGGGCCGCCACCGCGTCGATGCTCAGGCGGTCATATCCGATCTCGGCCAGCAGCTCAAGCGCGGCGTCGCGGAGCGCGGCGTCACGGGTCGCGTCTAGCTGACGGCCTCGGTGAGCGGCGACCTCCTGGTCCTCATGGCTGGCGGCTTGGTCCATGGTTCCTCTTTCGCACTCCCCGGCGGGTGCCCGATTCGCTGGCCAACACCCTACGGTACAGTTTCGCACTAAAGCGGTACGAGACAGTATCGTATCGCTTTGTCGGCAGGTATCGGGCGGGACGGCGGAGGAGAGCGGAAGCATGTTCGTGCGACTAGGACGGGGCGTCGTCAGGCACCCGTGGCTAGTGATCGGGATCTGGATCGTGGCCGCGGCCGCGATCATCGGGCTAGCGCCGAAGTTGGTCACCTCCAGCAGCGAGTCCTCGTTCCTGCCCAGCCACTACCAGTCCGTGCAGGCTCAGAACCTGCAGCAGAGCGCTTTCCCGACCGCGGCCGCGCCGGGCGCGATCGTGGTGTTCGAGCGGGCGGACGGGGGCAAGCTCACCGCCGCGGACTCGAGCCTCGTCGATAACGTCGCCAGCAAGCTGGCCGCAGACCACATCCCCACGCTGGGCACCATGCAAGCGGGGCCGCCGTCGGCGAACAAGCTCATCCAGACGGTCTCGATACAGATACCCAGCGCCTCGGGTGCCCTCAGCACCGCGCAGACCGACGCCATCGGGACACTCCGGTCTGACCTGAGTTCGCTCGTCGCCGGCACGGACCTCAAGGCGGGCGTGACCGGGACGGTGCCCGAGGACGTCGACTCGGCGTCAACCGGCAACAAGGCGCAAGAGATCGTCTTCCTTGGCACCATCTTGCTCATCATCATCTTGCTGCTCATCATCTTCCGCAGCCCCATCATCGTGCTGCTCCCGCTGCTCACTATCGGCCTCGTCTCCTCGGTCGCCAACGGGCTCATCGACTTCGTGAGCAAGGCGGCCGGCTGGGACGCCGACAGCTTCACGTCGATCCTGCTGATCGTGGTGCTATTCGGGGTGGGCACCGACTACATCCTGTTCCTGCTCTTCCGGTACCGGGAGCGGCTGCGCGCGGGCGAGTCCTCCAAGCAGGCCATGGAGAGCGCCATCGCCCGGGTCGGGCCGGCCATCGCCACCGCGGCCGGCGCGGTGATGATCGCGTTCCTGGCGCTGACGCTGTCCAGCCTGTCGCTGTTCCGCCAGCTAGGACCGGCCCTGGCCATCGCCGTCTTCAGCGCGGCCATCGCCGGGCTGACGCTCGTGCCCGCGGTTGTCTCCCTGCTCGGCACCCGGGTCTTCTGGCCCTCCAAAGCCTGGAAGACCGAGCCGAAGGCGGCGCGGTTCGCTGCTCTCGGGCGGGCGCTCGGTCGGCACCCGGGCCGCTTCGCGGGGACGACCGTGGTGCTGCTCGGCGTGCTCGGGATCGTCTCCTTCGGCTTCCATCCGACGTTCGACCTCACCTCGGGCAACACCTCCACCACCCAGTCCGCCGTCTACGCCAACGTGCTGCTCAAGGGGTTCCCGGCCGGAGACTCCGATCCGACCGACGTGCTCGTGCAGTCGACCGACGGCAAAGCGCTCGATACCGCGTCGCTGACGTCGCTGCGGGCGCAGATCGCCAAGGTGCCAGGCGTGGCCTCGGTGAGCCCGGTGAAGGTGAACGCGAGCGGCGACGTCGCGGACTACACCGTGATCCTGTCGGACTCGGGCGAGTCCGCCGCGGCGATGGACACGGTGCGCGGGCCGCTTGACAACGTCCTGCGCGCCGACACCCCGGCCGGGAGCCGCGCGCTGGCGGGCGGCATCACCTCGGTGTACGTGGACCTCGATTCGGCCATGGAGCACGACTACTCCATCGTGTTCCCGGTGGCCGCCGTGGCGATCCTCATCATCCTGGGACTGCTGCTGCAAAGCGTCGTGGCGCCCTGGTACCTGATGATCTTCGTCGGCCTCGGCTTCGCCGCTACCCTCGGCGCTTCGGTGGGCGTCTTCCAGGATCTCGGCAACCAGAGCGGGCTCACGTTCATCCTGCCGATCATGATGTACCTGTTCGTGGTGGCGCTCGGCACCGACTACAACATCCTGATGGTGTCGCGATTGCGGGAGGAGGCCACCGAGGGCAAGACCCCGCGGGCCGCGGCGGCCGAGGCGCTCAAGCACGCCGGGCCGACGATCGCCTCGGCCGGGCTGATCCTGGCCGGGACCTTCGCCTCGCTGATCCTGGCGGGCGGGTCCACCTTCAGCCAGATGGGCTTCGCGATCTCGTGCGGCATCGTCATCGCGGCGTTCGTGATGGCGATGTTCCTGACACCGTCGGTGACGGCGCTGCTCGGTACCCGGGCGTGGTGGCCCGGGCACCAGAACCGGGGCCGCCACGGCAGTCATGGCGACCCGGCGGCCGGGGACGGCCTGCCAAACGGGCTCGACGCCGCACGCGGAGCGCGCATCTGACAGTTCGTAAGCCACGGAGAGCCCCCCAGCGGTTCGCGGAGGCCTGACGCCTCGGTCCGTGGGCTAGGTTTCAGGTATGCCTTCGATCGACGACATCGCGGCGGAGTACGTGGAGCGGGCCGCCACCGCAGACCCGTGCTACGCCACTTACGCCGGGGTCGCGGGGCACGACCACGAGCTGGCTGATCTGAGTGCTGACGGGTTCGCCGGCCGGGCCGGGCTGGATCGCTCAACCCTCGCGGCACTTGACGCGGCCGAAGCCCCGCAGCCACGCGAGCAGGTCGCGCGTGCCGCGATGCGCGAGCGCCTGGCAGTGGCGGTGGAGCGCTATGACGCCGGGGACACCACCAGCGAGCTCAACACCATCAACAGCTGGGTGCAGACGGTACGCGAGGTCTTCGACCTGATGCCCACCGACGGCGAGGAAGCCGCTGTCAACATCGCCAGGCGGATGGCCGCGGTGCCGCGGGCTTACCGCCAGTTGTCCGCGACCTTGCTCGACGCGGCCAGGAACGGCCGCTCCGCCGCCAGGCGGCAGGTCGAGGAGGTCGCCGCGCAGTGCGCGGCGTGGGCCAGGCCGGGTGATTCCTTCTACTCAGAACTGGCCGGGCGGCTGACCGGAGTCCCGGACTCGCTGCGCGCGGAGCTGGCCGCGGCCGCGCGGGCGGCCACGGCCGCCACGGCCGAGCTTGGCGCCTTCCTCGACCGCGAGCTGATGCCGCTGGCCAGGGAGCGGGATGCCTGCGGGCCCGAGGTCTACGCGCGGGCCTCGCGGCACTTCCTCGGTGCCGACGTGGATCTGCGCGAGGCTTACGCCTGGAGCTGGGAGGAGATCGCCCGGCTGCGGGCCGAGATGACACGGGTCAGTAACCTGATCCGTCCCGGGGCCACCGTGCAGGAGGCCATGGCGATCCTGGACGAAGACCCGGCCCGGCGCGTCGAAGGGCGCGAGAACTTCCGTGCCTGGATGCAGGCCACGGCCGAGCGCACCATTTCGGAGCTGCACGGGACGCACTTCGACATCCCGCAGCCCGCGCACCGTATCGAGGCCGTGATCGCACCCACTAACGACGGAGGGATCTACTACACAGAGCCCTCCGAAGACTGGTCCCGGTCCGGGCGGATGTGCTGGTCGGTGCCGGACGGCGTTGAGACCTTCTCCACCTGGAAGGAAGTCACGGTCGTCTACCACGAGGGCGTGCCCGGCCATCACCTCCAGGTGTCGCACGCCATGGCTGAGAAGGAGAGCCTGAACCGCTGGCAGCGCATGTCCTGGGTATCCGGCCACGGCGAGGGCTGGGCGCTCTACGCCGAGCGGCTCATGGGAGAGCTCGGATACCTGGATGACCCGGGAGCATACCTAGGTATGCTCGACAGTCAGCAGCTGCTCGCCGCCCAAGTGCCCCTGGACATCGGGGTGCACTTGGAACTGGATGTTCCAAAGGGCACCGGCTGGCGCGAAGGCGAGCGCTGGACTGCGGAGATCGCCTGGGAGATCCTGCGCGCCCACTCCAGCTGGGATGAACGGCAGCTGCGCTCCGAGCTACGCCGCTGCCTCGGCATGCCGGGTCAGGCACCTTCATACAAGCTTGGTGAACGCACCTGGCTACAGGCCAGGCAGGATGCCATGGCACGGGCCGCGGGAGCCCTCAGCCTCAAGGACTTTCACGCCAGGGCACTCAGCCTGGGCGCCATGGGTCTTGACCCGATGCGCGAGGCGCTTGCCCGCGTTTAAGGACACTCAGCAAAGCAGTGATTGCCCGCGTTGTCGCCGCGGGCGACGCCGGCCAGCCGCCCGGCCAGTTCCTGGCGGCTCCTCTCCGCACGACCAGGGCCGTCCGGCTCCCGCTTCGCCGATGACGTATTCCTGCCTGCTATTCGAGACCAGCCCGGAATCGGATGGGTGAAGGACACGCCGAAGCGGACTGGCGTACCGGAATGGCCGGGGTAAACGCCGGCCCGGACGGTTCTTCGAACAATCCGCCTGCTGCGCGCTGAGCCGGCCAATCCGCCGCACGGACAGCTTCGAATACGTCACGTGATGACGAGGCGGAACCAGATGGGTACGTGGTGCTATCCCGTGCTCTCCGCCGATAACGAGCGGCATGACGGCTAGGGCGTAGTTGCGTTCCAGGCGTGCACGTTGGCGGAACCAGCGGGATCGTGACTGGTGGCGGCGTCGCCATTCGAGCCAATGCCGCGGGCCCCGCCGCGCCCCAGCGCTGGTGCGTGAAGGACCGGTCCGGTATATGAAGGACAGGTCCTGCCGCGCTAAGAAAGGTCAGCCGTGAGCGATTCCCCGACGTATGCCCCCTTCACCGTGAGCCAGGCGCCAACCGCGATGGTGAGCAGCGTCGACCAGCTGGCCTCCGCGGCGGGCTTGCGGGCCCTGCTCGCGGGCGGCAGCGCCGTCGACGCCGCGGTGGCGGCCAACGCCGTGCTGAGCGTGACCCTGCCCAACCAGTGCGGACTCGGCGGCGACCTGTTCGCCCTGGTGCACAGGTCCGGCGAGGACCCGGTGGCGCTGAACGCGTCCGGCCGGGCCGGCTCCGGCGCCGACCCGGCGGCGCTGCGGGCGGACGGCCACCAGGTCATGCCGTTCCGGCGGCATCTCGGCAGCGTCACCGTCCCTGGTTGCGTCGACGGCTGGCTGGCCCTGCACGAGCGGTTCGGGCGGCTCGACCTGCCCGCCGTGCTGGCCGCCGCCATCGGCTACGCCCGCGACGGCTTCCCCGCCTCGCCCTTCCTGGCGGGGGCGGTCACCGGCGCGGCGGAGGACATCCGCCAGGAGATGGCGGCCGAGGGCGGGCTGGCCATCGGGCAGCGGGTCCGGCGGCCCGATAACGCCCGGCTGCTGGAGACCATCGCCGCTGTCGGGCGGGCCGGCTTCTACCTCGGAGAGTTCGGCGAGGCGCTGGTCCGCCTGGGCGCTGGCCAGTTCACCGAGGCCGACCTGCGCGTGGACAACGCCGACTGGGTGACGCCGCTTTCCGTCCGGGCCTGGGGCCGGGACGTCTGGACTGTCCCGCCCGGCAGCCAGGGCTACCTGACACTGTCCGCCGCCTGGATGGCGGACCAGATCGGCCTGCCCGAGGACCCGGCCGATCCGCTGTGGGCGCACCTGCTCATCGAGGCGACCCGCCAGGCCGCCTACGATCGCCTTGACGCGCTGCACGACGGGGCGAACGGGCCGGAGCTGCTGAGCCCGGACCGGCTCGGGCCGCGGGTCGCCCGCATCGACCCGGAGCGGGCGGGGCGACTCCGCCCGCCGGCGGCCAGGGGCGGGACGACCTACCTGTGCGCGGTGGACGGCGACGGCATGGCCGTCTCCCTCATGCAGTCCAACGCGATGGGTTTCGGCTCCGAGCTGGTTGTCCCCGGGACCGGCGTGTTCCTGCACAATCGCGGCATCGGGTTCAACCTCAGCGACGGCCATCCGGCCGAGTACGGGCCGCGCCGTCGGCCGCCCCACACCCTGGCGCCTGTCCTTGTCACCGAGACCGGCCGTCAGCTCGCGGCCGTGCTCGGCACTCGTGGCGGTGACGCCCAGCCGCAGGTGGTCCTGCAGCTGCTGGCGCTGCTGCTGAACGCGGGCCGGGACGCGGCGGACGCGGTCGCGGCCGGCCGGTGGATGCTGGCCCATCCGGGAGGCGGCACCGGGTTCGAAACGTGGGCCGCGGGCGGGGAAGTCCGGGTGGGGGTGGAGGAGCATGCCCCGCCTGCCTGGGCCGAGGGTCTGACGAGGCGCGGCCACGCCGTCGAGGTCCGCGGGCCGTTCGCTCACGAGTTCGGCCACGCGCAGGCGATCGTGCGCCGGGCGGGCGGGCTGGAGGGCGCGGCCGACCCTCGCTCGCTGGCCGGCGCGGCCATCGGCTTCTAGGAAGGCTCCTATCCAGTCGACGACCAGTCCACGCCATCTGGCCTCGCCCACCAGGCCGGTGCGGGTGATCAGCGGGTGATCCGGAGCAGGATCTTGCCGCCTTTCTTCAGGTGGTCGATGGCGTCGGCGATGTCGGTGAAGTCGTAGACCGCCTCGACCGGCACGTGGAGCGCTCCTGATCGCAGGAGGGGGACGGTCTCCGTGATGACCGGGGCGATCTTCGACGGGTAGTCGAAGGCGCCCACGAAGATGTGCTCGGCGGTGATGCCCTTGCGGGCGCCGCGGCCGTCCTTGTCGGTCTCGCTGGGGTTTCCGTTGTAGCTCACCAGGGTGCCGCCGGGCGTGAGGAGCTCGATGAGCTTGTCGGCGACCTCGCCGCCGACGCCGTCGATCGCCAGCTTGATGGCCGCGTGGCCGGTGGCTGCCGCTAGCTGGGCCACGGCGTCGGGTCCGTCGACGACCACGACGTCGGCCCCGGCGGTGGTGAGCTCGTCGGTGACGTCCGGCCTGCGCACGATGCTGGCGGTCCGGTAGCCGCGGTGCCTGGCCAGGGCGATGACGTTGCGGCCGACGCCGCCGTTCCCGGCGGACTGGATTACCCAGTCGCCCTGGGCGAGGGGGACGTACTCCGAGAGGGCGAGGCCCGCGGTGGGCGTGTTGCTTCCGAGCATGGAGTACTGCTGGAGGTCTCCGTCCGGCAGCGGCGCCAGGCCCGCCGCCGGGGCGATCAGGCGCTCGCGCCAGGTTCCGAGGAGCAGCGGCAGGACGACAACGTCCCCGGCCTCGACGTTGGTGACGCCGTTCCCGGCCGCGAGTACCCGGCCGACGCCCTCGTTGCCGGCGACGGCGGGGAGCGGCGGCTGCGCGACGTATCCGCCGACGCGCAGCAGGTCGTGGAAGTTCAGGGGTGAGTAGAGGATCTCCACGAGGACCTCGCCCGGTGCGGGTGCGCCCGGCTGGGGCAGGTCCGCTAGCTTCAGTACCTTCTCGGCCGGGCCGAATTCGTCAAACTGGAGCGCCTTCATTTTCCTGTCCTGTTCGCTTGTCTGGATTTGGGCATGGCGTGGTCTGTCAGCGGGCGGTGATCCTGGTCAGGTCGAGGCTGATCGGCATCCAGGAGCGGTCCGGTGTGCCGTCGGCGTTGCGCGCGAAGACTTCGTGCCTGCTGGCCACCACGAGGCCACCGGCGGTCACGTGCTCGGGCTGGTAGTGCGCGGTCGGTGCCCCGCCGTTGATCTCCGGCTCGTAGTCCAGCCGGGCCAGTTGGCCCTCGGCGTCGAAGTAGTACAGCTGGGTGGGACTGTGCGTGTCGATCGTGGCGGGGAACGTGGCGCGCAGGCCGCGCCAGTTCTGGCCGTTCTCGACCCAGGGGCCGGTCGTCGCGACCTCGACGCCGGGGTAGGTGAGGGCATGCGCGCCGATCAGGGAGATCCAGGTCGCGTAGGCACGGAAGTAGGCGGCCTGGGGGATGCTCCACTTGGTCTCGAAGGTGTAGCCGTCGAAGCTCGCGCGGGGGTGCTCGAGGCGCTCGGCCGTGCCGTCCGCCGCGGTCACCGTCACGACGTCCGCGTCCTTGTCGAATTCGGTGACGCGGCCGGAGGCGTCGGTCAGCCTGATCCGCTGACGGTGAATGTCGGCCACGATGTGCTCGGCACCCGCGAAGTCAGGGACGCCCTTGAACTCCCACAGCAGGCCGCCGTAGACGCCGTCGGCCTTGATCGCGGTGGCCTCGCGCCACCGCTCGGGGGCGCCCTGTGTCGCGCTGATCTCGTCAAGAGGGGTAGACATGCCGCGGTTCTCCTTCGCTCAGCTGCTCCCATTGATCATCACGTCGATGGGAAACCGATCGGTTTCTCATCGATGCCGCCACTATAAACCGATCGGTTTCTGATGTCGAATCTGCGGATGACCCCGAGGGGCGCGGTTGCGTTGGCCGGTCACGCACGGCGGGGCGCCGATTCGGTGACTCCACGCCGCAGTGGGCGACGCTGGCGTCTATCGCCAGTTGTGGAATGAGCGGGATCCGCGGGTGCCGCCGCATCGGCCGATAAGTCCCGAGACCGGCTGACCGTGGAGGACATCGCGCTGCCGGGACTTAGCCGACGCCCGCCTCCCACATGATCATGGGTCGTTCGCGCAAAACCTCAGATCCGGACCGTTTGGCCCGCCCGGTTTAAACCTAAATATCAGTATAAAATGCGCAATTCGGGATACCCCTATAGGGGTATAAATTCCTTGATCATGGGTCGTACATACCGATATATGGCACGAACGACCCATGATCACCTCGGCGGTGCCGTCTGGGTGTTTCCTGGGGCGTGCCCGCGTCCTGTATAGGCGGATTTATCCGGGCAGGAACGCAGGCTTCGGAGACCTGTACGGCCCCTGTGGCGCTAACGACCCATCGAACGAGCCCTGACTGCCCGCGTAACCGACCGAGACGCGGCCGCGCCGCCCCCTCGTGGAGGACGGCGAGCTGGCGGGTGGGGAAGTTCATGCGGGCACTGGTTCGCTTGCGGGCTCCGCCGGGGGACCGGGATAATTCCCGGCGTGGACGAACTCATCCTCCGCACGATCGTGATCCAGTTCGATGGCCGTGTGGTCGAGGTGTTCGGCCGCTCCGCTGAAGCCATGCGCGGTCACGTGGCGCTGATGCGGGAGCCGAAGATCGGCAAGCCGGACTACCGGGGACGGTCCGAGGTCCAACTCGACGGGTGCCGGTTCGGTGTCGACGCTGACGAGCTGTCGAAGGCTCGTCCCTTCTTGGACAAGATCACCGCCGCCGTCCGCGCTGCCCAAAGCGAGCGGCAGTCGCGTTGACATTCGCCCTCCCCGGTGAGATTGGCCCGATCGCTAACCGGCAGGGGGAACGCGTCCTCGACATATGCCGATACTGGAATATTATTAGTGCATGGCCAGGGCTTCCACGACGTCAGACGTCTTCAACGCGATTGCCGATGTGCACCGTCGCGAAATCCTGGATGCGCTGATCACTGGCGAGAAGCCGGTCGGGGCGATCGTGAGCGACCTCGCGATGTCGCAGCCGCAGGTCTCCAAGCACCTGCGCGTACTCAGCGAGGTCGGACTCGTCAGCTGCCGGGCTGAGGGCCGTCTTCGGTTGTACCGCCTGGAACCCGCGCGCCTGCGGCCGATGCACGAGTGGCTGGGCAAGTACGAGCAGGCGTGGATCGACCGGCTGGATCGGCTGGATGATTACCTCAACAACCTGCAGGAAAGGGAATGAGCGCCATGAAGGGCACGCGACATGGCTCGGCCACGGTCGAGTTTCCGAGTGACCGCGAAGTCCTGGTCACCCGGCGGTTCGACGCACCCGCTGAGCTCGTCTTCGATGTGCTGACGAAGCCCGAGCACGTGCGCGCGTGGTTCGGGGCAGGGGAGCTCGAGGTCTGCGAGATCGACCTCCGCGTGGGCGGGAAGTACCACTTCGTGGGTTTCGTGATGGATGGCGACACCGCGACCTGCTCCTTCCGCGGCACCTATCTCGAGATCAAGCGGCCTGATCGGCTGGTGGGTACCTGGGTATTCGACGGACGGCCGGATGCCGACGCCGTGGAGACGGTGGAACTCCACGAGCGGGACGGCGTCACGACGATGACGGACCGCCTTGCCTTCCGGGACCAGGCCACTCGTGACTCGATGACCTGGGCCGCGGCCGACGGAGTGCACGCGGATGAGGGCGGCCAGGTGGCATGGGACCGGCTCGCGGACCGCCTCGCCGCGCTGACGTGCGGGAAGCCTTCGTGAAGCTGGCGGAGCTGACCAGCCTCCTCGGCAAGCCGATCGCCGAGTCCAGCGCCCTGTTCATTCCCACCGCGATATACCCCTTCCCCGGCGGGGCTGGCATGGCCTGGCAGGCGATCCGCGGCCCAGCATCGAGGAAAGAAACTGGGTCCCCCTGGTCCAGGAGACCGACGCCTTGCTGGTCTACGCGCTGATTCCGCACCTGGAGCACGCGGATCACCTGGACGCTTCGCTGTCCAACGCGGAAAAGTGGGCTGCGAAGCTACCAGTACCGGTGTACGCGATCGACGATCAGACCGCCATCAAGGTGACCGACGGCACCGTTGAAGTCGTCTCCGAAGGGCGCTGGAAGCTGTTCAACCCACGTACATCATGACTACGCCGGAGACCTTTGCCCCGTAGGCGAACAGCCGCGGCAACCTGGTAGCACGTATTACGAGACGGTGACAGTGACGGCGCTGGCGCGAAGCCCGGGATCTGGCGCATTTCCCTTCAGGGAGCTGATGACCCCAGCGGCGAGCTGTTGGCGTCGCTGTCGGCCGCGCGAGGACGCCCGCACCCGGCGGTAAGCTGCCTGACGTGCCGACGCTGACACCCCGCTGATGGCCTGGTTGAAGGAGTGTCTGGATGGCATCGGGATTTAGGTTCGCCGTTCTCGGGCCGGTGCGGGCATGGTGCGACGGGGCGGAAGTCAGCCTCGGGAACCCGCAGCAGCGGGCCGTCCTGGCCTTTATGCTCCTTCGCGCGGGAGCGCACACGTCACCCGAGGAACTAGTCGACGCGCTGTGGCCGGACGATCCGCCGAAAGCGGCGGTCGGCACGATACGCACCTACGTGCACCGGCTGCGCAAGGTGCTTGGCGGCGAGGAGCTCTTGCGATCCTCCGGCCGCGGCTACGTCGTCGACCTGCGGGAAGAAGACCTGGACCTGTCGCGGTTCAGGCGCCTGTCCGACCAGGCCAGGCGAGCGAGCGCGGAGGCTGATCTCGCTTCGGCCGCGAGATACCTGAGCGAAGGCCTGGCCTTGTGGAACGGTATTCCGCTGGCCGGGATCACTGGGCGCTTCGCCGAAACGCAGCGCGCGCTGCTGGAGGAAACGCGGCTCACCGCGATCGAGGCTAGGGCCGAGCACAATCTGACGCTGGGGAACCTTGCCGATGTGATTCCAGAGCTGACCGCGGTGGCACGTGAGCGCACCTACCGTGAGCGGCCCCGGGAGCTTCTCATGCTGGCCTTGTACCGGGCCGGCCGTCAGGCTGAGGCGCTGGCGGTGTTCGACGAGGTTCGGCACCTATTCACGACCGAACTTGGCATTGACCCGGGTCCCCGACTGCGCGACGTCCAGCTGCGCATCCTTAACGCCGACCCGTCCTTGATGGCCGTGTGGCCGTCCGGTCCTTCGAACGATGCCAGTGCACTCTCCCCAGGCCCGTCCGCCGACGGGGAAGAGGACGCGGGTAATGACCTCCGGACCGTCCCGCCCGACCCGGGCGCGTCCGGCCGCTGGCCACTGGCGCCGCCCGCACAGCTTCCGCGCGATCTGCCGAGCTTCGCCGGCCGGACCGCGGACCTGGAATTCGTGCTCGCTGGCTGCACTGACGAGGCGGGCGCGGGCAGCGTCACTGTCATTGCCGGGATGGCAGGAGTCGGCAAGACGGCGCTGGCCGTCCACGCCGCCCATCTGCTGGCCGACCGTTTTCCCGACGGCCAGCTGTACGTTGACCTGCGCGGATTCGACCGTTCCGGCCTGGTGCTCAGTCACGAGGAGGCTATCCGCCAGTTGCTCGTCGGCCTGGGCGTTCTGCCTGAACAAGTCCCGGCTGGAGTGGAAGCTCAGATCGGCCTGTACCGCAGCGTGCTGGCCGGGCGCCGGGTGCTGGTCGTGCTCGACAACGCGCGGAACGCCGAGCAGGTACGCCCGCTGCTGCCCGGTGACAGCCGCTGCCGGGTGCTGGTGACCAGCCGGGATCAGATGCGCTCGCTCATCGCCATCGACGGCGCCCGGATGGTCGCGCTGAGCCTTCTTTCCAGGGACGACGCGCGCGCGATCTTGTCGCGCCGGGTCGGGACGGAAAGGGTAGCGGCGGAAGGCGGTGCTGTCGAACGGCTGATCGCCCTGTGCGCGGGTCTTCCCCTCGCGCTGTCTGTCGTGGCGGCGCGAGCGGTTGTCTACGCCACCCGCTCGCTCTCGTCTCTCGCCGCTGAGTTGAGTGAGTCCGGGAACAGCCTGAACGCTCTGGCCGATCCTGATTCCGTGATTGACGCCAGGGCGTCCCTGGCGCTCTCCTACCGCACCTTGTCGCCGAATGCCGCGCGTCTGCTCCGGCTGTCCGCACTTCACCCCGGTGCGGTGTCGGGCAGGGAGGCCATGGCCAGCCTGGCCGGGATCAGCGTGCCGGAGGCCGTGGCCGGCCTTGACGAACTCGAACGCGTCCATTTGGTTACGCAGCCCGAGCCGTCCTATTACGCGAGCCACGAGCTGGTGCGGGCGTACGCCGCGGAACTCGCCGGCGCTGACCGGGGCGATGACCTGGATGCGGCCCGGCAGCGGATGTTCGACCACTACCGGCAAAGCGCCTATGAGGCGATGGGAGTACTGCGCCGCAGTCGCAGTCCGGTGGAGGTAGCGGCGGCGCTGCCGGGCGTGACGGTCGCCCACTTCGACGACCCGCAAGACGCGTTCGGCTGGTTCGCCAGGGCGTATCCCGTCTTGCGTGCCCTGCTTGACCAGACCGCGGAACTGGGGCTGCCCGAATACACCTGGCAGCTGGCGTGGGCGCTCGACCCGTTCCACAACAGCCAGGCGCGCTGGCAGGACAAGCTCGCGGTGCACCGCACCGCGCTCGCGGCCGCGGAAAAACTCGGGAACCTGGCGCTCCAGGGGCACAGTCACCGGAATCTCGGCCAGGCCTATCGGCATCTCGGCGAGGCGCGGCAGGCTCGGGAGCATTATGACCGTGCCCAGCGGCTCTACGACGATCTGGGTGACAAGGCGGACCAGGCGAGGAACCTGAGTCACATCGTCGCGTGCATGAACAGCGGGGACTCGCCGGAGCAGGCGAAGGAGTATGCCCTGCGGGCACTCGAGCTGAGCATCGAGGCACAGGACCGCGAACTTGAGGCCGTCGCTCTTAATAACCTGGCCTGCAGCCTCAGCCTCGGGGGCGACCAGGCCGCCGCTATCGAGCGCGCGGAACAGGCCCTGGCGCTGCTGGATCAAGCCGGCGACCTGGATTTCCGTGCGTACGTGCTGTGTACTCTGGGCCAGAGCCAGTACCGCGCCGGTGACTACCGGCAGGCGGCGGCGCATCTGGTTGAGGCCCTTGGCATCTTTCGCGTCCAGCATGACCGATTCGAACAGGTCAACACGCTTAGGCTGCTCGCGATCACGCAGCGCAGGGCGGGCCGCCTGCCCGCCGCACGGCAGGCGTGGCAGGCGGCGCTGCCGATCTTGAGTGCCCTGGGGCATGACCTGCCTTCGTTTGACCCCTTCACCTCGCCGGACACGATCGAAACCTGGTAGCGGGCGAAACGGAACTGAGCTGAGTGTCCGCCGCGAGAGGAAGCCCCCGCGAGCCTCTCACGGCGGACATTTCCACACTGGCACGGGCCGATAGACGGTGGATCAGTGACTGATGTACGACACCGGGGCGAGAGTGTTTGTGGGGCTGCGCGGCCGCAACCGGCCAGCCGTGACGCAGGCGCCTGTCACGGACACTATTCGCCAGCCGTGCCGGACGGGCCGGCATGGAGTTCGCCGGCGCGGGGGAGAGGCTCGAATCCGAAGTCCCGTTCAATGGACCTATCGGGGATCGTGAGCAGTTCGACGCTGAAGCCCTGGTCGTCGACGAGGTAGCGGGACGCCGCGGGGCCAATCGCGAGTTCGCGGTGGGACTGGTAGCCGCCCGCCCTGACCTGGCCCACTACGTCCTCGTAGTCGGCCAGGTTCCGTGAGCCGAACCCCATGTTGAGGATCCCCTGATCGCTGATGCGGTAGTCCGCGGGCAGCGGACGCGGCGCGCGGCCCGGATACCGCACGAGTTCCACCGCGCATCCGCACGGGTCGTTCGCGGCTACCAGTACGCAGGAGTCGGTGACGGCCGGCGCCGCGCCCCAGAGCCGCTCATCGTCGGGACCGTGAAGCACGGAGCCGCTGTCTCGCAGACCCAGCGCCCCGCCGAAGAACCGGCGGGACCGTTCCAGGTCAGGCACGACGGCTCGGATGAATCTGGTGGTTACCTGGGCATCGCGGGCCGTGCGCGGCGGAAGTGTTTCGCGATCACGCAGCTCTAGCCAGACGTTCTCCGGGTCGAGACAGCAGACTCGGCGCGCAGGAGCGTCGCCGTGCACCGGGCCCACGTGCGCGCCCGCCCGCCGCAGCCGGTCGAGCACCCCGTCGAGATCGGCGACGTCCAGCCCCAGCATCGACCAGCCGATGTCGTCGGGCCGGCGGCTGCCCGGCCTGGACCCGGGCTCGCGGAACTCGAAAAACTCCAGTTGGAAGAAGTCGGACGTGTCGACCAGCCACCGCATGTCACATGAGACTTCGGGCAAGCCCATCAGGGCGGAGGCCTCGGGACCACTCGCGCCGAGCATCTCGCCCGCCGGCCGAAAGCCAAGGACGTCTCGGTACCAGCCCGTGGTTCGGTCCAGGTCCAGCGCGGCGAAAGCCACCTGGACCACGGGCATAGATGTAGCCGTCGTCGTCCCGCAGGAGTCCCCGCCCTGCACATTGACGGTCTCGCGGTGTTCGACGGGTGTATCGGGGTTCATGAAGGCACCGTAGGTTCGGCCGATCAGCAGCTGATCACAGCCCGGCAGGCCCCGCCCGCGCCGGCGAGACCTTCATTAATTCAGATTGTTGCAATATTGCGAGTCTATTCTATATTTCCTACCGTTTAAGTATGATTCCTAGTGAGCGAGCCCGAGAAGCGGCCACTGGCGGCCCGGCCGCCAGGCGCCCGGCCATGGGACGCCGTGAATTCCTGGCCACGGTGGCTGGCGCCGCCGGCGCGCTGGGGCTCGCGGCGTGTTCGGCCGACGCCACCGGCGCGGTCACGCTGGGCTTGTCCTCCCCGCTGCCGAAGACCGTGTCCTCCTCGACCACGCTGGTGATCGCGCCCGTCACCGAGCAACTGGCGCTGCAGGCGTCCGGGCAGCTGTCCAAGCTGCCGTTCAAGGTGTCGAGCTGGCCGAACCTCACGGCCGGCCCCGATGTCATCGAGGCCTTCCGGGCCAAGGCCCTCGACGTGGCCTCGAACGCGGGCATCCCGCCGATCCAGGCCCAGGCCACCGGGCTGCCAGTCAAGATCGTCGCGGTGGGCCTGAACCGTAAGCCGGAGTACTGGCCCGTCACCGCGCCGGGCTCGGACCTGACCTCGGCCAGCCAGTTCCGCGGCAAGAAACTCGGCTTCTCCCAGGGCCAGGCCCAGGGCGTGGTGCTGCTGCGGATCCTGGCTCAGGCCGGGATCTCCGCCAAGGAGGTGGACCTCATCCCGCTGACCAGCGACGAGTTCACGACCGCGCTAGAAGCAAAGCAGGTCGACGTGGCGGTGATGAGCCAGCCGGACCTGCAGGAATACCTCAACGGCTTCGCCAAGGAGGGGGCGCACGTCATCCGGACGAACGTCATCGACCTGCTGGACGTCCTCTGGTCCCCGGTGTCGGTCCTGGAAGACGCGGACAAGGCGGCGGCCATCGCCGCGTACATCCCGTTCTGGGCGCAGGCCGCGGTGTGGGAGTACGAGAACCAGCGGAAATGGATTCAGACCTACTACGTGGACAACCAGCACCTGACCGCGGCGCAGGGGCAGCTGATCGTGAACTCGGGCGGGAAGCCGCTGTTTCCGCCGAGCTGGGACAGCGCCATCGCGTGGGAGCAGCAGACGGCGGAGCTGCTCGCGGCCGGCGGCTACGACTCCAAGATCGACGCGACCGAGCTCTTCGACCGCCGGTTCGAGGGCATCGCCTCCGCCGCGGTGTCCGCGACGTACAGGAGTTAGCTGGTGACGGCACAGTCGGTACGATCCGTTCCGGAAAAGCGGCCCGGGGTTCGGGGTGAGCGCGCTCCGGCGCCCGCTCGCCGCCGGCGGCGTCTCGGGCCAGGCAAGCGCATTCCCTACGGCCGGGTGCTGGGGCCGGTCCTGATCCTCGCCGTCTGGAGCGCGGCGTCGGTGACCGGGGTACTCGACCCCAGGCTCGTATCCCCGCCGTGGACGGTCTTCGACGAGGCCTGGCAGCTCACCCGCGGACAGGGCGAGCTGCAGTCGGACTTCCTGATCTCCGCCCGGCGCGCGCTGACTGGCCTCGGCATCGGCGTCGCGGCCGGGACGGCCCTGGCGGTGGCGGCGGGCCTGAGCCGGGTCGGTGACGCCGTCGTCGACGGCGCCATGCAGGTCAAGCGGGCCATCCCGGCGCTCGCCCTGATCCCGCTGATGATCTTGTGGCTGGGCATCGGGGAGGAGATGAAGATCGTCACGATCGCGCTGTTCGTGCTCGTGCCGGTCTACATCAACACCTATGCCGCGCTCGTCGGGATCGACTCCCGGTACGTGGAACTGGCCGAGGTCGTGGGGCTGTCCCGGTGGCAGTTCCTGCGCAAGATCGTGATCCCCGGCGCGCTGCCGGGCTGGTTCACCGGCCTGCGGCTCGGTGTGACGGGATCCTGGCTGGCCCTGATCGTGGTTGAGCAGATCAATGCCACCAGCGGCATCGGCTACATGATGTTCCAGGCCCAGGAGTACGGCCAGACCGACGTCATCCTTGTCGGCCTGCTCGTCTACGGGCTGTTCGGGTTCGTTACCGACGCCGTCGTGCGGCTCATCGAAAGGAGGGCGCTGTCATGGCGGCAGACCCTGGGCAGCTGACGCCCGGCTACGTGCGGGTGGGCGGGCTCGACCGCCGGTTCGGCTCCCGGACGGTGCTCGACGGGCTGGACCTGTCGATCGCGCCCGGGGAGTTCGTGGGGCTGCTCGGGCACAGCGGCTCGGGCAAGAGCACGCTGCTGCGCGCCCTGGCCGGGATCGACTACGGCGCGGATGGCGCCGGCACCGTCGAGGCGCCCGCCGCCGTGTCCATGGTCTTCCAGGACTCTCGGCTGCTGCCCTGGCTGCGCGTGCTCGACAACGTACTGCTGGGCATGCGCGGCGGCGACGCGGTCGCCCGCGGCCGGGATGCCCTCGCCGAGGTCGGCCTGGCCGGCCGCGAACGGGCGTGGCCGAATCAGCTGTCCGGTGGCGAGCAGCAGCGGGCGGCGCTGGCCCGGTCGCTGGTGCGCGAGCCACAACTGCTGCTGGCGGACGAGCCGTTCGGCGCGCTGGACGCGCTCACCCGGATCAAGATGCAGCGCCTGCTGCGTGACCTGTGCGACCGGCACCACCCGGCGGTGCTGCTGGTCACCCACGACGTGGACGAGGCGGTTCTGCTCGCCGACCGCGTGGTCGTCCTGCAAGACGGCCGCGCCGGCCTGGACGTGGCCGTCGACCTGCCCCAGCCCCGGTCACCGCGGGACGCGGGCTTCCAGGCATACCGCGAAAGCCTGCTCGGCGCGCTTGGCGTCACTGAACTGAACTAGGAGAAGCACTGTCATGACCGTTACCCAGGCCGTGGACAAGGCGGAAAACTAATGCCGGGGTTCCTGAATTTCAACCTGTTCATGATGGACACCGGCCACCACGAGGCATCGTGGCGGCTGCCCGGCAGCTACCCGCTGGCCAATCTCGACCTCGAGTACTTCGAGAAGCTCGCTCAGCTGGCCGAGTCCGTGACGTTCGACTCGGTATTCCTGGCCGACCATCCCTCACTGCAGGGCACCGGACGCCGGCCCTCCGGGCGGATTGAGCCGCTCACGCTGCTGACCGCGGTGGCGCGGGCCACTCGGCGCATCGGCCTGATCGCCACCGCCTCGACCAGCTACAACGACCCGTATAACCTGGCCCGCCGGTTCGCCTCCCTGGACCTGGTCAGCGGCGGCCGGGCCGGCTGGAACATCGTCACGACGGCGGGCGACGCCTCCGCCCGCAACTTCGGCCTGGACGCCCAGCCGTCCCACCTGGAGCGTTACCAGCGGGCGGGCGAGTTCGTGTCCGTGGCGCAGAAGCTCTGGGACAGCTGGGAGGACGACGCGGTCGTTGCCGACCCAGAGGGCGGCGTCTGGGCTGACGAGTCGAAGATCCACACGATCGACCACTCGGGCCAGTTCTTCTCGGTACAGGGCCCGATGAACCTGCCCCGTTCCCCGCAGGGCCATCCGGTCCTGGTGCAGGCCGGATCCTCGGAGGACGGCAAGGACTTCGCGGCCCGGCACGCGGAGGCGGTCTTCACCGCGCAGCAGACCCTCGCCGACGGGCAGGCGTTTTACGCCGACCTCAAGCGGAGGGTCGCGCTCGCGCAGAGAGACCCGGACGGGGTGAAGATCCTGCCCGGGCTCGTGCCGGTGATCGGCTCTACCGAGGCCGAGGCGTTGTCGCTGGACGCTCAGCTGGATGAGCTGATCCTGGCAGAGTCCGCCCGCGACCGGCTGGCCCGGCAGTTCGGCCTGGACCCGGCTCGGCTGCCGCTGGACAAGCCCCTGCCCGACGACCTGCCCACCGACGACGACATCGAGGGCGCGAAGAGCCGGTACACGCTGATCGTCGAACTGGGCCGCCGGGAGAACCTGACCGTCCGGCAGCTGATCGGGCGGCTGGGCGGCGGCCGCGGCCACCGGACGTTCGCGGGCACCCCGGAGCAGGTCGCGGACACGATCGAGCAGTGGGCCAGGGAGGGAGCGGCGGACGGGTTCAACATCATGCCGGCCGCGCTGCCCTCCGGGTTCGAGCTATTCGCCCGGCACGTCGTGCCGATCCTGCGCCAGCGCGGCCTGATCCGGTCCGAATACGAGGGCACGACGCTGCGCGAGCACTACGGCCTGCCCCGCCCCGCCAGCCAGTACGCCCCCGCCGCCGAGAGGGCCCTCGCATGAGTCACGAGTTCCTGTGGTACATCCCGAACACCGTCGAGGCGGGCCACCGGCTGGACGACGTCGCCGGCGGATGGGCGAACCTGGACCTGTCCACCGCGCTCGCCCGCATCCTGGAAGACCACGGCTGGGGCGGCGCCCTGCTGGGCACCAGCTGGGGCCGCCCGGACACGTTCACGGTCGCGACCGCCCTCGCGGCGCGTACCACGACGTTCAAGCCGCTCGCCGCGATCCGGCCCGGCTACTGGCGGCCGGCGCACTTCGCGAGCTCGGCCGCCACGCTGGACAACCTGACCGGCGGCCGTCTCCTGATCAACATCGTCACCGGCCAGGACAACCTGGCCGCCTACGGCGACGCCGAGGGCGACCAGCCGCAGCGGTACGCGCGGACCAGGGAGTTCCTCCAGATCGTCCGGCGGCTGTGGCATGCGGACGACGTCACGTTCAAGGGCGAGTACTTCGGCGTCGAGAACTCGACACTGGCCCTGAAGCCGTTTTCCGCGCAGGAGGGGCGGCATCCGCGCCTGTACTTCGGCGGTGCCTCACCGGCGGCGGAGCAGGTGTCGGCGACCGAGGCCGACGTCCAGCTGTTCTGGGGCGAGCCCCTTGACGGCGTCGCCGAGCGCGTTGACCGGCTCCGCGGGCTGTCGGAATCCCTCGGCCGCGAGCACGCGCCACTGGAGTTCGGGCTGCGCATCACGACGCTGGTCCGCGACACGTCCGCCGAAGCCTGGCGGGAGGCGGAATCTCGGGTCGCGGTCATGGCGGAGAAACAGGCCGGAACCGACCGGAACGGGGCCGGGGGCCAGGGCCCTCGTGGCCCGCGGTGGCGGGGCGCGGTCGGCCAGCAGCGGCTGCTGGCCCTGGCTGAGCGCGGCGAGGTGCTCGACTCCTGCCTGTACACCGAGCCCGGCAAGTACGGGGGCGGTGGCGCGGGCACGACATGGCTGGTCGGCTCGCCTGAGGAGGTGGCGGCGGCCCTGCGGAAGTACGCGGACCTCGGCATCACGCACTTCGTGTTGTCCGACACTCCCTACCGCGAGGAAGCCGCCCGCGTCGGCGACACCCTGCTGCCGCTCTTGCGTCCCTGACTCGCGCCCGCACCGCCTGACCCGCACCGCCTGACCCGCACCGCCCGACCCGCACTGCCCGCCCCGCGCAGCGCGGGGCGGGCAGGGACGGCCGGTGGCTCACCGCGCACGGGCGGGGCCGCCGGGAGCGTCAGTAGGTGATCGAAGGGTTGGTGACATCGTCCATGCCGAGGGACGTGGTATTGACAGACAGCCCCGTGGTGATGTGGACGGTGCCCAGGTTGTCGTTGTTGATCTCGAAGGCGGCCTCGTAGCTGCCGTCGGGCTCGGCGGTAAGGGAAGGGCTGGTGCCGGCCTTCATCCCGTAGGTGGTGGTGTAGCTGCTGCCGGTGGAGTTGTATCCGGCCATGACGTTGTCGTTGTCCTGGAACACCACCTTGAACGAGTTGTCGGACTGGGCCGCGACGGCGGGATTAGTGCCTGCGTCCATGCCGAGCGTGGTGGTATTGACGGTGACGCCGCTGCCGATATGGAACGTGACGAGGTCGTTGGTATTGGCCTCGGCGGCGGCCTCGTAGCTGCCGTCGGGCTCGGCGGCCAGCGCCGGGCTAGTGCCGGCTTTCAGCCCGGCGGTGGTCGTGAAGTTCGAGCCGCTGGAGTTGTATCCGGCCAGGACGTTGTTGTTGTCCTGGAAGACCACCCTGTAGCTGCCGTCGGGCTGGACCGCGATCGCCGGGCTGGTGCCGGGGTCCATGCCCAGGTCGGTGTTGATCTTGTCACCCTGGGAGTCGTAGATGTACAGCGCGTTGTCGTTGTCCTGGAAGGCCGTGACCCAGCCGCCCCCCGGCACCGCCGCGATCGCCGGGCTGGTGCCGGCGTCCATGCCGAGGCTGGTGGTCACGTTGCTGCCGCCGAGCTGGCTCAGGGCGAGGTAGTCGTTGTTCGCCTCGAACGCCGCCTCGAACGTGCCGTTGGACAGATCCGTGACCGACGGGGACGTCCCGGCCTTCATCCCGGCGGTAGTGGTGAAGCTTGAGCCGCTGTTGCTGTATCCGGCCAGGACGTTGTCGTTGTCCTGGAACGCCACCTTGAACGCGAACTGCGGCGCGCCGGAGATGGTCGGGCCATAGGTGCTGCCCGGGTCCGAGCTGTTGTGCGAGCCGGACGGGCCGCTGTTGACCGGGTCGTACTGACCGGGGTCGGTCAGGTCCGTGTTCGGGGTGGAAGCGTCAGCGAGGTAGCTCTCGTAGGCGCCGTCCACGTAGGTGGTCCAGGGGGAGAAGCCGTCGGCCGCGTTGTATTTGTAGACTGCCGCCTCGGCGTTGTTCCACGGGTCCAGAAGCTGGTAGTCCTCGCCGTAGGTGGGAACCGAGTCCCCCGGGGTGATCTGCCACAGGCCCCAGCCGGTCGTCGAGTAAGGCTCGTCCGGCTGGATGATGCCGGGCTCGAAGGAGGCCTCCGCGCCGGTAATCGCTTCCGCGGTTTCGGCCACGGATGACGGACCGCCCGCCAGCTCCCAGTAGCCCCCGATGGCGGCGGTGTTCAGGGTGCCGCTGGCCGCGGCGACCGCCTCCGGCGAAAGGGCCCGTGGGCTCACCGGGGTCGTGGCCGCCGGCGGCGGGACGGGGGCCGGCGGCGGGACGGGGGCCTCGCTGAAGGTGACATCGCGGATGAACCCGTGCGGCGTCGCACCGGTCACCCGCAGGTTCAGGCTCGTGAACAGAACCGTCCCGTCAGTCTCGCGGACCGGGCCGGACAGGGTGACGTTCGCCGTGGTGCGGTCGGCCCGGGTGGTGCTGGCCGGCCAGGTAACGATGGCGGTCGCGCTCGCCTCCGTTTGGTTCCAGCTTCGCCAGCGCAGCTGGCTGGCGACCATCCGGCCGTCGGCACAGGTCAGGATCAGCCTCCCGGGCCGGGTCAGCGCCGCCCCCGTGCCGCAGTTCTCCACCACCGGGCTCGCTTGAGCGCTCGCTACCGTGCTCGCGTTCGCGGGGATTCCCGCCCCTAGCGCGATTGAGCTGCTGGCCAGCGCCACGCCCAGCATGATCGCGGCCGTTTTAGCGCTTTTCCCTCGGAACATTGTCAATCCGCTTTCTCGGCGCATTGTCATCGCCATTTCTGGTTACGTTTTCCGTCGATACTGGAAATCTGGATATGGAATCGCGTCAGCTCACGGGATTGATCACCAGCGTTTCGGTCTGTCCCGCCGGGAGCGTGACGGTAACGCCGCTGAAGGTGGTCGTCTCGTTCTTCCAGACGTTGTAGCCGCTTGCCTCGGGGGTGCTGATCCCGAGCTGGGACAGCGTGAAGGTGCCCGTGCCGCTGCCGGTGCCTAGGTTCGCGAGCAGGACCGCCGTGCCGATGCTGGTTTGCTTGATTACCGCCTCGATGTTTCCGCTGGTTATCCCGGTGGCGGCCTGTGACCCGCTCTGGTCGATCGCGATGATGTCCGGGTTCTCCAGCGCGGCCAGCTCGTCCGGGGTCAGCGTCGTCAGGTCGGTGGAGACCAGCAGCGGGCTCGCCTCCTCCGCCCAGACCGAGAGTTGGCTCTCCTCGTCGGTGAGCGACCAGTCGAACGGGTGCGCCGCGGGCGTGCCGGGCACGAGCATGTCCAGGTCGTTCCAGTGGCCCGGGCCGGCGAAGGCGTGCAGGTGCAGGTCGGCGGCGAGATGGCCGAGGATGGTGTCCGACGCGGAGTCGTCGGGATCTTCGTCGGCCGCCACCCGCCACATGTTGGCGAAGGTGGCGGAGGACTGGACCGCCTGCGTGAAATCGGTCTGCCCAAGCTCGTAGATGGGCAGTTCCTCGCTGTAGACGACGCTGGGATTGTCCGCGCGCAGGTCCGTGCCGTACTGCTCGAACGCGCTGGTCAGAGAGGCGAGGGTGGTTCCGGTCGGCAGGCCGCCGCACTCGTCGATCTTCACGAAGTCGATGCCCCAGTCGGCGAACGTCTGGGCGTCCTGCGCGTAGTAGTTGTCCAACGCGGTCGTCCCCCCGCTGCCCGGCAGGCCTTGGCACGTCCGGGTCCCGATCGCCTCGTAGATCCCGAACTTGAGGCCGAGCGCGTGAATCTGGCTGACCAGCCACGGGATGCCGTTCGGGAACTCGGCGGTGTTCCAGGTCAGCGAGCCGTCGCTCGTGCGCGCGGACGCCATCCACCCGTCGTCCAGGTTCACCGTGTCGTAGCCCGCGGCCGCGAGCCCGCTGCTCACCAGGAAGTCGGCCTGCTCGAGCACCTCGCTCTGGGTCGCGCCGGCGCCGTACTGGTACCAGGTGTTGTAGCCCATCACCGGGAGCTGCCCGAACGCCGGCGTAGCAGCCCGCGCGGCGGGCGCGGCCATCGACATGGCGGTAGCGACGGCGGTACATATTGCCGCGGCACTCACCGCAACGCGCTTCCTCAAGTCAACGCCTTCCTCGTTCGCGGAATCTGCTCACGCGTTAAGGTTCGCAATGAGACGTGACATTTGCGTGATAAGTGTGTGATAACGTGCCGTAAATCCAGTCTTACAGGTCTTTATGGCTAATTGTGGAGACGTCATGTGGTTCGCGGTGCTGGGGTCCTCGCATGTGATTGCCGGGAATTCTGGTGAGCCCGGTACTATCTCGGCGACTCGGCTTCGGGTATTGCTGGCGGTGCTGTTGTGGCGGGCGAACCAGCCAGTGTCCGCTGATGAACTCGCCGAGCTGGTATGGGACGGGGACCCGCCCAACCGGGCGCCGGAAGCGATCCGTGCCCTGGTGATGCGGCTCCGGCGGCGGCTGGACCCGGGAGCCGCGGCGCGGATCGTGACGCGCGCTCCCGGCTACGCGATCGAGATCACCGCCGACGAGCTGGACGCGTCGCGGTTCGAGGAGCTGACCCGTCAAGCCGGCGCTGCGATCCGCGCCGGGCAGTGGGCGCGGGCATCGGGGACCGCGGCCGAAGCGCTGGGACTGTGGCGAGGCACCCCGCTGGCCGATGTGCCCTCCCAGCTGCTGCGAGATCAGTGGGTGCCGCACCTGGAACAGCTGCACGTGCAGGCGCTGGACTGGCGTATCGAGGGTGATCTGCACGACGGCCGCCACGGGCAGCTGATCCCCGAGTTGCGCGACCTGACCGCACGTCACCCGCTGCGGGAAAGCTTCCACTCCCAGCTCATGCTCGCTCTCTACCGCTGCGGCCGCCAGGCGGAAGCGCTCGCCGAGTACGAGCGTGCCCGCGACGTCCTGGTCGCGGAGCTCGGGATCGAGCCAGGGCCGGGTCTGCGGGACCTGCACCAGCGAATCCTGTCCGCCGACCCGGCCCTGATCGTCACCGAACTGCCCCGCCCCGCGGCGGGGGAGGGGGAGTCCAAGGCGGCCGTGCCGCGAGAACTGCCGGCCGCGGTGCCCGGGTTCACCGGCCGCTCAGCCGAACTCAGGGAGCTGAGCCGGCTGCTGGACCCGTGTGGCGGGCAGGTTCACGGGACCGCGGTGATCTCGGGGACCGGCGGGGTCGGGAAGACCGCGCTGGCCGTGCGTTGGGCGTATCACGCAGCTGGGCGGTTCCCCGACGGCCAGCTGTACGTAAACCTGCGCGGCTACGACCCTGGCCATCCGGTGCCTCCCGCTGATGCGCTGGCCGGTTTCCTGCGGTCGCTGGGGGTCCGCGGGCAGGACATCCCGCCGGAAGCGGATGAGCGTGCCGCCCGCTACCGCAGTCTGCTAGCCGGCAAGCGGATGCTGATCGTGCTGGACAACGCCAGATCGGCCGATCAGGTGCGGCCGCTGCTGCCCGGCACTCCGTCCTGCACCGTGCTGGTGACCAGCCGGGACGCGCTGGCCGGGCTGGTCGTCGGTGACGGCGCTGTCCGGCTGGACCTGGACGCGCTCCCGCTCAGCGAGGCTGTCGCGCTGCTGCGGACGCTGACCGGGGCACGGGTGGACGCCGATCCCGGGGCGGCGGCCGAACTGGTCGGCCAGTGCTGCCGGCTGCCGCTGGCACTGCGAGTGGCGGCTGAGCTCGCCGTTAGCCGTCCGGACGTGCCGCTGGCGGCGCTGGTCAGCGAGCTGGGCGACGTGCGAACGCGGCTGGACGTGCTGACGACGGGCGGGGACCCCCGCACCGAGGTGCGGACCGTGTTCTCCTGGTCCCATGACCGCCTCGACGCGGAGGCCGCCAGGATCTTCCGGCTGCTCGGCTTGCATCCCGGACCCGACTTCGATCGCTACGCGACGGCGGCCCTCACGGGTGCGAGCCTGCCGCGGGCCCGCCACGCGCTCGACGTGCTCAATCGCGCACATCTCCTGTCTTCTTCCGCACCGGGCCGGTATGACCTGCATGACCTGCTGCGCGGTTACGCGGGTGATCTCGCCGCCGCTCTTGACGGCCAGGAGCGCCTCGCGGCGCTCACCCGGCTGTTCGGCTACTACCTGAACACGGCGGCGGCCGCGATGGACCTTTTGTACCCCGCCGAGCGCGACGAGCATCCCCGCATCCCCGACGTCGTCACGCCGGTCCCGCCGCTGGCAGATTCCGCAGCGGCACGGGACTGGCTGGATGGCGAACGCGCCATGCTGGTGGTGGTCTCCGGGCACACCGCCGTGCACGGCTGGCCGGATTACGCTACCCGGCTGGCCGTTACGCTCTCCAGTTACCTCGGCAGCGGAGGCTACTTCCCCGAGGCACTCGCCGTGTTCGGCGACGCGCTCGTCGCCGCTCGCCTCACCGGTGACCGCGCCGCCGAGGCGACCGCGCTCACCCTGATCGGCAATGTTGACTGGCTGCAAAGCCGCTTTCCGCGGGCCAGCGACCACTACCGGGAGGCGCTGGTCCTGGCACGTGAATGTGGAGACCAGGCGAGGGAGGCACCGGCGCTAGGCGGCATCGGCCTGTGCGAGACGGCACTGGGCCATTATGAGCGCGCCGCACGCCATCAGCACGATGTCCTCGTCCTCTACCGCGACATTGGCGATCGCGTCGGCGAGGCGCGCGCGCTTGGCAATCTCGCCCTGGCGCGGCGGTTGCAGGGCCGTTACCAGGAGGCAGTCGGCTACCAGCAGGAGCTCCTTGTCCTGTCCCGCGAGATTGGCGACCGCGAGGGCGAAGCCCTGGCATTGATCGGACTCGGGACCGTAGATCTGCGGCTGGGCAGCTACCAGGCGGCGGAGAGGCACCTCGCGCAAGGCCTTGCCATCACCCGTGAGACGAAGAACCCGGTCTCCGCCGCCGGGATCTTGGTCAGGATCGGTGAGGTTCACGAACGCCTCGGCCGCCTCGGTGAAGCAGCCGACGACTTCGAACAAGCCTTGGCCGTGCTGCGCGAGGTCGGTGACCGGCAGCAGGAGGCCGACGCGCTCAACGGTCTGGGCGAGGTTCTCTTCCGGACTGGTGAAAGCGACAAAGCACGCCGACGCTACACCGCCGCGCTCGGGCTCGCGTCCGAGGCCGGCCTGCCGCAGCAGCAAGCACGTGCGCACAGTGGCCTCGCCCGCGCCTGCTACTCCGACGGTGACGGGACCGGGGCCAGGAATCACTGGCGGCAAGCCCTTGCCCGTTACGACGCTATCGGTGCTCCCGAAGCCGGGGAAATCCGCGCCCGCCTCGCCATGATCGATGGCGACGGCGACGATGGCCGCACGCCGGCGGAGAAAGGACAGGAGGACCGGAGCACTACGGTCCCCTCCCGCTGATGATCTCGCATCGAACACGAGAAGGGCCTCCCGGGGAGTACGCCCGGAGGCCCTTCTGTCGCTGTTCTCGGCTTACGTGAATATCCGGAGCCACGCTACGGTAACGGTACCGCCGGTTTGCCCGCCATTAGAAGAATTACACACATCCCCGTTATTGGCGGAATCGCATGATCCGGTTGAGTAGGTAATCCAGTACGGATCGTCCTGCGATCCGCCGTCGAGCACATTGGTGCCCGACACCGTGCCGTAGAGCTTTCCGTCGTACCAGACATCGACGGCGCCGCAACCGGTGCCGCATGTCCCGAAGGAGATATCGATGGTGTGCCACCCGGGAGAGATTTCCGGGTTGTTCGGCTCCGTGGTGAGCGGGGTCGCGGTGGAGTCACACTTGTTTGTGTCGTTGCAGGACGACATCGATGCCGGGCCATTGGTGCCTTCGTAATGGTAACTAATGGCATTGACCCCGTCACCGCCCTCCACGGCATCGATTTCTCCAGCGGTGGGCCAGTTGGACCCGTACATCCAGAACGAATCCCATTGAGTCCAGTTGCTGAAATCAGCGTATGTCTCATACACGTATCCGTCTGCTGTCGGATAGGTGTGCGGGGACTCTAGATCCACGCAGTCGCCGGTCGCTCCGGACGTCGTGAGCACCGCATCCCCGCTGGAGTTGGTGGATACCTCCGACGTATCGGGGTTCGTGCAGTTACCGGGGGCGTTGCTGCCCGGCCCCCATTTGGCGATCTGCGCACCGGTTTGCTCGGTAGCGTAGGGGTGATTAACCAACTGGGGCGGAAGCGGTACGGGATTAGCGGCTTGTGCCTGACCCATCCCCACCGTGAGCGATAGCGCGGTAAGGGCGCCCGCCGTGAGTACGCTAGCCGAGGCTATTCGTACCGCTCTTTTCCATTTCCTGATCTTCATTCAGTTCCCTTTCGTTCGGCTATCCGGGGCAATACTCACGGGACGTGCCCGTGGTACGTGAAAGCGCAGCCGGCGGCGGCCGAGGTGAGGGGCAGGGCCGCTGCGCAACTGGCCAGGTTCAGCCGGCCGGCCTTGTAGTGACCCGACAGGACCCTGCCGTCGCCCAGCGCCAGGGTGAGCTGCCCGCCGCTGGACAGCGTGCCGGCGTACGATCCGACGGTGGCAATCCGGCCGTCGGTGTATAGGTAGCTGACCGATCCCTTGACTGCGCTGCCCGCACTCGGGGCGAAGCTGAGGACGTAGTGCGAAGTGCCGTCCGGTGCGTCGGTGTACAGGCCGCTGGTCAGCGTGAGGGGGACATTCCGGCCGGACGCCACCGGGTTGGCGGCGGGGGACGAGGCCGCGGGGGCCTGGGCCAGGGTCGGCTGCGACGCATGGGTGGCGGACGTGCCGTTCCCGGCCGCCGCGCTCGCCGTTGATGCCCGTGCATGGCGGATCACGTGGCCGTGTGGCTGGCTACCGGCCTGACGCGTGGCGACGGTGCTCGCGGCCGGCGCCCGGGCGGTGCCCCCGCTCGCGCATCCGGCCAGCGCTGCGCAGATGCCCGCGGCGGCCGTCAGCGCGAGGAGAGCCTCTGGCCGGACGCGGTGCCTTTCACGGCGTGACATAGCCGCTGATGCCGTCGGTGCCGGTCGCGGTGGTCTGGTCGTTCGCGGCCACGACTCCGCCGTTGCCGTTCACCCACCAGTCGCCGTTGACGACGTTCGGGCCGGCGTCCCCGGGGGTGTAGCTGGTGACGATGGCGACGTGGTCGGCATACGTCCCCGCCGAGTTGAGGCCGTAGACCACGGCGTCTCCCGGCTGCGGGGTGTAGCCCGAGCCCGCCGCGTGCCAGGTCCCGTTGGCAACGCCCCACTGGTAGAAGCTGGCCGCCGCGCCGTTGATGTCGCCGGAGCCGGAACCGTAGGTGAAGGAGACTCCGGCCCGGTCCCATGCCCAGGCGGCGAAGTCCGCGCACCACTCTTCGGAGAAGTTCCCGTTCCCGCAGTTGGAGCCGGCGCCCCAGTAAGCGCTGAACGGGTTGCAATAGGTGCCCGCCGGGTCGTCCTGGTAGCCGACCTGGCCCTCCGCGTAGGAGACGATCTTCGCGCCGGCCGTTGTTCCGGTTGACGGGGGCGGCGGGACCGCGAGGGAGGGGCTGGTGCCCGCGTCCATGCCGAGGGTGGTGGTGTTGACGGTGTAGCCGGTGCCGATGTGGATGGTGGCGAGGTCGCTGGTGTTGGCTTCGACGGCGGCCTCGTACGTGCCGTCGGGTTCGGTGGTGGCCGACGGGCTGGTGCCGGCTTCCATCCCGACGGTCGTGATGAAGTCCGACCCCGTGGAGTTGTACCCGGCCAGTACGTTGTCGTTGTCCTGGAACATCACCTTGAAGGCCCCGCCGGACTGGGCCGCTACCGACGGGCTGGTGCCCGCGTCCATGCCGAGGGTGGTGGTGTTGACGGTGTAGCCGGTGCCGATGTGGATGGTGGCGAGGTCGCTGGTGTTGGCTTCGACGGCGGCCTCGTACGTGCCGTCGGATTCGGCGGCGATCGACGGGCTGGTGCCGGCTTCCATCCCGACCGTCGTCGTGTAGTTCGACCCGGTGGAGTTGTACCCGGCCAGTACGTTGTCGTTGTCCTGGAACACCACCCGGTACGACCCGTCAGACTGGACCGCGATGGATGGACTCGTGCCCGCGTCCATCCCGAGGTCGGTATTGACCTTGTCGCCATTGGACTCATACAGGTAGAGATCGTGGTCGTTGTCCTGGAATGCCACGATCCACCCGCCGCCGGGCAGCGACGCGATCGCCGGGTTGGTGCCCGCGTCCATCCCGAGCGTGGTGGTCGTCGTGCTGCCGCCCAAATGGCTCAGGGCAAGATAGTCATTGTTGGCCTCGAAAGCGGCCTCATAGCTGGCATCCGACAGCAGCGCCACCGACGGGCTGGTGCCGGTCTTCATCCCGGCCGTGGTCGTGAAGTTCGAGCCGCTGTTGCTGTATCCGGCCAGCACGTTGTCGTTGTCCTGGAACGCCACCTTGAAGGTGTCCGTCGCGGCCTGAGCCGCGTTCGTCCCTACGCCGACCAGCGCGACGATCGCGAGCAGGCCCGCCGCGCCCGCCATCGAGGCCCGCCGCGGCGCCAGGCGCCACCGGGCGGGTGAGTTTCTCATTTTCGTACCGGTGTACTCACGGAGTCTGTCCACGCGTGCAGGCTCGCAGAAGGGCATGACAAATGCGTGATAACCGTCCGGTGGTGCCTACTACGGCCGGCGCCCGCGCGGGACACGCCACCGACGACGCCATCACGTCGAAGGTGCCACTGCTCTACGCGCCGGCCGGAAGCGCCGATAAGACCATTTCCGAAGCGCGTCCCGGCGAAGATATTGGGCTCCCGCTATCTTCCAAATAGACATCATTTAGACACCTTGATTTCAGGTAATGATCTTTCGCGTCGTTGGCAGGCGGCCGCCGCGGCGGCATCCGCGCTATCCGCCCTCGGCTTCCTGTCCTCCGGCAGCACGGCGGCTTCTGTCGCCCACGGCCACGGCGGCACCGGCCAGGCACGCGTCAACTGCACGGAGAGTGGTCCGGACGCGTTTCCACGCGAGTCACGCGGGTAACCACGTTGGCCAGAGGTGTCGGCATGGGGCCGAGGAGGTGTCGGCATGGCGGCCGCGGGATCTCACGACGAACGGGGCGAACCCGCGGTCCTGCCGGGGGACCCCCGGCAGGAGACGCGAGCGCAGCAGGACGACCGTAATCTGAGCGAGCTCGTTCAGGAGCTGCGGGTGGCCGGCCTCGGTATCCAGGTGCTCTTCGGATTCCTGCTTGCCTTGCCGTTCGCGCAGGGATTCCACCGGCTCAGCGGCCCCCCGCGTGACTTGTACCTCACGTCTGTGGTGCTCTCCGCCATCGCGACGGCGCTGCTGGTCGGGCCGGTCGCGTATCACCGGCTCGTCTTCCGCCGCGGCATGAAGGAGGACCTCGTCCGCTTCGCGAACATGCTGGCGATCGCGGGCCTGGTTGCCGTTGGCCTGGCCGTCCTCGCCGCGGTGCTGCTAGTGACCTGGTTCGTCGCCGGCACGCTGGCCGGGGTGCTGATCGCCGCGGTGATGGCATGCCTGTTTGGCGGGCTGTGGTTCGCGGTGCCGCTCACCTGGCGGAGTGTGCGCCGCTAACCCGCTGCTCATGAACCGGGCGCGGCCGGGTAGGTGCCGGCTCGGGATAACGGGAGGGGAAATACATGGCAGATGACGGCGGCACCAGAAGGACGGTGCTCGTCGCGGGCGCGGCGAATGTGTTCGTGGGGGCCATCAAGCTCGCGGCGGGAATCATGACCGGGTCGAGCGCCATGCTCGCCGAGGCGGCTCATTCGGCCGCGGACACGCTCAACCAGGGATTCCTGCTGGCGTCGCTGCATCGTGCCCGGCGGTCGGCCGACTCTCGCCATCCGTTCGGATACGGCCAGGAAAGATATTTCTGGTCGCTGCTGGCGGCGTTCGGGATCTTCATCGCCGGTGCGGGGTTTTCCGTCTTCGAGGGGGTGATGTCGCTCACGCGGCCCGTCAAGGGCGACATCCTGATCGCGTTCCTGGCGCTGGCGCTCGCGGGCATCGCGGAGGGCGCGTCCTTCGTCCGGGCGTTCATCCAGCTCCGCCGCGAGGCGATGGATGCCGGAGAGTCCACCGGTCAGCACGCCCGCACCAGTCCGGACACCACCCTGCGGACGGCGCTGTTCGAAGACAGCACCGCGGTCATCGGTCTCGCGCTCGCGGCGCTCGGCCTGACCCTGCAGGTGGTGACCGGATCGCCGGTGTGGGACGGCGCTGCCTCCATCTGCATCGGCGGGCTGCTCGTCGTGGTGGCCGTCCGGCTCGGCCTGGACAGCAGGGACTACCTGATCGGCAAGGCGGCCGGACCGCAGGAGCTGGATACGATCTGCGCCGTCATCGAGGCCACGCCGGGCGTGGACGAAATTTTGGACCTCCGCACGATGCACCTGGGGCCGGACCAGCTCATCGTCGCCGCCCGTGTCGCCTTCAGCGACCGCATCAGCGCCGACAACGCCGAGGACGCGGCCGACGACATCGACCGGCGGATCTGCGACCAGCTCCCGATCACGACGCACGTGTTCCTGGATCCGACGCAGGCGCCCGCCGAAAAAGCCCGCAAATAGCTGAAGTCATCCGCACGGTGAGTACGGTGGCTACCCCTAGACGCGAGCCGGAGAAGTCACACGAGCCGGACCGGCCCGGCGCCGATCGGCAGGCGGACCATGAGATAAGGCTTTACGCGCAGGTCCTTGCCGTTCTGGAAGGACGGCTGGAGGGGGAGTTGGTTGCAGTTGGCGTACAGGTACCCATCCGCGGCGACGGACAGGGTGTCGATCCAGGCCAGGTTGGCTCCCTGGGCGATGGTCCGGTAGGTGCCGTCCGGGTCCCTGCGCCAGATGGAACTGTGTTCCTCGTCGCCCCCGTAGAGCCGTCCCTTGTTGTCGCTCTCCAGGCCGTCGGCCATCGGCTTGAACCCTAGGGTCTCGACCGTCGCCGCCACCTCGGCCTCCGTGGCGTGCGGGTCGGCGAGGGCGTCAATGGCCACGCTGGCCAGCCGGCGGCTGGACAGGGGGGAGTAGTAGAGGCGCTCGCCGCTCGCGCCGAGAGCGATGCCGTCGTTACCGAACTCGATGCCCGAGAAGGTCTGGCCCTCGAACGTCGCAACGAAGTTCGGGTCCGGGAGCGTTGAGGGATCCCCGGCCAGTCGCCGCCAGGAGTGGCCCGTGGCGAGGTCGACCACGACTATGCCGCACGTCCCGCCCGAGTTGGGGATGAACGCCGTGCCCGCGGCGCCGCGCCGCAGGTCGAAGCGCACGTCGTTGAGATAGCTGTCCGATGGCACCACGGCGGGCGGGAAGAGGATCTTCTGCACGATCTTGTTGGTGCGCAGGTCGACCGCCACGAGCTTGGGACCGCCGTAGGAGGACGGGCCGAATAGCGGACTTCCGGTGTCGAGGATCCACAGTCGGCGGCCGGTCGGGTCAACCACGACGCTCTGCACCGACTGGAAGTGCCCGGCCAGGTCGGAGGCGTCCTCGCGGTTCACCTCGGCGTTGGGGTAGGCCACCTGCTTCCCGCCTCGCAGCTCGGCGACGGTGAACGGGACGTTGTCGCCCCAGCGGGGATAGCAGATGAAGACACGGCTGTCCGGCGTGACCGTGACACCCGTCGGCATCGAGTCCCAGAAGCGGGCGACGACCGTGTATTGCCCGGTGGTCTGTCGGGTGGCTGAACTGGCTGCGTTTGCGGGGCCGCCGAGTTGGGTGGCAGCCGCGGTGGCAGCCAGCGACGCGGTGGCCGCACCGAGGAACGTACGTCGTTTCATGACAGCGCCTCCTGCTGGGTCGGGTTGCCGGAGGGCGCGGCGAGTCGCCGCGTCACCTCGGCATAGCAAAGGCTGGAAACCGATCGGTTTCCGACTTGCCGTCACTATAAACCGATCGGTTTCTAATTGTCGAATCCGCGACATCATGACCATCGACACGCGCCGGGCCTACCTGGGACTCCCGCTGGCGGTTCGCCGTGCCCGGCCCGGAGCGCAGCCTGCCAACTTCGCGACACTGGCCGGCGCTGCTAAGACAGCGCGGGTACCTTGCGGCTCAGTCGCCGAAGTCGACGGCGAAGTCCTCGAAGTCGATGACGATGATGGGCGTCGCGTCGAGGAACCCGCCGTACGAGTAAATTCACCGGTCGATTCTTTGGTATTTGCGAATCGCGAGCGACGCGAAGATGGTCCCTATTACTAGTGACCAGAGCAGTGCGGCGGCGATCGGATGCTGAATTGGCCAAGGGCCGGAGCGGTTAATTCCCGGTGAACCGAGGAGCGTCCGGCAGGCCTGCACGATCGCACTAAATGGATTCCAGTAGGCAATGCCCTGCAGCCACCCTGGCATGGTCTGGACAGGCACGAATGCGTCGGAGACGAATGCCACCGGGAAGACCCAGATCAGTCCCCCGGAGGAGGCGGCCTCTGGAGTTCTCACCGACAATCCGATCAGGGCCCCGACCCACGACAACGAGAAGCTGACGAGCAGCAGCAGAAGAAGCGCGTAGATAACCGGCAGTATCCCGCTGTGCACTCGCCAACCGATTGCCAGGGACACCCCGGCCAGTACTAGCAGTGTAACGGCCGTTTGCAGCAGATCGGCGAAAGCGCGTCCGGAGAGCACCGCGGGACGAGACATCGGGAGCGTGCGGAACCGGTCGACCAGTCCCTTGGTCATGTCGTCCGCTATGCCGACCGAGGAACTGGCCGCGGCAAAGGTGACGGTCTGGGCGAGGATGCCGGGTATCAGGAACTCCCGATAGCCCGCGGACCCGGTCCCGGGGATCTTGATCGCGCCGCCCGCGATGTAGTAGAAGACCAATAGGAATATCAACGGCTGGATGAGCCTGAAGACGAAATTTTCCGGCATTCGCACCATCGTGCGCAGGTTGCGTTTGGTCACTACCCACGAGTTCGGGAATGCCCTCAATATCTCCGAACATGACAGTTCCGGGTTGCTTTCGACCGTGGAACTAAAGGGCGCAGGCACTTCAGGAGGCCTTTCCCGTGAGGCGAAGGAAAACGTCATCGAGAGTGGGCCGGCGAAGAAACATGTCGTCGACCGCGATATCGCGCTGTCCCAGTTCCGCGGCGAGGTCGGCTAGTGTGCGGACCCCGTGGTCGGCCGCGACGGTGATCTTACGGGCGTGCCGTTCGATCTCGGCTTCCGATTTGGCGAGCGATGACAGCAACTGCGCCGCGGTATCGATTGAAGCGAGGTCGCGCACGATTACCTCGACGCGTTGCCCGCCCACCCGGGCCTTAAGGTCGCTGGAGGTGCCGCTCGCAATTACCCGGCCCCGGTCCACCACCACGATGTTGTGCGCGAGACGGTCGGCTTCCTCGAGATACTGAGTCGTCAGCAAGATGGTGGTGCCGTCTTCCGCGAGAGCGGCGATGACGCTCCAGAGCATGAGGCGACTGTGCGGGTTCAGGCCTGTCGTGGGCTCGTCCAGGAAGAGCACGGGAGGGCGCACTACAAGCGCGGCGGCCAGATCGAGGCGCCTGCGCATTCCGCCGGAGTAGGTCTTGGCTGTCCGGTCAGCCGCGTCGCCTAGCTCAAACCACGCAAGCAGCTCCCGGGCACGATGCTTCGCGTCCCTGGATTTCAGCTGGTAGAGCTGCCCTACCATTTCCAGGTTCTCGCGACCGGTGAGATACTCGTCGATCGCCGCGTACTGTCCCGATACTCCGATCACCCTGCGTACCTTCGCCGGGTGCCTGAGCACGTCTATCCCCGCCACGTAGGCGTGACCGGCGTCCGGGCGCAGCAGCGTGGTCAGCACCCGGACGGCAGTCGTCTTGCCCGCGCCGTTCGGTCCGAGCAGGCCTAGCACCGTTCCCGCGGCGACTTCTAGGTCAACCCCGTCCAGAGCCGGCTTGCCGCCGAAGCTCTTCGCCAGCCCGTCGGCGCTGATGAGCGCTCGCAACGTCCGTATCCTCCCAGAACCCGGCGCCCTAAGAGCGGTCGCCTGGTGTGCGCGTTCCGTCCGCCTCGGCCATTGCTTCGATCAGGCTCCTGGGTCGCATGTCGACCCAGGACTCCTCGATGTATTGGAGGCACTCTTGACGGGGTGCCTGCCCGAAGACAATTTTCCAACCGTCCGGGACATCGACAAAAATCGGCCAGAGGGAGTGCTGGCCTTCCTCGTTGACCAGCACTAGGTACTGGGCGTCGTTGTCTTCGAAAGGATTAGCCATGATTACTCCTGTCGGTTGAATTGGCCGCTTTAATTTTGCGACCGGCCCTGAGGTTGGTGCATATATCGACAACGACATCTGTCGAGTAATCCAGCAAGTAGAAGTGGCCGCCGCTGAAGCGGCGTGCCGTGAAGCTGGATTTCGTCACCGTAGACCAAGCGGACACGCTTTCCTCGTCAAGGTCCTCGTCGTGGTCTCCGTAGTAGGCGACGACCGGAGCATTAATGATGTCGGCTGACGATATACGATGCCTTGCGATTAGCTGATAATCTGCGCGGAATATTGGCAAGTAAAGCTGTTTCAATTCCGCCTTAACGAATACATCCGGGTCGGTCCCGCCCAGCACTTGCATATCCTCGATGAGGTCGCCGTCACTCAGCTTGGACGGATCACGGCGGCCTTGATCATAGCCGGGGCCAGCGTACCCGGATACGAATAGGCCGGCCAGTCTTATAGTCATAAGGGGGTCAATGCGGCGGGCGACGTCATGGGCGACCGCCGCACCCATGCTGTGTCCGAAGAACGCGAGGGGCGCGTCGTCAAGTGCCGTGCAGGCCTGCGACAACGGGCTAGCCACGTCCGCCATCGTATTCGCCAGCGGATCGAGAATCCGATCTTCCCGTCCGGGATAGCGAACGGCCAGCAACTCCATGCCCCGCGGAATCAGGTCTGCCCAGCTGCGGAAGAAACTCGCCGAGCCTCCCGCATGAGGAAAGCAAATAAGCCGCATTTCTGGATTGGCCTGCCGCTTGATTACGCGAAACCACTGACCGATGATCTTTTCGGCATTGGCGTGCACCCCGGGGCATCTCCTTAGGTCCTCCTGCGTGACAAGCGCAGCCCGCGGTAAGCGCTAGGTGGTCTGCCCGTCAGGGATGAAGGTACCACGCCCCGCCGAACGCGGAGGTCAGCGTGATCTTGGTGACAATGTAATTGACCGTCGGCGCGCCGGAAATGCGTTGGCGCGATGTATGCGTCCTGTTAGGAATAAAAGAAGCGTTGTCTCTCGATCACAGTGTGTTGATAGGTGACGTGATGCAAGTCACATCCCGCTTTTTTGACTGAGTGGCCAAGGTAGGTAATAGGTCGGACGTCGAAGTTTGCGCGTGCACGGCGTGTGCTACCGTCCTTTGACGGGTATCAATTAACGATGGCTTCGAGGCGCCTTTCTAACATCGGCCGCCGTGCCTGTCCTGCCGTATAACGAGGGGCAATGCTAACTTCTGCGTCCAAAGACAACTTCCGCCAACTCATGGCCGGGCAGCAGGGGATTTGGCATGCCCAGCAACTTGATCCCGGCAGCCCCATCTATAACATCGGCGAATACCTGGACATCCGCGGCGACTTGAACCTGGGGCTCTTCGCGGCGGCGCTCCGGCAGGTGGTCGCCGAGGCCGAAGCCGTTCGCCTGCGGTTCGTAGGCGGCGGCGAATCTGTCCGGCAGTACGTTGCCGCCACCGGCGACTGGACCCCCCGTGTCGTCGACCTGACTCAGGAAGAAGACCCGGAGGCGGCGGCCGAGCAGTTGATGCGCGCTGACATGGGCAAGACCGTGGACCTGCGTGCGGACACGCTCTTCACGTACGTCGTGCTTCGGCTGGCAGCCGACCGAGTCTTTTGCTATCAGCGATGCCACCACATCGCCCTTGACGGATACAGCGGCTCGATTGTCACTGGCCGGGTGGCGGAGATTTACAATGCGCTGCTCAAACAAGAAGACTTCATCAAGGATGCGCTGCCTCCCCTTTCCGTCCTTCTCGAAGCCGACGCGGCTTACCGCGAGTCGGCGGATTTTCCGGAAGACCGGGATTACTGGGACAGTGTTTTGTCTTCCGCCCCGCAAGCCGTCAGTCTCAGCGGTCGGCAGCCGGCTGGCATTCCGCGGTCGCTGATCCGGGACGCGCAGGTTATCCCGCCCGAGCGCTCCGCGGACCTCCGGGCCGCGGCCCGCACGTTCAAGACCTCGCTGTCCGGCCTGGCCATCGTCGCCTCGGCGGCATATCTGCACCGGTGTACCGGGGTGGAGGACATGGTGCTGGGCGTGCCGGTGCTCGGGCGCACAGGAGGAGCACAGCGCGGTGTTCCCGGCATGACGGCGAACATCCTCCCTATCCGGCTGACGGTCCGGCCGGGCATGTCCCTCGGGGAACTCGCCCAGCAAGTGTCGGCGCAAGTCCGCGCGGGCATCCGGCACCAGCGATACCGATACGAGGACATCCTCCGCGATTTGCGGCTGGTGGGCCGCCAAGGCCTTTTCGGCCTGATGATCAACGGAATGCCGTTCGATTACGACATTAGCTTCGGAGACTGCTCGGTCGAGGCTCACGCACTGGGCGGCCGCAACTTCAATGACCTGACGATTTCCGTGTTCGGCCGGTCCTCCGACGGCTGCATCAACGTTGTATTCGACGCGAATCCGGAACTCTACAGCGCGGAGACGACCGCTACGCATGCGAAGCGATTCCGGGCCGCGCTGGACTGGATCGCCAGCGCATCACCCGATGAATCGCTTGGCGGGCTTCCGATTCTGGAAGATGCGGAGCGCGACCTGATCCTGACGGACTGGAACGCGACGGCGCGGGAGGTGCCCGCGTCGACGGTGCCGGCGTTGTTCGAGGAGCAGGCGGCAGTCACGCCGGGGGCGGTCGCGGTGGTGTTTGCGGGTGCGGAGCTGACCTACGGGGAGCTGAATGCGCGGGCGAACCGGCTCGCCCGGCTGCTGATCGGCCGGGGGGTGGGGCCGGAGTCGCTGGTGGCGGTGGTGATGGAGCGGTCGGCGGACCTGGTGGTCGCGCTGCTGGCGGTGCTGAAGGCGGGCGGGGCGTACCTGCCGGTCGACCCGGGATACCCGGCGGAGCGGATCGGTTCCATGCTGGCGGACGCCGCGCCCGCCGTGGTCTTGACCGATACCGCTGTCATGGGCGCGGTCGCTGGCAGCGAGCGGCTTGTCGTGCTTGATGACCCGGAGACCGTGCGGCGGCTGGGGCGGCTGGATGGCCGCGACGTGTCGGACGCGGAGCGGAGGAGTCCGCTGCTGCCGGGTCATCCGGCGTACGTGATTTACACGTCGGGGTCGACTGGCCGTCCGAAGGGCGTGGCGGTTGGGCATGCGGGGGTGGTGAACCGGCTGGCGTGGATGCAGGGGCTGTATCCGCTGGGGGCCGGGGACCGGGTGCTGCAGAAGACGCCGTTCGGGTTTGACGTGTCGGTGTGGGAGTTGTTCTGGCCGCTGGCGGTGGGGGCGGTGCTGGTGGTGGCGCGGCCGGGCGGTCACCGGGATCCGGGCTACCTGGCGGGGCTGATCCGTGATCAGCGGGTGTCGGTGGCGCATTTCGTGCCGTCGATGCTGCGGGTGTTCCTGGGGGAGCGGTCGGCGGGGTCGTGCACGGGGCTGCGGATGGTGTTCTGCAGCGGCGAGGCGCTGGCGGGGGAGCTGGCGGCGCGGTTCGCCGAAGCGCTGCCGGGGGTGGTGCTGCGCAACTTGTACGGGCCGACGGAGGCGTCGGTGGACGTGACCGCGTGGGACTGCGCGGCCGGTGACGGGGTCATGGTGCCGATCGGGCGGCCGGTGTGGAACACGCGGGCGTACGTGCTGGATGCGGGCTTGGAGCCGGTTCCGGCGGGGTGCGCGGGCGAGCTGTACCTGGCGGGGGTGCAGCTGGCGCGGGGCTACCTGGGGCGGGCGGGGCTGACGGCGGAGCGGTTCGTGGCGTGCCCGTTTGCCGCCGGCGAGCGGATGTACCGGACCGGGGATGTGGCCCGCTGGTCGCGTGACGGGGTGCTGGAGTTCCTGGGACGGGCCGATGACCAGGTGAAGGTCCGCGGCTTCCGGGTTGAGCTCGGCGAGGTCGAGGCGGCGCTGCTGGGGCACCCGTCGGTGGGGCAGGCCGCGGTAGCGGTGCGGGAGGACGCCCCGGGGGATCAGCGGCTGGTCGGGTACGTGGTGCCGGCCGAAGAGGCCGCCGGTGTGGACGCGGCCGAGGTGCGGGCCCGGCTGTCGGGCGTGCTGCCGGAGTACATGGTGCCGTCGGCGGTGGTGGTGCTGGCGGGGCTGCCGCTGACGGTGAACGGGAAGCTGGACCGGCGGGCGCTGCCCGCGCCTGACTTCACGGCTGGCACTGCTTACCGTGCCCCGGCGTCGCCGCGGGAAGAGATTCTCTGCGGCGTGTTCGCCGAGGTGCTCGGGGTGCCGCGGGTGGGTGTCGACGACAGTTTCTTCGAGCTGGGCGGGCATTCGCTGCTGGCGGTGCGGCTGGTCAGCCGCATCCGGGCGGTGCTGGACGTGGAGGTGCCGGTCCGGGTGCTGTTCGAGGCGCCGACCCCGGCGGGGCTGGCGGGTCGGCTGGCGGCGGGGGCGGCCGCGGGCAGGCTGGCGCTTGCGCGGCGGCCGCGTCCGGAGGTGGTGCCGTTGTCGTTCGCGCAGCAGCGGCTGTGGTTCCTGGGACAGCTGGAGGGGCCGAGCGCGGCCTACAACATTCCGGCGGCGGTGCGGCTGCGGGGCCGGGTGGACGCCGAGGCGCTGCGGGCGGCGCTGAACGACGTGGCCGGGCGGCACGAGGTGCTGCGGACGGTGTTCGAGGTGGTGGACGGCGAACCGTGCCAGCGCGTGCTGGAGCCCGGCCCGTCCCTGGTTGGCCTGGAGGTAGCAGAGGCCGCCGCGGACGAGGTCGCCGCGGCCGTGGCCAGGGCAGCGGGGCACGCCTTCGACCTGTCCCATGAGGTGCCGGTGCGGGCGTCGCTGTTCGTGACCGGCGAGGACACCTCGGTCCTGGTCGTGGTCGTGCATCACATCGCGGGTGACGGCTGGTCGATGGGCGTGCTGGCGGGTGAGGTGTCCCGTGCCTACGCGGCCCGCTGCTCGGGGACTGCGCCCCGGTTCGAGCCGTTGCCGGTGCAGTACGCGGATTACGCGTTGTGGCAGCGTGAGCTGCTGGGCGGCGCGGACGACGCGGCCAGCGTGCTGGCGGGGCAGGCGGGGTACTGGCGCGGGGTGCTGGCGGGGGTGCCGGAGGAGCTGGCGCTGCCGTTCGACCGGCCGCGGCCGCCGGTGGCCAGCTACCGGGGCGGCCGCGCCCGGGCCGAGATCGGCGCGGGGCTGCACGCGGGCCTGGCCCGGCTGGCCGCCGAGCAGGGCGTGACGGTGTTCATGGTGCTGCAGGCGGCGGTGGCGGTGCTGCTGTCGCGGCTCGGCGCGGGCACCGACATCCCGCTGGGCACGGCGGTCGCGGGCCGGACCGACGAAGCGGTCGAGGGCCTGGTCGGGTTCTTCGTGAACACGCTGGTGCTGCGGGCCGACCTGTCGGGTGACCCGGGCTTCGCCGGGCTGCTGGGGCGGGTGCGGGAGGCGGACCTGGAGGCGTTCGGGCGGCAGGACGTGCCGTTCGAGCGGCTGGTGGAGGAACTGGCGCCCGCCCGGTCGCTGGCCCGGCACCCGCTGTTCCAGGTGATGGTGGTGCTGCAGAACCAGGCACCCGCGGTGCTGGACCTGCCGGGGATCACCGCCGAGCCGGTCCCGGCCGGGAACCCGGCGGCGAAGTTCGACCTGGACTTCGACTTCACCGAGACGCAGGACGCCGACGGGCGCCCCGGCGGGATCCGCGGCGGGGTGACCTACGCGGCCGACCTGTTCGACCAGGACACCATCGAGGACCTGGCACGCCGCCTGGTCCGCGTGCTGGAGGCCGTGACCGCCAGCCCCGACCTGCCCCTCAGCCGCATCCCGGTCCTGGATGAAGACGAGCGGGACCAGATTCTGGCGGAGTGGAACGACACCGCGGCCGAGGTGCCGCCGGTGACGGTGCCTGAGGTGTTCGAGGCGCAGGCGGCCCTGACTCCCGCCGAGGTGGCGGTGGTATGCGAAGGCACAGACCTGACGTACGCGGAGCTGAATGCGCGGGCGAACCGGCTCGCCCGGCTGCTCGTCGCCCGGGGCGTGGGGCCGGAGACGCTGGTCGCGGTGGTGATGGACCGGTCGCCGGACCTGGTGGTCGCGCTGCTCGCGGTGCTGAAGGCGGGCGGTGTGTTCGTCCCGGTGGATCAGGGATACCCGGCGGAACGGATCGGCTACCTGCTGGGTGACGCGTCGCCGGCCTGCGTGGTGACCAGCCGGGCGGTGCGCTCTCGGCTGCCGGAGCCGCCGGCCGGGACGGATGTGGTGGTGGTCGATGACGCGCTCACCGTCGACGTGATGGGGAAGAACGCGGGTTCGGACCTGTCGGACGCCGGGCGGCGCGGCCGGCTGCTGCCCGCGCATCCGGCTTACGTGATCTACACGTCGGGGTCGACCGGCCGCCCGAACGGCGTGGTGGTGTCGCATAGGAGCCTGGTGAACTTCCTCGGCCAGTACCGCGCCCGCCTGGGCTCCGCCGGGCCGCGGCGGCGGGTGGCGATGACGCATGCGGTCTCGTTTGACGCGGCGTGGGACGGGTTCGCGTGGATGCTGCTGGGCCATGAGCTGCATCTCATTCCGGACGAGGTCCGGCGTGACCCGCGGGCGCTGGTGGCGCGGATCCAGGCGGAGCGGCTGGACGTGGTGGACAGCACGCCCTCGCACCTGCAGCAGCTGGTTTCGGCCGGGCTCCTCGACGGCGCTCACCGGCCGGGGCTGCTGGTCTCCGGCGGCGAGGCGCTGGGCGGAGACCTGTGGAAGCGGATCCGGCGGGAACGAGGCACGCGGGGATACAACACGTACGGGCCGACGGAATGCACCGTGGACGCCCTGTGGCAGGACATGTCCGAAGGCGGGTCGCCGCTCGTCGGCCGTCCTGTCGCCAACGCCCGGGTGTTCGTGCTGGATGCCGGCTTGTGCCCGGTGCCACCAGGGGTGGCGGGCGAGCTGTACGTGGCGGGAGAAGGGCTGGCGCGCGGTTACCTGAACCGGCCGGGATTGACGGCGGGGCGGTTCGTGGCGTGCCCGTTCGGCGGGGCGGGGGAGCGGATGTACCGCACTGGTGACGTGGTGCGGTGGACCGCCGAGGGTGCCCTGG
>Ga0210389_10000126_pt1 | contig 76445 bp, 81 predicted proteins | sample IncBWH28OmetaG_FD_160127 | JGI IMG/M metagenome (GOLD analysis project Ga0210389, IMG submission 160127) | Forest soil microbial communities from Barre Woods Harvard Forest LTER site, Petersham, Massachusetts, United States - Inc-BW-H-28-O ...
ACCGTCACCGGTCCCGGCTGGCCGAGTTGGTGGACCTGCCGGTGAGCCCAACGGGCTAAGCCGGCACCCGGCCCTCCTGGACTCGCGCCGGTGGTGCTGCAGAATCGGTTGCCGTTACTGCAGCCTGCGGAAATGGGAGTTGCGAAATGCGTGTGTCGTTGTCGACATACGATTCGCGCGGGGGAGTCGAGCCGCTGGTGGGGCTTGCGGCCCAGTTGCAGACACTCGGCGCGGAGGTGCGGGTGTGCCTGCCGCCGGACCAGGAATACGCGGAGCTGCTGGCGCGTATCGGCCTACCGCTGAGCCGCCCTCACCACGGCGCTGACTCCCGAGACGCGCGCACGAGCGAGCGCCGTGGCCGGCGACATCCGCACCGACGGGGCGATGGTGGCCGCGACGCTGCTGATCGAAGCGATCAGCAGAGAAAGCCCACCGGGCGACCTTGCCCGACCGGCGCCGCCACGTTAACGCGGCAGCGCTGCGCTGAAGGTTTCTGTCATTGCCGCCCAATGGCGTTCGTCGGCGGCGACGTCGTAGGGCGGGTTGTCGGGCACCGCGAAGCCGTGGGCTGCCTGGTACCACTCGATGGTGTGCTGCACACCGGCCGCCGTCAGCGCTTTGTCGAGCTGTTCGGCGTGGTCGGCCGTGAAGGACGCGTCGTTCTCGGCGCCGCCCACATACACCGTCGCGCTGATTCGGTCGGCCAGCAGGTGCGGGCTGTCCGGAGTGTCGGCCACCAGGCCGCCACCGTGGAAGGACGCCGCGGCCCCGACGCGGTCGGGAAGACGGCCGGCCACGATCAGCGAGATTCGCCCACCCATGCAGTAGCCGCACACGCCGAAGCGCTCCCCGGCCACCTCGGGTCGAGCGGCCAGGTAGTCGAAGAACGCGGCGGCGTCGCCGGTGATTTTGTCCGGCGTCAGGCTGCCGATCATGGACATCAGCCGGTTGCGCTCTTTTTCGTCGCCGAACACGCTGGCCATCTCGAACGGGGCCCAGTCGGCGTTGCGGTAGTACACGTCGGGCAGCAGCACGGCGTAGCCGAATCCGGCGAGCTTGGCGGCCATCTGGTAGAAGGTATCGCGCACGCCGCCGGCGTCGGGGAACATGACCACGCCCGGCCACGGGCCCTGGATATCCGAGCTGTCGGGGGTGAACAGGCGGACGGTGCAGGTGCCATCGGGAGTGCTCACGGTGTCTGTGATGTTGGGCATGGCTTCCGTTCTACTCCCCGAGATTGGACGTAAGCTGGCCGCGTGCCGATCGCCACCCCGTACGAGGACCTGCTGCGCGTGGTGCTCGAAACGGGTGCGGCCAAAGCCGACCGCACCGGCACCGGGACCCGCAGCCTGTTCGGCCAGCAGTTGCGATACGACCTGTCGTCCGGCTTCCCGTTGCTCACCACCAAGAAGGTGCATTTCAAATCGGTGATCTACGAGTTGCTGTGGTTTCTGCGCGGTGACTCCAACGTCGCCTGGTTGCACGAACACGGCGTCACCATCTGGGACGAATGGGCCAGCAGCACAGGCGATCTCGGGCCGATATACGGTGTGCAGTGGCGCTCCTGGCCGACACCCTCGGGTGAGCACATCGACCAGATCAGCGCCGCGCTGGATTTGCTGCGTACCGACCCCGACTCGCGGCGCATCATCGTGTCGGCCTGGAACGTCGGCGAAATCCCGCGGATGGCCTTGGCGCCGTGTCATGCGTTGTTTCAGTTCTACGTGGCCGACGGCCGGCTGAGCTGTCAGCTCTACCAGCGCAGCGCCGACCTGTTCCTCGGTGTGCCGTTCAACATCGCCAGCTACGCGCTGCTCACGCACATGATGGCCGCCCAGGCCGGGCTGTCGGTCGGCGAGTTCGTCTGGACAGGCGGGGACTGCCACATCTACGACAACCACGTCGAGCAGGTGCGGCTCCAGCTCACCCGCCAACCTCGGCCGTACCCGGAACTCTTTCTGGCACATAGGGATTCGATCTTCGACTACACCTACGACGACATCGTCGTGAAGAACTACGACCCGCATCCGGGGATCAAAGCCCCAGTCGCTGTATGACGCAGCTGGGCCTGGTCTGGGCTCAGTCGACGTCCGGTGTCATCGGACGCGGCGGCGACATCCCCTGGCAACTGCCCGAGGACCTGGCCCGCTTCAAACGGATAACCGTGGGTCACACGGTGGTGATGGGCCGGCGCACCTGGGATTCTTTGCCGGCCAGAGTTCGGCCGCTGCCCGGCCGCAGAAATGTCGTACTGTCCCGTCAGACTGATTTCATGGCTGACGGAGCGGAAGTGCTCGGTTCACCCGAGCAGGCTTTTTCGAATTCCGAGACCGAGCCGGAGACGTGGGTGATCGGCGGCGCGCAGATCTACTTGCTGGCGTTGCCGCACGCCACCCGGTGCGAGGTCACCGAGGTGAACATCGACCTGCCCCGCGATGACGACGACGCGCTTGCCCCGGTGCTCGACGAGGCGTGGCTGGGTGAGACGGGGGAGTGGCGGGTCAGCCGCTCTGGGCTGCGATACCGGTTTAACAGCTACCGGCGCTCATGAGCACCTTGACCGCAGCGCAGGCCCGCCGGGTCGCGGTCGCGGCCCAAGGCTTCACCGAGCCCAAACCGGGCGGCCCGATCACTCGTGCGCATCTGAAACGGCTGATTTCGCGGATCCAAGTCCTGCAGCTGGATTCGGTGTCGGTGGCGGTGCGAGCCCACTACGCGCCAGTATTCAGCCGGCTCGGCCCTTATGACCGCGACGTGCTGGACCGCGCCGTCTGGGGCCCGCGCTCGGCGCGGCTGCTGGCCGAGTATTGGGCGCATGAGGCCGCCCTGATGGCCGTCGACGACTGGCCGCTGCTGCGCTGGCGGATGCGCGAGTACCGGCATGGGCGGTGGGGAACTCACATCGTCAAAGCCAACCCGCAACTGGCAGACAAGATTGTCGCCGCCGTCGCCGAGCTCGGGCCGAGCACCGCGGGGCAGATCGAGGCGCATCTGGCCGCCGAGCCGCGCGGGCCAAAGGGAAGCTGGTGGGGTAGCCGCAGCGACACCAAGTGGGTCGCCGAGGCACTGTTCGCCTCCGGGGTGCTCACGACGGCCACCCGGGTGGGTTTCGCCCGCCACTACGACCTGGTGGAGCGGGTGCTCCCGCCGGCCGTCCTGGCCCGGCAGGTTGACGACGACGAAGCCGTGCGCGAGCTCACGCTGCGTTCGGCCACCGCGTTGGGTGTGGGCACCGAGGCCGACATCCGCGACTACTTCCGGTTGTCGGCCCAGCAGGTCAAGCCGGCCATCACTGATCTGGTGGCGGCCGGCGAGATCGAGCGGGTCGACGTCGACGGCTGGTCCGCGCCGGCGTATCTGCGGACCCGCCAGACGGTGCCACGGCTGGACCGCGGTACCGCGCTGCTGTGCCCGTTCGACCCGTTGATCTTCTTCCGGCCCCGGGTAGAGCGGCTGTTCGGCTTTCACTACCGCATCGAGATCTACACCCCGGCGGCCAAGCGCCAGTACGGCTACTACGTGTGGCCTCTGCTGCTGGACGGTCACCTGGTCGCGCGGGTCGACCTCAAGGCCGACCGAGCCGCCAACGCGCTGCGCGTGGTAGGCGCGTTCGGGGAAGCCCGGAACGCCCACGGCGTCCCTGAGTCTCGGGTTGCCGCGGCGCTGGCCGTCGAGCTGGTGTCGATGGCGTCCTGGCTGGGTTTGGCTGGGGTCACCGTGTCAGGCAGGGGTGATCTGGCCGGGGAGTTACGCACCGCGGCAAAGCGGGCCAGCTGATGCTCCCGTCGACGCGGAAGGAACTCAAAGACACGCTCTGGAAGGCCGCCGGCAAGCTGAGGGGCTCACTTCCGGCCAGCCAGTACAAGGACGTGGTTCTCGGGCTGGTGTTCCTCAACCACGTCTCCGATGCGCATTGGAAGTTCTTGGCGGACAATGCGAAATCCCCGAACATCGGTCAGCTCATCGACGCGGCGATGGACGCCGTGATGGCGGCCAACCCGACGCTGGCCGGAGCACTGCCGCAGCCGTACCAAGACGTCGACCAGCGGCGGCTCGGCGAGCTGGTCGAACTGCTCAGCGGTACGCGATTCAACGGTCAGGGCAGCCTCCGCAACCGAATGGGCGCCCGGGACCTGATGGGAGAGGTGTACGAGTATTTCCTCGGCAATTTCGCCCGTGCCGAGGGTAGGCGGGGCGGCGAATTCTTCACCCCACCCAGCATCGTCCGGGTGATCGTCGAGGTCCTCGAACCGTCCAGGGGGCGCGTCTACGACCCGTGTTGCGGTTCGGGCGGGATGTTTGTGCAGACCGAGCAATTCATCACCGAGCATGACGGCGACCCCAAGGATGTCTCGATCTATGGCCAGGAGAGCATCGAGCAGACCTGGCGAATGGCGAAGATGAATCTTGCCATCCACGGCATCGACGACAGGGGTCTGGGCACGCGGTGCGCCGATACGTTGGTCAACGATCAGCATGCCGGCGTGCCGATGGACTACGTGATGGCCAATCCACCGTTCAACATCAAGGATTGGGCCCGCGACGAGCACGACCCGCGCTGGCGCTTCGGGGTTCCGCCCGCGACCAACGCGAACTACGCCTGGATCCAGCACATCCTGTCCAAGCTGGCGCCTGGCGGTAAGGCCGGCGTGGTGATGGCGAACGGCTCGATGTCGTCGAACGCGGGCGGCGAAGGTGACATTCGAGCGCGGGTCGTCGAGGCTGACCTGGTGTCGTGCATGGTCGCGCTGCCGGCACAGCTGTTTCGCAGCACCGGCATTCCGGTGTGCGTGTGGTTTTTCGCCATGGACAAGGCAGACCGGTCGGGCCAGGTGCTGTTTATCGACGCCCGCAGTCTGGGCTATCTGGTGGATCGTGCTGAGCGCGCTTTGACGAGCGAGGACGTCGTCCGGATCGGCGACACCTATCACGCATGGTGCGGGTCGACGTCGGCGGCCGCGACAGGCATGACGTACCAGGATGTTCCGGGATTCTGCAAATCGGCGACCCTAGACGAAATCAAGGCCGTCGGGTACGCGCTGACGCCGGGACGGTATGTGGGTGCTCCGGCGGTGGAGGATGACGGGGAGCCGGTGGACGAGAAGGTCGCCCGATTGACCAAGGATTTGCTCTTAGCGCTCGACGAATCCGCGCGAGTGGAGCGGACTGTGCGTGAGCAAGTGGAGCGGCTGCGGTGAACGTAAGGCTGGAAGATCATCTCGACTTCAGCAACGGAACGACCCCGCCGGCCCGAGTGCCAAACGGGCACTACCCCGTCTACGGTGCCAACGGAGCGATCGGTTTCGCGGCTCGGCACAACGCCAGCGGCCCGCTGATAGTGCTTGGCCGCGTTGGATCATATTGCGGCAGCCTGCGCTATTGCGATTCCGACGTCTGGGTTACCGACAACGCACTGGCATGCCGGGCGAAAAACCCCGAAGAGACCCGATATTGGTATTACGCGCTACAGACCTGCAGGCTCAACGAGCACCGAGCCGGATCCGGTCAGCCCCTGCTCAACCAGGGCATTCTGCGGGACATTTCGATCCCGTCCGTCGCAACGCATGAGCGCCGGCGCGTCGCCGCGTTCCTCGGGGCGCTCGACGACAAGATCGCCGCCAACGACCGCGTGATCGCGGCTGCTGAGGCCTTGATGCTCGCCACGGTCGAGTCAGTTTCTGAGTGTGTGCCTCTGTCCAGCCTGGTGAGTCGGTCGACGACATTTCTGGACCCCGGCGAATTCGACTACGCAGTCGCACATTTCAGCTTTCCGGCGTTCGACGACGGCGCACGGCCCGAGCTGGTCGATGCCCGATCCATCAAGAGTGGCAAGTTCCTCTTGCCGGCGCCGTGCGTATTGTTCTCGAAACTCAACCCACGAATTCCGCGGATTTGGAATGTCGTCAAGCTCCCCGCCGAAATGGCCTTGGCGAGTGGCGAGTTCGTGGTACTGATGCCGGTCGATGTCGATACCTCGGTCGTGTGGTCAGCGCTACGGCAACCTCAGGTCTCAGAGACGCTGCAACAGCTGGTCGCCGGGACCTCAGGGAGCCGCCAACGAATCCGGCCGCGTGATCTGCTGCAGGTTCCGGTGCGGGATGTCCGCCGTTTGCCCGCCGCGGCGTCACGGACGATCACGGCCCTGGGGGCGCTGTGCCATCAGCGACGGGCCGAATCCGCGCGCCTGTGCGCCTTACGCGACGAACTGCTGCCACCGCTGATGTCGGGCAAGCTCAGGGTCACCAGTTCCGCCGAGACTGCGCTCAGGGCGACCGACCGCCGGTTAAGGTGAGCGCCGTGGCCGAGACCGCGCCGCTGCGCGTGCAGCTGATCGCCAAGACCCAGTTCCTGGCACCGCCGGACGTGGCGTGGACCACTGACGTCGACGGCGGCCAAGCGCTCACCGAATTCGCCGGGCGGGCGTGTTATCAGAGCTGGTCCAAGCCCAATCCCAGGACCGCGACCAATGCCGGCTACATCAAGCACATCATCGACGTCGGGCACTTTTCGGTGCTCGAGCACGCGAGTGTGTCGTTCTACATCGCCGGCATCTCGCGGTCCTGCACCCACGAGCTGATCCGGCACCGGCATTTCTCTTACTCGCAACTGTCGCAGCGTTACGTGCCGGAAAAAGACTCGCAGGTCGTCGTGCCGCCCGGCATGGAGGACGACCCCGAACTACAGCAGATCCTGACTGCGGCCGCCGACGCCAGCCGCGCCACCTACACGGAGCTGCTGGCCAGGCTGGAAGCCAAGTTCGCCGACCAGCCCAATGCGGTTTTGCGCCGTAAGCAGGCACGCCAGGCCGCCCGCGCGGTGCTGCCCAACGCCACCGAAACCCGCATCGTGGTGACCGGGAACTACCGGGCGTGGCGGCACTTCATCGCCGTGCGGGCCAGCGAACACGCCGACGTGGAAATCCGCCGTCTGGCCATCGAGTGCCTGCGTCAACTCGCCGACGTCGCACCCGCGGTGTTCGCCGACTTCGACATCTCCACCCTGGCCGACGGCACCGAGGTCGCGACGAGCCCGCTCGCGACCGAGGCCTGACCAGACACAGCTGGCCAGCGGTGCTAAAAGAGCTTGGCACCGCCAGGTAACCTGGGAACCGTGACCACCGTCGGATTCGACGCCCCCGCGCGCCTGGGAACCCTGCTGACCGCGATGGTGACACCGTTTGGCACCGATGGCTCCCTGGACACCGCCGCGGCGGCCCGAGTGGCGAAACACCTGGTGGCCGGGGGATGCGACGGCCTGGTGGTCTCGGGGACCACCGGTGAGTCGCCGACCACCACCGACGACGAGAAACTCGAGCTGTTGCGTGCCGTGTTGGAGGCGGTGGGGGACCGGGCCCGGGTCATTGCCGGCGCGGGCACCTACGACACCGCTCACAGCGTGCGGCTCGCCAAGGCCTGTGCAGCCGAAGGTGCGCACGGGCTCCTGGTGGTGACGCCGTATTACTCAAAGCCACCGCAGACCGGGCTGATCGCGCATTTCACCGCGGTCGCCGACGCGACCGAGCTCCCGGTGCTGCTCTACGACATCCCCGGTCGCTCGGTCATACCGATCGAGCAGGACACCATCCGCACGCTCGCGTCGCATCCCAACATCGTCGGGGTCAAGGACGCCAAAGCGGATCTGCACGGCGGCGGCCAGATCATGGCCGAAACCGGCCTGGCTTACTATTCCGGCGACGATGCGCTCAACCTGCCCTGGCTGGCAATGGGCGCCACCGGCTTCATCAGCGTGATTTCTCATCTGGCCGCGGGCCAGCTTCGAGAGTTGTTGTCCACCTTCGGTTCCGGGGATATCGCCACCGCCCGTAAGATCAACGTCGCGGTCGCCCCGCTGTGCAACGCGATGGGCCGCCTGGGCGGGGTGACGCTGTCCAAGGCTGGTCTGCGCCTGCAGGGTATCCACGTCGGTGATCCCCGGCTGCCGCAAATGCCGGCAACACCGGAGCAGCTCGAAGCGTTGGCTGCCGATATGCGTGCCGCATCGGTGCTTCGGTGAGTCACAGGGTGGCCGACAAGTGGATGTAGACCTCGCCCCACCAGGTCCTCTGGCCGCGGGTGGGTTGCGGGTCACCGCGCTCGGCGGCGTCAGTGAAATCGGCCGCAATATGACGGTTTTCGAGCACCTGGGCCGGCTGTTGATCATCGATTGCGGCGTGATGTTCCCCACCCACGACGAGCCCGGCGTCGACCTGATCTTGCCGGACCTGCGCCATATCGAAGATCGGCTCGACGACGTCGAGGCGCTGGTGCTGACCCACGCCCACGAGGACCACATCGGGGCCATCCCGTTCTTGCTCAAGCTGCGCCCCGACATCCCGGTCGTCGGGTCGAAGTTCACCCTGGCGCTGGTTGCCGCGAAATGCCGTGAGCACCGCATCAAACCGGTATTCGTCGAGGTCACCGAGGGGCAGAGCACCAGGCACGGCGTGTTCGAGTGCGAGTACTTCGCCGTCAACCACTCCATCCCCGACGCGCTGGCCATCGCGGTCTACACCGGCGCGGGGACGGTTTTGCACACCGGCGACATCAAGCTCGACCAACTACCGCTCGACGGCCGGCCCACCGACCTGCCCGGCATGTCCCGGCTCGGTAACGCCGGCGTGGATCTGTTCCTGTGCGACTCGACCAACTCCGAGATCCCCGGCGTCGGACCATCCGAAAGCGAGGTGGGCCCGACGCTGCACCGGCTGATCCGGGGCGCCGACGGTCGCGTCATCGTTGCGTGTTTCGCCTCCAATGTGGACCGGGTGCAGCAGATCATCCACGCCGCAGTGGCATTGGGCCGGCGGGTGTCGTTCGTCGGGCGATCGATGGTGCGCAACATGGGCATCGCGCGGGACCTGGGGTACCTGCGAGTCGACGATTCCGACCTGATCGACATCGCCGCCGCTGAGATGATGGCGCCCGAACAGGTGGTGCTGATCACCACCGGCACCCAGGGCGAGCCGATGTCGGCGCTGTCGCGGATGTCACGCGGGGAGCATCGCAGCATCACGCTGACCGCGGGTGACCTCATCGTGTTGTCGTCGTCGCTGATCCCGGGCAACGAGGAGGCGGTCTACGGTGTCATCGACGCGCTTTCCAAGATCGGAGCTCGAGTCGTCACCAACGCCCAAGCCCGGGTGCATGTTTCAGGCCACGCCTACGCGGGCGAGTTGTTGTTCCTGTACAACGGGGTGCGTCCGCGCAACGTCATGCCGGTGCACGGGACCTGGCGGATGCTGCGCGCCAACGCCAAGTTGGCCGCCAGCACCGGGGTGCAGCAAGAGTCAATCCTGTTGGCCGAGAACGGCGTCAGCGTCGATCTGGTGGCCGGCAACGCGTCCATCGCCGGAGCGGTGCCGGTCGGCAAGATGTTCGTCGACGGGCTGATCACCGGCGATGTCGGTGATATCACCCTGGGCGAACGGCTCATCCTGTCTTCTGGTTTTGTCGCGGTGACCGTGGTGATCAACCGCGGCACCGGGCGGCCGGTGACTGCGCCGGTTGTCCAATCACGCGGATTCTCCGAAGATCCGAAGGCGCTCGAGCCCGCCGTGCGCAGGGTCGAGGCGGAGCTGGAGCAGCTGGTTGCCGCCAACGTGACCGATCCGATCCGGATCGCACAGGGGGTGCGCCGCACCATCGGCAAGTGGGTGGGTGAAACCTACCGCCGGCAGCCGATGATCGTGCCTACCGTCATTGAAGTCTGAGAGAGGTCTGAAGCCGCGCCGCTAGGTTTTCTCCGCGTAGGCCGACCATTCCAGCTGCGATGCCGGGAGTTTGCGGCCGGTGGGCTCGACATAGCGCTGGACAAACTCGTCGGGCCCGGCCTGCTCCACCAGCCGCCAACCGTAATCGGCGATAAACCCGGCTACCTCGTCAGGCTGTAAGCCAAACTGCCATAGCTGGTGACGCTGGCGAGTGTTGCGGTACAGCGTCCTAGTGCCATACCGATTGCTGCCATCGATGAAGTCCCGGTGGACGTAGGTGAACACCAGACGGCTGCCCGGTGCGGCCGCACGCAGTCCCTCCAAGGTCCGTCGGACACCGCCTTCGGTGAGGTATTGGGTAACACCCTCGCAGACGAAGAAAGCCCGGTAATCGGTGCGATATCCGTGCTCGGCCAAAGCCGTGAGCAGGTCGTCCTGCTCGAAATCCAGCGCCACCAACCGAACGGACAGGGGCAGCTCGCCCAGCACCCGCCGGACCGTCTTGGCCTTCATGGCGATGTTGACTGGCTGGTCTACCTCGAAGACCGGGATCTTGACCTGCCTGGTCAGCCGGTAGGCGCGGGTGTCCAATCCGGCGCCGAGGATCACCACGGCGTCGATGTCGTCGAGCGCCTCTTTGAGCCTGTCGTCGATGAAATGCTTGCGGCAGGCCATATTGACCCAGAGCCCGGGCCCGGTGAACTCGGATCCGCGGATCATCAGGCGGCGGGCCGGCCCCCACCGGGTCGCGGCGACCAGCCATCGCAGTGAGGCCGGCAAAAACAGTTCCGCGAGGTCGTCGTCCACCAGGCGGCGGCCAGCCGGCTCGTTTTGTTCGACGGCGGCTAACACCATCGGGCCAAAGGCGGTCTGCGCCACGGGATTTCGTGCCATCAGCTACTACTTATTCAGGTAGCCCGCATCGACCGGTAAGGTGACGCCGGTGATGTAGCGGGCTTGGTCGGACACCAACCATGCCACAGCGTTGGCGATGTCGTCGGCCTGCAGCACCTCCACCGGCATCGCGTTGCCCATGTCCGGTGGCGAATCGGATTGCGCGACAAGGTCGGCCAGCCACTGCCGAGTGAACTCGTTGTTGATCATCGGGGTGTCGACGCCGGACGGATGTATCGAGTTGACCCGGATGTTCTGCCTAGCAAGCAGATTCGCATACACTCGCATCAACCCTACCACTCCGTGCTTGGCGGCCGCATAACCGATGGAGCCGGCATCGGGACTGCCGACGCCGGCCAGTCCGGCGGCCGAACTGATCAGCACGATCGATCCGCCGGTGCCTTGCTTGACCATCGTCGGTATCGCGACCTTGATGGTGTTGTAGACGCCGGTGAGGTTGACGTCGATGACGTCGCGCCAGCCGTCGTCACCGGATTGCATCGGAGCAATACCGGCGTTGGCGACCACGATGTCGAGCCGGCCGAACTCGTCAAGGCCCGCCTGCAAGGCGGAAGACAGCGATGCCCGGTCGCGGACGTCGCCCTGTCTTGCCGCGATGCGGGCGCCCGTATCCTCGACGAGCTTGACGGTGGCCGCCAGGTCGTCGGCAGTGGCCAGCGGATAACGCACGCTCGCGATCTGCTCGCACAAGTCGACCGCGATCACGTCCGCCCCGTCGGCCGCCAGACGGATCGCGTGCGCGCGGCCCTGGCCTCGCGCGGCGCCAGTGATGAAGGCAACCCGCCCTTGTAGCGGGCCTTCCAGCGGCCGGCCCATCAGGGGCGGAGCTGCCCTTTGTCCGGATCGCCCGCGGGAACCGGCTGCAGCATCTTGATGTCCGGCGCGCCGGCCAGGTGCTCGCCGGCGGCGGCGAACATCTTCCCGATCGCAGGAGCAGTGCTGTGCGTCTTCAACGCCTCTTCATCGGCCCATTGCTCGACGAAGACGAAGGTGTCGCCCGTCTGGTGCAGCGAGTACAGCTGGCAGCCCGGTTCGTCGTGCACCTCTTCGACCGCGCCGGTGAGGATGTCGCGGACGGTGTCGACCGATTCGGGTTTGACGGTCAGGGTGGCGACGACGACGACGGGCATGCTAGGCCTCCTGGTAACTTGAGCTCTCCTCAATCGCTCGTCACCCTACCCACGCCGCCCGGCGGTCGGTCGGTCAGTCTCCCGATCGGTCCAGGGTGATGTCGAGCTGTTGTGCGGGGCACGCATCCGCGGCATCGAAGCGGACGTCTCCGGTGACCCGCTGCAGCGGGCGCGAAACGGGTTGCGGGAGCCCGTATTCCTCGTGCTTCACCGTCGAGGCGGTTGCGCCGCTGGGGCAGTTGACCTCGGTGCGCTGGTCGAGGGTCCATTTGCCGTTGTTGAACAGCAGCGAATTCACGAGCGTGTTCCCCGAGGCCAGGTAGGACTTGAACGTCATGCACTGGTCGGTGTTGCGCACGCACATCGTCTGCATGGCGACGCGTCGCACCCCCGGTTTCGACGAGTCGCGAAGAACGCTCGTCTCGTTGTAATGCCCGGCGAGGCCTTCGGGCGCAGACGGCGAACGCGGTGCCGCTTTGCCGGGATCCGCAATTGAGATGCCCGCGTCGACGTCACCTTGGCGCGTCACCGTCATCGGCGTTGACATCGCCACGGCGCAACCCGGACTGGGGTTCATGCCCACGTAGGAGGTTCCCATCAGCGTGCCGTCGGGCTGGGGCTGCAGGATCCACGCGGTGAGCGACGGGCCCTTGACGTCGCTGTCGGAGCACGCGCTGTCCTCGCGCAGCGCCATTTGCCAATGGCCGTCGACGTAGTCGAGCACGAGATCGACCGGGGGATTTGACTTCTGCTTCGGATTGTCGTCCGCCAGCTTGGTCGCCGTCGCGACGCACCCCGAATCGGTGCATGTCGAGCGCACCGCATAGGTTCGGGATCTCGATTTGGTGGGTTTGGGTTCACCGCCCGCGAGCTGCTGAGTTCCGTCGAATTCAAACAAGTAGGTGCCGTCGAAGCTCGGGGCGGACGGCTTGGCGGCCTTCGACGACCCGTTCGAGGAACCGCCCGCGGAACAGGCGGCCAGCAGGGCGATGCCGAGGGCAGCCGCACCGACCATACGGAAGATCCGCATCTCATTCTCCCCATGTGAGAGCGCGCTTAGCACTGACCGAAGCATTACAGCATGTACGCGGGTGGGTCACATCGCCGTTACCAGTGTGGCGGGTGGTGTGGATGAGGTCTTTGCGACTAGGCTTGCGGGCATGGCTAGTAAGACCGTCGCCCGCTCCGGCACCCGAACGAGCAGGTCAAAGGCCACTTCGCGCGCCGGCGGGTCTCGACGCGCGCGACCAGCGATGCCCCGCAAAAGGGTGAGCAGGCCCGCCAAACGGCGCAACCAGTCGCTGCTTGTCGCGGCCGGGGTGACGTGCGGCCGTGCCATGCGTGCGGCCTGGCTGATGGCGGCCAGGGGCACTGGCGGTGCCGCGCGCTCGATCGGGCGGGCCCGCGATATCGAGCCTGGACATCGCCGCGACGGCATCGCGCTGGTGCTGCTGGGCCTTGCCGTCGTCGTCGCCGCGAGCTCGTGGTTCGATGCCGCCCGGCCGGTCGGCGCGTGGGTGGATGCCGTGTTGCGGACGTTGATCGGCTCGGCAGTCCTCGCGCTCCCGGTGGTCACCGCCGCGGTGGCGGTGGTGCTGATGCGAACTCAGCCAAATCCCGACGCGCGGCCCAGGCTGATCCTGGGCGCGAGCTTGATCGCTCTGTCGTTTCTCGGCCTACGCCACCTATGGGCGGGTTCGCCGGAAGCCCCGGAATTACGGCGACGGGCAGCAGGATTCATCGGCTTCGCCATCGGTGGGCCGTTGTCTGACGGGTTGACGCCGTGGATTGCGGCGCCGCTGTTGTTCATCGGCGCGGTGTTCGGGCTGCTGCTGCTGACCGGCACCACGATCCGGGAGGTGCCCGATGCGGTCCGGGCCATGTTCGGCACCCGGCTGTTCCAGCGTGATTACGCCGGTGAGGGCGAGGGCGAATACGACGCTGAATACGCAGGCGAGTACGCCGCCGACCAGGACCCCGCGCGCGAAGACTTTTCCGACGGTTACTACGACGGGTCGTTCAACCTTGACGATGGGCCCCAGGCATGGCCGTCGGCGGGCTCCCCCCAGGTCCCTCTCGAGGATGACGTTCCCACCATTCCGGAACCGGGCGTCGCCAAGAGCCGGCGGCGCGCCCCCCGAAAAGAGACCCAAGCCCTCAACCGGGTGGTCGACGGCCCCTACACGCTGCCGTCGCTAGACCTGCTGATCGTGGGGGAAGCGCCCAAGAAGCGCAGCCCCGCCAACAACCACATGGCCGGCGCCATCGGGGAGGTGCTCACCCAGTTCAAGGTCGACGCGGCCGTCACCGGCTGCACCCGCGGGCCCACCGTCACCCGCTACGAGGTGGAGCTGGGGCCGGGCGTCAAGGTGGAGAAGATCACCGCCCTGCAGCGCAACATCGCCTACGCGGTGGCCACCGAGAGTGTCCGCATGCTGGCCCCGATCCCCGGCAAGTCCGCCGTCGGCATCGAGGTGCCCAATACCGATCGGGAAATGGTCCGGCTGGCCGACGTGCTGACCGCCGCGTCGACGCGCCGCCACCACCACCCGCTGGTGATCGGCCTGGGCAAGGACATCGAAGGGGACTTCATCTCGGCCAACCTGGCCAAGATGCCGCACCTGCTGGTCGCCGGCTCCACCGGCTCCGGCAAGTCCAGCTTCGTCAACTCCATGCTGGTCTCGCTGCTGACCCGGGCCACCCCGGAAGAGGTCAGGATGATCCTGATCGACCCGAAGATGGTGGAACTGACGCCGTATGAAGGCATTCCGCATTTGATCACCCCGATCATCACCCAGCCGAAGAAGGCGGCGGCCGCGCTGGCGTGGCTGGTCGACGAGATGGAGCAGCGCTACCAGGACATGCAGGCCTCGCGGGTGCGCCACATCGACGACTTCAACGACAAGGTGCGCTCGGGTGCCATCACAGCGCCGCTGGGCAGCCAGCGCGAGTACCGCCCCTACCCATATGTGGTCGCGATCGTCGACGAGCTGGCCGACTTGATGATGACCGCTCCGCGTGACGTCGAGGACGCCATCGTGCGGATCACCCAGAAAGCCCGAGCCGCCGGCATCCACCTGGTGCTGGCCACCCAGCGCCCGTCGGTCGACGTGGTCACCGGGCTGATCAAGACGAACGTGCCGTCCCGGCTGGCGTTTGCGACGTCGTCGCTGATCGACAGCCGGGTGATCCTGGACCAGGCGGGCGCGGAAAAACTCATCGGCATGGGCGACGCCCTGTTCCTGCCGATGGGAGCCAGCAAGACCGTCCGGCTGCAGGGCGCCTTCATCACCGACGAGGAGATCCACGCCGTCGTCAGCGCCTGCAAAGACCAGGCCGAACCCGAGTACACCGAAGGTGTCACCACCGCCAAGCCCACCACCGAACGCACCGACGTCGACCCGGACATCGGCGACGACATGGATGTCTTCCTGCAAGCCGTGGAGCTGGTGGTCTCCAGCCAGTTCGGCTCCACCTCGATGCTGCAGCGCAAGCTACGGGTGGGCTTCGCCAAGGCCGGCCGGTTGATGGACCTGATGGAAACCCGCGGCATCGTCGGGCCCAGCGAAGGGTCCAAGGCCCGCGAGGTGCTGGTCAAGCCCGACGAGCTGGCGGCCACGTTGGCCGCGATCCGGGGCCTGGACGGCTCAGACAGCGGAGACGAAGAGTAATTCGCCGAGCAGACGCATAATCGCCCTTTTTCGCGGCGTGTCGCGGGATTTTGCTTCTGCTCGCCGAATCACAACACCAGCAGCATTCGGGAGTTGCCCAGGATGTTCGGCTTGACGTAGCTCAGATCGAGGAATTCGGCGACCCCGATGTCATAGGAGCGGCACATCTCTTCGAACACCTCGGCGGTGACCGGAGTGCCCTCGATCTCGGTGAAGCCATGCCGGCCGAAGAACTCGGTCTCGAAGGTCAGCACGAAAAGCCGCTCCAACTGCAGCTCGCGAGCGACTTCGAGAAGCCGGTTGACGACCGCATGGCCGATACCGTGGCCGGTCACAGCTGGGTCCACCGCGACGGTACGGACTTCGCCGAGATCGGACCACAGCACGTGCAGGGCCCCGCAACCGACCACGTTGCCTTCGTATTCGGCCACCCAGAACTCCTGGACGGCCTCGTAGAGCGTCACAAGGTTCTTTTCCAGCAGGATCTTTCCCGCGTAGGTGTCGACAAGGTGTTTGATCGCGGGGACGTCAGATGTCCGCGCGCGGCGGACCACCGGCCGGTGATCCTGTGGACTTTGGGTCACGGGTAACAGTATTGACATCAAGACGGGTGAGCTGGTCAACCGCTATTCTGTTGCGGTGTCGGGGCAGCCGCAAACGGGTTCGATGGCAGGCCGTGCCCGCATCGCCAACCTCGCCAATATCCTGACTGGCTTGCGGTTGCTGATGGTCCCGATTTTCCTGTGTGCCTTGTTCGCTGGAAATAGCCACGAAATCGCCGGTCGCATCGCGGCTTTCGTGATCTTCGCGATTGCTTGCCTTACCGATGGGTTGGACGGCCTGCTGGCCCGCAACTACGGCATGACGACCGAATTCGGGGCGTTCGTCGACCCGATCGCCGACAAGGCTCTGATCGGGTCGGCGCTGATCGGACTGTCGATGCTCGGTGACTTGCCGTGGTGGATCACGGTGGTGATTTTGACCCGCGAGATCGGGGTGACGCTGTTGCGGTTGGCGGTGATTCGCCGCGGCGTCATTCCGGCCAGTTGGGGCGGCAAACTCAAGACCCTGGTCCAGGCGGTGGCGATCGGCCTGTTCGTGCTACCGCTGTCGGGGCCATTCCTGGTGGCCGCATCGGTGGTGATGGGCATTGCGGTCGTGCTCACCGTGGTCACCGGTGTCGACTACGTGGTCGGGGCGATCAAGGCCGTCAAGGACGTTCACGAGCCGACCGGCTGATCACGGGAACCAACACCACCGTTGCCGGCGTTCACCTAATGACCCCAAAGCTGATTTGGGTTGACGAGCTGTTGAGCAGGGCTGACCGGACGAAGGAGAGCACGATGGCGTCATTGGTGCGCGAGGTCATTGGCGACGTGCTGCGGCGGGTCCGGACTTCGCAGGGCCGCACGCTGCGCGAGGTGTCCGATTCAGCACGGGTGAGCCTCGGGTATCTGTCGGAGGTCGAGCGCGGTCGTAAGGAGCCCTCGAGTGAGCTGCTCAACGCGATTTGCGACGCCTTGGAGGTCCCGCTGTCGGAGGTGCTCATCGGCGCCGGCGAGCAGATGGCGCACCAGGAGCGCGACGCTGGTAGCGTGCCGAGCGCCAGCGCAAGCGGTGCCACCATTGATGCCGGCACCAAGGTCGTCATCCCACCGGTGGCGTCTTTGGCAGTGGCCTGAGTAGTCGCGCGGCGTGTCCGGCAGAAGTGCATTATGGGTGGGGCGATCGGTCCTGACCCGATAAATTGAGCGGCAGGGTATCCGGCACACAAGAAGCGAAGGCGGAGCTAACTCATGGCCAATCCGTTCGTCAAAGCGTGGAAATACATCATGGCGTTGTTCAACGCGAAGATCGACGAGCACGCGGATCCCAAAGTGCAGATTCAGCAGGCCATTGAGGAAGCGCAGCGCACCCATCAGGCGCTGACTCAGCAGGCGGCGCAAGTGATCGGCAACCAGCGGCAACTCGAGATGCGGCTCAACCGGCAGCTGGCGGACATCGAAAAGCTCCAGGTCAACGTGCGCCAGGCCTTGACGCTGGTGGACCAAGCCACCACTGCCGGTGACGCCGCCAAGGCCACCGAGTACAACAACGCCGCCGAGGCGTTTGCGGCCCAGCTGGTGACCGCGGAGCAGGGCGTCGAAGACCTCAAGACGCTGCACGACCAGGCACTGCAGGCGGCGGCTCAGGCCAAAAAGGCCGTCGAACAGAACGCGATGATGCTGCAGCAGAAGATCGCGGAGCGCACCAAGCTGCTCAGCCAGCTCGAGCAGGCGAAGATGCAGGAGCAGGTCAGCGCGTCACTGCGGTCGATGAGTGAGCTCGCCGCACCCGGCAACACCCCGAGCCTCGAAGAGGTGCGCGACAAGATCGAACGCCGCTACGCCAATGCACTCGGGCAGGCCGAACTCGCGCAGAGTTCAGTGCAGGGCCGCATGCTCGAGGTGCAGCAGGCCGGCATTCAGATGGCCGGGCATTCCCGGCTGGAACAGATCCGCGCCTCGATGCGCGGCGAAGCCCTGCCGACGGGCGGAACACCTGCCACTCCCGCAGCCACCCCGGCCACTCCTGCGACTGGGACCACCGGCGGGCCGGCTGCCGAGAAACCCCTCGGCCAGCAGTAGGGCAGACGACCTGACATGGCGGTGAAAGCTACGCAGAGCGGGCCTTGGCGCGGGCTGCTGCAGCGGGGATTGGACACCGCCGGCGATCTGTCCGACTTCGTGGCCCAGAAGATCAGCGCGGTAGCGGATCCGCGCGCCCGGCTGTTGCGCCGCCGCCGCCGCGCGCTGCGGTGGGGCCTGATATTCAGCGCCGGGTGTGCGTTTTGGGCCGTCGTTACGGCGGTGCTGGCGGCCTGGGGCTGGTTCGCGCTGCTGCTGGAGATCACCGGCTTCATCGCGGTCGTGCAGGCCATTCCGGCGACGTTGTTGCTGTTTCGCTACCGCTGGTTGCGATCGGAGCCGCTGCCGGCGCCGCGGGCCGCCAGCACCCGTCGTCTACCGCCGCCTGGTTCGGCCGCGCGACCCGCGATGTCCGCGCTGGGCGCCTCCGAACGCGGGTTCTTCTCGTTGCTGGGCGTGATCGAACGGGGCGCCATGCTGCCGGCAGCCGAAATCCGCGACTTGACCGCGGCAGCCAACCGGACCTCGGCCGCGATGGCGGCCACCGCCACCGAGGTGGTTTCGATGGAGCGGGCGGCACACTACTCGGAAGCATCGCGGTCGTATCTGGTGCCCACCATCAATGCGTTCACCGCGCAGTTGAGCTCCGGTGTGCGTCAGTATAACGAAATGGTAACCGCCGCAGCGCAATTGGTCGCTTCGGCGAACGGCGACGCTAGGACCAGTTCTGAGGCGGGCTCACAGCAGCGCTACCGCGCCGAGCTGGTCGAGGCTACCGATCGTCTGGTCGGTTGGGCGCAGGCCTTCGACGAACTCGGCGGATTGCCGCGGCACTAGCGGTCAGCGTCGGATCGCGGCCCGTAGCGTTCGATGTATGCCTGGTGGCAGCCGGCCGCAGTAGCAGTAGCGGATGTACTGCAGGACGTTCGGTCGGGACGCTGTCGTCGCCCATCTACAACGTTGCCTTCAATGATGGGATCATCAGCGCGGCCAAACCGCGCGCAAACCCTTTGAACATGTCGTAAACGTCAACGTAGTCGCGCCACAGAGTAATCCGCCCGTCGTGCACCTCGAAAATGCCGCAGGCCCAAAACTGAATCCGCAGTGGGCCGAAGATCAGCGCGTCGGTGCGTTCGGTGAGCACCGCTGCGCCGTCACCGGCAATGCGGTGGATCTTCACCTCGAAACTCACGCGGCCTTCCATACGGCTCAGCATCTTCGCCGTTCGGCGGCCGCCGCGGATTCGCGACAGACCCACGTTCTCGTAGACGAGATCGTCGGCCAGTGCTGCATCTACGGCTTCGAAGTCTTCTTCCTGCAGAGCGTTCAGGAAACCCTCGACCGTGCGAATGTTTTCAGCAGTTTCGTGGGATGTCGCGGTCAGGTCGGTCATGGTTGCCAGCGTATTCGAAGCATGGCGGTGCGGCGCTGTGACAGGGTAGGGCGGTGCGCGTCGCGGTGGTCGCCGGGCCGGATCCCGGGCACTCGTTTCCCGCGATCGCGCTGTGCCAACGCTTCGCCGCAGCCGGCGATGTGCCGACGCTGTTCACCGGGGTGGAATGGACCCAAGTCGGCCGCGAAGCCGGCGTCGACACCGTCGAGCTGGATGGTCTCGCCGCCCTGGACGACGATCTTGACGCCGGGGCCAGGATCCACCGGCGTGCCGCGCGGATGGCCGTGCTCAACGTGCCGGCGCTGCGTGACCTGGCGCCCGATCTGGTGGTCTCCGACGTCATCACGGCCGGTGGTGGCATGGCCGCCGAGCTGCTGGGGATCCCGTGGATCGAGCTCAACCCGCATCCGCTGTACCTGCCGTCGAAGGGACTACCGCCGATCGGCAGCGGCCTGGCACCGGGCACCGGCGTGCGGGGCCGGTTGCGGGACGCCGTGATGCGGGCGATGACGGGGCGGTCGTGGCGCGCCGGCCTGCGGCAGCGTGCGGCCGTCCGGTCCGAGATCGGGCTGCCGGCCCGCGACCCCGGGCCGCTGCGGCGGCTGATCGCCACGCTGCCCGCGCTGGAGGTTCCTCGCCCCGATTGGCCGGCCGAGGCCGTCGTGGTGGGACCGTTGCACTTCGAGCCGACCGATCGGGTGTTGGAGATCCCCTTCGGCTCCGGACCGGTGGTGGTAGTCGCGCCGTCCACCGCGTTGACCGGCACTACCGGATTGGCGGAGCTAGCGCTGCTATGTCTGACGCCGGGAGGCACGCTGCCGTCGGGCTCGCGCCTGGTGGTGTCCCGTCTGGGCGGAGGGGACCTGACGGTGCCGCCCTGGGCGGTGGTCGGGCTGGGACGCCAGGCCGAGCTGTTGAAGCATGCCGATGTGGTGGTCTGCGGCGGCGGTCACGGGATGGTGGCCAAGACGCTGCTGGCCGGGGTGCCGCTGGTTGTGGTTCCCGGCGGCGGGGATCAATGGGAGATGGCCAATCGGGTGGCACGGCAGGGGAGCGCGCGGCTGATTCGGCCGTTGACCGCCGACGCGCTGGCGGGCGCGGTTGGCGAGGTGCTGTCGTCGCCGCGGTACCGGGAGGCCGCGCACCGCGCCGCCGCCAGCGTCGCCGGGGTCGCCGATCCGGTGCGGGTGTGCCACGAGGCGCTCGCGCTCGCGGGGTGACCGGCCTCCTGGCTGGCCCAGTATGTTGGCGGGCGTGCGGCTGACGGAGTTCAATGAGCGGGTCGTTCTGCGATTCGGCACCGCGTACGGCGCATCGGTGCTGGTCGACCACGTGCTGACCGGCTTCGACGGCCGTACCGCCGCGCAGGCGATCGAGGACGGCGTCGAGCCCCGCGACGTCTGGCGGGCGTTGTGCGTCGACTTCGACGTGCCCCGCGATCAGTGGTGATCAATGGTGATCAATGGTGATCTCGTCGTTCGGATCGAGCCTGCGTCCACACGCGTCCGTCGGCTCTAAAGCGGACAATCGCCGCACTTGGATCCGGCGGAGGCGCGGTAGAGAAGGCAGCGGCTGCGACGCGTGAAGTCCAGATCGCCGCTGGTGATCGTCCCGGATCCAGCAAGCCGGCCGGTGTCCAGGAGGGATTCGGTGATCCCGACGATGGGCTGACGCAGGTCGGGGCGCGCTGCAAGCAACGCCCGGGACGCTCCGACGAGCGCGGACGCGATGTTGCCGGACAGCAGGGCGGGCGCCAGCTTGACGCGCAGGCCGGCCTCGAGCGGTTGCATATGCTCCTGCACGACAACGCGATACAACAACTCCGCCGCAGGCGACTCGACCGGTTGTCCGACGGGTTCGGGCAGTCGTAGCTGAGCCCCGTCGTCGGCACGCTGCAGGTCCGTCAGGTCCGGGATGACGCCGTGGCTCAACGCGCACGCGAGAACGGGCGACCACAGCCGGGCGGCATGGCCGAGGTGCACCAGGGAGGCGCCGACCCGCGACTCCGTGGTGCGGTAACGGCGGACAGTGGCGTCGATCAGGTCCGTGAATCCGTCGGCGTAGGACTGGCCGACCGGAAGCCATCCCGCAGCGTCTCCGCCCACGGTCAGCGCGAAAAACCCCCCATGGGAGGAAATCTCGGACAGCTCCAGGGAGATGTTCATATGCGCTCTTCGGTAGGTGATGTTGCCACACGCAACCGGTACGGCGTGTCGAACTTGAATCGAACAGATGTTCGTCTACTGTGGTGATCATTAGGAGATGCCGACTTGTCGGTGGCCTTCTCTAGGGTCACGGCCAACCGACCGATACCGGTCACTGAACACCGACTACAGGAGAAGCAACATGACGCAAGTCCCCGACCGTGAGAAGGCTCTCGAGCTGGCGATGGCCCAGATCGAAAAGAGCTACGGCAAAGGTTCGGTGATGCGTCTCGGCGACGAGATGCGTCAGCCGATCTCGATCATTCCGACCGGATCCATCGCGCTGGACGTGGCCTTGGGCATCGGCGGCCTGCCCCGCGGCCGGATCGTGGAGATCTACGGCCCGGAGTCGTCGGGTAAGACCACCGTCGCGCTGCACGCGGTGGCCAATGCCCAGGCGGCCGGCGGCGTCGCGGCGTTCATCGACGCCGAGCATGCCCTGGACCCGGATTACGCCAAGAGGCTCGGCGTCGACACCGATTCCCTGCTGGTCAGTCAACCCGACACCGGTGAGCAGGCCCTCGAGATCGCCGACATGCTGATCCGCTCCGGCGCGCTCGACATTGTGGTCATCGACTCGGTGGCGGCGCTGGTGCCGCGCGCGGAGCTCGAGGGCGAGATGGGGGACAGCCATGTCGGTCTGCAGGCCCGGCTGATGAGCCAGGCGCTGCGGAAAATGACTGGTGCGCTGAACAATTCGGGAACCACGGCGATCTTCATCAACCAGCTCCGCGAGAAGATCGGGGTAATGTTCGGCAGCCCCGAAACCACGACGGGTGGAAAGGCTTTGAAGTTCTACGCGTCGGTGCGCCTGGATGTGCGGCGGATCGAGACGCTCAAGGACGGCACCGACGCAGTCGGCAACCGCACCCGGGTCAAGGTCGTCAAGAACAAGGTGGCGCCGCCGTTCAAGCAGGCCGAGTTCGACATCCTCTACGGCAAAGGCATCAGCAAGGAGGGCTCGCTCATCGACATGGGGGTGGACCAGGGCTTCATCCGCAAGTCCGGTTCGTGGTTCACCTACGAGGGTGAGCAGCTCGGCCAGGGCAAGGAGAATGCCCGCAACTTCTTGCTGGAGAACGCCGACGTGGCCAACGAGATCGAAAAGAAGATCAAGGAAAAGCTTGGCATTGGTGCGGTCGTGACCGATGACCCCTCTGGTGACGGTGTCCTGCCCGCCCCCGTCGATTTCTGAGCCATCTCGCGAGGAGCTGGCGCGGGCATTCTGTCTGCGCCTGCTCACTGCGAGATCGCGATCGCGGGCCGAGTTGTCGGGTCAGCTGAAAAAACGCGGCTACCCCGCCGACATCCGTGACCGGGTATTGGATCGACTGGCGGCCGCCGGCCTGGTGGACGACACCGACTTCGCCCAAGAGTGGGTGCGCTCGCGGCGGGCGAACGCGGGAAAGAGCAAGCGTGCGTTGGCTGCTGAGCTGCAGACCAAGGGGGTCGACAACGACGTGATCACCACGGTGTTGGACGGGCTCGGTGCCAATGCCGAGCGGGAGCGGGCTGAGCAGCTGGTACGGGCCAGGCTGCGGCGGGAGGCGCTGGGCGAGGACGGTGCGCGGGTGAGTCGCAGGCTGGTGGCGATGCTGGCGCGCCGTGGGTACAGCCAGACGCTGGCGTGCGAGGTGGTCGTCGCCGAGCTGGCCGCCGAACGGGAGCGCCGCCGGGTCTAGTAAGCCAAGCCAGTCGCCGTACCATGGCCCCGTGACTTGGATGGTGGCTGACGCCGCGGCCGCGGGCTCTGGGCCGGCGCGTACCTATCAGGTCCGCACCTACGGCTGCCAGATGAACGTTCACGATTCCGAGCGGTTAGCGGGCTTGCTCGAAGCGGCCGGCTACCAACGGGCGGCCGACCATGCCGATGCAGATGTGGTGGTCTTCAACACCTGCGCGGTCCGTGAGAACGCCGACAACAAGCTATACGGCAACCTCAGCCACCTGGCTCCGCGCAAGCGTGGCAATCCCGACATGCAAATCGCGGTGGGCGGTTGCCTGGCCCAGAAAGACCGAGACGCCGTGCTGCGCAAGGCACCGTGGGTCGATGTCGTCTTCGGCACTCACAACATCGGATCGCTGCCTACGCTGCTCGAGCGGGCCCGGCACAACAAGGTCGCTCAGGTGGAGATCGCCGAGGCGCTGCAGCAGTTTCCGTCGGCGCTGCCCAGCGCCCGCGAATCAGCCTATGCCGCCTGGGTTTCCATCTCCGTGGGGTGCAACAACAGCTGCACCTTCTGCATCGTCCCATCGCTGCGGGGCAAGGAGGTCGACCGTAGCCCCGCGGACATCCTCGCCGAGGTGCGATCGCTAGTCGACGACGGCGTGCTCGAAGTCACTCTGCTCGGGCAGAACGTCAACGCCTACGGGGTCTCCTTCGCCGACCCGGCGCTGACCCGCAACCGCGGTGCGTTCGCCGAGTTGTTGCGGGCCTGCGGAGGTATCGACGGACTGGAACGCCTGCGGTTCACCTCCCCGCATCCGGCCGAGTTCACCGACGACGTCATTGAGGCTATGGCGCAGACGCCCAACGTCTGTCCCGCCTTGCATATGCCGCTGCAGTCCGGATCCGACCGGGTCCTGCGTGCGATGCGGCGGTCCTACCGCGCCGAGCGCTATCTCGGCATCATCGACCGCGTTCGGGCGGCCATGCCACACGCCGCCATCACGACCGATCTGATCGTGGGGTTTCCCGGTGAGACCGAAGAGGACTTCGCGGCCACCCTTGACGTGGTGCGGCAGGCCCGATTTGCTGCCGCGTTTACCTTCCAGTACTCCAAGCGGCCCGGCACTCCCGCCGCCGAACTCGCCGGGCAGGTCCCGAAAGCCGTTGTGCAGGAACGCTATGAACGGCTGGTCCGGCTGCAGGAGCAGATCTGCATGGAGGGGAATGGCGCGCTGATCGGGCAGACCGTCGAATTGTTGGCCGCTACCGGTGAAGGACGCAAGGATGCCCGAACGGCGCGCATGACCGGGCGGGCACGCGACGGCCGTCTGGTGCACTTCACGGCCGGTGACAATGAGGTGCGGCCCGGCGACATCGTCACCGCGGTGGTCACCGAGGCCGCGCCGCACCATCTCATCGCGGACGCGGGGATCCTGACACACCGCCGCACGCGTGCCGGCGATGCGCACGCCACCGGACAACGCCCACGCGGTGTCGGTCTTGGCATGCCCGGTGTTGGGCAGCCCGACGGTCCGGTCGAACCCCTCGCATGTGCCCGATGACCGAAGAACACAACGGGACGGACTTCGACGCCTTCCGGACTGAAATCGAAGCGGCGGAACGCCGGGTCGCGCGCGAGATCGAGCCTGGCCCACGGGCGGTCGTGGTCGCCGTCCTGGTGTTCGTGCTGCTGGGATCGTTCATCTTGCCGCACACCGGCGATGTGCGCGGATGGGATGTGCTGTTCGGCAGTCACGGTGCCGGCGCGGCCGCGGTGGCCCTGCCCTCGCGGGTGTTCGCCTGGTTGGCATTGGTGTTCGGCGTCGGTTTCTCAACGCTGGCGTTGATGACACGACGCTGGGCACTGGCCTGGGTTGCGCTGGCGGGTACGGCGATAGCCAGTGCGGCTGGGCTGTTGGCTGTCTGGTCGCGCCAGACCGTGGCCGCGGGTCATCCCGGCCCCGGTATAGGGCTCATCGTGGCGTGGATCACCGTGATCCTGTTGACGTTTCACTGGGCCCGCGTGGTGTGGTCGCGCACCATCGTGCAACTGGCGGCCGAGGAACAGCGCCGGCGGGTCGTTGCGCAGCAGCAATCGAGGACGCTGCTCGACAGCCTCCAGAGCGACGCCGACAACCCCGACACCCCGGACGCCGGGACGCCTCCGGAGGATCAGGAGCCCGGCCGCTAGGACCTGCGGGTCAGTGCTTCAGCGGCCGCGTCAGCCCACTGTCGCCACTGCTCGGCGTTGGCCCTCGCCTCTTCGGCCTCTTTGGTCCGGCCGGCCGCCGCAGCCTTTTGCGCCTGCCGTTCGAACTGCTCAGCCCGGGTGCGGAACTGCTCGGCGCGGGCCTGCGCTTGCGGATCCGACCAGTCGGATTCGCCGGTGTCGCGCACCTTCTTCTCGACTGCGCGCAGCCGCCGCTCCAAATCGGCGGACCGTTCCCGGGGCACTCGGCCGATCGCGTCCCACTTGTCAGAGATCGAGCGCAGCGCTGCCCTCGCGGCGTCGTGGTTGGTTATGTCCAACTTTTCCGCTTCGGCCAGCAGCGCCTCTTTGGCGGCGGCATTGGCCTGCAACTCCGCGTCCTTTTCCGCGGTGGCGGCATTACGAGCCGTGAAGAATGAGTCCTGGGCGGCTTTGAAGCGTCGCCACAGCGCGTCGTCGATATCTTTGCTCGTGCGTCCCGCCGCCTTCCATTCGGTGAGCAGCCTTCGGAATTCGCCGCTAGTGGCGGACCAGTCCGTCGACGCGGCCAGCTCTTCGGCCTGCTCGCAGAGCCGTTCCTTTGACTGCCGAACCCCCGAACGCTCCCGGTCCAGCTCAGCGAAATGCGATCCGCGCCGCCGGTTGAAGTTTTCCCGGGCCGCCGAATATCGCTTCCACAGCGCGTCGTCGACTTTGCGGTCCAGACCTGTGATCGTCTTCCATTCGTCGAGGATTGCGCGCATCCGATCGCCGGCAACCTTCCATTGAGTCGAGTTGGCAGCCAGATCCTCGGCCTCGGCCGCCAGCGCCTCCTTAAGGGCGGTCTGAGCGGCCCGATGCTCGTCGTGTCGGGATCGATGCGCGGTGACGATGACATCGATCCGAGCAAGCAGGTTCGCCAACCGGTCGGCGAGCGCATCGACGTCGCCCAGCACACAGGCCGTGGGCAACGTCTCGGTCAACGCGGTGGCATTGGCTTTGATCTTGCGAGGATCGCCGGTCCCCTGAGCCAGCCGCTCCTCCATCAGCGTGATCTCGGTGTTCAGATCTTCGAATCGACGGCCGAAATAGGCAAACGCGGCTTCTGGTTCGCCGGCCTGCCAGGAGCCGATGATGCGCTCGCCGGCCGAGCTGACCAGCCATACCGTGCCGTCGTCATCGACGCGTCCGAATTGGTGCGGATCGCCGGGTGGGTGTGCTGCCACCAGGTACGCGGGAGGTCGCGGCATCGGCCCGGGACCGGGACGCGGTCCGGGCCGCGGCGCCGGCCTGAGTGAATCGTTGCTGCGGGGCTCGTCGGCCGTCATCCGCTAGTCACCTGCCCTTTGCCATTCTTCGCGCGGTTGCTATCCCGCGCACCTGCCGCGCGTAGCGGCACCTGTACGGGTCGGAAGCATCTAGCACGGCCCTGCTGCCGTCACCAGGTTCTCCCAATTCGCTTCCAACAGTATTGAACCAGCTTGGCGGGCAGTGCGTGGCACCTTGGTCCTTCCATCAGCCGTAGGGCTGGTTAAGCAACCGGCCGGCCGCTGATATCACGCCGTGCACGGGCCGGTTACAACTCGGCCTCGGGCAGCGGAGTGAGGGAGCTTCGCCCGGTAGCGTGACGCAGAAAGTTGGCGTTGCTCGAGGGCCTTTCGGGGCCCGTGGGGGAGGGTGATCATCGCGAAAGTGGATATCGCGGCGTTGCTCGCGCTGATCGCCGCGTTGATATCGGGTGTCGGTGATGTGGTCCGGCAGCGGTCCGCCCAGGAGATCACGGACGAGCAGGTCGGGCATGTCGAGCTGCTCCGAATGTCGTTGCGCGACATGAAGTGGTGGCTGGGCGGAGGGGCGGCCGTGGTCAGCGCGGCCCTGCAGGCCGTCGCGCTGGCACTGGGGTCGGTGGTGTTGGTGCAGGCCCTGCAAGTCACGGCGTTGCTGTTCGCGTTGCCGGTTTATGCGTGGCTGACCAAGCAGGGGTTGACTCGCCGGGAGTGGGGGTGGGCGGTACTGCTGGCCAGTGCGGTCGCGATGTTCGTCATGGTCGGTGAACCAGCCGCCGGCTACCAGCGGGCATCGGTACAGACATGGACCGTGGTGGCCATGGTGATCGGCCCGGCAATGGTGTTCTGCGTGCTGGGCGCGCGGATCTGGTCGGGCCCGGTCGCGGCGGTGCTGCTCGCGGTGGTGTCGGCGTCGTCGTGGGCGTTGTTCGCGGTGTTCACCAAGGCCATCGTCGACGTGGCCGATGAAGGCTTGGGTGCGCTGCTGCGCACGCCGGAGCTCTATGGCTGGTTGCTTGTCGCGGTGCTCGGGACGGTGTTTCAGCAGTCGTCGTTTCGCGCCAGCTCGTTGACCGCGTCGCTACCGACGATGACGGTGACCGAGCCGGTGGTGGCGTCGCTGCTCGGTGTCACCGTGCTGGGCGAGACTCTCGGCGCCGACGGACCGCAGCTGGTTGCGTTGGCCGCCGCGGTGGTGGTGGTGATTGTCGCGACCGCGGCCCTGGCCCGCGGCGAAGCCGCATCCATGGCGGCCGCCGATGAGAGGCTAGTCACAATCCGCCGCATACCTGTGACCGCACCGGATGTGGGATCTCCGGTCGCGACGGTCGCGGCGGTCGCGGCGGTCGCGGCCAGCCAGGCCTAGCCGTCGTCCCAGCATTTACACAGGTTTTTGCATGGGCACTGCATAGTTTCTTGACATAAGAATTTGAAATGGCGCGGGCCGTTGGGTCGAGACCGTGGCGCGACAGCAACTAAAGTGCTCGTTGAACTGCTATCAAACCGCAAGTGTACGCACACCTTCTGGCGGGAATGCTGGTCGGAACGCTGTGAGGGGGTGGCGATGTCGAAGGTGGATATCGCGGCATTGATCGCCTTGCTCGCGGCACTGTTTTCCGCGATCGGCGATGTGATCCGACAGCGTTCCGCGCAGGAGATCACCGACGAAGAGGTTGGCCACCTCGAGCTGTTCCGCATGTCGTTGCGCGACACCCGGTGGTGGTTGGGTGGCACGGCGGCAGTCACCAACTACAGTCTGCAGGCCGCGGCCCTGGCCTGGGGTTCAGTGGTGCTGGTGACGGCGCTGCAGGTGACCGCGCTGCTGTTTGCCTTGCCGATCTACGCGCGGCTGACCCGTCACCGGGTGACCCGCTGGGAGTGGACGTGGGCGGTCGTGCTGGCCGGTGCGTTGGCGGTGGTCATCATCGTCGGGGACCCGGAGACCGGCCATGAGCGGGTGCCGCTGAGAAATTGGGTCATCGTGGCCCTGGTGATGGGCCCCGCGTTGGTGTTATGTGTGCTCGGCGCGCGCATCTGGGCCGGTCGTCCGGTCGCTGCTGTGCTGCTGGCTGTGGTCTCGGGATCGTCGCTGGCCATCTTCGCGGTGCTGACGAAGGGAGTCGTCGAAGTGGCCGAAGACGGCCTCGGGGCTGTGCTGCGATCGCCGGAGTTCTATCCCTGGCTGCCGGTGGCATTGGCCGGGATGATTTTCCAGCAGGCGGCCTTCCGCGCCGGTGCGCTGACCGCTTCGTTGCCGACGATGACCGTGGCGAAGCCCGTGGTGGCGGGTGCGCTCGGCGTTCTCCTGCTTGACGAGACATTTGACGTCGGTGGGCCCGAAGTGTTTGTGCTGATCGCGGCGGTGGCGGTAGTCATCGTCGCGACGGTCGGCCTGGCCCGCGGCGAGGCCGCCTCGATCGCCGCCGAGACCGGCCACGACCTTAAAACCACCAACCAGCATGAAGCACCGTCCGAACGCTTGCCCGGCGACGGCGGCGCAGCCGGAGACGCCATCGTGGCGCAGGACTCCGTGCCCTAGTTCTGGTCTGGCCCCAGGACGGCTCTTAATGCTCGCCTCGCCGAGACGTTAGTTTGGTGGCGTGTTGAGCGCCATCGCGATCGTTCCGTCCGCGCCGGTGCTTGTCCCTGAACTCGGCGGAGCGGCGAGCGCGGAGGTGGCCGACCTGAGGGCGGAGGTGCTGGCAGCGGCCGCGCTGTTACCGCCGCGCTGGATCGTCATCGGAACGGGCGATAGGGACGACGTCCTGGGCCCCACCGGCCCAAACTCCGTGGGTACCTTCGCGGGCTTCGGGGCCGACCTGCGGGTTCGACTCTCACCGCGGGCGGGTGAGCGCGCTGAGCTTCCGGTCGAATTCCCGGTGTGCGCACTGCTCGCCGGCTGGGTGCGGGGCCAGGCCCAGCCCGACGCCAGTGCACAGGTGCGCGTCTACCGCAGCGACCACGATGCCGACACTGTGCTGGCCCGCGGCAGGCAACTGCGCGCCGAGATAGACGAGGCGCCCGATCCGATCGGTGTGCTGGTCGTCGCCGACGGCGCGAACACCCTGACTCCGACGGCCCCCGGCGGCTATGACCCTGGCGCCGCCGATGTGCAACTGGCCCTTGACGACGCGCTGGCAAACGGCGACGTGGCCGCCCTGACCCGGCTGCCCGGGCAGATCCTGGGGCGGGCGGCATTTCAGGTGCTGGCCGGCCTCACCGAGCCGGGGCCGCGAACGGCCAAGGAGCTCTACCGCGGAGCGCCCTACGGTGTGGGGTACTTCACCGGTGTCTGGCAGCCGTGAGACCGCTCGCGATCATCGGCCCGACGGGCACCGGCAAGTCTCAGCTCGCGCTCGACGTCGTCGAGCGACTCAGCGACCAGGTCGGCGCTGAGATTGTCAATGCCGACGCGATGCAGCTCTATCGCGGCATGGACATCGGAACCGCGAAGCTCTCCGTCGCGCAGCGCCGCGGCATCCCGCATCATCAACTCGACGTGCTGAACGTCACCGAGACCGCGACCGTGGCCCGCTATCAGCGCGCCGCCGCCGCGGATATCGAGGCGATCGTGGATCGGGGAGCGGTGCCGGTCGTGGTGGGCGGTTCGATGCTCTACATTCAGTCGCTGCTCGACGACTGGTCTTTTCCCGCGACCGATCCGGCCGTGCGCACGCGGTGGGAGCAGCGACTGGCAGAGGTCGGGGTGGCCAGGCTGCACGCCGAGCTGGCCCGCCGCGACCCGGCGGCCGCCGCGGCCATCCTGCCCACCGACGGCCGGCGCACGGTGCGGGCACTTGAGGTGGTCGAGCTCACCGGGCAGCCGTTCGCCGCGTCCGCGCCGAGCATCGGCGCTCCGCGGTGGGACACCGCTATCGTCGGATTAGACGGTCACACAACAGTTCTCGATGAAAGACTGGCCCGGCGCACCCACGCGATGTTCGAGCATGGCCTGGTCGAGGAGGTATGCGCGCTGCTGGGTGCGGGCCTGCGCGACGGCGTCACCGCGTCACGCGCACTGGGCTACGCCCAGGTGATCGCGGCTCTGGATGCCGGCGGCGGAGCCGAGCTACTGCGCGACGCGCGTGAGCAGACCTACGTGGGCACCCGCCGATATGTGCGACGGCAGCGGTCGTGGTTTCGCCGCGACCACCGGGTGCACTGGCTTGAAGTGGGGGAGCCCGGAATCGTCGACGGCACATTGCAGGCGTGGCGGAACGTATCCTGATCTGGTGATATTCGCAAAGGGCCACGGCACCCAGAACGACTTCGTGCTGCTGCCCGACGTCGAGGCCGAGCTGACGCTCAGCCCTGCCCGAGTCGCCGCAGTGTGCGACCGGCGCCGCGGGCTGGGCGCCGACGGGGTGTTGCGGGTCACCACCGCGGGCGCCGCCATGGTGGCCGGTGTGCTCGATCGCCTGCCGGACGGTGTCAGCGCCTCCGACTGGTACATGGACTACCGCAACGCCGACGGGTCGACCGCGCAGATGTGCGGCAACGGGGTGCGGGTGTTCGCGCATTACCTGCGTTCGGCCGGCCTGGAGGCCCGCGACGAGTTCGTCGTCGGGTCACTGGCCGGCCCGCGACCGGTCACTGTGCACCACGTCGATGCGACCAACGCCGACGTCACCGTCGACATGGGCAAGGCCAATCGGCTGGGCACGGGGGAGGCGACAGTCGGTGGAAGGCGGTTTGCCGGCGTGGCCGTCGACGTGGGCAACCCGCACCTGGCGTGCCTGGACCCGGAACTGACCGCTGAAGAACTTGCAGCCTTGGACGTAGCGGCGGCGGTGGACTTCGACCGTGCGCAGTTCCCGGACGGCGTCAACATCGAAGTGCTCACCGCACCGGCCGGCGGAGTGGTCCGAATGCGGGTCCACGAGCGCGGGGTAGGTGAGACCCGCTCGTGTGGAACCGGGACGGTCGCCGCCGCGGTCGCCGCGCTGGCCGGTGACGGAGCCGACACCGGGACGCTCACGATCCGTGTCCCGGGCGGCGACGTCGACGTCACCATCACCAACGCGACCAGCTACTTGCGCGGACCGTCGGTGCTGGTGGCCCACGGCGAGATCGCGGACGCATGGTGGGACGCGCTGTAATTCGGATGCATCGAACCCGGCGACGTGCCACCATCGGATACTGGCTATGACATATCCAGATTCGCCCGACATGGGCTTCCCAGACTTGCCAGACCCCGCACCCAGCGCCGGTGAACTTGCCCTCGAAGACCGATCGGCGTTGCGCCGCGTCGCCGGGCTGTCCACCGAACTCGCTGACGTCTCCGAGGTCGAATACCGCCAGCTGCGGCTGGAACGCGTCGTGTTGGTGGGGGTTTGGACCGAGGGCAGCGCCGCCGACAACCAGGCGAGCATGGCCGAACTCGCCGCCCTGGCCGAAACCGCCGGTTCACACGTGCTCGAAGGGCTCATCCAGCGTCGCGACCGGCCCGACCCGTCGACTTATATCGGCTCAGGCAAGGCGGCCGAACTCCGCGAAGTCGTGGTGGCGACCGGCGCAGACACCGTGATCTGCGACGGTGAGCTGTCCCCGGCGCAATTGACGGCGCTGGAGAAGGCGGTCAAGGTCAAAGTCATCGATCGCACCGCGCTGATCCTGGATATCTTCGCCCAGCACGCCACCAGCCGGGAGGGCAAGGCCCAGGTGTCGCTGGCGCAGATGCAGTACATGCTGCCGCGGCTGCGTGGCTGGGGTGAATCGATGTCGCGGCAGGCCGGTGGCCGCGCCGGCGGCAGTGGCGGCGGGGTGGGCCTGCGCGGTCCAGGTGAGACCAAGATCGAGACCGACCGGCGCCGCATCCGCGAGCGGATGGCCAAACTGCGCCGCGAGATCAGAGCGATGAAGCAGGCCCGCGATACCCGGCGCAACCGCCGGCTGGAGAGCGACTTGCCGTCGATCGCCATCGTCGGCTACACCAACGCGGGCAAGTCCAGCCTGCTCAACGCGCTGACCGGGGCCGGGGTGCTGGTCCAGGACGCCTTGTTCGCCACCCTGGAACCCACCACCCGTCGCGCCGAGTTCGATGACGGCAGGCCTTTCGTGCTCACCGACACGGTCGGGTTCGTGCGGCACCTGCCCACCCAGTTGGTCGAGGCGTTCCGCTCCACGCTGGAGGAGGTTGTCGACGCGGATCTGCTGGTGCACGTCGTCGACGGCTCCGACGTCAATCCGCTGGCACAAATCAACGCGGTTCGTCAGGTGATTTCCGAAGTCATCGCCGACCACGACGGTGATCCGCCACCAGAACTCCTGGTGGTGAACAAGGTCGACGCCGCAAGCGACCTAATGCTGGCCAAGCTTCGTCACGCGCTGCCCGGCGCGGTGTTTGTCTCCGCGCGCACCGGCGAGGGCATCGACGCGTTGCGCCGGCGGATGGCCGAGCTTGCTGTTCCCAACGACACCGCAGTGGACGTGGTGATCCCCTACGACCGCGGTGACCTGGTGGCCCGCGTGCACGCCGACGGGCGTGTGCAGGAGGCGGAGCACAACTCGGACGGCACGCGGATCAAGGCCCGGGTTCCGGTGGCGTTGGCCGCGAGCCTGCGGGAGTTCTCCGCGCACTAAGAATCGGCGCCGGCGGCGCCACCGCACGGCTGCTGGCCGTCTGGTTGCGACCCGTCCCCGTCAACCAACCGCCCGGTTGATATATGTTAGGCGGCAGAGTTCCCGTTCGCCGGAGGTCATCCATGAGCAGTGCCGTCAGGTATCAGCGCACCCTTTTCGAGCCTGAGCATGAATTGTTTCGGGAGTCCTATCGGGCCTTCCTCGATCGTCACGTCGCGCCGTATCACGATGAATGGGAAAAGGCGAAGATCGTCGACCGCGGTGTGTGGCTCGAGGCCGGCAAACAGGGCTTTCTGGGCATGGCGGTGCCTGAGGAGTACGGCGGCGGGGGCAACCCCGACTTCCGGTACAACACCATCGTCACCGAGGAGGCCGCCGCCGCGCGCTACAGCGGGCTCGGGTTCGGGCTGCAAAACGACGTAGTGGCCCCGTACCTGGTGAGGCTGGCCACCGAAGAGCAGAAACAGCGCTGGTTGCCCAAGTTCTGCAGCGGGGAGTTGATCTCGGCCATCGCGATGACCGAGCCCGGAACCGGCAGCGACCTACAGGGCATCAAGACCCGTGCCGTCAAGCAGGGTGATCACTACGTGCTCAACGGTTCAAAAACGTTCATCACCAACGGGATCAACTCGGACCTGGTGATCGTGGTCGCGCAGACCGACCCGGACAAAGGCGCGCAGGGCTTTTCACTGTTGGTTGTCGAACGCGGTATGGAGGGATTCGAACGCGGCCGCCAACTGGACAAGATCGGATTGGACGCGCAGGACACGGCCGAATTGTCATTCACGGACGTGTGTGTTCCGGCCGAGAACCTGCTCGGAGAGCAGGGCATGGGGTTCATCTACCTCATGCAGAACCTGCCGCAGGAACGGATCTCGATCGCGATCACGGCAGCCGCATTGATGGAAGCCGTGCTGAACCGGACGCTGCAATACACCAAGGAGCGCAAGGCCTTTGGGAAACCGATCGGCAGTTTCCAAAACAGCCGCTTCCTGCTCGCGGAGCTGGCGACCGAGGCCACCGTGGTGCGCATCATGGTCGACGAGTTCATCAGGCTGCACCTCGAGGAGAAGCTGACTGCCGAACAGGCCGCGATGGCCAAATGGTACGCCAGCGAGAAGCAGGTGCACCTCATCGACCGCTGTCTGCAACTGCACGGGGGATACGGCTATATGCGCGAATACCCGGTTGCCCGTGCCTATCTCGACTCCCGGGTGCAAACGATCTACGGCGGCACGACCGAGATCATGAAGGAGATCATCGGCCGCGGCCTTGGCGTCTAGCCCGGTGTCGGAATCTTGTTGGGGTGCAACTCTTCCAGTACCAGCCCACGATTGCTCCCATACTTGGGCCCTGAAGATGGCCACTGGCGATGGCGTGGCTGGGCCGCGCGCAACGCGAGCCGAACGACGTGCCACGCCGATGAGCGCCAAGACGAGTGGGCAAACACCCACCTCCGCCGTGTTTGCTCGCGATCATGAGCCAGGCTGTCCCGGCCCCAATGTGCGCCGCGGTGACCGAAACGCTGTTCGGGCCGCGGCACGATTTGTCGCAGCACTGACGTGACACGGCATCATTTCGACATCAACTGGGTATCCGTTTTCGTACTATTCTCGATTTGACTGCGCAATTGTCGTTCGCTAGAGCAAAGTTATGCGAGCCCGCGATAATACGGAGATAACCCGGGAGCGCCTACTGTGGGCGTACCACCCGCTCACCGGGCGAGCAGGGTGCGGGCATGGCCACAGATATAAGGTCGTATCCGTCGGCTGGGAGGCTTGGTGAACGGGCAGAGAGGTCAATTGGGCAAGCTGGTCGGACGGGCGCTGGTCAGCTTGGCGACCACGGTGGTGGCCGCCGCATTGCTGGCGCCAACTGTGGCGGCATCTCCGATAGGCGACGCCGAGGCTGCCATCATGTCCGCCTGGGAGAAGGCCGGCGGCGACACTTCGGTGCTCGGCGCCAGGAAGGGTGACGTCTACCCCGTCGGTGACGGATTCGCGCTGGACTTCGACGGCGGCAAGATGTTCTACACCACGGATAGCGGTGCCAAATACGTTTACGGGCCGATCCTGGACAAATACGAGTCGTTAGGCGGGCCCGCAGGCAGCGATCTGGGATTCCCGACCATCAACGAAGTTCCCGGCCTTGCGGGACCCGACAGCCGAGTGGCTACCTTCTCCGCCAGCGACAAGCCGGTGATTTTCTGGACGCCCGACCATGGCGCGTTCGTCGTCCGCGGTGCTCTCAACGCCGCGTGGGACCAACTCGGCAGCTCGGGCGGCGTGCTCGGAGCTCCCATCGGGGATGAAACCTACGACGGCGACGTTATCTCGCAGAAGTTCACCGGCGGTGCGGTCTCCTGGAACAGGAAATCCAACGCGTTCACCACAGACCCGGCCGTACTCGGCGACCAACTGAAAGGTTTGCAGGTAGCCCTCGATCCAACCGCCGCCATCAACATGGCCTGGCGCGCGGCCGGCGGCGCCAACGGTCCGCTGGGTGCCAAGCAGGGCGGCCAGCAGCCGATCGGCGGCGACGGAATTGTCCAGGCTTTCGCCGGCGGCAAGGTATTTTTCAGCCCAGCCACCGGTGCGAGTGCCGTCGAGAGCGACATTCTGGCGAAATACGAGTCGCTGGGCGGGCCGGTCGGCAGCGACCTGGGTTTCCCCATCGCCAACGAGACCGACGGCGGTATCGGGCCCTCCAGCCGGATCTGCACGTTCTCCGCGGCGGACAAGCCGGTGATCTTCTGGACGCCTGACCACGGTGCGTTCGTCGTGCGCGGAGCCATGAAGGCCGCGTGGGACAAGCTCCGCGGTCCCACCGGCAAACTCGGCGCTCCGGTCGGCGATCAAGCGGTCGACGGTGATGTCATCTCGCAGAAGTTCACCGGCGGCAAGATCGCATGGAACCGCGCGAATAACACGTTCAGCACCGACCCGGCGAATCTGGCGCCCTTGTTGTCCGGTCTACAGGTGTCAGGGCAGAACCAGCCGAGTGGTTCAGCGATGCCTCCCCATGCCAAGAAGTTCACCTGGCATTGGTGGTGGCTGGTGGCCGCGGTCGTGGTGCTGTTGGTGCTCGTGATGTTGGCGTTGGTGGTGTTCGGGTGGTTGCGTCGTCGTCATGCCGGCCATGAGATCGCTGCCTACCAGCATGATCACGACGTCGACGTCGGCTACGATGCCGACGCGCACTGGCCCCCGCATGACGCGCACTTTGACGCCGAGCAGCGCTACCCACCCAGCGACCTGGAGCCGGCCGATTATCTGGCGCGGGAATTCGGATCCGCACCGGAGGCCGGTTGGACGGGTGGGGGCGGGACGGATGGCGGCTTGGCCGAGGAGGTGCCGCCCGCCGGGGCGTATGGCAGCGGAATGCGGTCCGAATCCGATGAGCACCTCGAACTCGAAGAAGAAGATCCCGACGCGGTGGATACGACCCCCACGCCCGTCGTGACGGATGCCGTCTTTTCGGAAGCCGCTTCTCCGGATGTGGCCGCCGAGGATGGCGCGTATCCGGATGATGTCTTCTCGGAAGGCCCTTCGGATGTCGACGAGGCGGACGCGGACGCCGATGCCGATGCCGCCTATCCGGATGCCGGGTATCGAGATGATGTCTTTTCAGAGGGCCCTCCGCCCGGTGTGGCCGCTTCGGATGCCGCGTATCCGGATGATGTCTTTTCGGAGGCCGCTCCTCCGGATGTCGCCTATCCGGATATCGTTGCTCCTGAGGTGGCCACCGCGGATGCCGCGTATCCGGATGATGTCTTTTCGGAGGCCGCTCCTCCGGATGTCGCCTATCCGGATATCGTCGCTCCTGAGGTGGCGGCTCCCGATGCCGTTTATCGGGATCCCGTCTTTTCAGAACCCGACGATCCGGATGCCGCCGGTCCTGATGTCGCGGCTCCGGATGCCGCTTACCGGGATTCGGCGTATCGGGATCCCGTCGTTTCGGAATCCGTCCCCCGGGATGGCGCCGCTTCGGACACCGTCTTTCCGCCCGCTGCCGATTCCGGGGGCGAGGGCCGAACCGGGCGGCACGCTGCCTTGGATGCGGCAGATGCGTTGCATGGGGCCCCGGAAGCGGCCCCTGCCCCGCCGATGCCGTTGGGGCCAAGCCCGGCTGCACGCCCGACGATCCACATGCCGCTGGACGACCCCTACCAGATGCCCGATGGATATCCCATCAAGGCCAGTGCCCGCTTCGGCCTGTATTACACGCCCGAGAGTGCCCTCTACCACGACACGCTCGCCGAAATCTGGTTCGCCAGCGAAGATGCCGCAGAAGCGAGCGGCTTCATGAGGGCCGACTGAAGTCGGCCCGACGGGGGCGGCGGGGCGCTATATCTTGCGGATTACCGTGACGACCTTGCCGAGCACGGTCGCGTCATTGCCGGGGATTGGATCGAACGCCGGGTTATGCGGCATCAGCCACACCTGACCGCCGGCGCGCTTGAACGTCTTGACGGTCGCCTCGCCGTCGATCATCGCCGCGACAATATCGCCGTTGTCGGCGACGTTCTGCTGCCGCACGACTACCCAGTCGCCGTCGCAGATCGCGGCCTCGACCATCGAGTCGCCGACCACCTTGAGCAGGAAGAGCGTCCCCTCGCCGACCAGCTCGCGGGGCAACGGGAAGACGTCTTCTACGGCTTCCTCGGCAAGGATCGGGCCACCGGCCGCGATGCGCCCGAGGACAGGGACAAAGGTGGGCACCGGCAGGGCGTCCGACCCGGCGACTTCGGTGACTGGCGGCGTCGCGGCATCATCGGCACCCCGGACATCGACAGCCCGGGGGCGATTCGGGTCACGACGCAGGTAGCCCTTGCGCTCCAGGGTGCGCAGCTGGTGAGCCACCGAGGATGTCGAGGTCAGACCGACAGCGTCGCCGATTTCGCGGATGCTCGGCGGGTATCCGCGATTGGTTACCGAAGCACGGATGACGTTCAGGATGGTGCGCTGCCGCTCGGTAAGCCCGTGTAAGCGGCCATCGGCGCCGATGGTTGAAGTGTCGTTGGTGTCGCCCATGGCACTGAATGTAGCTGCAGCACACCCAAGAATCAAACATGTGTTCGACACGGTGTGTCGCGGGTCCGCGGATCCCGCCAGAATAGGCGAATAACAAATGTGTAACTCGTGAGGCAATGGGGTATTGCTGTCCCATGTCGGTGATACCGACCGGCGAACTTTGTCGGTGGTGTGGTCTAGCGTTTCGCTCGTTCGACACGCTTCGCTCAAATGTTCGGATACCGAACACACGAGCGACTATAGTCGAACACACGAGCGAGCAGAGTCGACCGGAGGAACGCACATGACAGTCATCCACGCAGTCTCGCCGCGTACAGGCAGTGTGCGGCGACCGATCGGCGGGCCGATCCAGGGACCTCGCTACGGCCGGGACGGGCTGGCCCGGACTCGTCGGCCCGGCCCGTCCCGGCCGGCGGGCGCGTTCACCCGCTATTACGGCACCGGTGTCGCGATGTCGGTCGCCCCGCACCGCAGGCGTCCCGTCACGCTCGCGACGACGGTGGGGCTGGCGCTGCTCGCCGGGATCATCACTCTCTGGCTTGGCCTGGTGGCTCATTTCGGGCAGATTGCCAACGGCGACTCCGGATCTGCTGCGCCCGTACCGGACAGGCTCGGGGTGGTGCGGGTGGAAGCCGGAGAGTCGCTTCAGGACGTGGCGGCCCGAGTGGCGCCCGAAGCGCCGGTTCGGCAGGTTACCGAGCGGATTCGCGAACTCAACGCCCTGAACTCGCCGGCGGTGGTAGCGGGCCAGACCCTGATCGCGCCGGTTGGCTGACGGCGTTGCGGTGTACTGCGAAAACCGCTCTACGCCAAGGCTCCTGGGTCCTCACGGCGAAGAGCGCGCATCTGCCGCGGCGGCATTGGCCCTGCGGGGGAGCGCACAGGTACGCTCGGGGTGGTCTGCGAGACCTGGATGTCGGCACGGCGAAGGAGCAGTCATGCACTGTCCGTTCTGCCGGCATCCCGATTCCCGGGTCATTGACTCTCGCGAAACAGATGAAGGCCAGGCCATTCGGCGGCGCCGGTCGTGCCCCGAGTGCGGGCGTCGGTTCACCACCGTAGAAACCGCGGTCCTCGCCGTGGTCAAGCGCAGCGGCGTCACGGAACCCTTCAGCCGCGAGAAGGTCATCAATGGGGTCCGCCGCGCTTGCCAGGGCCGCCAGGTGGACGAGGATGCGTTGAATCTGCTGGCCCAGCAGGTAGAAGACACTGTGCGCGCGGCGGGGTCGCCAGAGGTCCCCAGTCACGAGGTCGGCCTGGCGATCCTTGGCCCGTTGCGCGAACTTGACGAGGTGGCCTACCTGCGTTTCGCGTCGGTATACCGGTCGTTTTCTTCGGCCGACGATTTCGAACGCGAGATCGAAGCGCTTCGCGCGCACCGCAAGGTATCGACCCCAAGCTGACACAGGGCTGACGCATGTCCGCTGACCTGCACCCAGACGTCGAGCAGCTGGCGCCTCTGCTTGGTACCTGGGCCGGCCGGGGGGTGGGCAAGTACCCGACGATCCAGCCCTTCGAGTATCTGGAAGAGGTGGTGTTCTCCCATGTGGGCAAGCCGTTTCTGTCGTACGTGCAAAGGACCAAGGCGGTAGCCGACGGGAGGCCGTTGCACGGTGAGACGGGATATCTTCGCGTGCCGCAACCGGGTCGCGTTGAGCTGGTTCTCGCTCATCCGAACGGGATCACCGAAATCGACGCCGGCACGTACACGGTGACCGGCGACGTCATCGACGTCGAGTTGTCATCGACCACAATCGGATTAGCGCCCACCGCCAAAGAGGTGACCGCGCTTGGCCGGTCTTTTCGGCTCGACGGCGACGAGCTCTCGTACACGTTGCGGATGGGCGCGGTGGGGCAGCCCCTGCAGGATCATCTCTCCGCCGTGTTGCGCCGAAAGCACTGAACTGCGCGGACGTCAGTTCACTTGTGCCACACCGTCGTTGACGACGCGGCCGGCCACGCGAACCCAACCCTCGGGGCTCCAGGTGGTTTCGATCATCGATCCCTTGCCCTGCGTGATGGTGAGGTCGCGGCTGAGGTAGTCGGTAATCCGGATCGCCGCTGACCCGGTCGCTTCGTCTTCCGGCACACCGAGATTGGAGGCGAACATTCGCGAACGCAGTGATCCGGTGGACCGATCGGTCCAGGTCCATAAGTAGTGCGCGATGTCGTCGGGAAAATCGGCGGGGTCGGCGGCGAAAAGGGCTTCGAGCGAACCGAGGTCGTGGATGGCGAATTCAGGCGCCCACTCCGCGCGTGCGCTGATACCCGTGAGGCCACCTCCCTCGTAGCTGACCTGCACGAGGCCGGCCGGCACGTGCAGTGTGTTGATCGGCGTCCCGTTTTCGCGCAGCCACCACGACAGCCCGATGGTGGGGTGACCGGCGAACGGGATTTCGGTTTGCGGGGTGTGGATGGCGGCGCTTGCGGTGTTCGAGCCCGCGCTGGGAATATCGACGAATATCGTTTCGCTGTAACCCAATTCGGCGGCCAAGCGCTGCCGGTCGGCCGGTTGCACCAGGCTGGCGTCGACCACGCCGAGCTGATTCCCGAAATTGCCGTCTGAGTCGGTGAAAACGCGTAACACCGTTACTTCGATACCCATTGTCCGACTCTACGACCCCGCACGGCGAGGGATCGCTCAGGTGGCGCTGCGTTCGTCGGCATCCATCGCGTTGAGAACCGCGACGCGGGTGTCGGCCGGGCCGGTGACCGTTCGTTCCCCGCCGCCGCTGCGGAGCAGCTCACGAAGAGCGGTCGGATCGTATTCGGAGGGCTCGGTGCTGTCTATGAAGCGCTGGACGACGTCGATGAAGCGAGCCGGGTCGTCGTGAAATGGAAAGTGGCCGGAGCCCTCGAAGATCTCCAGCCGCGAGCCGGGCATCGCGGCGTGCGCCATCCAGGCGTGATTGACGGGCACCACCACATCCTTCGTGCCCCATACGATCTGCACCGGGATGGCCTGGGTCAAATAACATCGATCCAGCATGGTGACGATCTGGCCGCGCCAGTCCACCACCGCCCGCAGGGTGCGGCTGAACGCCGCCGAGGCTGTCGGTTCCGGTAGGTCGTGCAGTACCCGCAGCATGTTCGGCAGGTCGTGCCCCAAACCGGTGGTGCCGATCGCCCTGCCCACTATCTGTCCGGCTATCTGCACCGCAGGGAGCATGAGGGGCAATCGCAGCAATGCCAGAGCTTCGCTGCCCATCGGCAACGAGGCCAGCCGCAAGAGGACATTGACATCCTTGGTCACACCGCCGGCGGAGACGAGGATCAGTCGCTCGACCAGCTGGGGGAACTGGTAGGCGAATTGCATCGCCACTCCGCCGCCCAGCGAGTGACCCACTATGGTTACCCGCTCGATGTCGAGCAGGCTGAGCAGGTCACGCATCCCGTTGGCGTAGGCCGCGACCGAGTAGTCGGCGCGTGGCTTGTCGGACTGCCCGTGGCCCAGCAGATCTGGGGCAATGACCGTGTACCGCTGGGCGAGTTTTGCCTGGATGGTATTCCAGGTGGTGGAGTTGTCGCCGATGCCGTGGATCAGCAGGATCGCCGGCCCGGAACCGGCGATCCGGTATGCGCGCTTATAACCGTGGATCGTGCGGAACCGCTGCGAAGGCGTAGTCACCTCGCGCACCGGGCGAAGATTGCGCTTTCGCTCGGTCATCTCGCCAACCTCGTTGTCGGGCCGGATTAGGGCGGCTAGGTCGAATCGTCGTCGTCGGACTTCTTCTCTGCCTGCTGGGCGAGGAATCGTTCAAACTCCGCGCCGAGCTCGTCGCCGCTAGGCAGATCTTCGTCACGCCTTAGTAACGACCTGTTCTCCTGAGCGTCGATGAACGCATCGTACTGGCGCTCGAGTGCGGCCACCACTTGAGCGACTTCTGCGCTTGCCTGGACTTGCTCATCGATCTTGGCCCGGATTTCTGCCGCTGCGTCGGTCAGTGCGGTCAGGGGCAGCTGCAGCGAGCCGGTCTTCGCGACCTGCTCAAGCAGCGCCTGGGCGGCCGCGGGGTAGTCGGTCTGTGTCAGGTAGTGGGGGACGTGCACGGTGAACCCGACCACCTCATGACCGCTCTGGGCCATTCGGTATTCCAGCAGGTTGGACGCGCTGCCCGGGACCTGGATCTCCGAGATCCACGGCTGGAAATCGGCGATCAGTTCCCCGTTGTTGGAGTGCGCGGTCAGCGTGATCGGCCGGGTGTGCGGAACCGCCATCGGGACGGTGCCCAGGCCGATGGTCTGTCGTACATCCAGGCGCTCGGCCAGCAGGCGCACGGCGGTGATGAAACGCTCCCACTTCAGATCGGGCTCCATGCCGGCCAGCAGCAGAAACGGCGTGCCGACGGTGTCGTGTAGCGCGTACAGGCTGAGCTCCGGATCGTCGTAATGGGTGAAGTGATCGGTCTTGAAAGTCATCAGCGGCCGCCGCGACCGATAATCCAGCAATTCGTCGATCGCGAAGGACGCGACCAGCTCGGTGTCCAGGGCTGCCTTTAGGTGGGTAGCGGCGAGCCGGATCGCATGACCGGCGTCGGAGAAACCCTCCAGGGCATGCACCAATATCGGACCGCGGCCGTCCGAGTTCACTAACTGGGGCGCCGGGAACTCAAGCTCGTAGATGCCGGGCTGCCCTGGCTGGTAGTACTCCTCGTCATCTCGGTCTTGATGGCGGGCCATCGGTGTTGCCTCCTTTTTAGGTGCCCGTAACCAGTGTCCCTCAAATCGATTGTCACCAGTAATTGAACAAGGAACCCTGCGCGTTTCTGCCTTAGAAACGCTGGGCGCCGATGGCTTTGGTGACGGTGAATTTGCTGGCAGGGGCGCAGCGCATCGGGGACGCGCTGATTTATGGTTGCCCGCGCGCAGTCGGGCATGATAGACAGCGATGCGCATTGCGATGGTGTGGCTTTGCCCGCTGGTCAGCCTGGCGACGCTGCTGACCTCGTGCGGTCGGCCCGCTGATCACGCGGCGAGCGGTCGGACGTCCGGACCGCAGACCAGCGCGTCGGTGCAGCGCCTCAGCCAACCCGAGCCGGGGCAAGTGGCGGGTCCAGTGGACCCGGACCCGCGGGTGGGCGCGATCTTTTTTGACAGCGGCACCCTGCACTCCTGCACGGGCTCGGTGGTGCATTCGACGGGCGGAGACCTTGTGTTGACCGCCGCGCACTGCCTGTCCGGACGCTCGCAGGCAACCTTTGTTCCTGGTTTCGCCGGTGGCGACGCGCCCACTGACCTGTGGACGGTCCATGAGATCTACTTCGATCCGCGCTGGCTCGCCACCAAGGATCCGCACGCCGATTACGTGATTGCGCGGGTCAGCGGGGCCGGCGGGGCAAGAAATGGATCGTTGGAGTCACACGTCGGCTCCGCGCTGTCGATGGGCACGGCGCCGGCCCCGGGCAGTCGCATCAGCGTGATCGGGTATCCGGCCGGCGTGGGTGGCCGTCCCATCGGCTGTCAGGCCACGACCGGACTCACCGACGGCGGCTATCCCTCACTGCCGTGTGAGGGTCTGGTCGACGGCACCAGCGGCGCACCTTGGGTCAGTGGGGTGATGGTCACGGGGCTTATCGGCGGCCTCCAAGGCGGTGGGTGCGCGGAAAACGTCTCGTACTCGGCGCCTTTCGACGAACACACCACGCAGCTGCTGGCCCGCGCCGAAGCCGGCGGCCCCGGAGATGCCGCGCCGTCCGACTTCAACGATCCCTGTTAGCTCCTAGAGGCCCGATCAGTGGCGGAACTGGCTGAGCGCTCGCATCTTGTTCGTCACGTCCAGCGCGGCGACCTTGTAGGCCTCGGAGAACGTCGGATAGTTGAACACCGCGTCGACCAGGTAGTCGACGGTGCCGCCGCAGCCCATCACGGCCTGCCCGATGTGCACCATTTCGGTGGCGCTGGTGCCAAAGATGTGCACCCCGAGTAGCTTGCGATCATCCGTGGACACCAGCAGCTTGAGCATGCCGTAGGAGTCACCGGCGATCTGACCGCGGGCCAGCTCCCGGTACCGGGCCACTCCCACTTCGTAGGGGATCGAGTCCTTGGTCAGCTCCAACTCGGTCGCTCCGACGTAGGAGATCTCGGGAATCGAATAGATGCCGATCGGCTGCAGTGCGGTGATGCCTTCGCATGCCTCCCCGAACGCGTGGTAGGCGGCGAGTCGCCCTTGTTCCATCGAGGTCGAGGCCAGGGCGGGGAAGCCGATGACGTCACCGACGGCGTAGATGTGCTCCACCTTGGTCCTGAACCGCTCGTCGACCCAGATCCGGCCGCGGCCCTCGACCTCTAGGCCGGCATTGTGCAGGTCGAGGTGGTCGGTCTGACCCTGCCGTCCCGCGGAGTACATGACCGTCTCGGCGGGGATCTGCTTGCCGCTGGCCAGGGTGGTGCAGGTGCCCGCAGATCCGACGTCGACCGCGGTCACTTCCTCGCCGAACCGGAATGTCACCGCCAAGTCGCGTAGGTGGAATTTCAGTGCCTCGACCACCTCGGGGTCGCAGAAGTCCAGCATGTCGTCCCGCTTCTCCACGACGGTCACCTTGGTGCCCAACGCGGCGAACATGGAGGCGTACTCGATGCCGATCACGCCGGCACCCACGACGACCATCGAGGCCGGCAACGACTTGAGATCGAGAATGCCGTCGGAGTCGAGCACCCGGTCTTCGTCGAACTCGACTCCGGACGGCCGTGCCGGCCTGGTGCCGGTGGCGATGACGATGTATTCGCCGCTGACAGTGGTCATCTCCCTGCGGCCCGGGTCTTCGATGACGACGGTGTGCGGGTCGAGGAATCGGCCGTGCCCGATCAGCAGGTCGACCTGGTTGCGCATCAGCTGGTTGCGCACCACGTCGATTTCCTTGCCGATCACGTGCTGAGTCCGCCTCAGCAAGTCGGCCGGCGTGATCCGGTCTTTGACCCGGTAGCTCGTCCCGTAGAGCTCGCGCTGGCTCATTCCCGTGAGATAGAGGACGGCCTCGCGCAGCGTCTTGGACGGGATCGTGCCCGTGTTGACGCACACGCCGCCGAGCATGCGGCCGCGTTCGATGATCGCGACGGATTTGCCCAGCTTGGCCGACGCGATGGCCGCCTTCTGGCCGCCCGGCCCCGAACCGATGACGACGATGTCGTACTCCTGCATCGAACTCATGGAACTCATGGGATAGACGATAGAGCCCACAGTCGTGACTTTCTCCACAGACGGCGGCTCAATCACGCTGCGCGAGTACAGGCTGACGGTGCCGGTCGTCAGCGTTGAGGCTCATGACCAAGCATCGAGCTGACTTTGAACTCAACCGCCCCGGAGCGTTAATCGCCTCGCTACCGGCCGTTCTCGGTTTCGTCCCCGAAAAATCACTGGTTGTCGTGTCGTTGGAGGACGGCGGACTGGGATCGGTGATGCGGGTCGACCTCTCCGGCGAGATCATCGCCCGGGTTGAGCACCTCGCCGAGGTTGCCGCCACCGCTGCGCCCGAGGCCGCGATCGCGGTGATCGTCGATGCGGACGGCGCGCACTGTCCGCGGTGCAACGAGGAATACCGGCAGCTATGCGCGGTGCTGTCAGAAGCGTTGTCGCAGTGCGACATTGAGCTGTGGGCAGCGCATGTGGTGGATCGGATAGCCGTTGGCGGCCGCTGGCATTGCGTGGACGGCTGCGGTTCGAGCGGCTTGGTTGACGATCCGTCGGCGTCGCCACTGGCCGTTGCGGCGGTGCTGGACGGCCGACGGCTCTACCCACGGCGAGCCGACCTGCAGGCTCTCATCGCGGTCGACGACTCGGCGCGCAGCCCCGAACTGGCCGCCGTGGTCAGAGAACAGGCGGCCACGCGCAAGGTCGCACATCGTGCTGATGCCGCGGGCTGCCGCCGCCGGGATGTGGAAAACGCGGTGGCCGCCGCCGCACGTGTCGCCGGCGGGCAATCGCTGCCCGACGTTGAGTTGGCGCAGCTGGGCTGCGCGCTGGCCGACGGTCAGGTGCGCGACATGCTCTATGCCCTTGCCGTTGGCGAAAATGCCGGTGACGTCGAGTCGCTGTGGGCGGTTCTGGCGCGCGCCGTGCCCCAGCCGTGGCGGGTTGAGGCGCTGGTGTTGCTCGCGTTCAGCGCCTACGCCCGCGGGGACGGGCCGCTGGCCGGGGTGTCGCTGGAGGCGGCGCTGCGCTGCGACCCGCGCCACCGGATGGCGGGCATGCTGGACACCGCATTGCAATCTGGCCTGCGGCCCGAGCACATTCGTGAACTCGCGGACACCGGTTACCGGATTGCGGACCGTCTCGGTGTGCGGTTACCGCCGCGCCGTGCGTTCGGCCAGCGGGCGGGGTAGGCGCAGGGTAGGTCAGACCTTCTCGACCTTGACCGCGTGCGCCATCTCGTGCGGCAGGGTGACGTTCTCGTGACCCGGGATCACGATGGTCACTCCGCCGCCCGGCGTGGTCTCCACGGTCACTCGCGCGTTGGGCACCACGCCGGCGTCCTTCAGCCGCGCGATCAGGTCGATGTCGCCCTGGACGTGCTCGGTGAGTTGTCGGACGACGACGGCCACCGGAGATCCGGCCGGCAACTCGGTCAACCGCACCAGGTTGGCGTCGCCGGCGCCGGACTCGGGGCCCACGCCCAGGTCCAGCAGACCCGGAATCGGGTTGCCGAACGGGGATGTCGTCGGGTTGTTGAGCACCTTAACCAGCCGGCGTTCGACATCCTCGCTCATCACGTGCTCCCACCGGCATGCTTCGGCGTGCACTTCTTCCCACGGCAACCCGATGACATCGACGAGCAGTCGTTCTGCGAGGCGGTGCTTGCGCATCACTGCGATCGCCAGAGCCCGGCCTTTATCGGTGAGCTCCAGATGACGGTCGCCGGCCACGCGGAGCAGCCCGTCCCGCTCCATCCTGGATACGGTCTGGCTGACGGTCGGCCCGCTCTGCTCGAGCCGTTCGGCGATCCGGGCACGCAGCGGCGTCACGCCCTCTTCCTCGAGGTCATAGATCGTCCGCAGGTACATCTCGGTGGTATCAACCAGCTCGTTCATTCAGCACCCTCCATTGCCGCTGAGTCTACTTGGCCAGCTGCATGAATGGGTCTAACGCTTCCCAGGCAAGCAGTATGCCCGCCGCTGGTGCGGCGGGCATACCGTCTGCTAACTGGCTTTGGTTCGCGGCCTCAGCTGGCGTACGACCGTAACCGATCGGCTCGTTCGCCGTTGCGCAGCTTGCACATCACGTCTCGCTCGATCTGCCGGACCCGCTCACGGGACAGACCGAACAGCTTGCCGATCTGATCCAGCGTGCGTGGTTGTCCGTCGTCCAGACCGAACCGCAGCCGGATCACCTGATGCTCACGCTCGTCGAGAGTGGCCAGCACGCTGCGGATGTCGGTGTGCAACAGTTCGGCGATGACCGCGTTCTCAGCGGACATCGCTTCGGCGTCCTCGATGAAATCGCCCAACGGGGCCTCTTCCTCGGAGCCGACCGGCATATCCAGGCTCACTGGGTCGCGACTGTGTTCCAACAGGTCGTTGATCTTGTCGATCGGAATGCCGGATTCGGCGGCCAGTTCCTCGTCGGTGGCTTCACGTCCCAGGTTCTGGTGCAACTCTCGCTTGATCCGCGCGAGCTTGTTGACCTGCTCGACCAGGTGAACCGGCAGCCGGATGGTCCGGCTCTGGTCGGCCATTCCGCGGGTGATGGCCTGACGGATCCACCAAGTGGCATACGTCGAGAACTTGAATCCCTTTGTGTAGTCGAACTTCTCCATCGCGCGGATCAGCCCAAGATTGCCCTCCTGGATCAGGTCGAGTAACGGCATTCCCCGACCCGTGTAGCGCTTGGCCAGCGAGACCACCAGGCGGAGATTCGCTTCCAGCAGGTGTCGGCGCGCTGCCTCGCCATCGCGCACCACGGCAGCCAATTCGCGCTTGCGGTTCTCGCCGAGGCGCTTGCGGGTTTCGAGCAGATGCTCGGCGTAGAGCCCGGCCTCGATGCGCTTGGCCAATTCGACTTCGCCGGCGGCGTTGAGCAACGCCGTCTTGCCGATGCCGTTCAGATACACGCGCACCAGGTCCGCTGCGGGGCTTTGAGCATCCAGATCGCTGTCAACCCGGCTTGTGGTGGCCCTTATAGTGGCTTCGGCCATTGCGCCCTCCCGATTGGCTTGTACTGTCATGAGGTTTAACGACAGACCAGCACTGAGAGTTCCCACCGGCTTGCCATCTCACACGCCTTGACGTGCAGGAATGTGCTGACGACCTGAGAATGTCCTGAGAAGTCGGCGCGTGTTGCTAACCGGACCCTCGACTAACCCTGGCCCTCCGGGCCGGCAGACGAGTCCGGTTGCGCCGACGGGCGTCGCGGAGCCTCGAGCGCGGGCCGCTCGGCGGTCGGGAACAACGGGGTGTGCCGTCGTGCATCGTGGAACCGTCGGGGCTCATCGGAGCGGCGAGGGGGCCGGTCGTTGGCGATCAACACGGCCATCCACGGCAACGGCACCGACACCGCCACGATCAGCAGCGAGATCAGACCGTTGTGCCAGGCGCCATACGCGACCGCGGCCAGGATAAGCGCCGGAACCCGGCACGCCATCAGGATCACGTACTTGCGCACCCGCGCGCGGCGCTCCTGTTCATACGAGGGCGCCGCGGTCGTGATGAGCACCGGCCGGGTCGTGCCGTCGAAGTCATCGAAGCTGTTGTCGAACCCCAGCTCGGAGCCGCGCTTCATCCCTCCACTGTCCCACACCAGATCGGCTCCCGCTGTAGCGAGTTAAGGGCACAATGTCAGGTATGCAGACCGACACGATCGAACGCACCGATACCGACGAACGCGTCGATGACGGGACCGGCAGCGATACCCCTAAGTACTTCCACTACGTCAAAAAGGACAGGATTGCCGAGAGCGCCGTCATGGGCAGCCACGTCGTCGCGTTGTGTGGTGAGGTATTTCCCGTCACGCGGTCGCCCAAGCCGGGCTCGCCGGTCTGTCCGGATTGCAAGCGGATCTACGAAACACTCAAAGCGGGCTGATCAGGTCGGCGGCTCTGCTGTCGCAGTAGCGCGCTGCGGCGGCGGCGAGTCCGGTGCTGAAGTGCTGGATCCGAGGCGCGCCACCAGCCAGTTGCGCAGCCGGTGGGCATGCGTCTTCGGCGCCGGGAACTCTTCCTGGATTGCGGCGTTGAGTTCGGCGCCCAGCATGATGGCAAAGCCACCGAAGAACGCGAACAGCAGGAACGCGATCGGTGTGGATAGCGCGCCGTATGTGTAGCCCGTGCTGGTGATCCACTTCAGGTAGAAACGAAGGCCCAACGTGGCGACCACGAACACCGTTGTCGCCAGGATCGCGCCGAGTATCAGCCGGTGCGACGGCAGTGGTACTGGCAGCGCCACCCGGTAGAGCATCATGACACCGACCACGAGGCCGAGGACCACTGTCGGGTAGTAGCCGTAGTGCAGCAGTTTGGCCCAGCTACTCGGGATGTGCTCGCCCACTGCGCGCGGGCCCACCACCGCCAACGGCGCGGTTGCCACCACAAACACCAGCAACACCAAGTACAGGAACAGCGCAAATAATCGCTGCCGTACCGGGTGGCGCAGCGGAGTTTGGTCATGCGCCTCGACCACCGAATCGACGAATGCCGACATCGCCGACGATCCCGCCCACAGCGAAATCACAAAACCCAGCGAAACCACCTCGCCGCGGGCGTGGCCGGCGATGTCGTGGATGGTGGGCTCGATGATCTCGTTAACCACACTGGGCGAGAAGAAGCTGTGTGCCGTCGAGATTGCGCGTTGCTCAATGGTCGGCAACGTGTCCGCGCCGAATAGTGGCGCCACGTAAGCCAAGCTGCCCAGCATCCCCAACAACAGTGGCGGCAGCGACAAGCACGACCAAAATCCCGCCTGCGCGGACTCGGAGAATATTGAGTCATCCCAGCTTTTCGAGAGTGTCCTAAGAAGGATCCGCCACACGTGGTGGCGGGACGGCTTGGCGGCGGCGTGGTCGCTCATACCCGTCCAGCATTGCCGATTACTCTCCGGGCGGCCCACATTGTTGGGGGGTGAGTTGGGTGAATTTAGCTTCCGCTGACCTCGAGCACGGCGGCCACCTCGGCGAGCTTCGCCTCATGCTGGTTTGCGTGATGCTGGCAGAAGAGAAGCTCGGCTCCAGAAGACAGCTTCGCACGCACGCGAGCTGCTGCGCCGCAGCGGTCGCAGCGGTCCGCCCTCGTCAGCTCGGGACTGGTCAAAGTTGCGTTCATGACTTCTCCATATCTACGTATATTCACTTTCTCAGACGTTGTGGGGTTTCGCGTTGTTCCCTGGCCGTTATCAGGTGTGTCGTTTCTCACGCATTTCGGCCCGCCGGTCGGGCAAGCTGGGCACCATGCCTCTCGCCCCTTCGGTGCTGACGCACCTGTGCGGGCTTGAGGACTGGTCGCGTGCCCGACGCTGCGGTGAAATTCGCCCCGAACCGTGCGGCTCCGGCGAGGCCCCATTCATCCATCTCTCGACGCTTCAGCAGGTGCACCTGCCGGCTAACCGGCTCTACCGCGGTCGCGCAGATCTGGTTCTGCTGCATATCGACCCGGCGGCGCTTGACTCACCTGTGCGTTGGGAACCAGGGGTCGTGACAGATCCGGAGTCGATGCTGTTTCCACATCTGTACGGTCCGCTGCCGGCGAACGCCGTGATCAAGGTCACCCCATACCCGCCGGGGCCTGATGGCACCTTTGCGCCGGTCGCAGGATCTCAGGATTCCACGTAGGCGTCAGCTTCGATCTCCACCCGCATTTCAGGTGCAATCAGCGCGGAAACTTCGACCATGGTGGCCGCGGGACGCGTTTCGCCGAAAACCTGTGCGTGCACGTCTCCGACTTCGCGCCAACGCGAAATATCGGTCACGTAGATGCGGGTACGGACCACGTCGGCGAGCGTCGCACCCGCCTGTCGGAGAGCAACTTCGATGCGGCGCAAAGCGTCTCTGGTCTGGGCGGCAATATCGTCGGCCGGCCCGGCGCCGGTTGTTCCGGCCACTGCCACGTGCGGGCCGACCCGCACCGCGCGGGAGTAACCGACCACCGATTCGAAGTCGGATCCGGACGAGACGAGGATGCGGTTGGCTGGCATGCGGCCACAGTACGGCGGCAATGCCGGGAGCACAGCCGAATTTTCCTGTGCCGCATCCGAGTTAACCGCCGAAAGGCTACGGTCCCAGGCGAGCCAGCTCAGCCGTTGCTAGCGTCGATGACCATGGGCGGCATCTCAGAGGACGCGCTGCTTGCGCAGGAGGCGTGCTTTGCGCAGGCATTCGCAGACGGCGATCCGGCGCTGGCACGGGACCTGTATCAGCCCGACGTGGTGTACGTGAGCCCGACGGTACGTCTCTTCGATTGGCCGGCCCGGATCGACGGCATCGAGCGCACGCTCGAGTTCATCGCCCTCACCATCCGTGGCTGCCCGGACATCCGCTACGAGGCGGTGGAGCAGGCCATCACGCCCAGTGCGGATGCGGCGTTCGTGCGCGTGCAGTTTGACTGGACCCAGGGCGCGGAACGTCTGCGCTCGACGTATGTGGTGATCTACCGCTATCGCGGCGGCCGGATCGCCCGCCAGGAGCTGTACTACGACCCGAGCGGGACGCTGGAGCGCCTCGGGGCGCCTTGAGCGCTAAATCTCAGTCCAGGTAGTCGCGCACTAAGGATGCGTGAGCACTGCCCGTTGACCTGCTGAAATGCGGAAATTCGGTAGCTCTGTCGGTTGACAGTAGGTTATACCGTAAGGAATTCAGTAAGACCCCTACCCCTGATGGTATCTACCGCGGAGTGGGGTATGGGTAGCTGGATGGTGGCGGGCTCTCATTGGTCATACCAATCGGATGCCCGGATGGTCATTATCCGTACGTCGGCTGACGTTGTGACGTTCGATGCGGCAAGTGCTACGCGACCGTTGTCGCATGAAGCGCGAGAGCGCGACCCAGAGCAAGCGCGTCACAAGGGCCTAGCGCCGCTGTCTGCACGCCGTAGTTGGCGGTCTCGATTTCCAGCAGGAACGCCGTCTGGCGACCGACCTGCTCACTGCGTACCCGCACGGCTCGACCGGCAACGTCCAAGGCTTGGAAGATGACCACGGGTCACAACATACCAGGCTGGCAGTCTGACATACAGGGTAAAGCCAATCTTTTAGTATGTAAAAGGCCGTTCAAGTGTATCATCGGTATGGTCACAGTCGATACCCGAGGGCCGGCACAGCCGAGCGGCTACTGGGACATCACCTTCGAGTTCTGCTGAGAGGCAACGCAATGAGAAAAGCACTGATCGCGGAGGAAGGGAACACATGATGAACAAAGTGAAGAAACCGCGTCTGGCGGTGATAGCGGCAGCACCCTTACTGATGGCGGCGATACCCGTTGTCGCCCATGCCGATTCAATGGACGACAACTATATTAAGGTGCTGACCGCCAACGGTATTACGGGCGCGCGGGCAGACCTGATCGATGACGCGCATCAGATCTGCGCGAAGATCCGGGCCGGTGAAAACAGCGTCGCGCTGACCTCCTGGGTGATGTCTGAGACTGGGTTCTCGGGGTTCGCGCAAGCGTCATTGCACCATCTGTTGAAGCGCGCGACTGAGGGCTTTCTACCTACTGCGGGGCTATTCGCCCGTCTGCGGCGATTCTGGAGCGTTTACGGGCGGATTTTTCGTTCGACCCAGTTGAGTTCGGCGTCGGGGTCAGGACACGGGAAGCGCTGAAGATGCGCGTCATCGTTGGCCCTGCGGTGCAGGCTGTCGACCTCGCCAGGCGTGATCGTGACCAACGATCCGCACCCGGACAGGGTGATCAGGTCGCCGCGTCTGCGGCTTGGTCTCCGCGCCGATGCCGCCCAAGGTGGCTGACCACGTCGCCGCGGTAGCCGTCCTCGGGAATCCATCGAGTAGAGGTCCGGGCGGGCCGAAGGGTCGTCAAGGGACGGCGCCGCCAGCGATGAGCTGGCGCCCCCTAATCCATTGGACCACAACCGATTACGGTGAAGCCTGAACCGAGAGCCTAACCATTGCCCGACGTACTCGCCGGCTCGCGGCCCGAGCGGCTCACTTGTGTTTGGGATCATCCCTCAAGCCGAAGCCAACGAGCGCCGCAGAGGTGGCAATAGCTGAAAAGACGAACCAAACACAGATCGACGCCGCATCCAGAGGGTCCAGGTGTCGGCATCACTAGCGCACAGACGCCCATGGACGCCGGCGAACATTCTGAAGATTCCCGCCAGAAAAAGGGCGCCAAACAAGATCGCCAGGAGCACGAATCCCCACCTAGCACCGGCGCGGTCATATGCCGTCGTTCGTCGCACCTGTTGCTCGGCGCCGGCTTCTTGCTTGGCGCCGGCTTGAGCATCCCTAATGAACCCTAATGAAGAAGTACTGATAAACAGTGGTAGCGATTAGGCCCGCGACGCCTGCCACGACAGCGCCGATCCACCAACGATTGCCGGGCATATCTGCGAACAAGCTAACGAGCAGCGGTGCCGCGGCTTCAGTGAGAGAGCGCGCGCCAGCTGCGAATCGCATGCGAGACGCTGCCCAGTGCCTACTGACACTCAACCCAACGAAGAGCCAGGGCGAATATCGCGCCGGATATCGGGCCCAATTGGTCGAAGAAGTGCCGCCAGTCGTCCGACAACACCTTTTCCTCTGTTCCGGATGCATTTTGGCCTACCCCCGCGGGTCAGTGCGGCCGTTCGTCGGAGGCGGAGCGGAGGAAGTCCGAGGTGGGGGTGGAAAGCCCAGATCCTTCCGCGCAGCATCATCAAAATCAGATTTTGCAACCCATAGCTGGTCAATCAGCTTGCCAGCTACGTCATTTACAAAATGCGCGATCTCATCATAACTTGTAGGAGGGTTCGCGTTGACCGGGTGCGAAACGTCTAAGCGTCGTGTATTTCGGACGCCCCATTCATGACCTCCACCTGCGCTTTGCCTACCTCCTTGCTGCCACAAAATATGACCTTTGATCCGGCCTTCAACAGGTTGTTGAAGCTCGTCGCAAAGTCTTGCTTCGATCTAGGGCCTAGGTGTGTATCAGCGCCCTCATAGGGTGCTGTGTATAGCCTTTCTTCGGTGTTAACGGAGTCTTCAAATTTGGCGATCGCGCTGTCGAATGCCGTGTAAGCGTCTAGTTGCTGGGAACGCGTGAAGCTAGCCGTTTGGCGCATGGTTTCTTGTTCGTCGTGCTGCTTACCCGTATACCACGCCAAAAAAGCCCCGACGACACCCACGACCATAGTCGAGACAATGCCTAGCGTAGCAAGCCAAAATTGATTCGAACGGGACTCCTTGTTGACTAGCTCGACTCGAAGCTTTGGCGGCGGCGTGTCCGAAGCAGGTGTCTCGGAAACAGAGGATTCGTCCGGTTGTTGTTTTGCGGGCATCGAAGACTGTTGTTCTCGTGCGGGTTCATCAGGACGCGTTGGTGGCACTGAGGGCGTTTCGTCGTCTGCACGCGGGGGTTCATCCGCATGCAAACCGTACTGTAAGAAGACGATTGGGGGCTTAGAAAACCAGGGCAAGGTTATTCGTCCGCCTGCGGCGATTTGGTGGCGATTGTGAAGCGCGTAATTCCCGCGTTGCACGCGGCCCGCAGGACGGGATTTTCATCGCTGGCGTAGCTAGGGCACAAGGGAGCTTTGTGGCCCCACAACATCAAGACGCCTACCGAAGGCCACGCCGGATGGCAACGATGAGGGCATGACTCACACCGCACCCTCTCCCTCTATCGCCCAGGCACAGAGGCGCTGTCGGCGATTTATGGGCTTAGCGCTGACAAGTGGCCCACTTCTGGTCGCCGGGGTCGTCTGGGCCAGCCCGGCTCAGGCTGACGCCGCCTCTTATCTCCGCGACACGCACCACGTCCAAATCGTGGATTTCAACGGCGGTGACGCGGCGCTGTTGCAGGTGGGCCACAAATTGTGCGTCGATACATGGTACGGCTATCCTCCCGACGAGCTAGCGGCAGCGGTGCTCCAAATCTCCGACACCGCCCGTGGCGCTGATGGGCTCACCCCCCAACAGGCCAATCAACTCGTTTACATTGCCAAAGCCGATCTGTGTCCAAACTACTAGTTGGCGTTGTCGCGGAAGAAAGTATCGGCCCGGCATAGCGACTATCCGGGACTGCACAAATCAAAACAACAAAGGAAAGAGATTAGGTGAGGATACTAGGGACGATACTAGAGGGAGACGATGGTTACCTATGCACGTATGTCATTCTGTTTACGCTATGCGTAGGCATGTCGCTACTTGAATCACTGAGAGCCCGGAGAACTCCGGGTTCATCTACACGGCGCCGGCATTTTCGTCGCTCAGCGGCGATTCTGGAGCGTTTACGGGGTATCTCTGAATAGTGGGGCGATCCGCCGCGTAGGCGTAGAGCCGCTGCAAGTCGTCGACATCGAATTGCATCCACGATCTGCCGCCGTGAACAATCACGCTACCGTCGCCGTGTTTAGTTGCCTTGATCTGTGGGCGGTAAACCCGATCAATGACGAGTGAGTCCGTGTCCGTTATCTTTTGACTGACCGGCAAAACCGCTGGTCACAGCAACAAAAGGGAAGTTGTCTCAGTCCAGGTAGTCGCGCAAGACCTGGGAACGGCTGGGGTGGCGCAACTTAGACATCGTCTTGGACTCGATCTGGCGGATGCGCTCGCGCGTCACGCCGTAGACCTGTCCGATCTCGTCAAGGGTGCGGGGCTGGCCGTCGGTGAGGCCGAAGCGCAGCCGTACTACGCCGGCCTCGCGCTCCGAGAGCGTTTCCAGTACCGACTGCAGCTGGTCTTGCAGCAACGTGAACGACACCGCGTCTACGGCCACCACCGCTTCGCTGTCTTCGATGAAGTCACCCAACTGGCTGTCGCCCTCGTCGCCGATGGTCTGGTCCAGCGAGATCGGCTCGCGAGCATATTGCTGGATCTCCAGCACCTTCTCGGGCGTGATGTCCATCTCTTTGGCCAGCTCCTCAGGCGTGGGCTCGCGGCCCAGATCCTGCAGCAGCTCGCGCTGAATGCGCCCCAGTTTGTTGATCACCTCGACCATGTGCACCGGTATGCGGATGGTGCGGGCCTGGTCGGCCATGGCGCGGGTGATGGCCTGGCGGATCCACCACGTCGCGTAGGTGGAGAACTTGTACCCCTTGGTGTAGTCGAACTTCTCGACCGCGCGGATCAGGCCCAGGTTCCCTTCCTGGATCAGGTCGAGGAACGCCATTCCGCGGCCGGTGTAGCGCTTGGCCAGCGAAACCACCAGCCGCAGGTTGGCTTCCAGCAGGTGGTTTTTCGCGCGATCGCCGTCGCGGCAGATCCACATCATGTCGCGGCGCTGAGCGGCGGGCAGTTTGTCGCCGCGCTCGACCAGCTCGGTCATCAGCTGGGTGGCATACAGACCGGCTTCGATCCGCTTCGCCAGCTCGACCTCTTCCTCCGCGTTGAGCAGCGCCACCTTGCCGATCTGTTTGAGGTAGGCCCGAACCGAGTCGGCGGACGCGGTGAGTTCGGCATCCTTGCGGGCCTGGCGCAACGCCTCGGATTCGTCTTCGTCCCATACGAAATCGCCAGAGGCCTTGTCCTTTTCGGACGGCTCAGCGATCTCCTCGTCCTCGTCGGCGTGCGCCTCGCCGGGCGCTGCGGCCGAGGTAGCCTCGCCGTCCTCGACTCCCTCGGTGCCGCCTGGCTCGAGCTCCGCGTCCTCAACATCGGAGGCTACGTCGACCTCCAGGTCGTCGAGATTGAGGTCGACGGCATCGATCTCGATGTCCTCGCCAGGCTCGACGTCGAGGTCCGGTTCGACGTCCAGGTCCTCGACGTCGACGTCGGACTCGACGGCGTCCAGGGTTACCTTCGGTTCTTCCGGAGCCTCGTTGGGTGCCGCGGCTTTTGTCGCGCGACCGCGGCTGGAAGGTGCCTTTGCATCGCCACTCTTGGCCGAGGTGCGGGTTTTCTTCGGGATGGCCTCGGTCTCAGCGGCCCCGGTGGCCCCAGTGGTCGGGGTAGCGGTCTTGGTGGTCCGGGATGCTGCCTTCGCGGCGCGCTTCGCAGGTGCGGACCCATTGGCGGTCTTCGCCGCCGATCGCTTGCCGACGGCCTTGCCGGGCGAGCCCGGAGACTTTGTGGCGGTGCGCTTCACCGGCTCATCGGTTGCCGGGCTCGTCTTGGTCGCTGCCACATACACCCCTTCGGTCGGACTCACTTCCGGCGGGTCTGGGCATGCTTAACCGAAAGTGTCTGCTATGTCGAATGTCGGCTTTGATATCAGCGTGAGTACTCGCGGGCTATCGGTCGGGCGGCCGCCGTTGACCATTGTAACGACAGTGCGCGCTCGTACCGCGTCACCGGGCAAAATTCAGTGCGTGACATCTGCGGTAGAAGCCATGGCTGCGCCGACTATTCCGGCGGTGTTCTGCAAGTCGGCGGCCACCACCGCGGTGCGGTTTTCGAGCAGTGGCAGCCATTTGTCGGCCTTGCGGCTGATGCCGCCGCCGGCGATGAACAAGTCGGGCCACAGCACGTTCTCGATGGCGACCAGCACCCGTGTGACCTGCTTGGCCCACGTTTTGTAGCTCCAGTCGTGCTTGTCTCTGACCGACGAGGCGGCCCGATGCTCGGCCTCCTTTCCGCCGACTTCGAGATGCCCGAGCTCGGTGTTGGGTATCAGCTTCCCGTTGTGGATCACCGCTGACCCGATACCCGTTCCGAAGGTCAGCAGGATTACCAGTCCGGAGTTGTCTTTGCCTGCCCCGTAGCGCTCCTCAGCAAGCCCTGCCGCGTCGGCATCGTTGAGAACCGTCACGTCCTGACCGTGTAATTCGGCGCCGATGACGTCGCTTGCGTTGGTCCCGATCCAGGCATCGTCCACGTTGGCCGCCGTCCGGACGACGCCCTTGGTGACGACGCCGGGATAGGTCACCCCAAGGGGACCGGTCCAGCCGAACTGGTTGACGACCTCGGCGATGGTCTTGGCAACCGCCGAGGGGGTGGCCGGTTGCGGGGTCAGCAGTTTGAACCGGTCGCCGACCAGTTGCCCCGTGTCGAGGTCGACGATTCCGCCCTTGATGCCGCTGCCGCCGACATCGACCCCGAAGGCGCGACGCTGTGGCGTGGCACCGGCTGTTTTGGTTGCGAGATCGGGTGTATCCGCGGTCGAGTCGGTGCTGGTCATCGAGTCTCCTCGGCGAGATTGGGCTGTCCGCTCACCTTAGCCCGACGACGTTGCCGGTTGGGGAGTCTGTGGTGCCGTGGCGACTGTGATGCGATAGACCGGTGACACGACCTGACAACAGTTCCCGGGAGCTCGCGGAGCTGCGCTCGGTGGCCGAAACGCTGGCCGCCGAGGCCGCCGCGTTCGTGCGGTGTCGTCGCGCCGAGGTGTTTCACGCCGGTGCCGTTGGCAGCGGCGCGGTGCGGGCGAAGAGCACCCCGACCGATCCGGTGACCGTGGTCGACACAGAGGCAGAACGGCTATTGCGTGATCGCTTGGCTCAACTGCGGCCCGGTGATCCGATCCTCGGAGAGGAGGGTGGCGGGCCCGCCGATCCGACGGCCACTCCGGCGGGCTCGGTGACCTGGGTGCTTGACCCCATCGATGGCACGGTGAATTTCGTCTACGGCATCCCGGCTTACGCGGTGTCGGTCGGAGCCCAGGTCAACGGCGTGTCGGTGGCGGGCGCGGTCGCCGACGTCGTTGCCGGCCGGGTGTATTCGGCCGCCAGCGGTCTCGGCGCGCATGTCACCGACGAGCAGGGGACACACGCGTTGCGGTGCACCGACGTCGATGATTTGTCGATGGCGTTGCTGGGCACTGGTTTCGGGTACTCGAAACGGCGCCGCACAACGCAAGCGGCCCTGCTGGCCCAGATGCTCCCGGTGGTCCGGGATGTGCGTCGCATCGGTTCGGCGGCGCTGGACTTGTGCATGGTCGCGGCGGGCCGGCTGGATGCGTACTACGAGCACGGACTGCAGGCGTGGGACCGCGCGGCGGGCGCGTTGATCGCAGCCGAGGCGGGGGCCCGCGTGCTGTTGCCCGCGCATAACGGACCGACGGACGCCGCAGAGTTGGTGGTGGCTGCGGCGCCTGGCATCTCCGACGAGCTATTGGCTGCCCTAGAGCGATTCAACGGCCTGGCGCCGATCCGGGACTGAGTCCTGTGTCGGCCGGGTGCGGTCCGGCCCGGCTAATCAGCAGCTGGTGGCGTGGATCCTTGACAGCAGCGCCGGGTCTGACGGCTCGGTGGCGCCGGGGCGCAGGGTGGCCAGCACGGCGTCGATGTCGTCGCTGTGCGACAGCGAGCCGAAGTCGGTTCCGACCGCGAGGTCGACGGAGTCATCGGCGCGGTTGTCGCGAAACAGCTCGGTGCACGGCGCCACCAACCACACTGCCGCCGCAGTGGCTTGCCCGGCCGTACCGAAGCGGATTTGGCCTTGGCAGTTCAGTCGGGCGGTGGCGTAGATCGGATCGTTGGCTGCGATCGGCTGCGCGAAGCCCAGATCCTTGAGCGCGCCGGCGACGTCGGCGGCTTGTCCGCCGCGCCCGCTGGCGTTGAGGACGTGGACCTTGGTGTCGCTGAGCTTGGCAGGCGTGACGTCCATCATTTCACTGCGCGACGCCGGCTCACCGAGCTGCGCCGGCGCTGACCCGGCCGCTTGCGGGGGTGGGTTGCATACTTCGGCCTGGTGAACTCTGGCCGGTCGGGTCAGCGCAACAGTCCACGCCACGCCCGTCACCACCAACAGGAACACCACCATGACGATCGCGGGCCGGGGATTCCGTCGCCGAAAGGGCCGACCGTGCTTGTCGAAGGCGGTACCTTCGGTGATTTGTGCGACCACAGGTGCACTCTAAACGCACTGTTTAAGACCGGTCAGACGAGTCAAACCGGAGGTGTGACGTAAATCACACTCGAATGGGCCAAGATATGGGCACGAATCGTTTGGTGGATGCGTTCGACGCTGGTACAAAGCGTTGCTTGAGGTTATGAAGGCTAGAGGGGATAGGACGATGCCTACCGACTATGACGCTCCACGGCGCACCGAGACCGATGACGTCTCGGAGGATTCGCTGGAGGAGCTGAAAGCCCGACGGAACGAGGCGGCGTCGGCCGTGGTCGACGTGGATGAATCCGAATCCGCTGAGTCTTTTGAGCTGCCTGGGGCCGACCTGTCTGGTGAAGAGCTGTCTGTTCGCGTAATTCCGAAGCAGGCTGACGAGTTCACCTGCTCGAGCTGCTTCCTGGTGCAACACCGCAGCCGGCTGGCCAGCGAGAAGAACGGCGTGATGATTTGTACCGACTGCGCAGCCTGATCGGTCAGCTTCGCAATGCCGACAGCACCCGCCCCGGGTGACGGCAGCTCACCAGCCAGTACGGCGTCGGGTCGTCTGGGTCATCGAGGACCACCAGAACCATCGGTCCCACCCAGGCCCGATGCAGCACATAGGCAGCCGGGTCGAGCTGGCGGCCCAGCGCCGCTGACTTGGCGGAGCGCGGAATTTCGGCGGAGCGGGCGATCACAGTGACGGGTAGATGCGCCTGGCCGGCCAACAGTTCGACGCCGTTCCCGGGGCCCGATCCTGCGGTCACTTGGATCTCGACGCGGCCCAGCCACAAGAGCGTTGCCGCCGTCACCGTGAACAGCAGCGCGAACGGTAGCCAGTGGGGTAGGGTCGCGACGCCCAGGTTGACTTCGAAGGCGATGAGCGCCGCCAGCGCGAAGCCCAGGGGCCACCACCACCATGGCACCCACAATCGCTCGCGATATCGCACACTGTGCGGCGCGACGCGCGTACCGGACACGCGGTCAAGGGTAATCTGTGGCCCCGTGTCGACCAGTATGGCCGTTGTCCGCCTCGACCCCGGGCTCCCGCTGCCCAGCCGCGCTCATGCCGGCGATGCCGGGGTTGATCTCTTCAGCGCAGAAGACGTCACGCTGGCACCGGGGCAACGCGCCCTGGTGCGGACGGGCCTAGCGGTCGCCATCCCGTTCGGAATGGTCGGATTGGTCCATCCGCGTTCGGGATTGGCCGCGCGAGTGGGGCTTTCGATAGTCAACAGTCCGGGCACCATCGACGCCGGCTATCGGGGCGAGATCAAGGTCGCGCTGATCAACCTCGACCCAGGGCAGCCCATCGTGGTGCATCGCGGCGACCGAATCGCCCAGTTGCTGGTGCAGCGGGTCGAGTTAGTCGAGCTGGTCGAGGTCTCGTCGTTCGACGATGCTGGGCTGGCCGAGACATCCCGTGGCGATGGTGGTCACGGTTCCTCCGGCGGACATGCGAGTTTGTGAGTGCAGAGCGAAGCGATGAGGAGGAGCGGCGCTGATGGCGGCATTCGGTAGACGCTCAGACAAAGACGACAGCGAACACACGCCCGTCGAGCCAACCGAAGAGCGTGTGGTACCGGAGGGGGCCGTCGAGGAACACGCTCCCGAAGAGCAAGACGTCGAAGAACTGGACGAGCTGGACGGCCCGTTCGACATCGACGACTTCGACGACCCCGCCGTCGCGGAGCTGGCCCGACTCGATCTGGGCTCGGTGCTGATCCCCATGCCGGAGGGGGGCCAGCTGCAGGTCGAACTGACCGAGGGCGGAGTGCCGAGCGCGGTATGGGTTATCACACCCAACGGTCGTTTCACCATCGCCGCGTACGCCGCACCCAAGACGGGCGGCTTGTGGCGCGAGGTGGCCGGCGAGCTCGCCGACTCGCTTCGCGAGGACTCGGCCAAAGTCGTCATCAGGAACGGCCCGTGGGGTCGCGAAGTCATCGGCACCGCCTCTGGCGTGGTGCATTTCATCGGGATTGACGGCTACCGCTGGATGATTCGCTGCGTCATCAACGGCGCGCACGAGACCATCGACGCGTTGATCGAGGAGGCCCGCGCGGCGCTGGCCGACACCGTCGTTCGCCGTGGTGATACCCCCCTTCCGGTGCGGACTCCTTTGCCGGTGCAGTTGCCCGAGCCGATGGCGGCGCAGCTGCGCGAGGCCGCGGCCGCGCAGCAGGCCGAGGCGCAACAGCAATCCAACGAGCCGGTCGCACGCCGTGGCGCCGAGGGTTCGGCGATGCAGCAGCTGCGCAGTACGAGCAGTTCGACCGGCGGCTAGATATCGGCGAGAGCGGCAAGGCACGCAGCACCCAGCACGGCGGCGTCCTTGCCGATCTCATCCAGCGTGACCGTGCGCAGTGCTGCACGCGGCGCGGCGGCCACCCAGTCGACGCCGACCTGCAGCGGGTGGATCGGATCGTCGACTGCGGCGGCTACGCCCAGTGGCGCGGCCAGCCGGGTCAGGTCGGCGCAACTTGGTGCCACGTAGCCCGCCGCTTCCTCCATCGCGTCGGGCAACTGCGGCCACTGAACCCGCCACGACCGGGTCAGTTCCTCGGCCAGCCAGGGCGGGCTGGATGCCCGCATCTGGGTGGTCGTCGCCGCCAGACCGTCGCGACGAAGCTGGGATGCAGAATGGCGGGCCGCAAGAGCGGCGGGCGCTGACCCAGGCGCACCGGTCCAGGCCGGCAGTGCGGCCAGGACGGCGACGGAACGACCGGGATGGGCCAACGCCCACGCGGCAGCCACCGCGGCGCCGATCGAGACACCGCCCACGCAAATCGGACCTGCGCGTCCGGCCTCGTCCAAGGCGGACAGATAGCCGTCAATCAAATGATCCGGCTGTGGCGGCGGCGTCACCAGAACCGCGCCGACCCGCTGTAGGGGGCCGGAAAACGCCCGGTGGACGTAGTCGTCGTCGGATCCGGTTCCGGGCAACAACACGGTCGTGACACCGCGTAAATCGACAGCCACCTCTTGATACTGCCCCGCGTCGACAAGTGGTCCAAGATCATCGGTTTGGTCCATATGGCGCCGGGGAACCAACAGGTCTACGGTGACCGTTGCAGACTTAGATGCAATAGACCGATAGCTGGATGAGGAGTGGCCATGGGGGCCCAAGCTTATCTACGGCGACTCACCCGTCGGTTGACGGAGGACCCGGAGCAACGTGACTCCGAGGAGTTGTCAGACGAGGTACTCAGCACCGGCGCGCAACGAGCGATCGATTGCCAGCGCGGCCAGGAAGTCACGATGGTCGGCACGCTGCGCAGCGTGGAAACCTGCGGCAAGGGTGGCGCCAGCGGCGTTCGCGCCGAATTGTTCGACGGCAGCGACACCGTGACGCTGGTGTGGTTGGGCCAACGCCGCATTCCCGGCATCGACTCGGGCCGCACGCTGCGGGTGCGAGGCCGGATGGGCAAGCTGGAGAACGGGGCCAAGGCCATCTACAACCCGCATTACGAAATTCAGCGGTGACCGTTCCCCGCGATTGGCGGCCGCGTGACTGCTAACCGTATGAGCCCTGATCGCCTGCTGGCCCAGGCAGGCGGGGTGAGTGGTCTCATCTACTCGTCGCTCCCAGTGGTGACCTTTGTGGTGGCTTCCAGCGTCTCGGGCTTGCCGGCCGCGATCGGCAGTGCGCTCGGAGTGGCCGCGCTGGTCTTGTTGTGGCAGCTGGTGCGACGTGAATCCATGCAACCGGCGCTCTCCGGATTTCTCGGGGTCGGCGTCTGTGCGCTGATCGCCTACATCGTGGGGCAGTCCAAAGGCTATTTCCTGCTGGGCATCTGGATGTCTTTGCTGTGGGCGGTGGTCTTCGCGGTGTCCGTGCTGATCCGTCGGCCGATTGTTGGCTACATGTGGAGCTGGGCCACCGGGCGTGATCGCGGCTGGCGCGATGTGCCCCGCGCGGTGTATGCGTTCGACCTCGCCACGCTCGGCTGGGTGCTGGTCTTCGCAGCCCGCTTCGTGGTCCAGCGGCTGCTGTACGACGCCGGTCAGACTGGTTGGCTGGGCGTGGCGCGGATCGGGATGGGCTGGCCGCTGACCGCGCTGGCCGCGCTGCTGACGTACGCGGCGATCAAGGCCGCGCAGCGTGTCATGCCCGCGTCGGACAACACCGATGACAATGCTTCGGAAAGCGTCCCGGCCACGGCCGGCGGCGCCGAGCTCGACGCCGACACCGGCGGCGACTAATCGGCGAGCTGGGGGCCTTCCGGCAGCAACAGCTTGCGCAGATCCTCCTCGACCTCGGTGACCGCGACGAACAGCAACTCATCGCCACCTTCCAGCGGTTCGTCGGCCTCCGGCACGATGACTCGCGGCCCGCGCAGGATCGTCACCAGTGCGGCATCCCGCGGCAGCTGGAGGCGGCGCACGGGCTTGCCGCCCCACGGCGTGTCGTCGGGCAGGGTGATTTCGACCAGGTTGGCCTGACCCTTGCGGAACTCGATCAGTCGCACCAGATCGCCGACGGCGACAGCCTCCTCGATCAGCGAACACAGCATGCGCGGAGTGGACACCGCCACGTCCACACCCCAGGCGTCGGTAAACAGCCATTCGTTGCGCGGATCGTTGACCCGGGCCACCACTCGGGGTACCGCGAATTCGGTTTTGGCCAGCAAGCTGAGCACCACGTTGACCTTGTCATCACCGGTTGCGGCGACTGCCACATCGAAATCTTCGAGGTGTACCGACTGCAGCAGGCTCAGCTCGCAGGCATCGCCCAGCCGCCAGTGCGCTGCAGGAATGGCGTCCACGTCGACGTGGTCGGGGTTGCGCTCGATCAGGGTCACGTCGTGGCCGTTCTCCAAAAGCTCGCGGGTGACCGAGCGGCCGACCGCGCCGGCCCCGGCAACAGCTACCTTCATTTGCGCCGCTCCTCCACCCCGGCTTCGCCGGCGTTATCGTCGTCGGCGCGCTTCATTTGCGCCGCTCTCCCCCGCAAGCGGGTGGTGCCCCCACCACCCCGGCTTCGCCGGCGTTATCGTCGTCGGCGCGCTTCATTTGCGTGCTCCCGAATCCAAGTCCTCACTCGGTGGCAGCGCGGCGATGGCTACCGCCTCGGCGGCGCGGCCCGATATCGCGGCGACGTAGACCTGATCACCAGCCTGGATGACCGTCTTCGGTCCCGGCAAGATACCGGTTCCGAACCTGATGATGAATGCGACCCGGGCGCCGGTGGCCTGCTCCAGATCGGTGGCCCGGTGCCCAACCCAGTCGTCGTGCAACGCGACCTCGGCCACGGCGACGGTACCGGTGGGATCGCGCCACTTGGCCGTCTCACTCTCCCGGGTCAGCGCATTGAACAGGCGATCTGTGGTCCAGGGCACGGTGGCGATGGTGGGGATTCCGAGGCGTTCGTAGACTTCAGCGCGCTTCGCGTCGTAGATCCGGGCGACGACACGCTTCACACCAAAGGTCTCCCGGGCCAGGCGTGCCGAGATGATGTTGGAGTTGTCTCCGGACGAAACCGCGGCGAACGCATCAGCCTCTTCGATGCCCGCCCGCAGCAGGACATCTCGGTCGAATCCCTGGCCGAGCACCCGCTCGCCGGCGAACTCAGGGCTGAGCCGGTTGAATGCGGTGCCATCGCGGTCGATGACGGCGATATCGTGGCCGATTCGGGACAGCCCGTCGGCAAGCGAAGAACCCACCCGGCCGCACCCCATCACAATCACCCGCACTAGAGGTCCTCTCGGCGCAGTCCTGTTCGCCTTGCCCAATCGGCGACCCTGGTTGGCCAGCCGATTTCGGTCCGGAACATTCTCGCCTACGGAACGCTACCGACAAGCCCACGTGGGCTTACTCTTGGCTCTCGTGTCCAAACTTTCAACCGCTGCACGCCGGTTGCTTATCGGCCGGCCGTTTCGCAGCGACCGGTTGAGTCACACGCTACTGCCTAAGCGGATCGCCTTGCCGGTGTTTGCCTCCGATGCGTTGTCCTCGGTGGCTTACGCGCCCGAAGAAGTCTTCCTGATGCTTTCGGTGGCAGGCGTGGCGGCGTACTCGCTGACGCCGTGGATCGGCCTGGCGGTGGCCGCGGTGATGCTCGTCGTGGTGGCCAGCTACCGGCAGAACGTGCACGCCTACCCCTCCGGCGGTGGCGACTATGAGGTCGTTACTACTAATCTGGGCGACACCGCCGGCCTCATCGTCGCCAGTGCGCTGATGGTGGATTACGTTCTCACCGTGGCTGTTTCGACGGCGTCGGCGATGTCGAACATCGGCTCCGCGCTCCCGATCGTGGCTGAAAACAAAGTGTGGTTCTGTGTGGCCGCCATCGTGCTGGTGATGGCGCTGAACCTGCGCGGGATCCGCGAGTCGGGGGTGGCGTTCGCCATCCCGACCTACGCGTTCATCGTCGGGGTTGTCATCATGATCGGCTGGGGGCTGTTCCGGATCTTTGTGTTGGGCAACCCGCTGCGTGCCGAATCCGCCGGTTTCCAGATGCATGCCGCACACGGCGAGGTCGTCGGTTTCGCGTTGGTGTTCCTGGTGGCTCGGTCGTTCTCCTCGGGCTGCGCGGCACTGACCGGTGTCGAGGCAATCAGCAATGGGGTGCCGGCGTTTCAGAAACCCAAGTCACGCAACGCGGCAACGACCCTGTTGATGCTGGGCGCGATCGCGGTGACCCTGTTGATGGGCATCATCGTGCTCGCCGAGCAGATCGGGGTGAAGCTCGTCGAGGATCCCCAAACGCAGCTGGGCGGCGTCCCGGCCGGCTATCTGCAGAAGACCCTGGTCACGCAGCTGGCGGAGACGGTGTTCGGCAGCTTCCACTTAGGGTTCCTACTCATCGCGACGGTGACCGCCCTCATTTTGGTGCTGGCGGCCAACACCGCGTTCAATGGTTTCCCGGTGCTGGGTTCGGTACTGGCGCAGCACAGTTACCTGCCCCGCCAACTGCACACGCGCGGTGACCGCTTGGCATTCTCCAATGGAATCGCGTTCCTGTCGGCGGCGGCCCTGGCTTTTATCGTCGCGTTCCGCGCGGAGGTGACCGCGCTGATCCAGCTATACATCGTCGGCGTGTTCATATCGTTCACGCTGAGCCAAATCGGCATGGTCCGGCACTGGACCCGGTTGCTGCGCACCGAGACCGATCCAAGGTCGCGTGGCAAGATGATGCGCTCACGGGTGGTCAACACGGTCGGCTTGTTGTCCACCGGCTCGGTTCTGCTGGTCGTGCTGGTCACCAAGTTCCTCGCCGGGGCATGGATCGCCATCGTCGCGATGAGTGTGCTGTTCGTCGTCATGAAGCTGATCCGCAAACACTACGACACGGTTAACCGGGAATTGGCCGAGCAAGAGGCCGCCCAACACGACGTGATGTTGCCCAGCCGCAATCACGCCCTGGTGCTGGTATCGAAGTTGCATCTGCCGACACTGCGCGCGCTCGCCTACGCGCGAGCGACGCGCCCAGATGCGCTCGAGGCCATCACCGTCAGCGTGGACGACCTGGAAACCCGTGCCCTGGTGCGCCAGTGGCAGGACAGCGATATCAGCGTGCCGCTCAAGGTAATTTCCTCGCCGTATCGTGAGATCACCCGTCCGATACTGGATTACGTCAAACGGGTCAGCAAGGAGTCTAAGCGCACCGTGGTGACGGTATTCATCCCGGAGTATGTGGTGGGCCACTGGTGGGAGCAGGTACTGCACAACCAGAGCGCGCTGCGGCTCAAAGGCCGGTTGCTGTTCATGCCCGGGGTCATGGTGACTTCGGTTCCCTGGCAGCTGAATTCGTCGGAGCGGGTCAAGACGTTTCAGCCGCATGCGGCTCCGGGCGACGCTCGCCGGGGAATCTTCGATTGATCTTGAACCAGCAGCCCGAATCCGCTTATGCGGAACTGACTTTGGACACCGGCGCCCCCGCCAACGGCGGCAGCTGCGTGGCGCACCACGAAGGCCGGGTGGTGTTCGTCCGCTATGCGCTGCCCGGCGAAAAGGTGCGGGTGCGAGTCACCGCGGACCGCGGCTCTTATTGGCACGCAGAGGCTATCGAGGTGATCGAGCCGTCGGCCGATCGGACCGCATCCCTGTGCCCGATCGCCGGTGCGGACGGCGCTGGATGTTGCGACCTGGCGTTTGCTGTTCCCGAGGCGGCCCGAGTACTCAAGGCGAAAGTCGTGGCCAATCAGCTGGAGCGGCTCGGCGGACACCATTGGTCCGGTCCGGACACAGGAGCCGAACCGCTGTCGGCTGCCGGTCCCACCGGTTGGCGGACCCGGGTTCGGCTGGACGTCGGGCCGGACCGTCGCCCCGGTTTTCACCGCTACCACAGCGACGAGCTGGTGACCGACCTGCGCTGCGCGCAGTTACCGGCCGGAATGCTGGACGGGCTGGCTGAAGCCGACTGGCCGCCTGAGGCGCAGCTGCACGTTGCGCTCGACGACGACGGCCAGCGACATGTGGTGCGCACCGTGCGAGCGGGCCGCCGCAACGAGACCAAAGTGGTGGAGGGTGCCTATCAGGCGGTGCAGCGGGTGGGGAGGCGCAGCTGGCGGGTGCCGGTGACGGCCTTCTGGCAGGCGCACCGGGATGCGGCTCGGGTCTACAGCAGTCTGGTCATCGACTGGGCACAGCCCGGTGCCGGCAGGACCGCCTGGGATCTCTACGGCGGTGCGGGCGTTTTCGCTGCGGTGCTGGGTGACGCGGTGGGGGAGTCCGGGCGGGTGCTGACCATCGATACCTCGCGCGCGGCGACGCGGGCAGCGCGGGCGGCACTGCTCGATCTGCCGCAGGTGGAGGTCATCACCGATTCCGTGCGGCGGGCGCTGGCGGTACAGCGAGCGGGTGCCGACGTGGCGGTGCTGGATCCGCCGCGGTCGGGTGCCGGGCGCGAGGTTGTCGACCTACTCGCCGCGGCCGGGGTGCTCCGCGTGGTGCACATCGGTTGCGAGGCAGCATCTTTCGCTCGCGATATCGGGCTCTACCGTGGTCACGGATATGTCGTCGAAAAGATCAAGGTCTTCGATGCGTTCCCGCTGACCCATCACACCGAATGCGTCGCGCTATTGACCCGTTGAGCGGGCGGTCGGGTTTTTTCGGCCGGTTACGCTGCTATGCGAGGACGAAGTAGCGCACCCACAGGTAGACCGCGGATATCCCGATTGAGATCACCGTGACGATCGCGCCTTTGCGGGTGAACTCCGAAAAGGAGATGGGACTGTCCGCGCGCCGAGCGATTCCGAGGATGACCACGTTGGCGCTGGCCCCGACGGCGGTCAGGTTGCCGCCGAGGTCGGTGCCGAGGACAAGGGCCCACCACAGCACCTGCGGGTGAACATGGCCCACCATGGATGGCACGAGTTGGCCGACGATCGGTGCCATCGTGGCGGCATACGGAACGTTGTTGATAACCCCGCTGAGTACGAATGACACCGCGAGTATCAGCATCGTTGTCAGCAAGGCGTGCCCGCCGGTCGCTTCGGTGGCCCAGCGCGACAGCTCGTCGACTACGCCGGTCTTCACCAACGCCCCGACCATGACGAACAGGCCAGCGAAGAACAGCAGCGTTTCCCACTCGACGCCGGACAGATAGTCGGAGTGTTCCAGTCCGGATATCACGATGAGGATGCCGGCGCCCAGTAGCGCCGCGATGGACGGTTCCATGTGCAGCGGCCCGTGGGCGACGAACGCGGCGAGGACCGCCGCCAGGACAACGCCACATTTGACGAGTAGCCGCGGATCGCGGATGGCCTCACGCTCTTCCAGGGACATGACGTCGGCGACCCGCTCGGGATCGACGTCGAACGCACCCCGAAACAGGCGCGGTAACAAGGCGACGAAGACGGCGATGATGACGATCACTATCGGCGCCACATGGATCAGAAAGTCGTTGAAGCTAAGGCCCGCCCGGCTGGCGATGATGATGCTGGGCGGGTCGCCGATCAACGTCGCCGTGCCACCGATGTTCGAGGCAAACGCCTCGGCCATCAAAAACGGTGCCGGACCGATCTCCAGCCGGTCGCACACCAGCAGGGTGACCGGGGCGATCAACAACACCGTGGTGACGTTGTCCAGCAAGGCCGACGCGAACGCGGTGACCAGCACCAGCAGGATCATGATGCGCAGCGGTGAGCCGCGGGCGCGTTTGGCAGCCCAGATCGCGGTGTATTCGAATACACCGGTCTGTCGCAGCACGCTGACGATGATCATCATGCCCAGCAGCAAAAAGATGACGTCCCAAGCGATTCCGGTGTTGCGGGAGTAGAACACGTCGTCGGAACTGATAACCGGTAAGGCGACGACGATCGCGGCGCCCGCGAGTGCCACCAACGTCTTGTTGACGCGATCGCTGGCAATCAGCACATAGGCGACGACGAACACGACGACCGCGACGACGCTCATCGTTTTCCCTGTGCGATCAAGGCCTTAGTGCTTTAGTGCCGCGGCCAGGAGACGCGAGGCCGTGATCACCCCGAGCAACGTTTCTTCTTTGACCACCGCGATCAGGGGACTATGCAGGCGCGCCATTACCGCGGCCACCTCGATGATGGTGTCGTCGGCGTGCGCCCACGGCAGTTTGACCAAGGGCTCGGGCAGCACGTCGCGGACCCTCTTGCCGCCCAACTTATCCGCGGCGCGGTCGGCCATGGATTCATTGAGCACACCGGCCAGGGAGGGATCGTCCTGCACGTAGCGGGGCACGATGAATCGGACGACCTGGGACGCCGGCAGCACCGCGAACGGTTTTCCCGACCTGTCGGTGACGACTATTCCGGGCAGCCGGTGCTCGGCTAGCAGGCGGGCAGCATCGAGGGCATCGGAGTCGACGGTCACGACCGGGAAATCCTCAGCGAGGTCCGCGGCACGCATATCAAGACAATACGTCGAAAAGCAGTGCGCCCCGCTCCGGGTCGCAAACAGGATCTGACGCGCTCGTCGCTGCGTAGACTAGCCAGATGCTCCAACAGATCCGCGGACCTGCTGATCTGCAGCACCTTTCCCAGCGACAGCTACACGACCTGGCCGAAGAGATTCGCCAGTTCCTGATCCACAAGGTTGCTGCGACCGGTGGACACCTGGGGCCCAACCTCGGCGTCGTCGAGCTGACGCTGGCGCTGCACCGGGTGTTCGACTCACCACACGATCCGATCATCTTCGACACCGGTCACCAGGCCTACGTCCACAAGATGCTGACGGGACGCTGCCAGGACTTCGAAAGCCTGCGCAAAAAGGGCGGGCTGTCGGGGTATCCGTCGCGCGCCGAGAGTGAACACGACTGGGTGGAGTCCAGCCACGCCAGCGCGGCGTTGTCGCATGCCGACGGCCTGGCCAAGGCGTTCGAGTTGACGGGACACCGCAACCGGCACGTGGTCGCGGTGGTCGGTGACGGCGCGCTCACCGGCGGCATGTGCTGGGAGGCGTTGAACAACATCGCCGCTTCCCGCCGTCCGGTCGTCATCGTGGTCAACGACAACGGCCGCAGCTATGCACCCACGATCGGCGGTGTTGCCGACCATCTCGCCACGCTGCGGCTGCAGCCGGTCTACGAGCAAGCGCTCGAGCGGGGTCGCGACGTGGTCCGTTCGCTACCGCTCGTCGGTGAGGTTTGCTACCACTTTCTGCACAGCGTCAAGGCGGGCATCAAGGACTCCCTGTCACCGCAGCTGCTGTTCACCGATCTCGGCCTGAAGTACGTCGGCCCGGTCGACGGTCACGACGAACGCGCGGTGGAGGTCGCGCTGCGCAGGGCCCGCGGTTTCGGCGCCCCGGTGATCGTGCACGTCGTGACCCGGAAGGGGATGGGCTATCCACCGGCTGAAGCCGACGAGGCCGAGCAGATGCACTCCACCGTCCCGATCGACCCGGTCACCGGGCAAGTCACCAAGGTGGCGGGCCCGGGTTGGACGACGGTCTTTTCCGACGCGCTGATCGAGTACGCCAAGACGCGCCGCGACATCGTGGCCATCACCGCGGCCATGCCGGGGCCGACTGGGCTGACTGCGTTCGGCCGGCGTTTTCCGGATCGGTTGTTCGACGTCGGCATCGCCGAGCAGCACGCGATCACGTCGGCGGCCGGGCTGGCAATGGGCGGGATGCACCCGGTGGTGGCGATCTATTCGACGTTCCTCAACCGGGCATTCGATCAGATCATGATGGACGTGGCGCTGCACAAGCTGCCCGTCACCATGGTGCTCGACCGGGCCGGGGTTACCGGTAACGATGGCCCCAGCCACAACGGCATGTGGGATTTGTCGATGCTGGGAATCGTGCCCGGTATCCGGGTGGCTGCACCCAGGGACGCCGCCCGGTTGCGCGAGGAGCTCGGTGAGGCGCTGGACGTCAGCGACGGCCCGACGGCGATACGGTTCCCTAAAGGTGATGTGGGCGAAGACATTCCGGCCGTAGAACGGCAGGGGGGCGTGGATGTGCTCGCGGTGCCGGCCGATGGGCTGAACCACGATGTGCTGCTGGTAGCGGTCGGCGCGTTCGCGTCGATGGCGTTGGCGGTGGCCAAGCGGCTACACAACCAGGGGATCGGCGTGACGGTGATCGACCCGCGTTGGGTGCTGCCCGTTTCCGACGGTGTCCGCGAACTGGCGGTGCAGCACAAACTGCTCGTCACGCTGGAGGACAACGGGGTCAACGGCGGTGTGGGTTCAGCGGTGTCTGCCGCGCTGCGCCGAGCCGAGATCGACGTGCCCTGCCGCGACATCGGACTGCCGCAGGAATTTTACGAACACGCCTCGCGGGGTGAGGTGCTGGCCGATCTGGGCCTGACCGACCAGGACGTGGCCCGCCGGATCACGGGCTGGGCCGCCGCAATGGGAGCGTGCGTAACAGAGTCGGAGATCCGCGAGCACCTCGACTAACGAGTAGCTGGTCACTCGGGCGTTTCGGTGGCGGCGTCAGGGGCAATCGTCACCGCCGCGGCCAGAACCGGGTCCACGAGTTCTCGCTGCCATGGCCGGGCCTGGCCGGCGCGCAGGTACTCGTCGACAGCATCCACCGGGTCCGGGACGTCTTCTGAGCGCGCCTCCCAGTCCCAGCACAGCCGTCGCACCAGGTCAGGCGAGATCAGATTCTCCGTCGGTACCTGCACTCGCTGCGACACCTGGGCGAGCCCCGCCCTGGCCGCCTCCAGCCGGGCGGCGGCCTCTGGCTTACGTCTGCCCCACCGCGCCGGTGGTGGTGGCCCGTTGGACGGCTCGGCCACATCCGGAAGATCTCGGCTTTTTCGGGCGGCTTCCAGCGCCGCGAACCATAGCGCAGCGCTGCGCCGCTGGTTGCGCCCACCGAACACCGGCAATGCGACGAGGTCATCGACCGTCTTCGGGTCGGCGATGGCGGCGTCGACGATGGCGCTGTCCGGCAGGACCCGGCGCGGTGCGATGTCGCGGCGTTCGGCGATGCGGTCGCGCGCCGCCCACAATTCGCGAACCACGGCCAGGCCTCGCCGATCATGCACCCGATGGATCCCCGACGTTCGCCGCCAGCGATCCCGCCGCACGATCGGCGCAGTCTCCCTGCTACCCAGGCTCCGTAGATGGTCGAATTCCTGCGCCGCCCAACCGGTTTTGCCTTGCGCGGCGAGGACGTCCGAGATCGCCGCGCGCAGTTCGATGAGGAGTTCCACGTCGAGGGCGGCGTAGTTGAGCCACTCCGCGGGCAGCGGGCGCTTGGACCAGTCGGCCGCGCCGTGGCCCTTGGCCAACCCGAAGCCCAGCAGCCGCTGCACCATGGCCGCCAGGTTCACCCGGTCATACCCGGCCAGCCGTCCGGCAAGCTCGGTGTCGTACAACGCCGGCGGCCTCATGCCGACCTCGGCCAGGCACGGCAGATCCTGATCCGCGGAATGCAGGATCCACTCATCGGTGCTGAGCACCTCGGCGATGGGCCGCAGCGCGGTGAGCGGATCAGCACCGTGGCTGACCGGGTCGATGAGAACGGTGCCGGCGTTGGCCCGGCGGATCTGAATCAGGTAGGCCCGGTTGGAATAGCGGAAACCCGACGCCCGCTCGGCGTCCACCGCAAATGGTCCGTGCCCGCTGTTCAGGAGCGCCGCGGCCGCCTCGATCTGGCCGACGGTTACCGAGAGATCCGGCATCCCGTCGGCCGGGTGCAGTAGCGGGGTGTGGTCGGGCTCGGCGCTGCCCGGCCCTTCGGCCGCCGCTTCGCCCATGTCAGGCGCGTGACCGTGAGCCCAGGTCGGTGACCCCGGCCGGTGGCAGGCCCGCGGCGTGTTCCAGCACCTCGCAGAACGCCTCGACGTGGACACCGACCTCAGGGGTGGTCGCGGTCCACGACGCCCGCAGCTCCAGCTGGTGGGCGCGCGGCGGTCCGGAGATGTCGCCGTAGCGTACTGATGTGGTGGCGGTGACCGTGCCGCCCAGGGCGGTGACCTGCTCGAGGCGGGACCCCAGCGCGTCGGCCAGCCAGCTCCACGCCACCTCCGGCAGCAGCGGGTCGATGGCCTCGCTGGAATCCAGGTCCGCCTGGATGTACGCGACCAAGCGGATGGTGCCGTCCCAAGCATCCGAGCCGTCCGGGTCGTACAACAGGATCAGCCGACCGAACGCGTCACCCTCGGATCGCTCGGGGACGATGTCTAAGTCGGGATGCTTGACCTCGGCGCCCAGCGCATAGCTGTAGGGCGCGAGCCGCTGCGGCGGCCGGATGGGGCCGAGCTCGATTTCCGGCCGCACAGTGACGGCGTTCATCGCGGCGACCGCCTCGCGAAAGGGGGCCGGTTCGGCTGAAGTCATGAGCGCTGCTCCTCCTCATCGCTGCGCTCTGCATCGTCGTCGACGCGGGTCACAGCGTTCGACGGTAGACCTATACGCCGACACGCCGCGACAGGCGCGCCGTTTTAGGGGCTCGTATCGGTGCCCGCACCAAATCGCGCGGGCCGCTTTTCGCGGTGTGCGGCGAGCCCTTCGCGCACGTCGGGGCCGCTAAATCCGATGAACTCCAGGCCCAGCGACGTTTCGAAGGTGGGCCCGAACATGCGGTACCAGTGATTCAGGCTGTGTTTGGTCCAGCGGATCGCGTTTTGCGCGCCCAGCGCCAGGTTCTCGGCGAGGCGGGTCGCGGTTGGGAGCACCTCGTCGTCGTTGACGCAGGTCGAGACGAGGCCGATGCGCTCGGCCTCCTCGCCGGAGAGCGCCTCGCAAGTCAGCAGGTAGTACTTGGCCTTGGCCATGCCGACCAGCAGCGGCCAGCAAATCGCGGCGTGGTCACCTGCGGCCACCCCGAGTTTGGTGTGCCCGTCGATGATTTTCGCGGTCCGGCCGGCCACCGAGATGTCCGCCAGCAACGCCACCACCAGACCCGCACCGACGGCCGGCCCCCGGATCGCCGAAACCACCGGCTTGTCGAAGTTGACCAGGTTGAGCACCAGATCGCGGGCCTCGCGCATGATGCGGATCCGGCCTTCGTATTCGCCGATGGTTTCCGCGATCAGGTCGAAGCTGCCGCCGGAGGAAAACGCCTTGCCTTCGCCGCGGACCAGGACGACACGCACCCCAGGATCACGATCGATCACCGGCCAGATATCGGCAAGGTCCCGGTGCATCTGTGGCCCGACCGAATTCAGCCCGGGGGCGTCCAGAATCAGATTCAGTACGCCATTCTCGGTCGGTTCACAGCGAAGGCTGGGGAACTCGTCATAGGTGACTGACACGGTCGTTGATGTTACGCAAGTGCCGATCGGCGCCCGTGGCAGCATTGAAGCCAGTGAATACTCCTCCGCGTACCCGTCGCGAGCTTCCGCAGTCGCCCTACCTGGCCGCCGTCGCGGGCCGCAAACCCAGCCGGGTGCCGGTGTGGTTCATGCGGCAGGCCGGCCGCTCGCTGCCCGAGTACCGGGCGCTGCGCGAACGGCACAGCATGCTGGCGGCCTGCTTCGAACCGGAAGTGGCCTGCGAGATCACCCTGCAGCCGATCCGCCGTTACGACGTCGACGCGGCGATTCTGTTCTCCGACATCGTGGTGCCGCTGCGCGCTGCCGGCGTCGATTTGGACATCGTCGCCGACGTCGGACCGGTGATCGCGGAACCGATGCGCACCGCTGCCGACATCGATGCCATGAAACCCCTTGACCCGCAAGCGATTCAACCGGTCCTGCAGACGGTATCGCTGTTGGTCGACGCGCTGGGCGATGTCCCGCTGATCGGGTTCGCCGGTGCGCCGTTCACGCTGGCGTCCTACCTGGTGGAGGGTGGTCCGAGTCGCCACCACGCCC